>Ga0164290_1002356_pt1 | contig 13845 bp, 11 predicted proteins | sample Micstemetagenome_FD_108782 | JGI IMG/M metagenome (GOLD analysis project Ga0164290, IMG submission 108782) | Contaminated culture microbial community from soil near Moab, Utah, USA - Microcoleus steenstrupii SON62 (Illumina Assembly) | ecosystem: Environmental > Terrestrial > Soil > Soil crust... | reverse complement strand
GTAGCGTTTCAGGATAAGGTGTATTTCGAAGGCAACGAAGTCCGGACCCGGCAGATGCAGCTAACCGACCCCAGCGGCAACAAGGCGACGCTCAACGGCGGTGTCTACTTCCCGGATTACAAACACTACCAGTTGGGGCTGACGGCCGATATGCGCAACTTCCGCATCCTGAACACGACCGCCAAGGACAACGACCTGTTTTACGGCACCGCCATCGTGACCGGCCGGACGACCATTTCCGGCCCCATCGATAACCTGACGATCGAAGCCAACGTCAGCAGCAACAAGGGCACGCGCATCTACATTCCCTTCGACCAGGCCCGGACCGTCGCCGACGAAAGCATCATCCGCCTGATCAACACCAGCGCCCAGGCCGACAGCAGCCGGGCCGCTATGGCGCCGGCACCGCCCGAAGTCGACCTTTCGGGGATTAAAATGAACTTCAACCTGTCGATTACGCCCGACGCTTACTGCGAAATTCAGCTCGACCGGCAGACGGGGGATATCATCAAGGCGTACGGCGACGGCCAGATCGCCATGCGGATCGACACCAAGGGCGAGTTCACCATGACGGGTACCTACGAGATCCAGCAGGGGGAATACACCTTTACCTTCGAAAACATCATCAACAAGCGCTTCAAGATGCTGCCCGACAGCCGCATCAACTGGACGGGTGATCCCTACGAGGCGCTTGTGGACGTCAAGACGTCCTATACCCAGTACGCTTCGCTGGCTCCGCTGCTGCAGGGAATCGGCACCAATACACCGGACCGTTACCGGCGCTACCCTGTCGACCTGCTGATCAACCTGCGGGGACGGCTGCTGGCCCCGGACATTACCTACGACCTGAAAGTGCAGGAATACCCGCAGCAGCCGGACTTTCGGCAGGCGGTGACGGCCTTTGAATCCCGCCTGAAGAGCAATGAGCAGGAACTGGGCCGGCAGGTGAGCAGCGTTCTGCTGTTCAGCCAGCTGCAGCCCGCCGACGGGGGTCTGTTCTCGTGCGATCCGAACTCGAACGGGGGCGTTGGCGCGGGCGTTACCAACAGCCTCAGCGAACTGCTGTCGAACCAGCTGAGCCGCCTGGCCTCCAATCTGGACCAGAACCTGGACGTCGGGGTGTCGCTCAACGGGCTGGACCAGAACCTGGTTAACAACCTGCAGGTCCGGTTCTCCTACCGCTTCAACGACCGCTTCCGTATCAGCCGCGACGGTGGTTTTACCTACGGCCAGAACCAGACCAATGCCGCTTCGCTCCTGGGCGAATGGACGCTGGAGTACTACCTCTCCCCCGACGGGCGGCTGCGGCTGAAGATGTATAACCGGAACCAGCTCAACCAGCTGGGCCAGTTGGGAGCCCTGGGCGTCGGTACGCTGACGCCGGGTGGCGGGATGAGTATTCAGTACACCCGCTCGTTCAACCACCTCCTCAGCCGCCCGCTCGAGAAGCGCGCGCAACCGGGCCTGCCGCTCCCCGCCGAGGAAACCAAACCGACGCCGCCGGCCACGGGAACAACGACTGTTTTTCTCGAAAAATAGCGCAGCAAACCGGCCCGTCACGATCATTACCCTCCCCGCTTTACCTGACGATCCGGACTGGGTTTATCCGCCCGGACAACCCTGTTCAGGCCCGGACAACTCCTGTACGATTTCGGACAGGAGCCGGCTGCTTAAAGCCCCTATATGGCTCATACAGGGGCTTTTTGGGTATTTGGCAGTGCATTTGCGCGGATTAAAAACAAAGCCGTTATCGACTGGCGAACCCGGGCCGGTTTGGGCGCTCGTGCTACCGATCGTTCCGCGGCCCCGGGCGGGCGTCAGCTTTGTTAGCGGCCGGACATAGCCTTATTCGTATAGCTTCTGTTTTTGACTTTTCTGACCGCAGTTATGATCCGAAGTTATCTGAAAATTGCCTGGCGGAACCTGATCCGCAACAAAGCCTTTTCCGCCATCAACGTCCTGGGTCTGGCGCTGGGAATGGCCAGCAGCCTGCTGATTCTGCTCTGGATCCAGGATGAGCTCAGCGTCGATAATTACCACGCCAACGGGCCGCAGCTGTACCATGTCATCCAGCGGCAGATGTACGATGGTAAAGTCGAAACAGGCCGCTTTACACCGGGGGTGCTGGCTGATGAGCTCAAAAAGCAGTTTCCGGAAATCATCCATGCGGCGGGCTATACGGGCTGGGATGCGCGCATGACGTTTTCGGTAGGCGATAAAATCAATAAGGAGAGTGGTCACTGGGCCGGGGCCGACTGGTTCAGGATGTTCAGCATTCCCCTGCTGGCCGGCACGCCGGAAACAGCCCTCCATACGCCCAACAGCCTGGCGATCTCCCGAAAAGTCGCCGAATTCTACTTCGGCGACCCGGCAGCGGCCCTGGGCAAGAGCATTCGCATCGACAATAAAACCGACTATCAGGTTACGGCCGTATTCGAGAACCTGCCCGAAAACTCCTCCGACCAGTACGACTTCCTGCTCAGCTGGCAGGACTGCATAAAGCGGAATCCGTGGATGAAGGAGTGGACCAACAATGGTCCCCATACCCGCATCCAGCTGCGGCCGGACGCCGACCTTGCCACGGTGAACGCCAAGATGAGGCAGTTTTTGCGCCAGTTCAACAAGGACATTGGCCGCAGCTACGACGCCGAATTGTTTCTGCACGCCGTTCCCGAGGCTTACTTATACTCGAACTTCAAGAACGGGCAGCCCGATGGCGGCCGGATTGAATACGTGCGCCTGTTCGGGATCGTGGCGGCCTTTCTGCTGCTGATTGCCTGCATTAACTTCATGAACCTGGCCACGGCGCGGTCCGTGAAGCGGGCCCGGGAAGTGGGCGTCCGGAAGGTCGTGGGCGCGGTGCGGGGCCTACTGATCGGGCAGTTTATGGGCGAAGCGCTGCTGCTGACGTCCCTGGCCCTGTTCATCGCCTTAAGTTTCATTTACTTTTTGCTGCCTGCGTTTAATGCGTTAACGGGTAAGCACATCACTTTACAGCTCTCCGAAGGCCGTTTCTGGCTGATGCTGGCCGGTATCACCGTCGTAACGGGCCTGCTGGCCGGCAGTTACCCGGCCCTGTATCTTTCCTCTCTGAATCCGATCCGCGTGCTGAAGGGCACCCTCAAGTTTGGGGCGGGTGCCCGGCTTTTCCGGCAGGGTCTGGTGGTCTTTCAGTTTGTGCTCTCGACCCTGCTCATTGCCGGGACGCTGGTGGTCTACCGGCAGGTGCATTTCATCCAGACCAAAAACCTCGGCTACGACCGTGAAAACCTGCTTTATGTGCCGGTGGAAGGCGATCTGGCCACCCAATCGGCCTATCGGACCTTCCGGGACGAACTGCTGCGGATGCCCGGTATAGCAGCCGTATCGTCCATTCAGGAGGCGCCCCACAACATCGGCAGCAGTACCGGGGGCGTGAACTGGCCGGGCAAAGCCCCCAACGTCAACATCGAGTTTGCGCAAACATCGGTGGGCTATGACGTTGTCAAAACCTTGAAACTGAAGATAACCGGACGCGATTTTTCCCCCGCCTTCGGCACCGACACGAGCAGTTACCTCATCAACCAGGCGGCGGCCAAACGCATTGGCTATTCAGATCCCGTTGGCCAGCCGCTGACCATGTGGGGCAAGCCGGGCAAGATCATCGGGGTGATCGAGGATTTTCACTTTCAGTCGCTGCACACCCCGATTACGCCGCTGATCTTCCGCCTGAGTACCGATCCGGGGGCGCAGAACTTCCTGATCCGGACGCAGCCCGGCCAGACGCAGCAGGCCCTGGCCAGCCTGCAAGCCCTGTGGAAGCAGTTGAACCCCAAGTTCCCGTTCTCCTACCGCTTTGCCGACGAGGAATATACCAACCTCTACAAGAGCGAGACGGTGGTGGGCAGTCTGGCCAACTGCTTTGCCTTCCTGGCCATATTCATTTCCTGCCTGGGCCTGTTCGGGCTGGCGGCGTTCACGGCCGAGCAGCGGACGAAGGAGATCGGCGTTCGGAAAGTGCTGGGCGCGAGCGTGGCGGGCATTGTCGCCCTGCTGGCCAAAGATTTCATCAAGCTGGTGATCATCGCCATTGTGCTGGCCTCGCCTCTCGCCTGGTACGTCATGAACCAGTGGCTCCAGCATTTTGAGTACAAGGTGGGCGTTGAGTGGTGGGTATTTGCGCTGGCCAGTGTCGTGGCCATCCTGATTGCCCTGCTGACGATCAGCCTGCAAAGCGTCAAAGCCGCCCTGATCAATCCGGTAAAAAGTTTGAAAGCGGAATAAAACGGTGCCATGCAACCCGCTGGCGGCCCGGGACATCTTCTTTCCAAACCCTGCTTATTCGGTTCATTATGATACGCAACTACCTCAAGATCGCCTGGCGAAGCCTGCTGAAGAACCGGCTTTTTTCGGCCATTAATATTGTTGGTCTGGCGCTGGGCATGTCCTGCAGCCTGCTCATCTGGCTGTGGGTCAAAGACGAACTGAGCTACGATCGCTTTCTGCCGGAACTCGACCGGCTCTACGCCGTCCGGATCAACTATGGAGAGGATGGTAAGATCGAAACCGGTACCCTCACCAACGGCCTTCTGGCGGGCGTTCTGAAAAAAGATGTACCGGAGGTGCAGCACGCGGTTAAGGTCCAGTTCCCGCAGGAATTGCTGATCAAGGTTGGCGATAAGGCCGTCAAGGAAAGTGGCTTCTACGCCACCACCGATTTCTTCAAGCTTTTCAATTTTCCGACCGTGCGCGGCAATGCCGATGCGGCGCTGGCGGACCGCAACAAGATTATCCTGACCCAACGGACGGCCGAGAAATTTTTCGGCACCGCCGACGTCCTCGGAAAACGCCTGCGGTTTAATAACGAAACCTATTATACCGTCGGGGCGGTGCTTGAAAACCTGCCGACGACGTCCTCCCTCCAGTTCGACTGGATCATCAATTACGAGGTGCAGGAACAGGACTGGAAAAAAACCTGGGGGAACAGTTTCTGCACCACCTACGTAAAGCTGACACCGCAGGCAGACCAGGCGAAGGCCGAGGCTAACATGCGAAGCATCTACAAACGCTACACGGACTGGAAGGCGGTCATCCACCCGGTTCTTCAGCCCATGCAGGACGTCCACCTGTATACCCAGTACGAGAACGGCCAGGCGACCGGCGGCCGGATCGAGTATGTACGCATCTTTTCCCTGGTAGCCATTTTCATCCTGCTGATTGCCTGCGTCAACTTCATGAATCTGGCCACCGCCCGCTCGGCGATGCGCGCCAAGGAAGTCGGCGTGCGGAAAGTTGTGGGCGCACACCGGTCATCGCTGGTGGGTCAGTTTCTGAGCGAAGCCATCCTGACCAGCCTATTGGCGGTAGGCATTGCCCTGCTACTGACGAACCTGGTCCTGCCGGTATTCAATACCGTGTTTGAGAAACAGCTTGTACTGGATTTAACCCAGCCGGTGCTCTGGCTGAGCATCGCCGCCCTGGTCCTCGTGACGGGCTTCGTCGCCGGCAGTTACCCCGCCCTGTTCCTCTCCTCGCTCCAGCCGATCCGCATCCTGAAAGGTACGTTGCGTTTCGGGTCAGGGGCTACCTCGTTCCGCCGGGCCCTGGTCGTGTTTCAGTTCGTGCTGTCGACCTTCCTGATTATCGGCATGCTCGTGGTGGGACGGCAGATGCGCTACATCCAGACCAAGAATCTTGGCCTCGACCGGGAAAATATCCTCTACACCGCCATTGAAGGCGAGTTAAACGAGGCCAAACGCCTGGAAACGTTCCGGCAGGAACTGATGCGTCTGCCATCCGTCGCATCGGCCACCACCAGCATGAGCCTGCCCCAGAACATCCATAGTTCATCGGGCGATCTGACCTGGCCGGGTAAGCCGGACCGACTGGACGCCAGCGCTTCGGCCATGACGATCGGCTATGATTTTATCAAAACGATGGGCATCCCGCTGGTCGACGGCCGCGACTTCGACCGGAATCGTCCGGCTGATTCGACCAGTTACCTCATCAACGAGGCGGCCGCCCGGCTCATGGGCATGAACGACCCCGTAGGCAGGGAAGTCACCTTCTGGAACGGGAAAGGCCCGATCATCGGGGTGATGAAGGATTTCCACCTGCAGTCGCTGCACGAAGCGATTAAGCCGCTGATCCTGGTGCTGAACCCGGCCAATACCAGTTTCCTCATGATCCGGACAAAAGGCAGCCAGACGCAGCAGGCCATCGCCGATATCGAAGGGCTGACGAAGCAGTTTAATCCCAACTATCCTTTTGAATACCATTTTGCCGACGAGGAATACGAAAAGATGTACCGCAGCGAACAGCAGGTCAATACGCTGGTCAATTATTTCGGCCTGCTCGCCATCGTCATTTCGTGCCTGGGCCTGTTCGGGCTGGCCGCCTTTACGGCCGAGCAGCGCACCAAGGAGATCGGCGTCCGGAAGGTGCTGGGCGCCAGCGTGGCCAGCCTGGTCGCGCTCCTGTCGGCCGACTTCCTGAAGCTGGTGTTGGTCGCCCTCCTGCTGGCCACGCCGCTCGCCTACTGGGCGCTGGGCAAGTGGCTGGGCAGCTTTGAGTACCGGCCGGAGCTGTCGTGGTGGATTTTCGCCCTGGCCGCGGCCCTGGCCATTTTCGTAGCCCTGCTCACGATCAGCTTCCAGAGCATCAAAGCGGCCCTGATGAACCCGGTGAAAAGTCTCCGAACCGAATAGACCCTCCCCTGTATGCGCCCCAAAATGCCTTTTCCCGACTTACGCCTGTTCCTGGGCCTGCTTACCCTGGTAACGCTCCTGGCAAGGCCGGCCCGGGCCACTTCCTTTCCCAACCCGCAGGATGATAAAATCCCCTACGGCAATAACCCCCAGGCCGGCCGGTACCTCGACGTCGGCGATGCCCGGCTGTACTACGAAGTGTATGGGAAAGGGCAGCCCATTCTCCTGCTGCACGGTGGCGTCTACGGGTACATTGACGAATTTGAACCACTGATCAGCCGGCTTTCTCAAACCCACCAGGTGATTTGTCTGGCAACGAGAGGCCACGGTAAATCAGACATCGGCACCCGGCCCTACACCTGGCAGCAACGGGCCGAAGATGCCTATGCCTTAATTCGGAGCATCACCCCGGACAGCGTGCTGGTGCTGGGGTTCAGCGACGGGGCTTTTGCCGGCTACAAACTGGCAGCCCTGTATCCGAAGGCGGTCAAAAAACTCATTGCGATCGGGGCGGGGGACGTGCCCCGGGGTTCCCGAAAGGAAAAGGCCAATTATTCGCCGGAGATGCTGCTGGGTCAGGCCAAACCCTTTTTTGAAAGCCGGAAAGCCCTGATGCCCCAGCCGGAGCGGTGGGGCGAGAGCCTGGCGATGCTCAACAAGCTGTACAACGACGATTACCTGAGCGGCGAAACCTTCGGAAAAATCCAATGCCCGGTGCTGGTGATGAGCGGCGACCGGGATACCTATCACACCATCGAGGGCGTTACGAGCGCGGTCCGGCTCATCCCCAAAAGCCAGCTTAGCATCATTCCCGGCTGCCCGCATGTGGTCCTGTTCTGCAATTTTCCGGCGGTATGGGAATCCATGCGTCCGTTTATCGGCCTAAAACGCTGATCGTCCGGCTGCCTCACCACTCGTCGATCTCACCGGCACCTGAAAGGTTTACCAACGGACTTGTTCTTACTTTTGCCTGACCGAACCGCCTGGGCCTTCCGCGGCCATTCGGTTGTCAGCTACCTTATCGCTTTCCCGCTATACTGCCTGAAGAATCCTATGAAACAACCCCTCACCGTGCTGGCCAGGCTGTGCCTTTCCGCCTGCCTGCTGATCTCCCTACCGGCGGATGCCCAACCGAAAGCTACCCTCAGTCCGAACCTGGCGGCCCTGGCACAAAGCAGCCATACGGTCGTGAACCGTATGGCCAGCCCGCTCACGGAAGGCGCCTACAACGGTCTTCGCCTGGACCAGAAAGTCGGCGATGGCCTGGTCTGGCTGCCGGAGATTTCGTTCACGAAGGGCGCTATTGAATTTGACGTTCGGGGCAAAGACGTGCTGCAGCAGAGTTTCGTCGGCATCGCTTTCCACGGCGAGGATGACAAAACGTACGATGCCATATACTTCCGGCCGTTTAATTTCCGTAGCGAGGATCCGGTTCGGCGGGTTCATGCGGTCCAGTACATCGCGCACCCGGTTTATACCTGGCAGAAGCTTCGGACTGAATTTCCGGATCAATACGAAGCCGCGCTTAGCCCGGCTCCGGACCCCAATGGCTGGTTTCACGTCCGGGTGGAGGTAGCCTCTCCCCAGGTGCGGGTGTTCGTAAACCAAAGCCCAACGCCTGCCCTCGTAGTGAACCAACTGGTTCCGCGGACCGGTACCCGCCTGGGCCTTTGGGTCGGTAACTTCTCCGGGGGAGACTTCGCGAACCTCACCGTCCGGCCCGCTCCCTGAACGCTAACCACTAACTCAATGCCGGCAGCCCGGTGAACCGGCTCCGGGGGCGGGGTGTTGTCGGGGTGTTTCAACCGATTCACCTCATGACTCCATCTTCACCTGCTACCCAGCCGGCCGCTGCCGCCGGCACCCTTACGCTGGGCGACATGACCGTCAACCGCCTGGGCTACGGTGCCATGCGCATCACCGGCCCGGGCATCTGGGGACCGCCCCGCGACCACCAGGAAGCCATCCGGGTCCTGCGCCGCACCACCGAGCTGGGCATTAATTTCATCGATACCGCCGACTCCTACGGTCCCCATATCTCGGAAGAACTCATCGCCGAGGCCCTGCATCCCTACCCCGACGGCCTGATCATCGGGACCAAAGGCGGCCTGCTCCGGACCGGCCCCAACCAGTGGCCCATCGACGCCCGGCCGGAGCACCTCAAAGAAGCCCTGGAAGGCAGCCTGAAACGGCTCCGCATCGACCGCATCGATCTGTACCAGCTCCACCGCTTCGACCCGAATGTTCCGGCCGACGAAACGCTGGGCTTCCTGAAAGAAATGCAGGACCAGGGGTACATCCGTCACCTGGGGCTTTCCGAAGTCAATACCGAACAACTGGCCATGGCGCAGCGGCAGATCGAGGTCGTATCGGTCCAGAACCGGTATAACCTGCTCGACCGGACGTGGGAGCCGGTGCTGCAGGCCTGCGAACAACAGGGAATCGCCTTCCTGCCCTGGTATCCGCTTTCGGCCGGTACGCTGGAAAATCAGACGCTGCAGCAGATCGCCCGGCAGCGCGGCATTACCCTGCACCAGCTGGCACTGGCCTGGCTGCTGCACCATTCGCCCGTGATGCTGCCCATTCCGGGAACGTCTTCGGTTGGGCACCTCGACGAAAATACGGCCGCTGCCACCATCCAGCTGACGGCCGGGGAGATGGCGGCCATCGAGGCGCTGCGCTAAACCAATGGCTCAGTCGGAACGGGCCGGACAAACCTTCGGGCGCCGGGCGGGTTGTACTCCTGGCAACAGACACACCAAACCGATACAGCCATGCCTCAGCAACCAGCCCAAACCGACGGCAGCTTTGCCTCTGACCTGGACTTTTCCACGACGGCGGCCGTCCGCAACATGGAGTCTCCGACCGCTCCGGCACCGGGGGAACCAACCACAACCGGCATGAACCCCTCGACCGGGGCCGGCTACCCGGGCAACATGAGCACGGGCGGCTACGGGGGATCCGAATCCGTGCAGGATGAGGATACCGTGACCGACGAGGATTCAACCGATACCGACGAATAACCAAAAGCCGGAAATCCGCAGGGTTGAACCCCGTGGTTTCCGGCTTTTTATCCACACAAGCCAACCTGATTATGAATCCTGAACAGACCAGCGAGCAAAATCGCCAGCAGTACGACGGCCCGGGCGGAACGGCCCCCGACAGCGAAACGCAGTCTTCGGCCAGCAGCTCCCGCGGGGCGCGGGAAACCGAGGAACACCTGAATCCCAATGAACCGGCGGAAGGCCAGCGGCAGGTGGATGACGAAGATTAACGGGTAATCTCTGCCGGCCGCAGCGCCCGCAGGATGGTCTCGCACTTCAGTTCCGTCTCGCGCCATTCCCGGCCCGGGACGGAATCCTCCGTAATGCCCGCTCCGGCGTACAGGGTTCCTTCCGCGCCTTCCAGCTTCATGCAGCGGAGGTTGACAAACAGGTTCGTTTCGTGCCGCAGGTTCACCGGCCCCAGGAAGCCGCTGTAGAGCTCGCGGTCGTACCCTTCGTGGGACAGGATAAAGTCTGTTGCCACGGCCCGCGGCATGCCGCAGACGGCCGAGGTCGGGTGCAGCAGCCGCAGCATGACCGAGCCAAGCTGGGGGAAACTGGTGGCGGCGGTATCGACCGAAAAATCCGTCCGCAGGTGCATCAGGTTACCGGCAATGACCGTGCGCGGCCCTTCTTCCGTAAATTCCCGCAGACGAATCTTCTTAAAACATTCAATGATGTAGCGGCTGACCAGCGCCTGCTCTTCGATTTCTTTCTGGGTCCACTGGGCATCGGCCGGGCGCTTGAGCTGCCCTTCGGCATCATAGGCCGACTGCGTGCCGGCCAGCGAAATGGTCCGGAAGAGGCCCTGGCTGTCGACGCTCACCAGCCGTTCGGGCGTAGCGCCGAGCCAGACCTGGCCCGTATCGGGCAGGAAAACGGCGGATACAAAAGCGGCCGGGTAGCGGGTACACAGCTGGTTGAACAGCGCCACCACGTCCGGCTCGCCCTCGAAACGGATGGGTTTGGTGCGGGAAAGAACGACCTTGCGCATCTCGCCACGCCCGATCTGCTTCACCGCCCGGCGAACCATGGCCTCGTAGGCTTCCCGGTCTTCGTCCGTTGTCGGCTCGACGGTCAGCATGGCGCCGGAAGGGGCCGCAGCGGGTTTTGTCCCGGAGTCGGCGGCTTCGAGGGCACGAAGGGCGGGATGATTGGCCGGATGGCGGCTTTCCCGGGCCAGCAGGCTGCCGTCCTCGTCGAACCGCCAGTACAGGTCGGCCCGCAGGAAACGGGTCTGGCGCAGGTCCGGATTCAGGAAAGGCCCTACCGCGAAGCCGCCGGGCAGGGCTTCAAGATCGACATCCCGGATCTCCAGGGCTCCGGTCGTATCGATCAGCAGTTCTTTCTCGGTGCGATGGGGCAAACGCCACAGGGCAACGGCATAGCCGGCCGTGCGGGCTTGTTTCCAAAGCGTTGTAAAGGCCGGCTGCCGGTCGGTGGTTCGGACGGGGCCTGGTTCCACAAGTGACTTCATTCGCTCGTGCATCGGTTCACTGCTCGGGTAACAGTGTGTGGAGCCCGGAAGGTTTACGGTGGGCCGGGATTGTTAAAAAAATACCAGACTTTACCGCGCTTCTACCACGGCCGTCGTCAGCCGGCTGATGCAGACGAGCCGGCCGGCCTCGTCGGTAATCCGGATGTCCCAGACCATGGTCGTGCGGCCCCGGTGCAGGGGCGTGCAGCGGCCGTAAACCCAGCCTTCCCGGACGGACCGGATGTGATTGGCGTTGATTTCGACCCCGACGGCGCGCTGCCGGACGGGATCCTCCAGCGACAGGACCGCCGCTACGCTCCCCAGCGTTTCGGCCAGGGCGACCGAGGCGCCGCCGTGCAAAATGCCGAACGGCTGGTGCGTCCGCTGATCGACGGGCATCCGGCCCACCACGTAATCTTCCCCGACTTCGGTAAATTCAATTCCCAGGTGCGTGGCGAGGGACGGATGCTGAAATTGTTTCAGCGACTCTATTGACCAAGCGGACTTCATTGTGTCTGTTTTTTGCGTAGTTTTGCGGGTCATTTGACAATAACCACCCGGTTACGAAGCAACTTTGCCTCGTTCAGTACTGTCTCTTTCGTTGACAAAAGTAAGGGCTTGAAACAAAAAACGATATACCTCATTCGCCACGGCGAAACCGATTTCAACCGGCGCGGGGTTGTACAGGGTAGCGGCGTTGATTCGGACCTGAACGCCATGGGACGTGCCCAGGCCGCCGCCTTTTTTCAGGCCTATCAGCACATTCCCTTTACGAAGATTTACATTTCCACGCTGAAACGGACGTACCAGTCGGTCGAGCTTTTCCTCGAAACAGGCATTCCGCACGAGCGGCTGGCCGGGCTCAACGAGATCAGCTGGGGTTCACGCGAGGGGAAAACGCCCAATACCTTCGATAACGAATACTACCGCGACCTGATCGGCAACTGGAATGCCGGGAATACGGGCATGCCGACCGAAGACGGCGAAAGCCCCGAGCAGGTCATGCAACGGCAGAAACCCGCCATCGAGCACATCCTGTCGCGGCCCGACGAAAACCCGGTCCTGGTTGCCATGCACGGGCGGGCCATGCGCATCCTGCTGGCTTGGCTGATGGAACAGCCCCTGTCGACGATGGATCAGTTCGAACACAGCAATCTCTGCCTGTACGTGCTGAACTACTCCTACGAGACGCAGCGCTTCAGCATTGAAGTATCCAACGACAGCACGCACCTGCTTTCGCTGGTTGTTCCCCAGGCCTGAGCCGCTTCCATACCGGGCTGAACCGGCCGCAAAAAGGGTTACTTATACCGATCACCTTCCACTGGTGTAAAAATCACGGTTCTCCCGCGGAAAAACCGTAACTTGGTCAATCACGTATTTAGATTGGGGATGTGACCGCATGTCGAAGCAACGCATTTATTGGTTTTGTCAGATTTTTGGGTGGACGGCGCTCATCATGTTCGAGTTCGTCACCTACACCCTTGAATTTGCCTTTGACCTCAATTATTTCTACCTCGCTATAACCGATATCCTGCTCGGTATCAGCCTGACACACCTCTACCGGCTGATGATCCGGCGGCTCAACTGGGTACACATGCCGTTTACCCGGCTGGCCCCGCGCGTACTGGCCTCGGTCTTTGTGCTGTCAGCCATTATGACGGCCGTCAACCTCCCGCTCGACCGCGAACTTGTCCCGCAATACCTGGTCGATCAGCCGTTTATCGTCCTGGGTTATCTCCTCAGCTGGGGCAAAAGCATGCTGGCCTGGATCCTGAGTTATACGGTGTATCATTACGTGGAACAGACCCGCGACGCCGAGATTGAACGCATTCTGCTGAAGACGTCGATCCGGGAAACAGAAGCCAAAGTTCTGCGCTCCCAGCTCAATCCGCACTTTGTCTTTAATGCCCTCAACAGCATCCGCGCGCTGGTGCTGGAGAACCCCGACAAGGCCCAGCAGGGCATTACGCAGCTTTCGAACATTCTCCGGAACTCCCTGCTGGCCGACCGCCGCAAGACCGTGGAGCTGCGGGAGGAAATCAAAACCGTCGAGGATTACCTGGCGCTCGAGAAGGTCCGCTACGAAGACCGCCTGAACTGCCGGTTGGAACTCGACCCGAAAACCTTATACTTGCAGGTACCACCCATGATGCTGCAGACGCTGGTGGAGAACGCCATCAAGCACGGGGTGCAGAAGGCCGTGGGCGGCGGTTTTGTGGAGCTGACGACAGCCCTGGAGAGCGACCTGCTGCACATCCGCATCCGGAATACCGGCGTGCTGGGCGATAAGGAAGCCTCGGGCGGCTTTGGGCTGAAGAATACCTCCCAGCGGCTGGAACTGCTCTACGGCCCGGACGCCTCCTTTACCATCGGGCAGGAGTCGGCCGATATCGTCTGCGCCGACATTATCCTGCCCATGCAGTCGGACGGCCTATTCAAGCGGAACGAAAGCCAGAAAGTCAGCGCCACCTAACCCGCCTGCAACCACCCTACTGACCGACCACTGACGACTCCATAAACCTATGCGCGTACTGATCGTAGACGACGAGCGGCTGGCCCGCAACGAACTCCGCCGCCTGCTGGACAATTTTCCCAAACTCGACATCGTAGGCGAAGCCGCCAACGCCGACGAAGCCCT
>Ga0164290_1002355_pt1 | contig 13845 bp, 15 predicted proteins | sample Micstemetagenome_FD_108782 | JGI IMG/M metagenome (GOLD analysis project Ga0164290, IMG submission 108782) | Contaminated culture microbial community from soil near Moab, Utah, USA - Microcoleus steenstrupii SON62 (Illumina Assembly) | ecosystem: Environmental > Terrestrial > Soil > Soil crust... | reverse complement strand
GGGTGCGCGGCCAGGTTCTCGCCGGCCTGCGCGCCAATGAAAAGGATCCCTCCTCCATCGCCGCCCGCCTCTTCGACGGGCAGGCCTTCCCCGGCCACCCCTATGCCAATGACGGCAGCGGCACGCTCGACACCGTCTCCGCCCTCACCCGCGACGACCTTCTTGCCGCGCACAAGGCCACGCTGGCCCGCGACCGCATCTATGTCGCCGCCGCCGGCGACATCACGCCCGAGGCGCTGGGCGCGCTCCTCGACAAGCTCTTCGCGGGCCTCCCCGAAACCGGCGCGGCCCTGCCCGACCGCGTCACCCCCGCCATCACCGGCGGCATCACCGTCGACCCCTTCCCCGGCCCGCAGACCACCATCCGCTTCGGCCATTCCGGCATCAAACGCGACGATCCCGATTTCTTCGCCGCCACCATCCTGAACGAAGTCCTTGGCGGCAGCCGCTTCTCCGCCCGCCTGATGACCGAGGTCCGCGAAAAGCGCGGGCTGACCTATGGCATCGGCACCTCGCTCGTGGGCTATGACAAATCCGAACTGGTGCTGGGCCAGGCCGCCGTCGCCAATGAAAAGGTGGCCGAGGCGGTGCAGGTCATCCGCGACGAATGGGCAAAGATCGCCCGCGACGGCATCACCGAAGAAGAACTCGCCGCCACCAAGACCTATCTGACAGGCGCCTATCCCCTGCGCTTCGATGGCAACGGCCCCTTGGCGACGATCATGGTCAACATGCAGATGATCGGCCTGCCGCCCGACTATCCCAGGACCCGCAACGAAAAGGTCGAGGCCGTCACGATGGCCGATGTCAAACGCGTCGCCGCCAGCCTGTTCAAACCTGATGACCTGCGCTTCGTCATCGTGGGCGAACCGGTCGGCGTCACCTCCACCGATTGACGGTAAGGGGGCCACAGAATCTGTGGCCCCTTCGCCCCGCGCCTGCTAAATATGGGTGCATGAACGCACCTACCCCCAAGATATCCGGCCCCCAAGGCCGCCCGGTGATCCGCCAGCTGGACGAGTCGGCGGTCAACCGGATCGCGGCGGGCGAGGTAGTGGAACGCCCCGCCTCCGCCGTGAAGGAGTTGGTGGAAAACGCGCTCGATGCCGGGGCCACGCGCATCACCGTCGACGTGGCCGATGGCGGCAAGACCCTGATCCGCGTCACCGACGATGGCTGCGGCATGACGGGCGAAGACCTGCCCCTTGCCCTGTCGCGCCATGCCACGTCGAAGATCGACGGAACCGATCTGCTGAATATCCACAGCTTCGGTTTCCGGGGCGAGGCGCTGCCCTCCCTCGGTGCGGTGGGCCGCCTGACCATCACCTCCCGCGCGGCGGGCGAGGAGGCGGCCCAGATCACCGTCGCAGGCGGCCGCATCGGCCCCGTGAAACCCGCCGCCCTCACGCGCGGGACCGTGGTGGAACTGCGCGACCTCTTCTTCGCCACCCCCGCCCGCCTGAAATTCCTCCGCTCCGACCGGGCAGAACTTCAGGCCATCACCGAAACCATCAAGCGCCTTGCGATGGCCGAACCCACCGTTGGCTTCACCCTGCGCGATGCCACGGGCGGCGGCGACGGCCGCATCCTCTTCCGCGCCGATCCCACGGGCGGCGATTTCTTCGATGCGCTCCACGCCCGCCTTGCCACCGTCCTCGGCACCGATTTCGTCGAAAACGCCCTGCGGATCGATGTGGAACGCGACGGCCTCCACCTCACGGGCTACGCCGCCCTGCCCACCTATTCGCGCGGCTCTTCGGTGCAGCAATTCGTTTTCGTCAACGGCCGCCCCGTGCTGGACCGGATGCTTTTGGGCGCCCTGCGCGTGGCCTATTTCGATTTCCTCAGCCGCGACCGCCACCCCGCCGCCGTCCTGAACCTGACGGTGGACCCGGAACGCGTGGACGTGAACGTCCACCCCGCCAAGGCCGAAGTCCGCTTCCGCGAACCCGAGGCCGCACGCTCCCTCATCATCACTGGCCTGCGCTCCGCGCTCAGCGGGGCCGGCCACCGCGCCAGCAGCACCGTTGCCGATGCCACGCTCGCCGCCTTCCGCCCCGAACCGGCCCCGCAATCCCCGCGCATCTACCAGATGGACCGCCCCGCGCAGTCCAGCCTCTCGCGCGCTTTCGCCTTTCAGGCCCCGCTGCCCCAACCCGGCTTTGCCGAGGCCCCCTCCGCCCGTGCCGAACCCCCCGCCCCGGAACCCGAGGCCACGCAGCGCCCCCTCGGCGCCGCCCGCGCGCAGATCCACGAAAACTACATCCTCGCGCAAACCGAAACCGGCCTCGTGATCGTGGATCAGCACGCCGCCCATGAACGGCTCGTCTACGAACGCCTGAAACGCCAGATGGCCGAAACCGGCATCGCCGCGCAGGCCCTGCTCATCCCCGAAATCGTAGATCTTTCGCCGACCGACGCCACCCGCCTGCTGGACCACGCCGAATCCCTTGCCCGCCTCGGCCTTGCCATCGAACCCTTCGGCGGCTCCGCCATCGCCGTCCGCGAAACCCCCGCCATCCTTGGCGCGGTCAACGCCACCGCACTCCTGCACGACATCCTCGACGAACTGACCGATGCGGGCGACAGCCTCCTCGTGCAGGCCCGGATCGAAGCTGTCCTCTCCCGCATGGCCTGCCACGGCTCCGTCCGCTCCGGCCGCCAGATGCGCGCCGAAGAGATGAACGCGCTGTTGCGCGAGATGGAGGCGACGCCCCATTCCGGCCAGTGCAACCACGGCCGCCCCACCTATGTGGAACTGAAACTGGCCGATATCGAACGGCTTTTCGGTCGCAGATGATCACCCTCTTCGGCACCCCCTACGCCCTCACCGATCCGCCCATCCTCATCGCGGGCGGCATCCTTGCCGCCATCGCCCTCATCCTCCTCCTCACGCTCCGCGCCGCCGCCCGCTCGGCCCGCATGGCAGGCCCCCTCCTGCGCCAGATGGAATGGATGACCCACCGCGTCCAATCCCTCTCCGACGGGCAGGAACGCCTTGCGGGTGGCCTCCACCACGTCTCCGAAGCGCAGGCGATCAGCCAATCCTCCATGCTCAAGCTGATGGAACAGCGCCTCGCCGATGTGCAGCGCCAGATGACCGAGGCGCTGCATGGCACCTCCACCCGCACCGCCCGCAGCCTTGGTGAACTCCAGCAGCGGCTGGAAACCATCGACCGCGCGCAGGCCAATATCGAAAAACTGTCGGGCAACGTCCTGTCCCTGCAGGACATCCTGTCCAACAAGCAGACGCGCGGCGCCTTTGGGGAAATCCAGCTCAACGATATCGTGCAGAAGGCGCTGCCCTCCGACAGCTTCACCCTTCAGGCCACGCTGTCCAACGGCCGCCGCGCCGATTGCCTGATCCACCTGCCCAAACCGCCCGGCCCCATCGTCATCGACGCCAAATTTCCGCTGGAGGCCTACGAATCCCTCCGCCGCGCCGAAACGCCTCAGCAACTGGCCGATGCCCAACGCCTGATGCGCGCCGCCGTCCGCGCCCATATCAAGGCGATCTCCGAAAAATACATCCTCGACGGCGAAACCGCCGATGGCGCGCTGATGTTCCTGCCGTCCGAGGCTGTCTATGCCGAACTTCACGCCAATTTCCCCGAAGTCGTCCGCGAAGGTTTCGCCGCCAAGGTCTGGATCGTCTCGCCCACCACCTGCATGGCCACGCTGAACACCATGCGCGCCGTGCTGAAAGACGCCCGGATGCGCGAACAGGCGGGCGCGATCCGCAAGGAACTGGCGCTGCTCTATGGTGATGTGGAACGGCTGGGCGCGCGGGTGGAAAACCTCGACCGCCATTTCGGCCAGGCCCAGCGTGATATCGAAGATATCAAGATCTCCACCGAAAAGGCCACGAAACGCGCCCGCCGCCTCGACAATTTCGATTTCGAGGAATTGGGCACCCCCGGCACCCCCCTCATTGGTCCGCAGGCCGCCGAATGAAGCACCTCACCTTGGCCGATTACCAGCGCCAGCCGTGGAAGAACGGCAAGGGGATCACCACGGAATTGTTCCGGATCGAACGGGATGGTTCCATCCGGTGCCGCCTATCGATGGCCACCGTCGCCGAAGACGGCCCTTTCTCGCTTTTCCCCGGAATAGAACGCAACCTGACCGTCCTCACCGGCCCCGGCTTCCACCTGTCCGGCGACGGCATCGCGCTGGACTGCCGCCCCCTGAACCCCGTGGCCTTTCCGGGTGACGTCCCCGTCACCGCCACTGGCACCGCCGCAGGCCCGTCGGATGATTTCAACGTGATGACCGCCCGCGACCTGCCCCGCCCCACCGTCACGGCCCTGACCACCCCGCAAGACCTGCCCGCAGGCGGCCTCCTCGCCCTTTTCGCGCTTGGACCCGCCGCCTTGGCAGACTGCGCCCTTGCCCCGCATGACCTGATCCTGACGCAAGGCCCGCTTGCCCTCCGCTCAGGCGCGGCGCTGGCGATCCGCCTTCACGGCCTGACGCTCTGATCCAGCCGGAACAGCCGCAGAAACTCCACCCGCGGGCCATCCACCCTGTAAATCAGCGCAAAGGGCAGAAACGGCACCCGCAAGGCCCGCAATCCGGCAGGGGAGGGCAGGGGCAGGCCGATATCCGGGTTCCGCTTGATCATCGCCAGCGCCTCGAACAGGTGCATCTGTCCGACACGCGCCTCCGGCGGCAAGGTGCTGCGATAATGTTCCCGAAGGGCGGCCAGGTCATTGCGCGCGGAAACAAGAAAGCGAAGCTCCATCCCCGCGCCCTAGCCCTGTGCGCCGGGCGGCAGCGGCGGTGGCAACTCGCCCGAGGTGAACCAGGAACCCACCCATTCCTCGATGAGATCGGATGAAACGAAACCCCCGGCTTCCGCTTCCGCTTCCGCAAGTCGGTCGCGCAGCAGGGACATCTCCCCCGCATCGAGTTCTGCCAAAAGATCGGCGGATTGCTTCAGCATCAGGGGGTCATCCGCAACTGGACACTACAACTGTCAATCTAGCGCAACAGTTGATTCTTCCAAAACGCTGATTCTGGTATGCGGAATTTTTGTTCCGCGACCTCAGATACGCAGGAACGGCTGTGCCAGACGCGGAATGATGGCGTTGAATTTCAACGGCGCATCGGTCGCGGCCAGGCAGATGCACACCTCGCCCTCTTCGGCCACCGGGGTATGCTGCATCGCCTCATCCGCGATCTCGATATCGCCCGGGCCAAACCGATCCGTCTCATCGCGGAACGCGCCCTGCAGCACCAGCGTCAGTTCAAGCCCTCGATGCCCATGGTCCGGCACGGCCTGCCCGCCCGGAATGTACAGCAACCTCGCCGAGGCATCCTTGCCCGTCGGCAGGATCGCCTGCTTCACACCCTTGCCAAGGTTGCGCCACTTCACCTTGTTCACGCCGCCGCCGACATAATCCGCCAGCGGCGCCGGAAAGATCCCCGCCCGCTTCAACGGCCGCCGTGCGGTGGCCTGCGACAACCCGCTGATCCGGTCCATGCAGGCGGCCAGACTGTCCTCGGACATCGCCGCCATGTCTTCCGTCTCCAGCATCGCGCCGCCGACCGCCTCGAATGAGGCCAGCCGCGCGCGGCAGTCGTCGCACAGCGATACATGCGTCGCCAGAACCAGATTGAAGGCCTCGGGCAGTTCGCCTGCCGCATAGGCCATCAGGAGCTGGTCCGTAAGGTGGTGCCTGATGCTCATTACCGTCATCTCGCCTTCAACTCATCTGCTGGCGCAACCGCTCCAGCGCCAATCTTATCCGCGACTTGATCGTCCCGAGGGGTAGTCCCGTCTCCGCCGCAATCTCGCTATGCGAGAGGTCGCCGTAGAAGGCCCGAAGGATCAAGGCGCGCTGTTTCTCGGGCAGCTGGGCCAGCGCGGCACCCAGCCGGTCAGTATCCTGCTGCGCCTCCATGACCTCGGCCTGATCGGGTTCAGGCTCCGGCCCCCAGGGCAGTTCTTCCGGTTCGGGCCGCCGCGCCTTGCGAAGCGCGTCAATCCGCCGGTTGCGGGCAATGGTGAAGACCCAGGTCGCCACCGAAGCCCGCGACGGATCAAAGAGATGCGACTTCTGCCACAGCGTTGCCATGACATCCTGCGCGCATTCCTCGGCCAGCGTGGCATCTGCGCCCGACTTCATCAGGAAGGCCTTCACCCGTGGGGCAAAGTGCCGGAACAGCGCCGCAAACGCCGCCTTGTCCTGATGGTCGCGCACCCGAAGCACAAGCGCCGCCCAATCCGTCTCAACCTGATCCGCCTGCACGGCGTGGCCTTCCTTCCGGCGACTAACCCACTGTTCCAGCGCAGCATATTGCTGTGCGGGGGATGGCGCACCCGTTTTTTCGGCCTGACGTGCATCGAACATCATGGGTTTGTTACGCCCGATGCTGTCCTCTGGATCACAACGGGGGAAATGTTTCGCCCAAACGCGATGTCAAGTTTCAACTGTCCAAAAAAAATTACACGTTGATCCAATTGCTTCCGACCTCCGTAGAAACACAAAGACCAACAGGAGTATCCCCTTCCATGCCGTTCGAGACCCTTGGTTCCGTTCCCCGTCGCATCGCTGTCATCGGGGGGGGCATCTCCGGCATGGCCGCCGCACATCTGCTGGCTGACCAGAATGCAGTCGTCCTGTTCGAATCGGAAAAGCGGCTCGGTGGCCACGCCCGCACCGTCATCGCGGGCAAGCGCGGCGATCAGCCGGTCGATACCGGCTTCATCGTGTTCAACAAGGTCAACTACCCCAACCTTCTGGGCCTCTTCGACAAACTGGACGTGCCCTATGTCGAAAGCAGCATGAGCTTTGGCGCCTCGCTCGACGGGGGCCGCGTCGAATACGGCCTCGCCTCGCTCGACACGCTCTTCGCGCAGCGCAAGAACTGCATCTCGCCCCGCTTCCTCGGCATGATCACCGACATCCTCCGCTTCAACAAGCACGCGCCGAATGTCGTCCGCCCCGGCATGACGATCCGCGACCTGCTGGCCGCCCTGGGCACCGGTGACTGGTTCCGCGACTATTACATCACGCCCTTCTCCGGCGCGATCTGGTCCACCCCCACCATGGGCATCCTCGATTTTCCGGCCCATGCCCTCGTGCGCTTCTTCGAAAACCACGCGCTCATGGGCTACGAAGGCCAACACCAGTGGTATACCGTCAAGGGTGGTTCCATCGAATATGTCCGCCGCCTGCAGGCCTCGCTCACCACGCGCGGCGTGGACCTCCGCCTCGGCGCCGCAGTCGCGGGCGTGAAGCGCGAGGCGGGCGGCGTCCTGATCCGCTGCCATGGCGCTGACTGGGAAATGTTCGATGACGTGGTCTTCGCCACCCATTCCGACATCACCCTCTCCCTCCTCGCCGACGCCACCCCCGCCGAACAGGCCGCGCTCTCCGCCATCCGCTACCAGCCGAACGAGGCGATCCTGCACCGCGACCCGTCGGTCATGCCTAGGAACCGCAAATGCTGGGCTTCCTGGGCCTATGTCGAACCCAAGGGCGGCGCGCAGGGCAAGATCGACCTGACCTACTGGATGAACTCGCTTCAGCCCATCCCGCAGGATGACCCGATCTTTGTCACCCTGAACTCCAATGGCGGCATCGACGACAGGCTGATCGACGATGTGACCACCTTCCACCACCCCGTCTATGATCTCGCCGCGCTGGAGGCGCAGGGGAAGATCCGCGCCATGAACGGCACGCTGAACACATGGTTTGCCGGCGCATGGATGCGCTCCGGCTTTCACGAAGACGGCTTCGCCTCGGCCGTCGACGTGGTGGAGGCGATGCGCGACAGCGCCCGCGAAAGGCAGCTTGCGGCATGACGGGCGTCGATCTCATCCGGGGCGAAACCTTCCATGGCCGCAAGGGCGCGATTGCCAACAGCTTTCGCTACACGGTGGATTACGTCCTCCTGAACCCTGACCGCGCGAAAGGCCCCTCGCTCTTTTCCCGCAACCGCCGCAACCTGACGGCGGTGCATGACGCCGATTACGGCGGCGCGCCGGGGCAGGGGCGCGGCACGGCCTGGGTGCGCGAGATTCTGGCGGCCCATGACCTGCCCGGATCGGATGAAATCCTCCTCCTCGGCCAGCCCCGCGTTCTGGGCCATGTCTTCAACCCGGTCAGCTTCTGGCTCTGCCACGATCATCTCGGCCACCTGCGGACGGTGATCGCCGAAGTGTCCAACACCTATGGCGACCGCCATTCCTACCTCTGCTTCCGCGATGACCACGGTCCCATCACCCGCACCGACACCATCACCGCGCGCAAGATCTTCCACGTCTCGCCGTTCCAGCCGCTCGACGGCGGTTATGCCTTCCGCTTCGACATCCGCGCCGATCGCATCGGGGTCTGGATCGACTACACCTCACAGGATGGCGGCCTTTACACCAACCTCATCGGCCCCCGCGTCCCGCTGACCAATGCCGAAATCCTCAAGGCCGCCCTCCGCCGCCCCCTAGGGTCCCGCCGCGTGCTGGCACTCATCCACTGGCAGGCCCTCAAACTCGCGCTCAAGGGCGTGAAGTTCCGCAACCGCCCCACGCCACCGCCGCAGGAAGTCACCCGATGACCGCCGCCCTGCCTGCCATCGCGCCCCGGGCAGGGCTCGCCGGGTGGAGCCTCTTCGCCGCGCTCATCGCGATGGCGGGGCTGCCCATCTATATCCACGCGCCCAAATTCTACGTCGACAGCTACGGCGTCTCGCTCGCCGCGCTTGGCGGCGTGCTGGCCCTGCTGCGTCTTTTCGACGTCGTGCAAGACCCCATCCTCGGCTGGCTGGCCGAAATCGGCCGTGCCCGCCGCGCCCTCTGGGTCGCCATCGGCGCCGCCGTCATGGCCCTTGCCATGATCGGCCTCTTCGCCGTGACGCCGCCGATCGCTCCGCTGCTGTGGTTCGCCCTCACGCTCTCGGCGCTCTTCACCGCCTTCTCCTTCCTGACCATCGTCTTCTACGCCGAAGGCGTGGCCAAGGCCGCCAGCCTTGGCGAAAACGGCCACCTCCGCCTTGCCGGTTGGCGCGAGGGCGGCTCGCTCGCCGGGGTCTGCGTCGCGGCTGTCGCTCCGGTGGCGCTGCTCGCGCTGACCGATGCCCCCTTCACCGCCTTCGCCGCCTTTTTCCTTGTCCTCGCCCTCGCGGCCACCTTCGCCATGCGCCAGGAATGGACGGGGCAGGGCGCGGGCTTCGAAAACCCCCTCGCCGCCTTCCGCCCGGCCCTGTCCGACTCCCTCGCCCGCCGCCTGCTGCTCATCGCTCTGCTGAACGCGGCCCCGGTGGCCGTCACCTCCACCCTCTTCCTCTTCTTCGTCGAAAGCCGCCTTGCCGCCCCCGGCCTCGAAGGCCCGCTCCTGCTCCTGTTCTTCCTCGCCGCCGCCCTCTCCACCCCGCTCTGGTCCCGCGCGGCGCAAAGCTTTGGTGCCAAACGTGCCCTTCTGGCCGGCATGGCCCTCGCCATCGTCTCTTTCCTCTGGGCGGCCACCTTGGGCGCAGGCGACACCATCGCCTTTGCGCTGATCTGCGCCGCCTCCGGCGCGGCGCTCGGGGCCGACATGGTGCTTCTCCCCGCGCTCTTTGCCCGCCGCCTCGGCCAGATCGGGCAAGGGGGCGAGGCGGCAGCCTTCGGCCTCTGGTCCTTCGTCTCGAAACTCTCCCTCGCCCTCGCCGCCGCCACGCTTCTTCCCGCGTTGCAGGCCGCAGGCTTCACCCCCGGCGCGGAAAACGCGACTTCTGCGCTTGTCACCCTATCTGTGCTCTACGCGCTGGTTCCCTGCGCCCTGAAGGTGCTTGCCATCGCGCTTCTGGCCGCCACCAAGATCCCGGAGGTCTGACATGACACCTTTCTTCTCGCTCCTTCTCGGCGTGCTCATCACCCTTGTCCTCGTCGCGATGAAATCGCGTTTCACCGGCTTCCGCACCCAGCGCCCCGCCGACCTCGCGGATCGCGGCCCCCGCTTCGACCTGCGCACCCACCTCTCCGGCCCGATCCTCTGCGAAGGCGTGATCTACGGCCCCACCGGCCGCGTCTCCTCCCGCTTCGTGGCGGAAATGGAAGGGGTCTGGGATGGCAATGTCGGCGTCCTCAAGGAACGTTTCCGCTACGATTCCGGCCGCCAGCAGGACCGCGAATGGCGTCTTTTCCTGTCCAATGACGGTTCCATCCGCGCCGAGGCGGATGATGTCGTGGGCCCCGGTCAGGGCCGCGCCGAAGGCCCCGGCGTCCTCCTGAACTACCGCATCAAGCTGGACGAAGAGGCGGGCGGCCACGTCCTGAACGTGACCGACTGGATGTATCTGATGGAAAACGGCACGATCATGAACCGCAGCCAGTTCACCAAATTCGGCATCACCGTGGCCGAGCTTGTCGCCACCATGCGCCGGGTCCCGGCATGAGGGAATTTCGCGGCAAACGCTACTGGCTCGTCGGCGCCTCCGAAGGCCTTGGCCTCGCCCTCGCCCAGCGCCTCTCCAGCGCGGGCGCCGAACTCGTCCTCTCCGCCCGCTCCCCCGACAAACTGGCCGAGGCCGTGGCCCGCCTGCCCGGCCGCGCAACGCCCATCCCCTGCGATGTCGCCTCCACCGCCTCCGTCCGCGATGCGGCGGCCCAGGCCGGGCATCTGGATGGCGTGGTCTTCCTCGCCGGGGTCTATACGCCCATGAAGGCGCAGGACTGGGACGCCGACGCGGTGGAGGCGATGTGCAACATCAACCTCACCGGCTGCGCCCGCGTCATGGGCGCGGTGGTGCCGGGCATGGTGGAACGGCGCAGCGGGCATGTGGTCATCACCGGGTCGCTTTCAGGCTTCCGCGGTCTGCCGGGGGCCATCGGCTATTGCGCCTCCAAGGCGGGCACCATGTCGCTGGCGGAATCGATGTATTGCGACCTGCGCGGCACCGGCGTGGATGTGCAACTCTGCAATCCCGGCTTCATCAAGACGCGGCTGACCGACAAGAACGATTTCAACATGCCGCAGATCATGGAACCGGGGCAGGCGGCGCAGATCATGTATGAACACATGACCTCCGACCGCTTTTCCAACAGCTTCCCGGTCCCCTTCGCATGGGCGTTCCGGCTGTCGCAATTCCTGCCCGACTGGGCCTATTACCGACTGTTCGCGCCCAAGTAGCGTTTTCTGGCGCAGAAAACGCGCAAATTCCTGACGCAGGAATTTGTCACGCTCCCGTCGCCTCTCACCGAAATCTGCGTCAGATTTCGGCGCGTTTCCTGCGTCAGGAAACGCTGACGAGCCGCACCATGAAGAACCCGTCCATCCCCCCACGCTCGGCCCAATGATCCGGCCGCAGCCGCAACCCGCCGCCCTCCGTCCACCAGGCCTCTTCCACCCCCGGCACGGCAACCCGTTCCACCCGCAAACCCGGATGCCGCGCCAGCGCCGCCGCCAATTGCCCCTCGCCCTCTTCCGGCAGAAGCGAGCAGGTGCAGAACACCACCCGCCCCCCCGGCTTCACCCATCCCAGCGCCCGGTCCAGAAGCTGCGCCTGCAAGTCCACCAGCCCCGCCACCTCTGACCCGTCCTTCACGAAAGGCAGGTCCGGATGCCGCCGGATCGTCCCCGTCGCCGAACAGGGCGCATCCAGCAGCACGGCATCGAACCGCTCCTCCGGTTCCCAGTGCAGCGCATCCGCCACCACCAGTTCCGCCGCCAGCCCGCAGCGCGCAAGGTTCTCCCGCACCCGCCCCATCCGCGGCTCCGACAGATCGACCGCCACCACCCGCGCCCCGCTCGCGGCCAGTTGCAGCGTCTCCCCCCCCGGCGCGGCGCAAAGGTCCAGCACCCGCTCCCCCGCCACAGGCGCAAGCAACCGCACGGCCAGGGCGGCGGCGGCATCCTGCACCCACCAACCCCCCGCCTCATACCCCGTCAAAGCCGAAACCTGCCCCTTCTCCTCCAACCGCAACGAACCCGTCGGCAGCACCTCCCCCTCCGGCGCCTCCGCCCCCGCGCGCAGCGTCAGGTCCAGCGGCGCCATCCCCGCCTGCACCGCCTCGATGGCCGACACCACCTCGCGCCCGTATTGATGCACCAGGGGTTGGCGCAGCCAGCGCGGCATCCGCTGCGCGGGCATCCCGGCAAAGGGCACCTCCGGCACCTTGCGCAGCACGGCATTCACCAGCCCCGTCATATGCCCGGTCCGATTGCCGCGCCGCACGATCTCCACCGCCGCATTCACCGCGCCATGCGCCGCGCCGCCCAGCGCAATCTCCACCACCGCCAGCCGCAGCGCATCGCGCACCAGGCGCGGCGGTGCCTTCCGCAGATGCGGCTCCAGCACCTTGTCCGCCGGTTCCAGATGCCGCAGCACCGCCAGCGCCAACCGCTGCGCCCGCGCCCGGTCGGCAGGCCCCAGCCCGGCCAAAGGCCCCTGCCCATCGGCCAGAACCTGCGCCATCAGCCGCCCCTCGCCCAGCACCGCGCCCAGCAGGCCCACCGCCGCCACCCGTGCCGCCAATCCCTCTGCCGCCATGCCCGCCACCCTTGTTCCGCTGACGGAAGGGCGTATATCAACGCACAGTCACAAGGAACCCTTCCCATGTCCGAAGACACCCCCCGCGACCTTCCGCCCGAAGCGCTCCGCGCCTTGGCCGAGGCGGAAGAGCGGCGCAAGGCCGCCAAGGCCCAGACCCTGCCGCCCGAACTTGGCGGGCGTGACGGGCCGGAACCCGTGCGCTATGGCGATTGGGAAAAGAAGGGTCTGGCGATCGACTTCTGACGCCACCGGACTTTTCTGCAAAATTTCCTGACATCGAAGGGTCTGCGAAACGTCGCCAACCCTCCCCGCAAACCACGCCTACCCGTTCTTTCGCAGAAAGATCGCCCCGAAAATTCTTCGCAGAAGAATTTTCCCCCGCGCGTCAGCGCAGCGTGAACGACGCGGAATCCCCCGCGCCCTTGTCCACGGTAAAGCGGATCTCCTCCGCCCCCCGCGCCTCCACCAACTGGCAATTCTTCGGAATCGGATAGCCCGACCAATCCATCTCGCGGCAGAAATACCCGTCCTGCCATTCCCAGGTCCCGGTCACATCCCAGCCCAGCGCACTGCCCTTGATCTCGCCATCCGGCTCCACCTGCAGCGAAATGCCCAACATGCCCAGCCGCAACTCCTTGCCCGACACGGTTTTCACGAAATCGGTGCGGTCGCTGATCCGCGAAAACCCCTCGGCCGCCGCCGGCAGCGCGATCAGGGACAGCAGGGCAGCGGAAAGGGCAGCATGCAACATGGCGAAAGCTCCGGAGGCGGAAAGCTAAGGTCATACGGCGGCAAGGGCAGAACGGATGCATATCGCATCCGTTTCTCCTGTCAATTTTACGCCTCGGTGATCGGCAAACCGCCCGTCACAGCCCCAGCACATCCATCATGTCATAATGCCCGGGCTTCTGCCCCTGTCCCCAGATCGCCGCCCGCAGCGCGCCGCGCGCAAAGATCGCACGGTCGGTGGCGACATGGCGCAGGATGACCCGCTCGCCATCGGCGGCAAAGATCACGTCATGCTCGCCCACCACATCCCCGCCCCGCACCGCGGCGAAACCGATATGCCCCCGCTGCCGCGCCCCGGTGATGCCGTGCCGCCCGCTGTCCATCGCCGCCTCCAGATCGACGCCCCGCCCCTCGGCCGCCGCCCGGCCCAGCATCAGCGCGGTGCCCGAAGGCGCATCCACCTTCATGCGGTGATGCGCCTCGACGATCTCCACATCCCAATCCTCGTCCAGCGCCGCGGCAATCTTCTGCGTCAACCGCACCAGCAGATTGACGCCAAGGCTCATGTTTCCCGCCCGCACCACCACCGCATGCCGCGCCGCCGCCTCGATCTTCGCCAGATGCGCCGCCTCCAGCCCC
>Ga0164290_1002352_pt1 | contig 13908 bp, 11 predicted proteins | sample Micstemetagenome_FD_108782 | JGI IMG/M metagenome (GOLD analysis project Ga0164290, IMG submission 108782) | Contaminated culture microbial community from soil near Moab, Utah, USA - Microcoleus steenstrupii SON62 (Illumina Assembly) | ecosystem: Environmental > Terrestrial > Soil > Soil crust... | reverse complement strand
TGGCCCAGGTCCAGGCCGCCGTCGACGGCGTGGTAGCCGGTGTTCACCGGGCCCGGGGCCAGGCTGGCCTGGGTGCCGAAGACGGCGTCCAGGCCGGTCTGGGCGTCGGACTCGACGCGGCGCCTGAAGCCGTCGCTGCGCCCGACGCGCAGATAGGCCGCCAGGTCCAGGGCGCCGAGCTTGCCGCCATGCTGCAGCCAGGCATCCGCCGTGTTGAAGGAGGCGGCGCGCAGGCCCAGCTCGGTGCCGCCGATGTCGGCACCGCCCTTGGTGATGATGTTGATGACGCCGGCATAGGCGTCGGCGCCGTAGAGGGCCGATCCGGGGCCGCGGATCACTTCGATGCGGGCGATGTTGTGGACCGGCAGCCCGCCCCAGATGACGCCCCGGCTGCCGACATACAGCGTCGTCATCGGCACGCCGTTCTGCAGCATCAGCACCTGGGGGTTGAAGTCGCTGGCCACGCCGCGGATCAGGTACTGGGGCGTATAGGCGCCATGGCTGCGGCTGACGTGCAGGCCGGGCACGCTCTCCAGCACCTCGTCCAGGTCGGTGGCGCCCATGTTGGCAATGTCCTGGGCCGTGATGACCGTGGCGACGGCCGGCGCTCGCCGCAGGCTCTGGGCGGCGCCGGTGGCAATGCTGATGGTCGTCTTGTCGCCGTAGACCTGGGCCAGCTCGTCCTCTTCGCTCGATGTCTGCGCAAGGGCGGTGGACTGCGCCAGCCAGGCTCCTCCCAAAACCACCAGGCCAAACAAAGGTCTCATTGCCAGCTGCTCCGAGGGGTGGTGATGGCGCCTATTGTGGGGGCGCTGGCAGGGCGCCAGCGCAAACGGGGCCGTCGAGCGTCGCTTCGGCGCGAAAGCCGCGCAAGCCTTCGCATTCGCGATGCCGGCCATGGCCGACAGGCGGCCGCGCCGTTTGCATAATGCCGCCGATCCACGCGCCCCTGCTATCGGCCCAACTTCCTTGACCGCCACCGCACGCTCCGCCCCCGCCACACGCCGCGCGCTGTTGCGACAGGCCCTGGGCGGCGCCCTGGTGCTGGGCGGCGGCGCGACTGTGGCGGCGGATCCCGGCCGCTCCATCGTGGTCGTCTTTCCGGAGCTGGGCGAGCCCTTTCGCCAGGTCTTCGCCGCCATCATCGAAGGCATCGAGGATCGCCTCGGCGGCGTGGTGAACAGCCTGGCCGTCCCCAACAACGCCAACCCGGCTCAGGTTGCCGAGGACGTGCGAAAGCGCGAGGCCAAGGTGCTGATCGGCCTGGGCCGTGGCGGCATGCGGGTCGCCACCGCCCTGGCGGACGAACTGGCCGTGTTGGTGGGCTGCGTCGTGTCGGTGCAGGAGTCCGAGGCGCGCAGCTTTCCCGTGCATACGCTGGCGCCCGACCCGGCCCTGCTGCTCGCGCGGCTGAAGCGCCTCAAGCCCGGCGCGCGGCGCGTGCACCTGGTCTATGACCCCAAGCTCAACGCCTGGCTGGCGCGGCTGGCGCGCGAGGCGGCGCGCGCCGAAGGCCTGGAGCTGCTGGCCCAGGAGGTCGCCAGCCAGTCGGAGGCCCTGCGCGCCTACAGCCAGCTGCTGGCCGCCGCCGACCCGGTGCGCGATGCGCTGTGGCTGCCCCAGGACCCGACGACGGTGGACGACGGCAGCGTGCTGCCCCTGGTGCTGCGTGAGGGCTGGAACCGCAACATCGCCGTCTTCTCCAGCCACCTGGCCCATGTGAAGCGCGGTGCGCTCTTCTCGCTCTACCCGGACAACCACGAACTCGGCCGCACCCTGGCCGCATCCGCCCAGCGCCTGGCCAGCGGCCCGCGTGCCGGCATGGCCGGCGTGCAGCCGCTGCGCCAGACGCGCGCCGCCATCAACATCCGCACGGCGGCGCATCTGGGCATCGATGCGGGCGCGGCGCCGGCCGGGTTCGACCTGGTCTACCCCTCCAGCTGAGGCTTTCCGCGTGACACCTCCCTATCCCCTCGACAGCCAGCCGCCGGCCCTCGCGCCGGGCGAGGAGGCGCGCCCGCCGGATGCGCCCCCGCAGCGGCCCTGGCTGCTGCGCGCCTACGCCCGCTGGCTGCGCGAGACCTCCTTCCGCCGTCACCTCAGCGTGGCCGTGGCCCTCGGCACGCTGGCGCTGGCGCTGCTGATGGCTGGCGTGAATGCCTGGCAGGGCGGCCGCCTGGTGCGGGCCATGCTGATGGAGCAGGGCGGCCGCGTGGCGGCCAACCTGGCCTCCAACAGCTCGCTGGCCCTGCTGTATGCGGCGGCCGACAACGCCGAGGAGGCGGTGCGATCGTCGCTGAGCTTTCCCGACGTCATGGGCATCGAGATCCGCGACACCAAGGGCCGGCTGCTGCTGGCCCTGGGCCCCGAGCGTGACCGCCTGCCGCTGGCCGGCACCGTGCCCAGCGCCCCCGCCGGCGCCGGCAGCGCACCCTGGCTTGACCAGGAGACCGAGGACAGCTGGTCCTTCGCCGCGCCGGTCTGGACCCGGCCCGAGGCCTCGCCCTTCGACGTGACGCTGCGCCCGGCCCAGCTCCTCGGCCATGTGCGCGTCATCCAGAGCAAGGCGACGCTGCACCGCACGCAGGCCTCGCTGTTCTTCGCCAACATCGGCGTTGCCCTGCTGTTCGCGGCGTTGTTCCTGTTGGCCCTGCGCTTCCTGGTGCTGCGCCTGACGCGGCCGCTGGCCGCGCTGTCGAAGGCGATGGAGAAGGTGGAGCAGGGTGACAACGACGCCCGCGCCCCCACCGGCGGCCCGCGCGACCTGGCGGCGATGGCCCATACCTTCAACCGCATGCTGGCGGTGCTGCAGGAGCGCGAGGCGGAGCTGGGAGCGCATCGCGACCATCTGGAAGACCTCGTGCGCGAGCGCACGCTGGAGCTCAGCGACGCCAAGGAGCGCGCCGAAATCGCCAGCCGCGCCAAGAGCCAGTTCCTGGCGCGCATGAGCCACGAGCTGCGCACGCCGCTGAACGCCGTCATGGGTTATGCCCAGATCCTCAAGATGGACAACGGCCTGACCGACAAGCAGCGCAACGGCCTGGACATCATCCACAGCAGCGGCCAGCACCTGCTGACGCTGATCGTCGACATCCTCGACCTGTCCCGCATCGAGGCCGGCAAGGCCGAGCTGCGCATCGCGCCGGTGGAACTGGTGGCGCGGCTGCAGGCCGTCGTGGACATCGTTCGCGTGATGGCGGAGGACAAGCAGATCGGCCTGGCGCTGGACCTCGATCCGCAGCTGCCCGCCGTCGTGCTGGCCGACGAGAAGCGGCTCAACCAGATCCTCCTGAACCTGCTGGGCAATGCGGTGAAGTTCACCCATGTGGGCGGCGTCACGCTGCGCGCCCGCGCCCTCGGCCCGGACGCCGGGCAGGCGGGTCATGTCAGGCTGCGCTTCGAGGTGCAGGACAGCGGCGTCGGCATCGCCGAGGACCAGGCGGTGCGCCTGTTCGAGCCCTTCGAGCAGGCCGGCAGCGCCGAGCAGCGCGTCGGCGGCACGGGCCTGGGCCTGGCCATCAGCCGCCAGCTGGTGCGCATGATGGGCGGCGAGATCCAGCTGGAGAGCCGGCTGGCCCAGGGCAGCCGGTTCTGGTTCGAGATCAGCGTGCCGGTGCAGCCGGCCGGCTGACCGACCCGATCAGACAAGCCAGGAAATCACGGCGGGCAAGCCCGGATTTCTGTATGATGATCGTCATGCGTACTAAGCCAAATGCCAGAGCGGCCGCCAAGGAGGCCTCGCACGAACGCATCGTGTCCACCGCCGCGCGGGCCATCCGGCGGGGCGGCTATGGCGGCACCGGCGTCGCCGACCTGATGAAGGAGGCGGGGCTGACTCACGGCGCCTTCTATGCCCACTTCGATTCGCGCGAGGCCATGCTGGCGGAAGCGGCGGGGCGCGCCTGTGCCGAATCTGCCGCTGCAGCCGCCGACGCCGTCGCCAGTGCGCCCGCCGGTCGGGCGCTGGAGGCGATGTTGGGCGCCTATCTGCCCGGCGAGCATGCCGAGCACGTCGAGTCGGGCTGCCCCCTGGCCGCACTGGGCTCGGAGACGCAGAGGCAGGCCCCCGAGGTGCGGCGCGTCTTCACCCGCCATATCAAGGCAATGACGGATCTGCTGGCCCGGGAGTCACCGGGCTGGGGCCAGGCCGACACCCACGAGCACGCCCTGGTGACGATGTCGACCATGGTGGGCGCCTTGATGCTGGCTCGCGCGGTCGACGAACCGGCGCTCTCGCGGCGCCTGCTCGATGCGGCGTTGAAGCGGCTGCTGCCGGCTTGATTGCCGGCATCCCGGATCGACGGTTTTTTGCTCGATTTCAAGTATGACGATCATCATATTGATTCGCGTCTTCAACGGAGAACAGCGATGAAGGGGAACGGCGGGGTAGCCCTGGTGACGGGCGCTTCCTCAGGCATTGGGCGAGCGACGGCGGCGGGGCTCGTCAAGGCGGGCTGCAAGGTCTGGGGCACCAGCCGGCAGGTCGGCGCTGCGCAGGGGCAGGCCGACGTCGTGGCCGGGGTCGTCGTGGAGGCGGCGCTGGCGACGCACCCCAAGCTGCGCTATGCGCCGGGCCAGGCTGCCCGCTTGAGCCTGCTGCGCCGCTCCGTGCCTGCGCGGCTGCTCGACGCCGGCGTGAGGAAAGACCTCGGGCTCCAGGCCTGAGCCGCATGACCCCGACAAGGAAGACCATGAAGGCATTTGTTCTCGAACGCTACGGCAGGCAGCGCGAATTGCGGCTGACCGACGTGCCCGGCCCCGAGCTGGGCGATGACGAGGTGCTGGTGCAGGTGCACGCCGCCAGCGTGAACGTGCTGGATGCCAAGCTCCGCAGCGGCGAGTTCAAGCTCATCCTGCCCTATCGGCTGCCGCTGGTCCTCGGCCACGATCTGGCGGGGGTCGTCGTCGAGGTCGGCTCGCGCGTGCGGCAGTTCAAGCCGGGCGATGAGGTCTATGCCCGGGCGGACGACTTCCGCATCGGCAGCTTCGCCGAAACCCTCGCGGTGAAGGAGGCGTCGCTGGCGCTCAAGCCGCGGTCCCTCAGCATGGAGGAGGCTGCTTCCATCCCACTGGTGGGGCTGACGGCCTGGCAGGCGCTGATCGAGATCGCCGGCCTGCAGAAGGGGCAGAAGGTCTTCATCCAGGCGGGCTCCGGCGGCGTGGGCAGTTTCGCCATCCAGCTGGCCAAGCATGTCGGCGCACACGTTGCCACGACGGCCAGTGGCGCCAGCTTCGAGCTGCTCAAGGGCCTGGGCGCGGACCTCGTCATCGACTACAGGAAAGACGACTTCGAGAAGCTGCTGAAGGACTACGACGTGGTGCTGCACAGCCAGGATGCCGGAGCGCTGGAGAAGTCGCTGCGCGTCCTGAAGCCCGGCGGCCACTTGGTCTCGATCTCCGGTCCGCCCGATCCGGCCTTCGCCCAGGGAAGGGACGCACCGTGGTTCGTCAAACTCATCGTCCGTCTGCTGAGTGCGGGCGTCAGGAAGCGTGCGGCCCGGCGCCGCCTGAGGTATGCCTTCCTCTTCATGCGCGCCAACGGCCAGCAGCTGCGACAGATCGGCGCCTTGATCGACGCCGGTGCGATTCGTCCAGTGGTGGATCGGATCTTTCCCTTCGAGGCGACCAACGAGGCCCTGGCGCATGTCGAGACCGGCCGCGCCAAGGGCAAGGTCGTCATCAAGGTGGGGTAGCCGCCGTCTTTCGAGGCGCCTTGGCCGGCCTGGCCGGGGCACCGCCGACGTAGTCCGCCAGGTGCTCGCCGGTCAGCGTCGAGCGTGCCCGGACCAGATCGGCCGGCCTGCCCTCGAAGACGACCTTGCCGCCGTCGTGGCCGGCGCCGGGCCCGAGGTCGATGATCCAGTCGGCATGGGCCATGACGGCCTGGTGGTGCTCGATGACGATGACCGACTTGCCGCTGTCCACGAGGCGGTCCAGCAGGCCCAGCAGCTGCTCGACGTCGGCGAGGTGCAGGCCGGCGGTGGGTTCGTCCAGCACGTAGACGTCGCCCTTCTCGGCCATCTGCGTGGCGAGCTTGAGGCGCTGGCGTTCGCCGCCCGACAGTGTCGTCAGCGGCTGGCCCAGGCTCAGGTAGCCGAGACCGACGTCGGACAGCCGCGCCAGGATGGCGTGGGCCGCCGGCGTCCCGGCCTTGCCCTCGGCAAAGAAGCCGGTGGCTTCGGCAACAGACATGCCGAGTACCTCGCTGATGTCCTTGCCACCCAGCTTGTAGTGGAGCACCGCGGCCTGGAAGCGCTTGCCGCCGCAGTCCTCGCAGACCGTCGACACCGTGGCCATGGGACCGAGGTCCGTGAAGATCAGGCCGGCGCCGTTGCAGGTCGGACAGGCGCCCTCGGAGTTGGCGCTGAACAGGGCCGGCTTGACGCCATTGGCCTTGGCGAAGGCGCTGCGGATGGGGTCGAGCAGGCCGGTGTAGGTGGCCGGGTTGCTGCGCCGCGAGCCGCGGATGGCGGTCTGGTCGATGGCGACGACGCCGTCCAGCTTGGAGACCGAGCCGTGGATCAGCGAGCTCTTGCCGGAGCCGGCCACGCCGGTGACGACGCACAGCACGCCGAGCGGGATGTCGACGTTGACCTTCTGCAGGTTGTGCGTGCTGGCGCCGCGCACCTGGAGGGCCCCCGTGGCCTTGCGCACCTCCGGCTTGAGCCGGGCGCGGTCGTCGAGGTGCCGGCCGGTCAGCGTGCCGCTCTTGCGCAGGCCGGCGACGCTGCCTTCGTAGACGATCTCCCCACCGGCCGAGCCTGCGCCCGGGCCGAGGTCGACGACGTGGTCGGCGATGGCGATGACCTCGGGCTTGTGCTCGACGACGAGGACGGTGTTGCCCTTGTCGCGCAAGCGCTGCAGCAGGCCGTTCATGCGCTGAATGTCGTGCGGGTGCAGGCCGGTGGTCGGCTCGTCGAAGACATAGCTCACGTCGGTCAGGGCCGAGCCGAGGTGGCGGATCATCTTGACGCGCTGGGCCTCGCCGCCGGAGAGGGTGCCGCTGGGCCGGTCCAGCGACAGATAGCCCAGGCCGATCTCGCCGAAGGCATCGAGCAAATGGCTCAGCGCCTTCAGCAGCGGCGCGACTTCGGCGCCCTTCAACCCGCGCACCCAGTCGGCCAGGTCGCTGATCTGCATGGCGCAGGCGTCGGCGATGCTGTGCTTGCCGATCTTGCATGACCGTGCCGCCTCGCTGAGCCGCGTGCCCTGACACTCCGGGCAGGTCTGGAAGGTGATGACGCGGTCGACGAAGGCGCGGATGTGGGGCTGCAGCGCGTCGACGTCCTTGGACAGGAAGGACTTCTGGATGGACGGGATCAGGCCCATGTAGGTGAGGTTGATGCCCTCGACCTTGATCTTGGTCGCCTCCTTGTGCAGCAGGTCGTGCAGTTCGCGCTTGGTGAACTTGGCAATCGGCTTGTCGGGGTCGAAGAAGCCGCAGCCGCGGAAGATGCGGCCGTACCAGCCTTCCATGCTGTAGCCCGGGATGCTGACCGCGCCGTCGTTCAGCGACTTGGCCGGGTCGTAAAGCTGGCCGAGGTCGAAGTCGCTGACGTGGCCCATGCCCTCGCAGCGCGGACACATGCCGCCGGTGCGCGAGAAGGTCTGCTTGACGGCCTGGCTCTTGCCGCCCTTGTCGACGGTGATGACGCCGGTGGCCTGCACCGACGGCACGTTGAAGGCGAAGGCGCTGGGCGGGCCGATCTGCGGCTTGCCGACGCGGCTGAACAGGATGCGCAGCATGGCGTTGGCATCCGTCACCGTGCCGACCGTGGAGCGGGCGTTGGCGCCCATGCGCTCCTGGTCGACGATGATGGCCGTGGTGATGCCTTCGAGCACGTCCACCTCGGGCCGGGCCAGCGTGGGCATGAAGCCCTGCACGAAGGCGCTGTAGGTCTCGTTGATGAGGCGCTGCGACTCGGCCGCGATGGTGCCGAAGACCAGCGAGCTCTTGCCCGAGCCCGACACACCGGTGAACACCGTCAGCCGGCGCTTGGGGAGGTCGACGCTGACGTCCTTGAGGTTGTTCTCGCGGGCGCCCTGGACGCGGATGCGGTCGTGATGGTCGGCAGAGCTCATGGGATTCAACGGCGTTCCTGGATGCGCAGAAGGTTGCCTGCGGGATCCCGCACGGCACAGTCGCGCACGCCATAGGGCTGCATCGTCGGCTCCTCGACGATCTCGGCGTCCTCCGCCTGCAGCCGGGCAAAGGTCCGGTCGAGGTCGGCGGTGGCGAGGATGAGCATGCCGAAGGTGCCCTTGGCCATCATCTCGGTGATGGTGCGGCGCTCGTCGGCGGTGATGCCGGGCGTGACGGCCGGCGGATGCAGGACGATGGAGGTGTGGGGCTGGCCGGCCGGGCCGACGGTGATCCAGCGCAGGCCGTTGTAGCCGACGTCGTTGCGCACCTCGAAGCCCAGGGTGTCGCGGTAGAAGGCCAGCGACGCCTCGGGGTCGGTCTGGGGCAGGAAGCTGGAGTGGATGCTGATGTCCATGGCGGTGTCTCCGTTCAGTTGTGAAGCCATGTGCAGCAGTCTAGGTTTCGCGGTGGTCGGGCGCTTCTCGATTCCTGACGGGTTTCGTCACCTGCCGTGCGACGCAGGCCGGCATGCCCAGGGTCGCCAGGGCCTGGTCGCGCTTGTAGGCGCTGGGCGACTGGCCCACCAGCTCGCTGAAGCGCGTGCTGAAGGTGCCCAGCGAGGAGCAGCCCACCGTGAGGCAGACCTCGGTGACGCTGAGGTCGCCGCGGCGCAGCAGGGCCATGGCGCGCTCGATGCGTCGCGTCATCAGATAGCTGTAGACCGATTCGCCATAGGCCTGGCGGAACTGCCGGCTCAGGTGGCCGCCCGACATGTGCACGCCGCGCGCCAGGGCCTCGACGTCGAGCGGTTGCGCATATTCGCGGTCGATGCGGTCGCGCACGCGGCGCAGGCGGGCGAGGTCGCGAAGATGGAGTTCGGAGCCGGGCTGGATGGTCACGGGGCGTGATGCTGCCAGCTTCAGCGCGGCAGGGCGACCTCGCCGCAGGACTGGTCCAGCCCCTGGTGGCGCTGGCGCGGGCGCGGCGGCGTGGCGCCGGCCATCACGTCATGCCAGCGCCAGGCGGCGCTGAGCTTGAGCGGGCCCGAAGCGGGCAGGACGAAAGCGTCGTCCAGGGTCAGTTCGGCCGTCAGCGTCTGGCCCGTGCGCAGCAGCAGGTAGTCCTCGGCGGCAGGATCGCCGCGCTTGCGCAGCGCGCCCTGGAAGGGCAGCTCCCCTTGCGGCGTCTTGACGCGGACGAAAGGCCCGAACCAGCCGCCCTCGAAGGGGCTGCCCCAGCGCAGCAGATGCAGGTCGCGCGGACCGGCGTTGCGAAGCGTGAACTGCAGCATGACCTGGCCGGCCGGGTGGACGGTGGCCTGGAAGCGGCAGTCCAGGTCGGCGGCTTGCGGGGAGGCGGCCATGGTCGGCGGGCTGGTGATCAGCAGCGCGAGGGCTGCGGCAAGGAGGCGAGGGCGGCGCATGGCCGCGAGCCTAGCCGAGGCCGGCGTGGCGGACAGCCCCCCAACAAAAAGCGCCGCCCGAGGGCGGCGTTGAACACGAGGGATCTTGCCCACCGCGCGGGCCGCGGTGGGGCGCGGTCAGTTCTGGAACGGGGTGTTCTCGGCGAAGTACTCGTGGCTGTCCGAGTTGTCCAGGGCCTTCTTGGGATTGGTGCGGGCCAGGCTCTTGGCGGCGCTCTGGCCATAGGCCCAGTCGTCGGTGCCGGCGATGACGTTGAAATGCATCATCTCGTGCACCAGGGTGCCGGCCTTGCTGTCGGTGCCCGTCATGGGGGCGTTCCAGAAGGCATTGCACAGGTAGATCTTGTAGGGCTGCGTCGGGTAGACGTAGGCGTAGGCGCTGTCCCGGCAGCTGCAGTCCAGCGTCAGCGCGGCGCTCTGGAAGGCGTTGCGGGCCTTGACGAAGTGGTCCCGGGCCGTGTTCCAGCGCGCCTGCGTGTAGGCGCCGAACCAGGTCGTGTAGCGCGGCGTGGCCGACGGTGTGCCGCTGAGGTAGCCGGCGGACTCCACCGAGTAGTTGGTCGCCGCCGCGACGGCCGAGGCCAGCGTGGATTTCTGGCTGCTGGTGCAGGCGCCGGTGTAGGTGATGCTGGCCGCGGCGGGGCTGACGTCGGTGCGTGCCGTGGTGGCCATTTCGCCGTCGTCGCTGGCGGCTTCGAGCTTCTCGTTGCGGCCTTGCGCCCACAGATAGGTGGTCGCGGCGCTGCGCAGGGACGGGGCGCCCGAGCCATGGGCGCCGCGCTCGCTGCGGAACTCGATGGCGTAGCGGCCGTTCCTGCTGAAGTCGTAGTGGCCCGTCAGTTCCACCTGGTAGTTCAGCGTGGCGCCGGCGGCGATCTCGACATAGTCCTTGGCCGTGGGGGCGGCGCGCTTGACGACGGCACCGGTGTAGCGCACCGGCTTGTCGTCGCGCGTCACGGTGAACAGCGAGCCGCTCATGCGGTCGCCTGGCAGCTGCCAGCGCAGCACCTGCACGGCGGTGCGGCAGCGGTTGGTCACGGCGACGTCCACATGGACGTCGACATCGCCCTGGACGACGGGCGTGGCGCTGCTCACGCGCACGTCCAGGCAGTCCGTGCCGCCGGCGTGGCTGGCGCTCGTGGCGACAACGGCAAACGCGGCGGCGGTCAACTTGAACCGGGTCTTCATGCAGGCTACTTCGGCCCTGGTGGGGCATGGGGTTGAAGAAGCCGCGAATTCTGGTGAGAGCACCGGCGCTCGCGGCGTGGGACAAACCTGTCCCATAAACCCGCTCCGTGGCTGCCCAGGCCGGAAGTGCTGCAGCCGCGCGATGGGCCGGCCCGCGGCCTCCGCGAGCCGTCAGGCGGCCAGCAGCTGCCGGAGCACGAAGGGCAGGATGCCGCCGTGGAAGTAGTAGTCCACCTCGATGGCGGTGTCGATGCGCAGCGTCAGCACCACCGTCTGCGTGCTGCCGTCGGCGCGCGTGATCGTCATCGCCGCGTCGCCCTGCGGCTTGATCTCGCTGGCCAGCGTGATGTCGATGGTCTCGGCGCCGGTCAGCGCGAGGCTTTCCCAGCTGGTACCGGGCTTGAACTGCAGCGGCAGCACGCCCATGCCGATGAGGTTGCTGCGGTGGATGCGCTCGAAGCTCTTGGCGATGACTGCCTTGATGCCCAGCAGCTGCGTACCCTTGGCGGCCCAGTCGCGGCTGGAGCCGGTGCCGTATTCCTCGCCGGCGAAGACGACGGTCGGCGTGCCTTCGGCGATGTAGGCCATCGCGGCGTCGTAGATGGTGGTCTTCACGCCGCCCTTCAGCGTGTAGCCGCCTTCCTCGCGCGAGCCGTCCGGACGGGCGGGCAGCATCAGGTTCTTGACGCGGATGTTGGCGAAGGTGCCGCGCATCATGACCTCATGGTTGCCGCGACGCGCGCCGTAGGAGTTGAAGTCGGCCTTCTGGACGCCGTTGGCAAGCAGGTACTGGCCGGCCGGCGTCGTCTCCTTGAAGGAGCCGGCGGGGCTGATGTGGTCGGTGGTGATGGAGTCGCCGAACAGCGCCATGACCCTGGCCCCCTTGACGCCGGCCTCCAGCGCCTTGGGCGCCATCGTGAAGCCCTCGAAGAAGGGCGGCTGGGCGATGTAGGTGCTCTGGGGCCAGGTGTAGACCTGGCCGGTGACGCCCTGGATGGCGTCCCAGAGCTTGCCGGGCTGCTGGGCCACCTTGTCGTAGCTGGCCTTGAAGGCCTGCGGGTCCATGGCGAACTTCATCAGCGCATGGATCTCGTCGCTGCTGGGCCAGATGTCGCCGAGGAAGACGGGCTTGCCGCCCTTGCCGTAGCCGACCGGCTCCGTCATCAGGTCGCGGGTGACCGTCCCGGCGATGGCATAGGCGACGACCAGCGGCGGGCTGGCGAGGAAATTGGCCTTGAGGTTGGGATGGATGCGGGCCTCGAAGTTGCGGTTGCCCGACAGCACGGCGGCGCAGACGAGGTCGTTGTCCTGGATGAGCTTGTTGAGCTCGGGCGTCAGATCACCCGCGTTGCCGATGCAGGTCGTGCAGCCATAGGCGGCCACGTTGAAGCCGAGCTTCTCGAGGTAGGGCAGCAGGCCGGCCTTCTGCAGGTAGTCGGTGACGATTCGCGAGCCCGGGGCCAACGAGGTCTTGATGTGGGGCGCGACCTTCAGCCCGGCCTCGACTGCCTTCCTGGCCAGCAGACCGGCGGCCAGCAAGACCCCGGGGTTGCTGGTGTTGGTGCAGGAGGTGATGGCAGCGATCAGCACGTCGCCGTTCCTGACCGGGATGCCCGAGGCGGTCACATAGGGCTGCGCCAGCTTCCCGGCCGGCTGGTTGAAGCCGTTCTCTGCGATGGGTTTGCTGAACAGCTCGGCGAACCTGCTGGACAGGTCGGTGATCTCGATGCGGTCCTGCGGCCGCTTGGGCCCAGCGAGGCTGGGAGCGACGGCGCCGAGGTCCAGGGTCACGACGGAGCTGTAGTCGATGTCGCCGCGCTTCGGGATACCGAACATCTGCTGGGCACGCCAGTAGGCCTCGAAAGCCTCGATCTCGTCCTTGCTGCGGCCGGTGCCGCGGAAGTAGTCCACCGTCTTGTCATCGACGGGGAAGAAACCCATGGTGGCGCCGTACTCGGGCGCCATGTTGGCGATGGTGGCCCGGTCGGGCAGGGCCAGGCTGGCCGTGCCCTCGCCGAAGAACTCGACAAACTTGCCGACCACCTTGTGCTTGCGCAGGATCTCGGTGACGGTCAGCACCAGGTCGGTGGCCGTCACGCCTTCGCGCAATTGGCCGGTCAGCTCGAAGCCGACGACGTCGGGCGTCAGGAAATAGACCGGCTGGCCCAGCATGCCAGCCTCGGCCTCGATGCCGCCCACGCCCCAGCCGACGACGCCGATGCCGTTGATCATGGTGGTGTGACTGTCCGTGCCGACGAGGCTGTCCGGGTAGTGGACGCCGTCCTTGCCGCGGTGCACGCCGCGCGCCAGGTATTCGAGGTTGACCTGGTGCACGATGCCGAAGCCCGGCGGCACGACGCCGAAGGTGTCGAAGGCCTGCATGCCCCACTTCATGAACTCGTAGCGTTCCCGGTTGCGCTGGAACTCGAGCTTCATGTTGAGATCCAGGGCCTTGTTCGTGCCGTAGTGGTCCACCATGACGCTGTGGTCCACCACCAGGTCCACCGGCACCAGGGGCTCGATGGCCTTGGGGTTCTTGCCCATGGCCGCGGCCACGTTGCGCATCGCGGCCAGGTCGGCCAGCAGGGGCACGCCGGTGAAGTCCTGCAGCACCACGCGGGCGACGACGAAGGGAATCTCGTCGACCCGGGCGGCCGTCGGCTTCCAGTTGGCCAGTTGCCCGACGTGCTCCGCCGTCACCTTCTTGCCGTCGCAGTTGCGCAGCACGCTCTCCAGCACGATGCGCAGCGAGATCGGCATGCGCGCCACGTTGGGACGGGTTTCGGCCAGCTTGGGCAGCGAAAAGAACTTGCCGGTCTTGCCGGAAGCGGTCCTGAAGCTGCCCAGGGTGCTCGCGAATGCGTGGTCGACGGGTTTCGGCATGGTTACTCCTTTACGATCCCGGGCCATTCTGGCGAGCTTGTTGTGACTTGTGTGAATCCCGGCCTCAGGAGTCGACCTTGACGACTCCCTCCGCTCGCCCGCGTCTCTTTCCCCTCACCTGGCCCCTGCTGCTTGAGCTGCTGCTCGGCATTGGCATCGGCGTCATCGGCACCGGCCTGGCCGCGCGGCTGTCGGACAACAGCGGCGCGGCCTTCGGCATCGCCAACCAGGTGTTCGCGGCCCTGTTCGTGCTGTTCCGCGTCATCGGCGCCGGCGTCAGCGTGGCCGTCACTCAGGCCCTGGGTGCCGGCCGCCGCGACCAGGCCGATGC
>Ga0164290_1002351_pt1 | contig 13924 bp, 11 predicted proteins | sample Micstemetagenome_FD_108782 | JGI IMG/M metagenome (GOLD analysis project Ga0164290, IMG submission 108782) | Contaminated culture microbial community from soil near Moab, Utah, USA - Microcoleus steenstrupii SON62 (Illumina Assembly) | ecosystem: Environmental > Terrestrial > Soil > Soil crust... | reverse complement strand
TGGCGGCCTGCGGGGCTTTCCGGACTGTCCCGACCCCGACCTTTTCGCCGCATTCATCCCGGTCCGTCATAGGCTCGCGACGGGCGGAAGGCTTCCAGGCCTCCCGGGCCCCGGGGTTTAGGCCCCCCGGGCAGTCCGCCGTCCCCACGCCCCCGATGTTCCACAAGCCGCAGGTATCAGCCGCGCAAGGGTCCGGGCGACGATTCCGGGACGACGTTTCCCGCTCGATCGCACCCCGCCGCACGTGATTGGCCCTGGCGCCAGACGCCCTCCCCCGCGACGGGATGGGGAGAATGATAAGGGGACCGGGGGCGGTGCTGAGGATTCAGTTCGGGAAAAGCGGAAGGTGTTGAAAGAGCGGGATGTTTTCTTCCGAACCCGACTATATCAGTCTTCGATTCTGGGCACGTCCTTTGCGTGGTAGCCGCTGTCGATGAGCCGTTGGACCTCGTTGATCAAAAGAACTCGAGCAACGTCATTGGCCGTTACGCCTAGGATCGAGTTTTTTGCGAGGAGCGAAAGGTAGTCCGCTAGCGGCTTTGCCACATCAAAGCGGAGGGTTTCGGCCTCCCCTTCCTTCTGGCGGGGCATGTTGTGCCTTATTTCGACGTAATAAGGTCGATATACCGCTTGCTTGACAGAGTCGAATCAGTGATGATTCGTAGAAAGGGCGGCTGGTCTGATAACCAGCCGCCCCTAGAGCGCACCCGGTAGGATTCGAACCTACGACCTGACCTTCGCAAAAAGACTGCTCTATCCACTGAGCTACGGGTGCGAGACAGAGGGCCAGTCCGAAAGGGCTGGCCCAATCTGTTTGCCCTGCGACCGTAAGCCGAATCGCACAAATTGTGCCAGACCAAATTTCGACCACAAGATGATGTAGTCCACAGCTAGGCGGTACGGCGGTGGCCGTACTGGGGATTACCGCCGCTTCAGCCCGCCCAGCAGGCCGCGCAGCAGTTCCCGCGTGAGCGTCGAGCCCGCCGTCCGGAGCACCGACTTGGTCGCCGCCTCGATCGGGGTTTCGCGGGTCGAGCGGCGGGGCGCCGCGCGGGGGCGCGCCGCCTCCCGGTCGTAGCGGGCCTGTTCGCGGGCCTGCTCCCGTTCGCGAATGACGGCGGCTTTCTCAGCCTCCTTCGCGGCGGCGGCGTCGGCTTTCGCGCGGGCCTCGGCCAGTTTGGCGTCGGCGGCGGCCTGGTTCTGTTCGCCGCGGCGGGCGGACAGGATTTCCTCGGCGGACTCGCGGTCGACCATGGTTTCGTAGAGGCCGCGCACCGGGCTGGCGGCCATGACGGCGGCGCGTTCGGCGTCGGTGGCCGGGCCGAGGCGGCTGTCCGGCGGACGGATGGCGGTGCGGGCGACGACGCGCGGGGCGCCCTTTTCGTCGAGCGTCGAGACCAGGGCCTCGCCGACGCCCAGACCCTGGATGGCCTCGGCCGTGTCGAAGGCGGGGTTGGGGCGGAAACTGTCCGAGGCCGCCTTCAGGCCGCGCTGTTCGGCGGGGGTGTAGGCGCGCAGGGCGTGCTGGATGCGGTTGCCCAGCTGGGCCAGGACGCTGTCGGGAATGTCGGCCGGGTTCTGGGTGACGAAATAGACGCCGACGCCCTTGGAGCGGATCAGGCGCACGACCTGTTCGACCTTTTCGCGCAGGGCGTCGGGCGTGTCGTCGAACAGCAGATGGGCCTCGTCGAAGAAGAAGACGAGGCGCGGCTTCTCCGGGTCGCCGACCTCGGGCAGCTGTTCGAACAATTCCGACAGCAGCCACAGCAGGAAGGCGGCGTAGAGGCGCGGGCTGGCCATCAGCTTCGTCGCGTCCAGCACATTGACCTGGCCGCGGCCGTCCAGGCCGGTGCGCATCATGTCCTCCAGCCGCAGCGCCGGCTCGCCGAAGAAGGCCTTGCCGCCCTGTTGCTCGAGCTGAAGGATGGCGCGCTGGATCGAGGCGATGGAGGCGGGGGCGACATTGCCGACCTCGCGGCCGATGCGCTCGGCGTTCTCGCCGACATGGACCAGCATGGCGCGTAGGTCGTCGAGGTCGAGCAGCAGCAGTTTCTCGACATCGGCGACGTGGAAGAGGACGGACAGGACCCCCTCCTGCACCTCGTTGAGGTTCAGCATCCGGGCCAGAAGCACCGGGCCGATCTCGCTGACGGTGGTGCGGATCGGGTGGCCCTTGAGGCCGTACAGGTCCCAGAAGACGACGGGCGCGGCCTTCGGCTGGAGCGTCAGGTTCATGGAGGCGGCGCGGGCCAGCAGTTTCTCGTTGGGCGAGCCGGGCACGCAGATGCCCGACAGGTCGCCCTTCACATCGGCGCAGAAGACCGGCACGCCGGCGTCGGAGAAGCCCTGGGCCATGATCTGCAGGGTGACGGTCTTGCCCGTGCCGGTGGCGCCGGCGACGACGCCGTGGCGGTTGGCGCGGTTCAGCAGCAGGGTCTCGGCGAGGCCGGGCGTGCTCCCGGTGGGGCCGTCGAGGGACTGGCCGAGGAAGATGCCGGGGGCGTCGGTCATGGGGGACTCCTGAACAGGCCTCACCCTGTCGCGGCGGGCGGCGGGCTTCAAGCGCCTTGTCGAGATCATTGACCGAACCGGCGACGACGCCGACGATGCGGGCATGAAATCCCCTATCGCCCTGCCGACCTCGACCGTCGCGCGCAACGCCCTAGTCCTGATCGCCGTGGTGGCGGCCGGGGCGGCGGTCTACTGGCTGCGCGGCATACTGACCCCGTTGGCCATGGCCATCTTCCTGATGATCATGGTGGACGGGGTGAAGCGGTCGATCGAGGCGCGCACGCCGATCCCGAGCCGCTGGGCCGGGGCGGCGGCCCTGACCGTGGTGGTGCTGGGCTTCCTGGCCTCCATCGCCATCATCGTCAACGGGGCGGCCGGCTTCTTCGACCAGGCGACCGGGATCACCACCCGGATCGGGCCGCGGATCGACCAGATCCTGATGGACGGCGGAAGGATGTTCGGGGTCGAGGCGGCGCCCACGGCGGCCGAGCTGCTGAGCGGGCTGGACGTGCGCAGCTATCTGGCGGCGGCGGCCATGCAGGCCCAGGGCGTGCTGTCGGGCGCCTTCTTCGTCATGGTCTATCTGGCCTTCCTGCTGGCGTCCCAGTCGGGGTTCCGGCGCAAGCTGGTGGGGCTGTTCCCCGGCCGCGAGGCGCGCGCCGAGGCGGCCGAGGTGTTCGAGCGCGTGCGCGGCGGGGTCGAGGGCTATCTGTGGGTCCAGACCGTGACCGGGGCGATGATCTGCGCCGCCGCCTGGCTGCTGATGCGGGCGGTGGGGCTGCAGAACGCGGAGTTCTGGACCTTCGTCATCTTCATCGTCGGCTTCATCCCCGTGCTGGGCGGGGCGGTCGCGGGCCTGGCCCCGCCGTTGTTCGCCCTGGTTCAGTTCGAAAGCTACTGGCCGGCGGCGATCCTGCTGATCGGACTGCAGGCCATACTGTTCGTCAGCGGCAACATGATCCAGCCGCGCATGCAGGGCGACAACCAGAACATCGACCCGGTGGTGGTGCTGCTGTCGCTGGCGCTGTGGGGTCAGCTGTGGGGCGTGGTCGGCATGTTCCTGTCGACGCCGCTGGCGGTCATGGCCATGGCCGTCCTGGCCGAGTTCAAGGGATCGCGCTGGATGGCCATACTGCTGTCCGGGGACGGCGAACCCTATGCCGACGACGACGATCCCGGGCCTGCGCGGAACAGGCGGAGCCGCGTCAACCCGCCGCAGTCCCCGACCTGATCCGGGCGTTCGGCCGCCCTTGATTGGTCACAACCGGCGCCTATCTCCCCCCTGTCGCCGCGGCCCCTCCCCTCCCCCAAGCCGCGGCAGGCAGATCGGCGCCAACCCTCCCCCTCCCCGGGCGCCGATCCGAAGCAGGCCGCCGGACGCAAGTTCGGCGGCCTTGTCGTATCCGCAACCCCGCTGCGCGACATCCGGGCCACAGGCGCCGACCGAACGCGCCGGCGACGGAACGCGCGGGCGCCCGCCCCGTTAGCGGCGGCGGAAGGGCGAAACGCGGACGGTCCGCGACAGCTCGAAGGATACCCTCATGTACAGAACTCTCTCCGCCGCGTCCCTGGCGGTCCTGCTGGCCGGCGTCGCCGCGCCCGCTCTCGCCCAGTCCTCCCCCGACTGGACCGGCCCCTACATCGGCGTCTACGGCGGCGTGGTGGAAAACAACGAAGACGCCGGCGAAGCCCTGGTCTTCGATCGCGACTTCGACGGCGAGTTCGACGACACCGTGGTGCTGAGCGGCACGACGACCAACGCATTCGGCCCCGGCTCGTGCGACGGCGCCGCCCGCGCCCAGGCCGCCGGCGACGGCTGCGACGTCGATCCGACGGGCGTGGAAGGTTCGATCCGCGCCGGCTACGACATGCAGTTCGGCCCGCTGGTCGTCGGCCTGGTCGGCGAACTGAGCGCGGTCGATCTGGAAGACTCGGTCACCTCGTTCAGCAGCACCCCGGCCGCCTATGTCTTCACCCGTCAGGTGGAGCAGATGGCCGCCATCCGCGCCCGCGTCGGCTTCCCCGTCGGCCCGGCCCTGCTCTATGCGACCGCCGGCGCCGCCAAGGCCAAGGTCGAGAACAGCTTCCGCACGACCAACACCGCCAACAGCTTCACCGAGCAGGTCAATGAAGACGACGCCGACGGCTATCAGATCGGCGGCGGCCTGGAATGGAAGCTGGCTCCGAACCTGTCGGTGACGGGCGAGTACCTCTATTCCAACCTGCAGCCCGGCGACTATGTCGTGCGCGCCGGTCCGGGGACGGCGGGGCCCACCAACCCCTTCATCCTGGCCCCGAACACCGCGGGCACGGACATCACGCGCAGCAACGACGGCCTCGAGCTGCACGCGCTGCGCATCGGCATGAACGTCCGCTTCTAGGATCCATCGCGGATCGACGATCGGCGACGCCGGCCCCGGAAACGGGGCCGGCGTTGTCGTTTTGGGGGTTCCCGAGACGGGCCGGCTGGCCTAGTCAGGCGGCCGTCGGACAGCGCCCTTGCCCCGTTGGCGAAGCGGCCTAGTCTGAGCCCCAATCCGGCGGCCGATGCAGAGGCCGCGCCTGCAAGAGACCTGCCCATGTCCGGCGAACCGGCTTCGAAGCTTCCTCAGGCGATCACGCTGGAGGCGCTGGAGAAGCGGTTCCGCAAGGCGCTTACGGGCAAGCCCGACGCCCGCGCCATCGACTTCCTGACCCAGGCCTTCGAGGACTATGCGGCGGATGAAACCCCCGAATTGAGCGGCGACGACCTGGCCGTCCTGCTGGCCGGGGTGTGGAAGGCCGCCGAGGGCCGCGCCCATGGCGAGCCGGCGCGGATCACCGTTTCGCCGGTGACGCGCGCCGACGGCCATCCGGCCGGCTACGACCTGCTGACGGTCATCCAGGACGACCGGCCCTTCCTGGTCGACAGCGTCATGGGCGAACTGGCCGAGGCCGGAGTGACGGTGCGCTCGCTGTACCACCCGGTCGCCGACGAGGACGGCGGGCGGGAATCCATCATCGTGGTGGTCATGGACCCCCTGCCGCAGGAGCGCCGGGACGCCCTGGGCGAGGAGATGGCCGTCACCCTGGCCGATGTGGCCGGGGCGGTGAACGATCATGCGGCCATGGCCGGCCTGATGGCGCGCTCGATCGAGCATCTGGAGGGCGGGCCCCGGGGCGTGGCGCCCGAGGTGCTGGCCGAGAATCTGGAATTCCTGCGCTGGCTGCAGCACGACCATTTCGTCTTCCTGGGCGCGCGCGACTACGACTATCCGCGCTCGAAGGACGGCGGCTACGAGGCCGAGGCGCCCCTGTCGCAGTCGGGCAAGGGGCTGGGCGTGCTGGCCGATCCGAAGCGCACCGTGCTGCGCCGGGCCAATGAGCCGGCGGTGCTGACCCGGTCGATGAAGAAGCAGCTGGACCTGTCGGAGCCGGTCACGGTGGCCAAGGCCAATGTGCGGTCGCGGGTCCATCGCCGGGCCTATATGGACTATGTCGGGGTCAAGCGGTTCGGCGCGGACGGGCGGCCGTCGGGCGAGACGCGCTTCGTCGGCCTGTTCACCGCCGAGGCCTATGACCGGGCCGCCGCCGAGGTGCCGCTGATCCGGCGCAAGGTGGCCGGCGCCCTGGCGCGCGGCGGCAAGATCGAGGGCAGCCACAGCCACAAGCGGCTGAAGAACATTCTCGAAAACTATCCGCGCGACGAACTCTTCCAGATCGGCGAGGACGAGCTGCTGGAGATCGCGCTGGGCATACTGCATCTGCACGACCGGCCGCGGATCAAGATCTTCACGCGCAAGGACCCGTTCGACCGGTTCGTCTCGGTCCTGGCCTTCATCCCGCGCGAGCGGTTCGACGCCTCGGTCCGTGAACGGATCGGCGGCATACTGGCCAAGGCCTGGGGCGGGCGGCTGTCGGCCTGGTATCCGCAGCTGTCGGACCAGCCGCTGGTGCGCATCCACTACATCATCGGCGTCACGCCGGGCGATCATCCGTGCCCGGATCATGCCGAGCTGGAAGCCCGGGTTGCCGAGGCGGGACGCAGCTGGATCGACCGGTTCGAAGGCGCCCTGCGCGCTGCCGACGTGGACGACGTCGCCGTCGGCCCGCTGAGCGTGCGCTGGGCCGAGGCCTTCGGCGCCGGCTATCGCGATCGCTACGACGCCGACGAGGCCGTGCGCGACCTGCAGGCGATCGACGGGCTGAACGCCACGGGCCAGATCGGCACGGGCGAGCCGGTGTCGGTCCGCGCCTTCCGCACCGCCCAGGATGGGCCGCTGAATTTCCGCTTCAAGCTCTATCGCCGGGGCTCGGCCGTGCCCCTGTCGGACGTGCTGCCGATCCTGGCCGACATGGGGCTGAAGACGCTGGAGGAGTGGGGCCACGCCCTGCAGCCGACGGGCGGCGAACACATCCATGTGCACGAGTTCCTGCTGGAGGACCCCCGCGGCGGCGACCTGAATTTCGCGGATGTGAAGGGGCCGTTCGAGACCGCCTTCTCGGCCGTCTGGACCGGGCTGACCGAGAGCGACGGCTTCAACCGTCTGGTGCTGGAACTGGGCGTCGACTGGCGCGAGGCGGCGCTGGTGCGCACCCTGGCCCGCTATCGCCAGCAGACCGGTCTCGATCCGTCGCAGGCGGTGCAGGAAGAGGCGCTGCGCGACTATCCCGCCGTGGCGCGCGCCCTGCTGGAGCTGTTCGAGACCAAATTCGATCCGTCGAAGGGCGGCGACGGGGCCAGCCGCGAGGCCGCGGTGGCCACGGTGGTCGCCCGGATCAACGCCCTGCTGCAGGACGTGAAGAGCCTGGACCACGACCGGGCGCTGCGCCGCATGGCCCTGCTGGTCGAGGCGATCAAGCGGACCAACTACTATCAGACCGACGCCGAAGGCCGGCCCAAGCCGCACATCTCGATCAAGATCGCCTCGCGCGAACTGGCCGACCTGCCCCTGCCCAAGCCGTTCCGCGAGATCTTTGTCTGGGCGCCGCACATCGAGGGCGTGCACCTGCGGTTCGGCCCCGTGGCGCGGGGCGGCTTGCGCTGGTCCGACCGCCGCGACGACTTCCGCACCGAGGTGCTGGGTCTGGTCAAGGCGCAGCAGGTCAAGAACGCTGTCATCGTGCCGGTCGGCTCCAAGGGCGGCTTCTTCCCCAAACATCTGGCGGCCATCGTGCGCGCCGGGGGCGACCGCGACGCCCAGCAGGCCGAGGCCATCCGCGCCTACAGGACCTTCCTGTCGGGCCTGCTGGACGTGACCGACAATATCGACGCCAAGGGCAAGGTCGTTCCGCCGAAACAGGTCGTCCGTTTCGAGGGCGACGACCCCTATCTGGTCGTGGCCGCCGACAAGGGGACGGCGACCTTCTCCGACATCGCCAATGGCGTGTCGCGCGACTACGGCTTCTGGCTGGACGACGCCTTCGCGTCCGGAGGATCGGTCGGCTACGACCACAAGGTCATGGGCATCACGGCCCGCGGCGCCTGGGAGGCGGTCAAGCGGCACTTCCGCGAGATGGGCAAGGACATCCAGAGCGAGCCCTTCACCGTAGTCGGGGTGGGCGACATGAGCGGCGACGTGTTCGGCAACGGCATGCTGCTGTCGAAACAGATCCGCCTGGTCGCCGCCTTCGACCATCGCGACATCTTCATCGATCCGAACCCGGATCCGGCGAAGAGCTGGATCGAGCGCGAGCGGATGTTCAAACTGCCGCGCTCGTCCTGGCAGGACTATGACAAGAAGAAGATCTCGAAGGGCGGCGGGGTCTTCCCGCGCTCGGCCAAGTCGATCGAACTGACCCCGGAGATCAAGGCGGCGCTGGACATACAGGAGGACGTTCTGGATCCGGCGGCCCTGATGAAGGCCATCCTGAAGGCGCCCGCCGAACTGCTCTATTTCGGCGGCATCGGCACCTATGTGAAGGCGCCGACCGAGAGCGACGCCCAGGTCGGGGACAAGGCCAACGACGCCATCCGCATCGACGGCGGAGAGGTGAGGGCGAAGGTCATCGGCGAGGGCGCCAACCTGGGCCTGACCCAGGCGGGCCGTATCGCGTTTGCTCGCGCCGGCGGCCGGATCAACACCGACGCCATCGACAACTCGGCGGGGGTGGATTCGTCCGACCACGAGGTCAACATCAAGATCCTGACCGGGGCGGCCATCGCCTCGGGCGCGCTGAAGGCCGACAAGCGGGACGCGCTGCTGGCTTCGATGACCGACGAGGTCGGGCTGAAGGTGCTGGTTCACAACTACGACCAGACCCTGGCCATTTCGTTGCAGGAGGCCGAGGGCGCCGCGGCCCTGGATTCCCAGCAGCGCTTCATGCAGTGGCTGGGGTCGAAGGGTAAGCTGGACCGCAAGGTCGAGGGCCTGCCCGACGACGTCAAACTGGCCGAGATGAAGACGGCGGGCCAGGCCCTGACCCGGCCCGAACTGGCGGTGCTGACCGCCTATTCCAAGCTGGAGCTGTTCGACGACATCGTCGGCTCGACGGCGCCGAACGATCCCTTCTTCAAACAGACCCTGGTCCGCTATTTCCCGGCGCCGCTGGCGAAATACGAGGCCGACATGCAGCGGCACCGGCTGAAGCGCGAGATCATCTCGACCATCCTGTCGAACGAGATCGTCAACATGGCCGGGCCGACCTTCCCGGAGCGGCTGCGTCAGGCGGCGCGGTGCGACACGGGGGCGATGGTCATCGCCTTCGAGGCGGCGCGCCAGATCTTCCGCCTCGACGAGGCGTGGGACGCGGTGTCCGCCCTGGACCTGAAGATCCCGGCCGAGGCCCAGACGGCCCTGTACAGCGAGATCGCCACGGTCCTGCGTCGCCAGACCTTCTTCCTGGCCCGCCGGGCCATGCGCAAGGGCTGCACCGTCGGGCAGCTGATCGACGCCTATCGTCCGGCCGCGGACGCGCTGCGCGCCGCCGGCGGCGCCGTGCTGTCGCGGTTCGAACAGGCGCGGCTGGAGGACCGGGTCCAGACCTTCATCGGCCTGGGCGCGTCCGAGGCCATGGCGCGGGACTTCGCCATGCTGCGGCCGCTGGTGGCGACGGTCGACATCGGCGACCTGGCCCGCGAGGCGAAATGGCCCGAACCGGCCATGGCCATGCTGTACCACCAGGTCGGCGCGGCCTTCGACATCGACCGGCTGCGGGCTGCGGCGGGCAATGTTCCGATGGCGGATCATTTCGACAGTCTGGCCGTCCGCCGTCTGATCGAGGATCTTATGGCCGAACACGTCCTGCTGACCCGCGCCGTGGCGAAGAGCGCCAGGTCGGCGGTCGGGGCCAGCGAGGAGAAGGCCGAGGCGGCCGTCGACGCCTGGATCGGGCCGCGTCTGGAGACGGTGGAGGGGGTGCGCGCCTCGGTCGACGAGATCGAGGCCTCGGGCACCGGCTGGACCTTCGCCAAACTGACCATCGCCAACGGCGCCATTCGTGAGATAGCCTCCGCCACATAGTTTTGGGCGCTGGCGCTCGCGACGCGGTCGCTCGCTGCTTGAGCGCGTGGCGAGGCTGCGGGAGAGGGCTGATGCCGCGCAAGTTTCTGGTCGTCGTCGACGACAGTCCGGAGTTCGAATCCGCCCTGCGCTATGCAGCGCGGCGGGCGCGTTCGACCGGGGGGCGGGTGGCCATGCTGCGCGTCATCCCGGCGGCGGCCTCGGACGCCCACTGGGCGGGGGTGCGCGAGGAGATCGAGCGCCAGACGCGGCTCGAGGCCGAGACCCTGCTGAACAAATGGGCCGACGAGGCGGCCGAGCGTTCGGGCGCCACGCCCATGCTGCTGATCGAGCGGGGCGAGCCCCAGGACGCGATCCGCAAGGTCGTCGGCGAGGACCCCGAGATCAAGATTCTGGTGCTGGCCGCGGGCGGCGGGGGCCGGGGTCCCGGACCGCTGGTCGCGGCGGTGGTCAAACAGGGCGCGGCCTTCACGGGGCGGAAGCTGCCGGTGACGATCGTCCCGGGCGAGCTGACCGAGAAGGATATCGAGGACCTGGCGTAGGGCCGCTGCTTCTCCCTCCCCTTTATGGGGAGGGATGTCGGCGCGAAGCGACGACAGGGTGGGGTGCGTCAGGTCGCGCTCCGGCCCCTTTCGAACCCCACCCGGTCGCTGCGCGACCACCCTCCCCATAAAGGGGAGGGAGAAGCGCGGGTCTTGAACCCCCCGTCCGCAGAGCGCACTTACCCGCCATGTTCATCCAGACCGAACCGACGCCCAATCCGAACGTGCTGAAATTCCTGCCCGGGCGGGATGTGGCGGAGTCTCCGACCGACTTCGTCAATGCGGACGAGGCCGCCGCCTCGCCCCTGGCCGAGGCCCTCTTCGCCATCGAGGGCGTGACCGGGGTCTTCTTCGGCTATGACTATGTCTCGGTGACGCGCGAGGCCCAGGGTCCCGAATGGACGACCATGAAGGCGCCGATCCTGGCGGCCGTCATGGACCAGTTCGTGTCGGGCGCGCCCCTGATGCGCAGCGCCGCGGCGGGCGGCGTCCACGACGCCTCCGCCGAGGACACCGAGATCGTCGCCGAGATCAAACAGCTGCTGGACAGCCGCATCCGCCCGGCCGTGGCCCAGGACGGGGGCGACATCCTGTTCGACGCCTTCGACGAGGCGACCGGCGTCCTGACCCTGCGCATGCGCGGCGCCTGCGCCGGCTGTCCGTCGTCCTCGGCGACGCTGAAGGCCGGGGTCGAGCAGATGATGAAACACTACGTCCCGGAAGTGACCCGGGTAGAGCAGGTTCTTTAGGGCGCTATCGCTCGCCGCGCGGCGGCTTGCTGCTTCAGCGCGGCCCTGAAACGAATCCGTCTCGCTTCCGCGGGCGGACGGCGCCATCATTGACCCATGCCCCGGTTTGAAAGCGATGAGGACGCCCGGCGTCTCGGCGAGGCCCTGGCGGCCCTGCGCCGCGAGGCGGGCCTGAGCCAGGCCGAGGCCGGGCAGCGCGCGGGGATGACCAGCCAGGGCTGGGGCCTGTACGAGGCCGGGAAGCGCTCGGGCCTGTTCCGGCCCGATGTGCAGCGGCGGCTGACCGGGGCTCTCGGCTCGACGGTCGAGGCGCTGGTGCTGGCGCGCGGGCCCCTCGACGAACGGTCGGAGGCCGCCGCCGACGCGGGCGGACTCGCCAGCAAGGGCCGGGGCTTCGCGCCGGCGCCGGCCGCTCCGGTCAGGCGGGTGCAGCTGTCCAACGACGACCTCGCGCCCTGGGCCGCCTCGGGGGTGGTGCTGGAGTATGAGCCGGGGCGCTGGCCGCGGCGGGATCAGGGCTGCGTCATCGAGATGGCCGACGGCGAGACGCGGGTGCGGCTGTACGACCGGGCCGACGCCGATGTGCTGGTGGTGCGCGGCGGACCGGGCGGCCTGGCCGCCGAGGAGCGGATCGCGCGGGGCGACACCCGGTCGGTCTCGGCCGTGACGGCGCGGCTGGAACGATGAAACTATTTCATTGCAACGTTTTCGTTTCCATGAAACTCTGCGGAGTGGAAAGGGAGACGATCGAGCATGGCCAGGATCGGCGGTCGGGACGACGTGGACGCCTATGTCGGGGCGAGGATCGGCTTGCGGCGCTCGGCGCTGGGCCTGTCGCAGAGCGCCCTGGCCCAGCAGCTGGGGATCAGCTTCCAGCAGGTGCAGAAGTACGAGACGGGTCAGAACCGCATTTCGGCCTCGCGGCTGCATCGCGCGGCGACGGTGCTGGGCACCTCGGTCGAGACCTTCTTTCCGCCGGTCGAGACGGCGCGGGGCGCGGCCGACGACGGCTGGGCGTCCCTGCGCTTCATCACCGCCACCATGGACGGGCGAACCGTGGCGACCAGCTTTCCGATGATCGAGGACCGCGACGTGCGCAAGGCGGTGGCGCGCATCGTCCAGGCCCTGGCGCGGGAGCCCTGACGGCGGCCTCGGAGGCGGTGGCATGAGGGTGCTGGTCGTCGATACGGCCCTGGGCCTGTGCACCGCCGGGGTGTTCGAGGTTCAGGGGGCGGAGGTGCGCCGGCTGGGCCTGCGCTCCGAGCCGATGGCCAAGGGGCATTCGGAACGGCTGGCCGGGTTCTCGCGGGATGCGGCGGCCGAGGCCGGGTCGGGCTTCGGCGCGATCGACCGGATCGGGGTGACGGTGGGGCCGGGGTCGTTCACCGGCCTGAGGGTCGGCCTGGCCTTCGCCCAAGGGCTGGGGGCGGCGCTGGACCGGCCGGTGGTCGGGGTGTCGTCGCTGGACGCGCTGGCGGCGTCGGCGGAGGCGGCGGGACCGGTCGCGGCCCTGATCGATGCGCGGCGTGGGCAAGTCTATGCGCGGTTCTGGACGGACGGCCTCGCGGACGGTCCGGGCGAGGCCCTGTCGCTGGAGGCGGCGGCGGAGCGGATCGCCGGCATGGCGGCCGGCGGGGTGCTGGTCGGATCGGGGGCGGCCCTGTTCGCCGAGGCCTTTCCAGCCCTGACGGTCCTTGCGGCGGCGGGACCGGCGCCCGGGGCCCTGGCGCGGCTGGCCGCGGCGGCCGATCCCGCGACCGCGCCGCCCCGGCCCCTGTATCTGCGCGCGCCCGACGCCGTGCCCCCCAGCCGTCTGCCGGGTCAGGCCCGGCCCGCGCGGCCGTCGTGAGCGAGACCGCCGCCCGGCTGGCCGCCCTGCACGCCGTGGCCTTCGACGCGCCCTGGGACGCGGCGGCGTTCGACAGCCTGCTGGGGCAGGGCGGAGTGCATCTGACCGAGACGCCAGACGGCTTCATCCTGATGCGGACGGTGGCGGACGAGGCCGAGATTCTCACGCTGGCGGTGCGGCCGGAGGCGAGGCGGCGGGGACTGGGCGCCGAACTGGTGGCGCGGGGCGCGGCCGAGGCGGCGGCGCGCGGGGCGAGGCGGCTGTTCCTCGAGGTGGCGGACGACAATGACGCAGCGCGCGCCCTCTACGCCCGCGCCGGCTTCGCCGAGGCCGGGCGGCGGCCACGCTACTACGCCCGCGCCGACGGGTCGCGGCGGGACGCGTTGCTACTGGCTCTCAACTTGCCCTGACGGCTTCCCCCGGAAGGCGAGCCCGCCTATCCTGCGGCGCATGGACCGGATCGAAAAACTCTGCGCCGACCGCGGCATGCGAATGACCGAACAGCGGCGCGTCATCGCCCGCGTGCTGTCCAGCGCCGAGGACCATCCGGACGTCGAGGAGCTGTACCGCCGCGCCTCGGCCATCGACCCCCATATCTCGATCGCCACCGTCTATCGCACCGTCCGCCTGTTCGAGGAGGCCGGGGTGGTCGAGAAGCATGACTTCGGCGACGGCCGCAGCCGCTATGAAGAGGCCGGCGACGATCACCACGACCATCTGATCGACACCCGCTCGGGCGAGGTGATCGAATTCTTCGACGCCGAGATCGAGCGGCTGAAGACCGAGATCGCCGAACGGCTGGGCTTCGAGCTGATCGGCCACAAGCTGGAG
>Ga0164290_1002350_pt1 | contig 13939 bp, 13 predicted proteins | sample Micstemetagenome_FD_108782 | JGI IMG/M metagenome (GOLD analysis project Ga0164290, IMG submission 108782) | Contaminated culture microbial community from soil near Moab, Utah, USA - Microcoleus steenstrupii SON62 (Illumina Assembly) | ecosystem: Environmental > Terrestrial > Soil > Soil crust... | reverse complement strand
TTCGCCGGCGCCAAGGGCCGCGGCAGCAAGAACCGCATCCGGGCCGTCATCTTCCCGGCCGGCAAGTCGCAATAGCGCATGACGGACGTCACCCAAGGCAATCCGGGCGAGGGGGTCGGCCTCGTCGTCGAAAATCTCGGCAAGCGGTTTGGCGATCGTCAGGTCGTCAAGAATGTCTCCGTGCGCCTGGCACGCGGAGAGGTCGCCGGCCTGCTGGGCCCCAACGGCGCCGGCAAGACGACCTGCTTCTACATGATCACCGGCCTGATCCCGGTGGACAACGGCCGCATCCTGCTCGACGGGGCCGACATCACCGCCCTGCCGATGTACCAGCGGGCCCGTCTGGGCGTCGGCTACCTGCCGCAGGAAGCTTCGATCTTCCGCGGCCTGACGGTCGAGCAGAACGTCATGGCCGTCGTCGAGATGCGACTGCCTGATCGCGACCAGGCGATCAAGACCACCACCAGCCTGCTGGAAGAGCTGCGCATCGAGCACCTCCGCGCCGCTCCGGCCATCAGCCTGTCGGGCGGTGAGCGCCGGCGCGTGGAAATTGCCCGCGCCCTGGCCAGCGAGCCGGCCTTCATGCTGCTCGACGAGCCCTTCGCCGGCATCGACCCCCTGGCCATCGCCGACATCCGCGAGGTGATCGGCTACCTCAAGGGTCGCGGCATCGGCATCCTGATCACCGACCACAACGTCCGCGAGACGCGCGACATCATCGACCGCGCCTCGATCATCCACGCCGGCGAGGTGCTGTTCGAAGGCTCCCCGCAGGAGATCATCGACGATCCGGAAGTGCGGCGGGTGTATCTGGGCGAGCGGTTCGGCCAGCCGGTGAACGTCTAGCCTTCCAGCTCTTTCAACAGCGCCGGATCCCTTCGGGCCCGCAGCGCCAGGTCATCGGCGTCGTCGCGGCCTTCCATGTCCAGCATATCGCGCAGACGCGGAATGCGCTGCGCCGCCTCCTTGAGGTCGGCGTCATCGACCGAATTGGCCTTCAGCGCCGTCGCCACCACATGCTTGCAGGTCAGCCTGGAGTCCTCGAAGTCGGGGCAACTACACACCGCATCACGGCCGTCCGCCTTCTTCATCTCGACCACATAGGCGATGCCGCGCTCGCCCATCACATGGGCCAGCACCCCGCCGGGACCGTAGTCGACCAGCTCGACCCAGCCGTGGCCGAAGTAGTTCTCGCCGCGCATAACCCGGGCCTCGGGGACGCCGGCGGTCAGGGCGGGAATGTCGAACAGCTGGCTCATCGGGCGATTCTAGCCGATTCGTTCACGCTTCGTCCTCGACCCGGTGCATGTCGTCGTCCGATAGCCCGAAATGGTGACCGATCTCATGCACCAGCACATGGGTAATCAGCTCGCCCAGCGTCACATCCCCGCGCTCGGCCCACTCATCCAGCAAGGGCCGCCGGTAGAGGAAGATGCGCGCCGGCATCGGGGCGGTGTCGAACACCGAGCGCTCGGTCAGGTCGAGGCCATAGTAGAGGCCGGTCAGTTCGAACACGTCCTCGATACCCAGCGCCGCCAGCGTCTCGTCGTCGGCATAGTCGTCTATCCGGACGATCGCCTCCTTGGCCAGGCCCCGGAAAGGCTCCGGCAGGCCGTCGAAGGCCGCCTGGGCCAGCACGGCGAAATCGTCCAGAGAGGGGGCGGCGGCATGGGTCCAGTCGGTCATTTGGCTGATATGGCCCCTGTGCCTGTCAGGCGGAAGTGTTTGCGGTTCCGGCGCCCGGACTGGCACAAGAAGAGAGCCTGCGCCCATTCGCCAGCGGCCTCTTCGCGCGAAGCAGGCTACAGGCGTAGGGTTATTGGTGATTCGAGGGGCTATTTCGCTTTGGGTGGATCCGACCTGATCCTGGCCGCAGCGACCGGTTCGGTCAGTCTGGCGATCTGCGCGACCCTTTGGGCGGTGGCCCAGCGCAGGGCCGGTGACGCACGCGCCAAGATCCTTGAAGACCAGATCGACCAGCTGACCGCCGGCGCCTCCGCTGCCCGCGCCTCGGCCGAAGCCTTCGACTGCGCCCTTGTGGTCGTCGACGACGGCGTCGCCCGGCTGGCTTCCGGTGAAGAGGCCCTGGCCGCCTGCGCCGCCGCCTTCGACCTCGAGGACGAGGATCTGCAGGCCCTAGTCGAGGCGATGATCGGCGCCGACCCTGACCACGCTCGCCGCCTCCGCGCCCTGACCGAGAAGGGCGAAGCCTGCGCCTTCGAGGCCCGGGGACCGTTCGGCGCAGTCTCGGTCGAGGGCCGCGCCGCCGGGGCCCAGGCCTGGCTGCGGCTGACGGCGCTTGCCGCCGGCGAGGCCGCCCTGCCGACCGCCGCCCGCCTGGCCTCCTTCCTCGACGGCCAGGGCGACCCGGCCTGGATCGCCGCTGCTGACGGCTCGGTGCAGTGGGCCAACAAGCTTTGGCTGGAAGCGGTCGGGGCCGAAAGCCTGGCGGATGCCGTGGCCCGCAAGCTGACCCTCGATCCGGAGGCCGACGCCCTGGCCCGTGAAGCGGCCGAGAGCGGCGAACGCCGGGAGACGGTCAAGCGCATCACGCTTGGCGGGCGCCGCCGGGCTCTGAAGGTTCGCGCCGCCCCTCTGGAAGGCGGCGATGTCGCCATGTCGGCCCGCGACCTGACCGAGGCCGAGGACGTCCGTGAGGCGCTGAAGCGCCACGTCGCCGCCCACGACGAGACCCTGAACCACATCGCCGAGGCGGTGGCCATCTTCACCCGCGACCGGCGCCTGGCCTTCCACAACACCGCCTTCGCCCAGCTGTGGAGCCTGGAGCCGGCCTGGCTGGCCGAGACCCCGACCCACGGCGAGATCCTGGATCGCCTGCGCCAGCGCCGCCGCCTGCCCGAGACCGTCGACTACGCCGGCTGGAAGGCCAATGAGCTGGCCCGCTACGAATCCCTGAAGGCCCAGCCCGACGACCTCTGGAGCCTGCCCGACGGCCGCACCCTGCGCGTCGTCCACCAGCCCCATCCGCTGGGCGGCGTCCTCCTGCTGTTCAGCGACATCACCGACGAGCTGAAACTGAAGTCCCGCTACAACGCCTTCATCCAGGTGCAGCAGGCGACGCTGGACAAACTCAACGACGCCGTCGCCGTGTTCGGCTCCGACGGCCTGATGCGACTGCACAACGACGCCTTCGCCCAGTTCTGGAACATCCCGGCCGTCGACCTTGAGGGGGCGATGGACTTCGAGGGCGTGGTCGAGCGCTGCCTGCCCCGCCTGCACGACGCCGTCTTCTGGTCCGAGCTCAAGGGCCGCATCGCCGACCCCGACCCCAAGGCCCGGGCCCCGGCCTCCGGCGAGGCCCGCACCAGCGACAGCCGCATCGTCGCCTGGCAGTCGCGGCCCCTGCCCGACGGCGCCACCCTGATCGCCTTCGCTGACGTCACCGACACCCGCCGGCTGGAAAGCGCCCTGGCTGATCGCGAGAACGCCCTGGCCGAGGCCGAGCGGCTGAAGCGCGAGTTTGTCGGCAACGTCTCCTATGAACTGCGCACCCCGCTGACGACGATCATCGGCTACAGCGAGCTGCTCGAGCGCATGGGCGACGCCCTGCCCGAGCGGGCCCGCAGCCACCTGGCCGCCGTGCGCACCGCCGGCTCGCAGCTTGGCCGCTCGATCGACGACGTCCTCGATATCGCCGCCATCGATTCAGGCGAGATCGCCCTGGAAGTGGCCGACGTCCGGGTCTGCGAACTGCTGAACGAGACCGCCGAGCGCTGGAGCCGCCACGCCGAGGCCGGCCAGATCAATCTGATCGTCGACTGCGACGATGATGTCGGCCTGATCCGCGGCGATCCCAAGCGTTTCGCCCAGGTTCTCGACCATCTGGTCGAGAACGGCATCCGCCAGACTCCGCCGCAGGGCAAGGTCACCCTGACCGCCCGCCGGGCGCTGGGCGAGGTTCGGATCAGCATCGCCGACACGGGCCGGGGCATCCCCTTCCACGTCCAGGCCCACATCTTCGACCGCTTCGTCGGCCGCGACCGCGGCGGCCCGGGCCTCGGCCTTGCCCTGGTCAAGTCGCTGGTCGAGCTGCACGGCGGCTGGGTGGCCCTGGAAAGCGAGCCGGGGGCGGGGGCGGTCTTCACCTGCCACCTGCCGGAAGCGGCGCAGATCGAGACCGGCCAGCGCGAGCTCGGGCTTTAGCTATTTACAATCATAAAATATTACGCTCTTAATCTCTCATCGATGGGAGGAAGAGCCAATGGCCGCCAAACTCGCCGGAGCCGGCGCAGGTCGTTTTTCGATCAGCCAGAACGCCGAGATCAACGTCACCCCGTTCGTGGACGTCATGCTGGTGCTGCTGATCATATTCATGGTCGCCGCCCCGATGGCGACGGTGTCGATCGCCGTCGACCTGCCGGTCGCCAACGCCCCGGAGAACGCTCAACCGCCGAGGCTGACCATCGTCTCGCTTCAGAAGGGCGGGGCTGTCTACATCGGCGACACGGCGACCAGCCTGGCGGGCCTGCCGTCGGCGCTGCCGGTGTCGATGCGGGCCAACGGCATTGCCGGCCTTCCCCAGGCGCAGCGGATCGTCGTGCGGGCCGATGCCGAGGTGAAGTACGAGCAGTTCATGGGCGTCGTGAACGCCCTGCAGGACGGCGGCTTCAACAAGATCGACCTGATGGCCGAAGATATCGAATAGGCAAGGAACGGGGCGAAAGACCGGGACCTTCCCTCCCCTTTATGGGGAGGGACAGCGAGGCGAAGCCTCGCAGGGTGGGGTACGAAAATCATAGGGCGCCAACCTTCAGGGGCTGGTGCGCTGCATCCGACTTCCCCACCCGTCAGGCTTTGCCTGACACCCTCCCCATAAAGGGGAGGGAGCACGATCCGGGATCGTTAGTGCTGGCTTTCCGGCATCCGCACGACCAGACCGTCGAGGTCGTCGCTGACCTTGATCTGGCAGGACAGGCGGCTGCTGGGTTCAACGTTCTCGGCGAAGTCGAGCATCGACTCCTCCATCGCCGACTTCTCGCCGGTTTTGCCTTCCCAGGCGGCGTCGACATAGACGTCGCACGTGGCGCAGGCGCAGGCCCCGCCGCAGTCGGCGTCGATGCCGGGGACGTTGTTCTTGATCGCCCCTTCCATGACGGACATGCCGTTCTTCACCTCGATGGTGTGCTCGGTGCCGTCATGCTCGACGTAGGTGATCTTGGCCATACGCTCCCCTTGGACCTTCTTCTTGGCGCGCCCGTTTTCAGGCTGCGACCTCTTTCATGGAAATCGACGCGTCCGCAAGCTTATCAATGTTCACCCGCGTACGGTTTTCAATCAGTTTTCGTCCCATCATGAACTCCGGCGGGGCGTTGACCGCCTCCACCGAGCGCACGATGTCCCCCTGCAGGTGGAAGACGGCGAACTTCGCGGTTGCCGGATCGCCGCGAAGCAGGACCCGGTCGGTGTCGAAGGCGATGCCGGCGATCTGCAGTTTCAGGTCATACTGGTCCGACCAGAACCACGGAACCTCCGGCGTCGGCCCCGGCTTGCCGACGATGGCGCAGGCGACCTGCTTGGCCTGCTCCAGGGCGTTGGGAACGCTCTCCAGCCGGAACATGCGGTCGTAGTGGGGCAGGGGGCGGTGGGCCAGGTCGCCGATGGCGAAGACGTGCGGATCGGCCGTGCGGGCCTCCAGGTCCACCACCACGCCGCCCACGCACTCCAGGCCGGCCGCCTCGGCCATGTCGTCGTTGGGGATGGCCCCGATGCCGACGATGACGGCGTCGCAGGGCAGGGTGCGGCCGTCCGACAGTTTCACGCCGGTGACCTTGCCGTCGCTGCCTTCGAAGGCCTCGACCCCGGCCGACAGCTCGAAGGCCACGCCCCGCGCCCGGTGATAGTCGGTGAAGAAGCTGGACAGGGCCTCACAGGCCACCCGGGCCAATACCCGGGGCTCGCGTTCAAGGATCACCGCTTCGGCGCCCAGCGACCGGGCCGAGGCCGCGACTTCCAGCCCGACATAGCCGCCGCCGACAATGGCCAGCCGCTTGCCGGGGCCGAGCGTCGCCTTGAGCGTCTCGGCGTCCGCCGCGGTGCGCAGGGCCATCCCGCCGGACAGTTCGGCGCCGGGAATGGGCAGCATTCGCGCCCGCGCTCCGGTGGCCAGCACCAGATAGTCGTAGTCCAGCGTCGCGCCGTTATTGAGGGTGACTTGCCGGGCGTCCCGGTTCAGCACCGTCGCCGTGGCGCCGAGGATCAGGCGGCAGTCGTTCTCCTCGTACCATTCGGCGGGCTTGAGGCTTAAGGATTCGGCATCGGCCTCACCCTTCAGCCAGGCCTTGCTCAGCGGCGGCCGCTGATACGGAACCAGCGGCTCGTCGCCGACCAGAACGATGGGGCCGGTGTGGCCGTACTGGCGCAGGAACGCCGCCGCCGAGCCGCCGGCATGGCCGGCCCCGATGATGACGACTCGTGACTCCAGATCGGCCAAGCGGCCCTCCTTTGGGAATGCGGACGGAAAATGACGCCTGCGTCACCTTTGTGCAAGCACCTTCAACCCTGATGGGCAGTCCAGAACCACAGATAGAACAGCAGCCAGCCTGCCGTGAAGGCCGCCAACAGGATTCTTCTGTCGATCCGTTCCCGGAAGAGAGCGCCGATCAGCGCGAATATCGCGGCCACGATCAGAAACCGCGGCAACCGCACCGGCAGGGCAGCCGGCGCGAAGGCGGCCAGGGGCGCGCCGCTCTTCGGCGCCAGCAGGGCGTAGACCTTGTAGGGCGTGCTGGTCAGCGGCCCCTTCATGGCGGCGATGAACCAGCCGTTGGCGTCGATATCGGCCTGGGCGTCGGCGATCATCGCATCGGAGACGGCCGGAACGGCTGACACCGCGCGTCGGGCGCTTGCCGGATCATTGGCGCTCCAAAAGAAGATCAGCGCCCCGCCGATCACGGCGCCGAGCGCCGCCAGCAGACTGGCCCAGGCGCCGGCCTTGAGGCCGCGGTTCATGGCTACCCAGCTGATCAGCAGGTCGGGAACGACGAAAAACAGGCTGGCTTCCGCAAAGCCCCAAACCAAAGCAGCTAAAGACCCGCGCCGCTTCATTCATCCCTCTCCCTTTGGGAGAGGTTGTCCCTAGACCACCCGCTCGGCCAGCATCTTCTTGATCTCGGCGATCGCCTTCGCCGGGTTCAGCCCCTTCGGGCAGACCTGGGCGCAGTTCATGATGGTGTGGCAGCGATAGAGCTTGAAGGGGTCTTCCAGGGCGTCCAGGCGGTCGCCGGTGGCCTCGTCGCGGCTGTCGATGATCCAGCGGTAGGCGTGCAAGAGGGTGGCCGGGCCGAGGTACTTCTCGCCGTTCCACCAGTAGCTGGGGCAACTGGTCGTGCAGCAGGCGCAGAGGATGCACTCGTACAGGCCGTCCAGCTTCTCGCGGTCGGCCGGGTCCTGACGCCACTCCTTCTGCGGCATCGGGGTCTCGGTCTGCAGCCAGGGCTCGATCGAGGCGTACTGGGCGTAGAACATGGTCAGATCCGGCACCAGGTCCTTGACCACCGGCATGCCCGGCAGCGGGCTGATGGTGATCTGGGCCCCGGGGACCTCTTCCCAGCCGTGGGTGCAGGCCAGGGTGTTGCGGCCGCCGATGTTCATCGAGCAGGACCCGCAGACGCCTTCGCGGCAGGAGCGGCGGAAGGTCAGGGTGGGATCGATGCTGTTCTTGATGTGGATCAGCACGTCGAGAAGCATCGGCCCGCAGGCGTCGACGTCGACGTCGTAGGTGTCCCAACGCGGGTTCTCGAGACCCTCCGGATCATACCGGTAGATCTTGAAGGTCTTGACCCGCTTGGCGCCGGTCGGGGCGGCGAAATGCCGACCCTTGCCGATGCGGGAGTTCTTCGGGAGCGTGAGCTGAACCATTAGGCCGATACCTGAAGGGCTGAAGTCGAAGGGCGTGTTGGCCAGGCGATCCTAGTAAACGCGGGCCTTCGGCGGGATGTAGGCGATCTCGTTGGTCATGGTGTAGCTGTGCACCGGCCGGAAGTCGTAGCTCGCCTGGCCGGTGGCGTCGTCGAACCAGGCCAGGGTGTGCTTCATCCAGTCGCCGTCGTTGCGATCCGGATAGTCCTCGCGGGCGTGGGCCCCACGGCTTTCCGGACGCAACAGGGCGCCGCCGACCGTGACGGCCGCCTGGCTGACCAGGTTGTCGAACTCTAGCGTTTCCATCAGGTCGCTGTTCCAGATCAGGCCGCGATCGGTGGTCTTGATGTCGGCCCGCTGGCTGACGACCTTGGCGATCCGGTCGACGCCGGACTGCAGGGTCTCGCCGGTGCGGAAGACGGCGGCGTCTTCCTGCATGGCCCGCTGCATGTCGAGGCGCAGCACCGACGTCGGCGTTGAGCCATTGGCGTTGCGGAAGCGGTCAAGGCGCGCCAGGTGGGCGTCGGTGAAGCTGTCCTTCATCTCCGGCTGGGTCGCCCCGGCCTTCACCGTCTCGGCGCAGCGCAGGCCGACGGCGCGGCCGAAGACCACGAGATCGATCAGGCTGTTGGAGCCGAGGCGATTGGCCCCGTGAACGGAGACGCAGGCCGCCTCGCCGACGGCCATCAGGCCGGGCACCGGGCTGTCGGCGTTGCCGTCCTTCAGGGTCAGGACCTCGCCGTGATAGTTGGTCGGGATGCCGCCCATGTTGTAGTGGACGGTCGGCAGCACAGGGATCGGGGCCTTGGTCACGTCGACGCCGGCGAAGACCTTGGCGGTCTCCGAGATGCCGGCAGGCGCTCGGCCAGGATCGCCGGGTCCAGGTGATCCAGGTGCAGGAAGATGTGGTCCTTGTTCGGTCCCACCCCGCGCCCTTCGCGGATCTCGATGGTCATGGCCCGGCTGACCATGTCGCGCGGGGCCAGATCCTTCACGGTCGGCGCATAGCGCTCCATGAAGCGCTCGCCCTCGCTGTTGGTCAGGTAGCCGCCTTCGCCGCGGGCGCCCTCGGTGATCAGGCAGCCGGCGCCGTAGATGCCGGTCGGGTGGAACTGCACGAATTCCATGTCCTGCAGCGGCAGGCCGGCGCGCAGCACCATGGCCCCGCCGTCGCCGGTGCAGGTGTGGGCGCTGGTGGCGCTGAAGTAGGCGCGGCCGTAGCCGCCGGTGGCCAGGATCACCTTCTGGGCCTGGAACCGGTGCAGGGTGCCGTCGTCCAGCTTCCAGGCGGTGACGCCCCGGCAGACGCCGTCGTCCATGATCAGGTCGAGGGCGAAGTACTCGATGAAGAACTCGACGTTCTTGCGCAGGCTCTGGCCGTACATGGTGTGCAGCATGGCGTGGCCGGTGCGGTCGGCCGCGGCGCAGGTGCGCTGGATCGGGGCCTCGCCATAGTTCTTGGTCATGCCGCCGAAGGCGCGCTGGTAGATCTTGCCCTCTTCGGTGCGGCTGAAGGGCACGCCCCAGTGCTCCAGCTCATAGACGGCGGCCGGCGCATTGCGGGTCAGGTATTCGATGGCGTCCTGGTCGCCCAGCCAGTCCGACCCCTTGACGGTGTCGTACATGTGCCAGCGCCAGTTATCCTCGCCCATGTTGCCGAGCGAGGCGGAGATGCCGCCCTGGGCCGCCACGGTGTGGCTGCGGGTCGGGAACACCTTGGTGACGCAGGCGGTCTTCAGACCGGCTTCGGCGCAGCCGAGCGCCGCGCGCAGGCCGCTGCCGCCGGCTCCGACCACGACCACGTCATAGGTATGGTCGACGAAATTGTAGGTGGTTGCCATCAGAGGGCCCCTCCAAACGCGATCTTGAGGATGGAGAAGATGGCCAGCCCGCCGGCCAGGACGCAGAGGAACAGGTTCACCAGCAGGGAGATAGTGCGCGGCACCAGCGTGTCGACATAGTCCTCGATGACCACGCGCAGGCCCGAATGCATGTGCCAGAAGCCGACCAGGAGGGTCAGCACCATCAGCACCGCGTTGACCGGCTCGGCCAGCCACAGCAGCGCCAGATCGCGCGGCAGCGGGGCCAGGTGGAGGGTGGCGTAGACCGCCCACAGGGTGAGGGGGACCAGGGCGATGGAGCTGACCCGTTCGGAAATCCAGTGGGCGGCGCCGTGGTGGGCAGCGCCCAGGCCGCGGGCGCGGGAAAGGGGGGTGCGGTAGCGAGCCATCACAGCGCTCCCATCATGGCGGCGATGATCCAGACGGCGACACTGGCGACGGCCGTGAAGACCAGCTCGGCGACGCTGCTGGCGTTGGAGGTCTTCACCTCGAAGCCCTTGCCGGCGTCCCAGACCAGGTGGCGAATGCCGTGGGCCAGGTGGAAAAAGACACAGACTGTGGCGACGAACAGGCCCAGGCGCCCGATCGGGCTTCCCAGAAAGCCCATGAAGCCGGCGTAGGCGTCCGGCCCCGCCGCCAGGGTGACGGCCCAGATCGCCGCCAGCAGGGCGGTGACATAGAGGCCGACGCCGGTGACGCGGTGCAGGATCGAGGTCACCATGGTGATGTGCCAGCGCCAGACCTGGGTGTGCGGCGATTGCGGGCGTTCGCGTACGCCCCGATTGGCTTCAGTCATGGGGATTCCGGAAGTTTGGGGCCGAGTTCGGACACGGCCACGGATTTAACCCCCAAGGCGCGGGTGTCAACGCGCGGGGGAAAGATGAGAACGTTTTCTCTATCGAACTCACCCAGAGGCAGCGGAAAGTGCTCGGCCTGTCCATGCACGAGTGCACGGCCCTGAACCCGACATCAGGTCCGGAATGGCCAGGAGCCCGTCACGTCAAGCAAGGCCGGACGTGGTTAACTGTCTGGGCTTGCTCGCGGCACGTTCTTGTCGCGATCGGCCGGAAGACGAGAGTTGATCGCCCCAGAGGCTAAACTCGTACCATTTTTTTCCACTATCGCCGCCTTGGAAGGTGTGAGCAGGGTCCGCGCCTTAACTTTCAGAGCCGGGGCCAGGTGGCGCCCAGCCAGGTTTGCAGGGCTGTTTCATGGATCCGATCACCAACACCTCCAACGTCGGCGACGCCGGCGCGGCGACCGCGCTGGACTTTGCGGCCATCGCGGCGACGGCTGTCGTCGGTGGCGTGACCTACGTCTATGTCACCTCCCTCAACAACGGCATCCAGACCCTGACGCTCGACGCGGCCGGCAATCTGACCCCGGTGACGGCGACCTTTGACGACGCCGGCGTCTTCCTGTCCGGCGCATACACGCCCATCGTCGCCACGGTCGGCGGCAACACCTACCTGGCGGTGTCCAGCCGCACCGAAAGCGGCATCAGCGTCTTCTCGATCGGCGCCGGCGGCGCCCTGACCAACGTCTCCAACTTCGCGGACAACGGCGACACCTACCTTGGCGGCGTCGCCGGCATGACCGGCATGACCGTCGCCGGCGTCACCTACCTCGTGGCCTCCAACCAGGGCGGCGAAGCAGGCGTCAGCGTCTTCTCGCTCGCCGCCGATGGCTCACTGACCAACGTCTCGAACCTGGCCAGCAGCCCGCAGGCCCAGATCAACACCGTCTCGCGGATCATGGCTGTCGAGATCGCCGGCCGTAGCTTCGCGGTCATCGCCAGCGCCGGTTCGGGCGTCTCGGTGGTGGAGATCACCGCCGGCGGCGCCGCCGTCGCGGTGCAGTCCTTCGGCGATAATGGCGTGACCCACATCGCCTCCGCCGGCTTCCTGTCCTCCGCCGTCGTCGGCGGCGTCACCTACGTCGTCGCTTCGGGCTTCGGAGAGAACGGCGTCTCGGTGTTCTCGATGGCCGGCGATGGCCTGCTGACCAACGTCTTCAACGTCACCGACGACGGCGCCAGCGCGCTCAGCTCGATGACCGGCATCGGCGCCTCGTTCGTGGTCGATGGCGAAACCTATGTGCCGGTCTTCTCGTTTGAAGGCGCCGGCGGAATCACCATCTTCAAGCTGGCTGCCGACGGCTCGCTGTCCACCGACCAGATCGTCACCGATACGGTCGCCACCTACGTCCGCGACGTCTTCAGCGGCACGACGGTCGATGTCGGCGGCTCGCGTTTCCTGCTGACCGTCGATGTCAGCGGCAGTGGCGTCAGCGCCTTCCGCCTCGGCGCCGCGCCGTCTATCGACACGGCCAAGGACGACAGCTTCTCGGTCGCCGAGAACGCCGGCTTCGTCGCCAACGTCCGCAACGACAACGGCAACGGCGCCGATGCCCCGGCTCTGGCCATCACGGCGGTCAACGGCCAGCCGGCCGCTGTCGGCATGAAGATCCTGCTGCCGTCGGGCGCATTCCTGCCCCTGCAGGCCAACGGCACCTTCCAGTACCTGACCAACGGCGCCTTCAATCACCTGGCCGGCGCCGCCTCGGGCGCCCTGAACCTGACGGCGACGGACACCTTCACCTACACCGTGGCCAACGGCGATACGGCGACCGTCACGGTCACCATCAACGGTGTCGACGGCAACGGCGACATCCTGCAGGGCTCGGTCCTGGCCGACAACCTGGTGGGCGGGATCGGCAGCGACACGGTCAACGGCCTGACGGGCAATGACACCCTCGACGGTGGTGACGGCAACGACACCCTGCTGGGTGGGGCCGGCACGGACGTCCTGCTCGGTGGGGCCGGCATCGACCGCCTCGACGGAGGCAAGGGCAGCTACGCCATGACCGGCGGCGCGGGCAATGACACCTATGTGGTCGACGACGCCGGTGACACCGTGACCGAAGGCCTGAACAGCGGAACGGACACGGTCGAATCCAGCATCGACTACCTGCTGGGCGCCAACGTCGAGAACCTGCTGCTGACCGGCATCGCCAGCGTCAGCGGCATCGGCAACGCACTCTCCAACCGCATGACCGGCAACGCCGGGGCCAATGTGCTCAGCGCCGGTGGCGGCAACGACTTCGTCTACGGCATGGGCGGTGACGACACCCTGTCGGGCGGCGCCGGCGTCGACACGATGTTCGGCGGCAGCGGCAGCGACATCCTCGACGGCGGGGCCGGCGGCGACAAGCTGTACGGCGAGGTCGGCGACGACACCCTGATCGGCGGCGTTGACGCCGACGTGCTCGACGGTGGGGCCGGTGACGACGTCATCAATGGCGGCGCCGGCATCGACAGCCTGATCGGCGGCACCGGCAAGGACACCATGCGCGGCGGCGCCGGCAATGACGTCTACTCGGTCGACAACAGCCTCGACCAGGTGTTCGAACTGGCGGGCGAGGGCGAGGATGTGGTCAACGCCTCGGCCAGCTTCGTGCTCGGCAGCAACGTCGAGGTGCTGAACCTGGTCGGGACCGCCGCCATCAACGGCACGGGCTCCAGCAGCAACAACCGCCTCTACGGCAACGCCGCCTCCAACACCCTGGACGGCGGCCTCGGCGACGACATCATGGCCGGCGGCGCGGGGTCCGACACCTACGTGGTCGACAGCGCCAAGGACGTGGTCACCGAACTGGTCGGCGAGGGCGCCGACACCGTCCGCGCCAGCCTGAGCTGGGTGCTGGGCGCCAACCTCGAGAACCTGGTCCTGACCGGCACGGCCGCCAACGGCACGGGCAACGCCGAGGCGAACACCATCACCGGGACCGAGGGCGCCAACCTCCTCCTGGGTCTGGACGGCAACGACAAGCTGGTCGGTAATGGCGGCGAGGACCATCTGGTCGGCGGCGTCGGCAGCGACAACCTCAGCGGCGGCACCGGCAATGACCTTCTCGAAGGCGGCTCGGGCAACAATGTCCTGTCCGGCGGCACCGGGTCGGACGTCTTCAAGATCGGCCAGGATTCGGTGCGTCTGTCCGGCTCCAGCGCCCTGGCGCTGCAGACCGACCAGATCCTCGCCTTCAGCCAGGCCTCCGGCGACCGCATCGACCTGACCGCCATCGACGCCAACAGCACCGTCGCCGGCGACCAGGCCTTCACCTTCGTCAGCGTCTTCAGCTTCCAGGCCGGAGAAGCCACCCTGATCTACGATGCGGGCGTGGGCCAGACGATCCTGCGCCTCGACATCGATGGCGACGGC
>Ga0164290_1002349_pt1 | contig 13943 bp, 15 predicted proteins | sample Micstemetagenome_FD_108782 | JGI IMG/M metagenome (GOLD analysis project Ga0164290, IMG submission 108782) | Contaminated culture microbial community from soil near Moab, Utah, USA - Microcoleus steenstrupii SON62 (Illumina Assembly) | ecosystem: Environmental > Terrestrial > Soil > Soil crust... | reverse complement strand
GCCGAGGACGCCAAGAAGCACGAGAACTTCGTGCAGCGCATGGTGGACAAGGGCTACACGGCCAAGCAGGTGCGGTTGCTGTGCGAGTGGTACTTGAGGGTGCGCAAGAGCAGCTGATCGAAAGGTAGCGCATGTCGCTCCAACAAATCATCGACCGCCGGCTGTCGGGCAAGAACAAGTCCATCGGCAACCGCGAGCGCTTCCTGCGCCGTCACAAGGACCAGATTCGCGAGGCGGTCAAGCGCGCGGTCGATGGCCGCGGCATCCGCGACATGGAGCGCGGCGAGGACGTGCACATCCCCAAGAAGGACCTCTCTGAGCCCGTCTTCGGCCACGGCGACGGCGGCATCCGCGAAGTCGTGCGGCCGGGCAACCAGGAGTATGTGAAGGGCGACCGCATCGCCAAGCCCAAGGGCGGGCAGGGCGGCGGCGGCGGCTCCGGTGAAGCGAGTGACCAGGGCGAGGGGGAGGACGACTTCGTCTTCCATCTCACCAAGGAAGAGTTCATGCAGGTCTTCTTCGACGACCTGGCCCTGCCCAACCTCGCGCGCACCACGCTGGCCGACACGCCGGAATGGAAGAGCCAGCGCGCCGGCTTCGTCTCCGACGGCACGCCCACCAACCTGCACGTGGTGCGCTCCATGCGCGGGGCGCTGGGGCGCCGTATCGCCCTGGGCATGGACAAGCGCCGCGAGCTGCACGAGCTCGAGGCCCGCGAGCAGGAGCTGCTCAAGGAAGACCGGCCCGAGACGCCGCGGCTGCTGGCCGAGACGCGCGAGCGCATCGCCCATCTGCGCCAGCGCATCGAGGCCATCCCCTTCCTCGACCCCATCGACCTGCGCTTCCGCGCCCGCGTGCGCATCCCGGTGCCGACGACACGCGCCGTCATGTTCTGCCTGATGGACGTGTCGGGCTCGATGGACGAGGGCCGCAAGGACCTGGCCAAGCGCTTCTTCATCCTGCTCTACCTGTTCCTGACGCGGCACTACGAGAAGATCGACGTCGTCTTCATCCGCCACCACACCCAGGCCCAGGAGGTCGACGAGCAGAACTTCTTCCACGCCACCGAAACCGGCGGCACCGTGGTGTCGAGCGCCCTCGTGCTGATGGAGCAGATCATCAAGGAGCGCTACTCGCCGACCGAGTGGAACATCTACGGCGCCCAGGCCAGCGACGGCGACAACTGGCACCACGACAGCGGCCGCTGCCGCGAGCTGCTGGCCGACAAGATCCTGCCGCTGTGCCGCTACTTCTCCTATGTGCAAGTGGCCGAGCCCGAGCAGAACCTGTGGGAGGAGTACCAGAAGCTCGCCGAAGACGCCAAGCACTTCGCCATGCGCAAGGCCGTCGAAGCCTCGCAGATCTACCCGGTTTTCCGCGAGTTGTTCAAGAAGGAAGGGGCCGCGGCATGAGCAGCAAAGAGGATCGCCGCCATCACGAACATGCCGCGGTGCCACCGCCCGGCATGCCCGAGCGCCGCCAGCGCCAGCCGCTGCAGCGCATGAAGCCGCTGGCCCAGCGCCCCAGCCAGCCCCTGCCCTCGCCCAACGACTGGAGCTTCGAGCTCATCGAGGACTACCACGCCGTCATCAAGCAGACGGCCGAGCGCTTCGGCCTGGACACCTATGCCAACCAGCTCGAGGTCATCACCGCCGAGCAGATGATGGACGCCTATGCCTCGGTCGGCATGCCGGTGAACTACCGCCACTGGAGCTATGGCAAGGAGTTCATCGCCACCGAGCGCAGCTACAAGCGCGGCCAGATGGGCCTGGCCTACGAGATCGTCATCAACTCCGACCCCTGCATCGCCTACCTGATGGAGGAGAACACCCTGGCCATGCAGGCCCTGGTGATCGCCCACGCCTGCTACGGGCACAACTCCTTCTTCAAGGGGAACTACCTGTTCCGCATGTGGACCGATGCTTCGTCCATCATCGACTACCTCGTCTACGCCAAGAACTATGTCGCCGACTGCGAGGAGCGCTACGGCCTGGACGCCGTGGAGACCCTGCTGGACAGCTGCCATGCGCTGATGAACCACGGCGTGGACCGCTACCGCCGGCCGGCCAAGCTGTCCCTGGCCGAGGAGCGCGCGCGGCTCAAGGACCGCGAGCACCACGCGCAGATGCAGATCAACGATCTCTGGCGCACCCTGCCCAAGAAGCCCGACCGCCCGGACGAAGCCGCCGAGAGCCGCCGCTTCCCCGACGAGCCGCAGGAGAACCTGCTCTATTTCATCGAGAAGAACGCGCCGCTGCTGGAGCCCTGGCAGCGCGAGGTCGTGCGCATCGTCCGCAAGATCGCCCAGTACTTCTATCCGCAGCGCCAGACCCAGGTCATGAACGAGGGCTGGGCCACCTTCTGGCACCACCGCCTGCTCAACCAGATGTACGACGACGGGTATCTCTCCGACGGCATGATGATCGAGTGGCTCAAGTCCCACACCAACGTCGTCTACCAGCACCCGGGCGCCAACCTCAATCCGTACGCACTGGGCTTCGCGATGTACACCGACATCAAGCGCATCTGCGAGCACCCGACCGACGAAGACCGCGACTGGTTCCCCGACATCGCCGGCAGCGACTGGCTGCCGACGCTCGACCACGCAATGCGCAACTTTAAGGACGAGAGCTTCATCGGCCAGTACCTGAGCCCGAAGATCATGCGCGACTTCCGCCTCTTCTCCATTCTCGACGACGAGGCCAAGAGCGAATACGAGATCTCGGCCATCCACGACGAAGGCGGCTACCGCCACTTGCGCCAGGCGCTGTCACGGCAGTACGACCTCTCCACCCGCGAGCCCAACATCCAGGTCTGGAACGTCAACCTGCGCGGCGACCGGTCCCTCACGCTGCGCCATGTGCAGCACCTCAACCGCCCGCTGCACGACAGCGCCCAGGAAGTGCTCAAGCATGTCGGCCGGCTCTGGGGCTTCGGCGTGCAGCTGGAAAGCGTCAACCAGCGTGGCGACGTGACCCGGCGCTGGAACGTGCCGCCCCAGGCGGCCTGAGTTCAGCTCGCGAGCTTCAGGCCGACGATGCCGGCCACGATCAGCCCCAGGCTGACGAGCCGGCCCACCGTCGCCGCCTCGCCGAACAGCACCATGCCCAGGGCCGCCGTGCCCACCGCGCCCACGCCCACCCAGACCGCATAGGCCGTGCCCACGGGCAAGGTCTTCATCGCGACGCCGAGCAGGCCGACGCTCAGGACCATGGCCGTGATGGTCGCGATCGTCGGCAGCGGCTTGGTGAAGCCGTCGGTGTACTTCAGGCCGATGGCCCAGCCGACTTCCAGAAGGCCAGCGATGATGAGCAGCAGCCAAGCCATGGTTTGAATGCGAGTGACGGTGAGCCGGCATTCTGCCGAGCCCATTGCCCAGCATCGCGAGCAGAGGTCAAAAGGAGTCCTACCGCGAAGCAGCGCTGAACGGATCGGCTCGTTGACCAACAACGCGTGTCGATGGCAAACCAGCCCGCTCAGGGCTGCAGCCAGTCACAGTCGAGCTTGAAGCGCTTCTTCATCGCCTCCGCCTCTGAACGGCTCTCCTTCGTCAGCAGCGCGCAGAGGGTGAAGTTGCCCACCATGGCTCGCTTTCGCTCGTCGATATAGGTCCAGTCGACGATACGAGACCGTGGAAATACATAGCGTTGACCGTTCCTGACCGACTTCAACATGCGCGGCTCATTCGCGATGTCGCCCACAAAGTTGCCATCCGACCGTTGCGAGAAGCCATTGACCCAGAAATATTCGGTGCTGCCACCCTCGCTGACGGCGACTTTCAATGCGAAGTGCGTGTGGTCCGGTGAGGCGGCACGTGCCTTGGCGAGAAAGTCCGGCAACGTGGCGCTTGCCTTCTCGAATGCTTTGCGCATGGCCGGCTCTTGATCCGCCATGAACGCCACTTCATCCTTGTCGGCTTTCGTAGAGACGTTCTGCGCGTCGACCGGCGAACTGAAGAACAACACCGCCGCGAGGAATGGTCGTGGGAACGGAAAGAATCGCATCGAAAGTAAGTCCATGAGCGCACCGGGACGCGACTATGCCAACAGACCGCTTATCCCGATCTCGCCCTTCGGCGTGACGCTCAGTTCACGCGATGCGACGACGCGCCGCATCCAGCCTTTCTCCAGCATCGCCTCCAGCCACGCCACGGCCAGCGGCCCGGCGAAGTGGTCGCGGCGCTCCGACCAGTCCACGCAGTCGTAGAGCACACGGCCGGATGCTGCGAAGCCCTCGGGCATCAGAGCGGCCAGGGCAGGGCGACCCGCATCGCCGAGTTCATAACGCCCATCGCTGGCGGCCACCACCCAGCCCTTGGCCAGCAGGGCCTCGCGCCACCGCACGCCGAGCTCGCCGGCCAGATGGCCATAGCAGCTGCGCGCATGCCGCAGCCCGCGCATCTGCGGCTTCTGCCAGCGCTTCAGGTCGGCGGCGGGGCCGGCGTCGCGCCCGTCGGCCACGCGCAGCAGGGCCTCCAGCGCATGCGCCACGTCGCCGTCGGCGAGGCCGAAGTAGCGATGGCGGCCCTGTGGCCTGACGCGCGCCAGGCCTTCGTCGACCAGCAGCTTCAAATGGGCCGACATCGTCGCCGCGCTGACGCCCGCGTGCGCCGCCAGCTCGCCCGCCGTGTGCAGGCGGCCGTCCAGCAGCCGCGCCAGCACGCGCGCGCGCGTCGGGTCGGCGATGGCCGCGGCGACGCGGGCCAGGCGGGGTTCGGCACTCACCTCGGCACCTGCTCCCGTTCGTCGAGGCCATAGTCGCGAACGACCTGGGCCACGCGCAGGCGGTAATCCGCCAACAGCCCGCCGCGGCCGGCGTCCTGGGCTTCGCGGTGCCGCTCCGTCTCGCGCCAGGCGCGCACGGCGGCCTCGTCACGCCAGAAGGACAGGCTCAGCAGCTTGTGCGGGTCGGACAGGCTCTGGAAGCGCTCCACCGAGATGAAGCCGTCCACCTGCTCAAGCAGTGGCTTCAATGCCGCGGCATGGTTGAGGTAGGCGGTGCGCCCGGCCTCGGTGGGCTGGACTTCGAAGATGACGGCCATCATGGCTGCACATCCTCACAGAAAGTCCGCTCCTCTCGCAGGATGAAGCGCTGGCTGCGCGCGAACTCGAAGTTGGCCTGCGCCTCGGTGTCGGCCTTGAGCCGGGTGCGGTAGGCCTCGTAGGCTGCCAGCGAATCGAAGCCGATCAGGCCCCAGGCCTCGTAATTGGTGCCCTCGTGCGGCAGCCAGTAGCCCAGCAGCCGCCCGCCCAGGCGCGGAATGATGCGGCCCCAGGCCTGGGCGTACTCGCGGAAGGCCTCGCGCTGGACGGGGTCCAGCTCGTAGCGGATGAAACAGGTGATGCGGGGCATGGCGGCTCCTCGTGGTGATGCGCCCACTGTGCGCGCCACGGGGCCGGCCATGCTTAGGCGTGCAACGAAGCGTCGCGCCGGCTTACAGCGGCGCCACGGGGATGCACAGCTCGCAGTCGAACACGCCGGTCTTGAAGTCGAAGCTCGACTGCGGTCCGTAATGCTCGAAGCAGGGCCGCGCATCCAGCTGCAGCCCGCTGGACGGCAGCCACTGGCCCATCATGGCCGACCAGGCCGCGCCGATCTCGGCGGCCGTGCCCTTGAAGTCGAGGGCGGCGTAACGGCCGCCGGGCAGCTCGGTGACGAGGGCGCCGCCGTTGGGCACCCAGCCGGCCGGCACGGCCACGCCGCAGTCGTAGCGGCATTGCTCGGGCGGCACCAGGCTGGGGTCGTCGTGGCCGATGCCGAAGCAGGACGCCGCGCCGAGGTTCTGCGTCGCGAGCCAGGGGTTGAAGGTCTCGGCCCAGAAGCGGCCGAGTTCGGGGCCATAGGCGCCTTGGTAGCGCAGATAGCCCATGCGGACGGGTTCACGGGTGATGAGGCGGACGTTCACGGTGACTTCTCCTTCGTCGTCATTGCGGGAGAAGCCATGCTCGTCGGTGCGCCAGGCGCCGCCCTGATCCAGATTGCTGTCGGCCTGATCCAGATTGCGCCACTGTGAGGGTGGGAGGCCGAAACGCTGCTTGAAGGCGCGGGCGAAGGCCTCGGCCGAGCCGTAGCCCACGCCGAGCGCAATGCTCAGCACCGTCGACTCCGGCTGCCCGCGCAGGCGCTGGGCGGCCTTCTCCAGCCGGCGGCGCGCCAGATAGTCGCCCAGGGTCTGGCCCGTCCACGCCAGGAAGAGGCGGTGGAAGTGGTAGGGCGAGAAGTGGGCGACGCCGGCCAGGGCTTCCAGGTCCAGCGGCGCATCGAGGTGGCGATCGATGTACTCCTGCACGCGGTGCATGCGCGCCGCGTACTGGCGCCGGCTGGCGTTGGGTGCGCTCAAGCCCAGGCCTTCACCAGCGCGCGCATCGCCGCGGCGTGCACCGCCGACAGCGCATCGCCAGGCGCGGGGGAATCCGACTGGAAGGCGACCACGACCCAGGGTGAGCGCCCGCCCGGCGGGAACACCAGGGCGACGTCGTTGATGGCGCCGCGGTAGCCGCTGCCGGTCTTGTCCAGCACGCGCCAGCCCGCATCCGGCACGCCGGCGCGCAGGCGCTTCAGGCCGGTGCGCGAGGCCTGCAGATCGGCCCACAGCCGCGCCTGGCTGGCGCGCGACAGGCCGTCGCCCAGCAGCAGGCGCTGAAGCGTGTTGGCGAAGGCACGCGGCGTGCTGGTGTCGCGCAGGTCGCCGGGCGCGTTCTCGTTGAGCTCCAGCTCCCAGCGATCCAGCCGCGTGACGGCGTCGCCCTGCTCGCGCAGCCAGGACGTCAGGCCGGCTGGCGTGCCGCAGCAATGGCGCAGCAGCACGTTGGCGCAGGGGTTGTCGCTTTCGATGACGATGCCGGCGCAGAGCTCGGCCAGCGTCGCCCGGCCGCGCGGCAGCAGGCGGTCGAAGGCCAGCGAATGCGCGACACGCTCGCTCTCGCGCAGCACCACCTCGTCATTCCAGCCCCCAGCGACCGGCCTCCACGCCATGCGCCACGCGGGCCGCCAGCAGGATCTTGAAGGTGGACGCCATCGCGAAGCGCTCGTCGGCGCGGTAGCCCAGCGTGCGCCCGCTGGCCGTGTCGACAGCGAACCAGCCCAGGCGCCCACGCACGCGGCTCTCGAGGGCGGCAAAGTCGGGGCCGGCAGCCCGGGCGGGGGGCGTGGCCAGGCCGGCCAGGCCGACCAGTGGATAGAGCAAATGACGACGCTTCATCGCCGCATTCTCGTGCCCGCCGGCACGCCCTTGGTGCAGGGGCGCCCGCGGGGTCCGTCTCCAAACTGACTACACCGTCAGACTTGCGCAACACCCCAGCCATGACCGGCGCCACGCCGGTTGCTGCACCGCACAATCGCCGCCGGCCCCGCTTTCGGGCCGCTTTCTTTGGAGTTGTTGCCCGATGTACGCCCCCCGCCTCAGCCTCCTGACCCTCGCCCTGGGAGCCGCCCTGCCCGCCCTCGCCCAGGAGGCCCCCAAGGACCGCAGCCAGCTGGAGACCGTCGTCATCACGGCCGAGCGGCGTGCCGAGAACATCCAGGACGTGCCCAACGCGGTCAGCAAGGTCAGCGGCGAGAAGCTCGACGTGCTGGCCTCCGGCGGCCAGGACCTGCGCTTCCTGTCGGGCCGGGTGCCGAGCCTGAACATCGAGTCCAGCTTCGGCCGCGCCTTCCCGCGCTTCTACATCCGCGGCTACGGCAACACCGACTTCCGCCTCAATGCCTCGCAGCCCGTCAGCGTCATCGTCGACGACGTGATCCAGGAGAACCCGATCCTGAAGGGCTTCCCCATCTTCGACACCGCCGCCGTCGAAGTGGTCGCCGGGCCGCAGGGCACGCTGTTCGGTCGCAACACGCCGGCCGGCGTCGTCAAGTTCGACTCGGTCAAGCCCAGCCACAAGAAGGACGGCTACGCCAGCCTGACCGTCGGCAACTACGGTACGATCAATATCGAAGGCGCGGCCAACCTGCCGCTGTCCGGCGACTGGGCCGCCCGCATCTCGGCGCAGAGCCAGCGCCGCAGCGACTGGGCGGAGAACACCGCTGCCAATGCCGCCACGCCCAAGACCGAGGGCTACCGCGACAGCGCCGTGCGCGCGCAGCTGCTCTACGAGCCGCACAAGCAGTTCAGCGCCCTGGCCAATGTCCACTTCCGCGACCTCGACGGCAGCCCGCGCCTCTTCCGCGCCAACGCCATCAAGCGCGGCACGAACGACCTGGCCGACGGCTTCGATGCCGAGAAGGTGGCCTTCAACGGCGTCAATGCGCAGACGCTGGAGCAAAAGGGCGGCAGCCTGCGCCTGAAGTGGGCCCTGGACGGCCTCAACATCTACTCGATCACCGGCGGCGAGCATGTCAAGCCGCTGTCCCGCGGCGACATCGACGGCGGCGTGCCCGGCCAGGCCGGCGTGCCCTTCCAGTCCGAGACCGGCAGCGGCATGAACGGCCACCGCCAGCTCACGCAAGAGGTGCGCCTGGAGTCCAGCACCGCCGGCCCGCTGAGCTGGCAGGCCGGCGTGTACCTCTTCGACGAGAAGTACACGATCGACAACATCACGTACAACACGACGACCCACGTCGACATCGACCACATCTACACCGAGCAGACCAACAAGGCCTGGGCGGCCTTCGGTTCGGTGAACTATGCGGTGAGCCCCCAGCTCAAGCTGCGCGCCGGCCTGCGCTACACCAAGGACAAGAAGGACCTGGCGACGACCCACGCCGGCTCGGGCCTGTTCAACACCTCCACCGGCACGACGGCCTCGACCTCCGACGGCAAGTGGAGCGGCGACCTGTCGGCCACCTACAAGCTCGACGCGACGACCAACCTCTACGCCCGCTACGCCAACGGCTTCCGCGCCTCGTCGATGCAGAACGCCTCGGCCTTCGCCGGACAGTCGCAGGCCGGCCCGGAGAACGTCGATTCCTACGAGATCGGCTTCAAGAGCGAACTGCTCAAGCGCACCCTGCGCCTGTCGGGCTCGCTGTTCAGCTACACCGTCAAGGACCTGCAGCTGACGGCGGTCGGCGGCAGCAACAACGCCACCCGCCTGCTCAACGCGAAGAAGGCCAGCGGCAACGGCGCCGAGCTGAACCTGGAAGCCCTGATCACGCCGGACTTCCTGGTCACGTTCGGCGGCTCGCTGAACAACACCAAGATCAAGGACGCCGGCCTGGGCGTGCCGCCGGGCGGTTCGCTGCGCGTCAACGGCGCCTTCCCGACGGTGAAGGACCCCATCGTCAACGGCAACGCCCTGATCGACGGCAACCCGCTGCCCAATGCGCCCAAGTGGACCTACAACCTGACGGCGCGCTGGAGCATGCCGCTGGCCAGTGGCGACGAGGTCTATGTCTACACCGACTGGGCCTACCGCTCCAAGGTCAACTTCTTCCTCTACGAGGCCACCGAGTTCACAGGCAAGGCCCTCACCGAGGGCGGCCTGCGCGTCGGCTATCTGTGGGGCAATGGCAAGTACGAAGTGGCCGGCTTCGCCCGCAACATCACCAACCAGATCCGCGTCACCGGCGCCATCGACTTCAACAACCTGACCGGCTTCATCAACGAGCCGCGCAGCTACGGCGTGCAGTTCAAGGCGATGTTCTGATCACGTCGCCCCGACGTCGAAACGCCGCCTTCGGGCGGCGTTTTTCATGGCGCGGCGCCCTCAGGCCTTGGGCACGCGATAGACGGCACACAGCTTGTTGCCGTCCGGGTCGCGCACATAGGCCAGGTGCATGGGGCCCAAGGCGCCGTCGCGCAGACCCGGCGGCTCCTCGATGGACTGGCCGCCATGGGCCACGGCGACATCGTGGAACTGCCTGACCTGCTCCGCCGACTCGCACTTGAAGCCGATGGTGCCGCCGTTGGCATGGCAGGCCGGCTCGCCGTTGATGGGCTGGCTGATGCCGAAGCTGCCGCCGGCGTGGCGGTAGAACACCCGCTGATGGCCCGAGGGGGCCGTGCTGGGGAAGCCGGCCGGTGCGCCGAGCACGCCGAGCACGGCGTCATAGAAGCGCTTGCTGCGCTCGATGTCGTTGCTGCCGACCATGATGTGGTTGAACACGGATGCGTCTCCTCGCGAAGCTGATGAGGGCCGCATTGTGGCCAAGGGTGCAGCGCGCCGGCTCAGCCGCGCGGCCGCAAACGCATCGTCAGCCCCACCGGCCCCATAGCCAGTTGCAGATGCTCGCGCGGGGCCTGGCCGTCGGGCGTGTCGACGGCGGCGAGGTCGAAATGCCTCAGCAGCAGGGCCATCGCCAGCTTGATCTCCATCAGTGCCAGATAGCGCCCCGGGCAGATGCGCGGCCCGGCGCCGAAGGGCATGGACAGGCGCTTGGCCGCGCCGGCCTGCTTGGCGTCCTGCAGCCAGCGCCCCGGGTCGAAGGCGGCGGCATGGGGCAGATGGCGCTCGCTGGTGGCATCGCGCCGCATGACGGCCATGACGACCATGCCCTCGAGCACGCGCACATCGCCGACCCGGGTGTCGTGCATGGCCTGCAGGGTGTTGATGGGCGCCACCGGCCGCAGCCGCATGGTCTCGTGGGCACAGGCCTCGACGAAGTCCAGCGCGCCGAGTTGCTCGAGGCTGGGCAGCGCGGCATCGCCGAGCACGCGGTCGACCTCGGCGCGCGCCTGGGCCAGGGCCTGCGGGTGCTTGAACAGCAGCCAGATCATCCAGGCCAGGGTATTGGCCGTCGTGTCCTCGCCGGCCAGCAGCATGGTCAGCACATTGCCCGCCACCTGTTCATCGTCGATGCCGCTGCCGGGTTCGTCGGCCGCGACCAGCATGCCTTCGAGCAGGTTGGACGGCTCCCGGAACAAGGCCGGGTCGGCTGCCATGCGCGCCCTGGCCTTCGCGATGAAGCCCTGCACGGCGACATTCACCTCCGCGACGCTGTGCGCCAGCGCGCGGTCCTCGGCCGAGGGCCACCAGCGCCACAGCGGCAGCGGCGCGAAGATGCGCTTGAACAGCATCGGGAAGATGCGGTTGAGATGCTGCTGGATGACGTCCTCGTCGGACTGCAGCGTGTTGACGTCCTCGCCGAATGCCAGGCCGGCCACGGCGTCCACCGTGAAGCGCATCAGGTCGGCCTGCAGGGCGATGGTCCTGCCCTCGCGGGCGGCGGCCTGCCAGCGGCCGACCAGGCGCTCCGCCACGCGCAGCAGGAAAGGGTAGTAGCGCTTCACATGCACCGGATCCAGGCCATGCATCACCATCCGGCGCTGGCGCTTCCACACCTCGCCGTTGGCCGCGAACAGACCGGCGTTCAGCCCCATCTCGCGGCCCACATCCTCCAGCCGCTGGGTGCGCCGGAAGCCGTCGGGCCGGTCGCGCAGGGCCGTGCTGATCAGCTCATGGTCGCCGACGACGACGATGCGCCGCTTGCCCAGGCGCAGCTTGAAGATGGGACCGAAGGCCTCGCACCAGGCCTCGACCTGCTGGTGCACCCGCGTCGAGTCGATCTGCAGCAGGTTGCCGAACACCGGCACGCCACGCGGGCCGGGCAGGTCGTCGAACTGGCGCAGCGCGCCGGCGGGAGGGGCAGCGGTGGTGTTCATCGGCCGAGTGTAGGAAGCCGGCCCGGCGATGCCGTCACTCAGTTTGCGGAGGCGAAGATCTTTCCCGGATTGAGGATGCCCAGCGGATCGAGCGCCTGCTTCACCGCCCGCATCAGCGCGACCGCCTCCGCGCCCGTCTCGTCGAGCAGGAAGCCCTGCTTGTGCAGCCCGATGCCATGCTCGCCGGTGCAGGTGCCTTCCAGCGCGATCGCCCGCGCCACCATCTGGGCGCTCAGGCGCTCGGCCGTCGCCAGCTCCTCGGGCCGGGCAGGGTCGAGCAGATAGGCCATGTGGAAATTGCCGTCGCCGACATGGCCGACGATGAAGTAGGGCAGGCCGGCGGCCTCGACCTCGGCGATGGAGGCATTGATGTTTTCGGCCAGGCGCGAGATGGGCACGCAGGTGTCCGTCGTCACGGCGCGGCAGCCGGGGCGCATCTGCAGGCCCGACAGATAGGCATGGTGGCGCGCCGTCCACAGCCGCGTGCGTGCCTCGGGCGTGGTGGCCCATTCAAACGCCTCGCCGCCATGGTCCGCCGCCACCTCCTGCACGACGGCGGCCTGCTCGGCCACGCCGGCTTCGCTGCCGTGGAACTCCATCAGCAGCATCGGCGCTTCCTTCAGCCCCAGCCTGTCGTGGGCGTTGACGGCCTTGATGGCATTGGCGTCCAGCAATTCGCAGCGCGCGATCGGCACACCGATCTGGATGACCTGCATGGCCGTGCGCACGGCCGCATCGATGCTCGGGAAGAAGCAGACCGCTGCCGACACCGCCTCGGGCAGCGGGTGCACCTTGACCGTCAGCTCGGTGATGACGCCCAGCGTTCCCTCGCTGCCGATGACCAGGCGCGTCAGGTCATAGCCGGCGCTGCTCTTCTTCGCCCGTGAGCCGCTGCGCACGACGTCGCCATTCGCGGCCACGAAGCGCAGCCCCAGCACGTTCTCGCGCATCGTGCCGTAGCGCACGGCGTTCGTGCCGCTGGCCCGCGTCGCCGCCATGCCGCCCAGACTCGCGTCCGCCCCGGGGTCGATGGGAAAGAACAGCCCCTCGTGCTTGAGCGCGTCGTTCAGCGCCTTGCGCGTGACGCCGGGCTGCACGGTCACGGTCAGGTCCTCGGCGTCGATGCGCAGCACCCGGTTCATGCGCGACACGTCCAGGCTGATGCCGCCCTGCACGGCCAGCAGATGGCCCTCAAGCGACGAGCCGGCGCCATAGGGAATCAGCGGCACGCGATGCGCCGCGCACAGCGCCACCACGCGCGCCACCTCGGCCTCGCTCTCGGCGAAGACGACGGCCTGAGGCGGCGGCACGTCGAAGACGGATTCGTCGCGGCCATGCTGCTCGCGCACGGCCAGGGCGGTGGAGCAGCGTTCGGCGAACTCGGCACGCAGCGCGTCCAGCAGGGCGGCCGGCAGCGGCGGGGCGGTGGGGGTTTCGGGCGCGTTCATGACCAACTCCGGGGGGTCGGACGTCGATTGTGTTGCAGCGGCCGCGCCGTGGTGACAGCATCGCGCTACAGCGAATCCGGGAGACCTGCATGGACCCCACTCTGCTTCTGCTGCTGCTCATCGTCGCCGTGGCCTGCATCGCCTTCGGCGCCGTGCGCTTCGACCTGCTGGCCGCGCGCTGGCGCGACGCCTTCAAGGGCCCACCGCCGCCTCCCCATGCCCCACCCGCACCGCGCCGCACGGCGGCCACCGGTTTGCGGCCGCACGAGGCCCCGGTGCACAAGCCGGCCTTCCACCGCAGCGGCCATCGGCACTGAACCGGGCACCGCGCCCTTCAATTGAGGCAGGATGCGGGTCTGACCACCGACCTGCATCCGCCATCATGGGCAACCGCCTTTCACAGATCGCCACCCGCACCGGTGACGACGGCACCACCGGACTGTCCGACGGCAGCCGCGTCCCCAAGGATCACCTGCGCGTGCAGGCCATGGGTGATGTCGACGAGCTGAACTCCAACCTCGGCCTGCTGCTGGCCGAGCCCCTGCCCGGCGACATCCGCGAGCTGCTGATCACCATCCAGCATGAGCTCTTCAACCTCGGCGGCGAGCTGTCCTGGCCCGGCGGCGAATTGCTGAAGGACGCCGCCGTGCTGCGGCTGGACGAAGCCCTGGAGCACTACAACGAGCACCTGCCGCGGCTGAAGGAGTTCATCCTGCCGGCCGGCACGCGCAGCGCCGCCATCGCCCATGTCTGCCGCACCGTCGCCCGCCGCGCCGAGCGCGCCGTCATCACGCTGGCGGCCACCGAAGCCGTCCGGGCAGCGCCGCGCCAGTACCTGAACCGCCTGTCGGACCTGCTCTTCGTGCTGGCCCGCGTGCTCAACCGCGCCAACCTCGACGGCCTCGGTGGCGACGATGTCTACTGGCAGAGCGAGCGGCTGGCAAAAGACCGTT
>Ga0164290_1002348_pt1 | contig 13945 bp, 14 predicted proteins | sample Micstemetagenome_FD_108782 | JGI IMG/M metagenome (GOLD analysis project Ga0164290, IMG submission 108782) | Contaminated culture microbial community from soil near Moab, Utah, USA - Microcoleus steenstrupii SON62 (Illumina Assembly) | ecosystem: Environmental > Terrestrial > Soil > Soil crust... | reverse complement strand
TCCGACACCATCGCTGGCTGCCGGCGGCTAAGCCGCGGTCGCGTTCGGCGGGACCATCAATCCCGCACTCCGTTCGGGCCTCCAGCACGTCACGCGTGCGCCCGGGCCTTTTTCAGCCCGGAGAAGGACCATTTTCTGCACGGGCCCGATCATGAGGCTTTGCGTCGCCTCCTCATGACCAGCACCGGCTCCGCCCCGCCCGCATCGCCATGCGGGGTAGCCGAGGACAGAACGACAGGGATTGTGCCATGGGTTTGGCAGATTGGGAAGAAGATAGAGGATTATTTTCCTACTACGGTGGATAAGCAATTGAAATAGCTAAGAAGAAAATGACGAGAGAGTGTTGGTTGTGGGTCTTCCTTACCCAGCCGCCACAGCGGGCTTCCGCATCTGCGCCACCTGGCTGAGCCAGACGCCGAACAGGACCACGACCATGCCCGATATCTGCAGAAACGACAGGCTCTGGCTGAGAATAGCCCAACCCAGGATGGCGGCCATCAGGGGGCTGAGGAAGCCGAGTGGCGATACGGCGGAGGCTTCGAGACGAGAGAGGCCCCGGAACCAGACGATATAGGCGAGCGCGCCGCCGACGAGACCGAGCCAGATGAAGCCGATCCAGTTATCAAGCGTCAGTGGCGGCAGAGCGGGCTCGAGGAAATAGACGACCGGCAAGAGCAGGATTCCGCCTGTCGTGAGCTGCCAGGCGGTGAATATGAGTGGCGAGACGGGCGGCTGCCAGTGGCGGCTGAGCACAGTGCCGAAGGCCATGGAGACGGCGCCGGCCAGACCTGCCGCCACGCCGACCGGATCGAGGGCGGCACTTGGCGTAAGCACCAGAAGCGCGACGCCTGCAAGACCCGTCACCCCACCGATGACCGCCAGCGCGCGGATCGGATTGCCGATGAAAATCCGCGCCAACAGAATGACGATCAGCGGCTGAATGGCGCCGACCGTTGCGGCGACGCCGCCCGGGAGACGATAGGCCGAAATGAACAGCATGGTCTGGAAGATGGAAAAATTCAGCGCACCGAGCAGGAATGAGCGACCCCACCAGATGCCCGACGGCAATTGTCGCACAATGACGAGCAGGATAAGACCTGCGGGCAACGCGCGCAGCATGGAGACCGTCATCGGATAGCCCTGCGGCAGGAGCTCGGTCGTCACAACATAGGTGCTGCCCCAGACCAATGGCGCGAGTGCCGTGAGGAGTATGTCAGAGGTGCGTGACATCGATTTATCTCCACATCAAATTACTTGACGTCAAGATAATTACCTTGATTTATCTTGACGTCAAGTGAAATTGCGTGATGATGGTGGGCATGGATCGTGTCGACCGAATACTGGAGCAATGGAATCGCGAGCGGCCCGACCTGGATGTCGGCCCGATGGGGCTGCTTGGGCGGATCGCACGTCTGCGCAGCCATCTGTCACGCGAGATCGATGCGGAATTCGCAAAACATGGGCTCAATGCCTCGAGCTTCGACGTGCTGGCGACGCTGCGCCGCTCGGGACCGCCCTACAGGCTTTCGCCGACGGAACTGCTCGAGACTCTGATGATCACCTCCGGCACGATGACCAATCGCATCGACCAGCTCGAAAAGGCGGGTCTGGTGGAGCGGCTCGACAATCCCGACGACCGGCGCGGTGTCATCATCGCATTGACAGAGAAGGGGTTCGAGACCGTGGACAAGGCCGTGACAGGCCATGTCGCCAACCAGCATCGGCTTGTGGCAACGCTGAGCGCGGAAGAGCGCAAGGCGCTCGATGCGCTGGTCGGCAAATTTCTCGGGGCTTTCGAGTAATCAGAGCATACCGGTGTCGCGCCGGATGCGATCGAGGAAGCGCTTGCGCTTCTCCTCCGTCGATTGATCCATGTTGTGCAGCGACAGCATGCGGAAATCGAGGCGCTTGGCGCAGAAGGCGGCGACGCCGCGCTTGAGCAGGCGTTTGACCGGATTGCCCATGTAGAAATGCACGATCCACCACGGCGAGCCGGTGGTCGTCACCACCCAGAAATACCTGATATTGGTAAGCAGCGGGATCAGCCGTCCACCATTCGCGTCGTGCCTGAAGGCCACGCCGGGCACGAAGACGCGGTCGATGAAGCCCTTGAGGATGGCGGGCAGATTGAACCACCATTGCGGAAAGACGAGGATCAGTCCATCGGCCGCCTGGAGGCGCGCGATATAAGGCGCCATGGCCGATTGATCGAACGTGTCCGTCATATAGCTCGCGCGTTCCGCCGCGCTGAGGCGCGGATCGAAATCCTCTGCATAAAGATCGAGGAAATCGACGCTATGGCCGTGGGATGTCAGCGTATCAATCACCGCGCGGGCGGCGGAGGCGGCGAAGCTGTCTTTCAGGGGATGGGCAAGGACGACGAGGAAGCGCATGTCAAAACAGGCTTCCCTGGTTCGTTTTGTCGATTGGCGGCTTGGCTGGAGCACGCTTCTTTGCCGGCGAAGCAATTGCGGAAGGGTTCTCGCCAGCCGTTGCTTTCACGGTGCCGTCGGCGAACTCGATCGATAGCGCATCGCCTTCCGAGATCGATGCAGCGGAGGACAGAACCCTCTCGCCATCCCCCCGGATAACCGCATAGCCGCGCTTGAGCACGTTCTTGTAGCTGAGTGACTCGAGGATGCGCTGTTGGGCCGAGAGCGTCTGCCGATGCCGGGCGAGCAGGTTGGCGACGGCGGAATCGCCGCGTCGCGCGACGTTGCTCAGCCGGTCGCGCTGGCGTTCGGAATGGGTGTGGAGGCGGGCCGGGAAACCTGCCAGTACGGCGTCCGCACGGGTGAGGGGGCGGTGGAGCCGCTCGAACAGGCGTTCGATGCAGCGGTCGGCGCCCGCCATCTTCTCCTGGAGCCCCCGGCGCTGCTCGGCAATGCGGGTCGAGAGAATGGCGGGGCGGAGATTGGTCGATACGCGCTCGAAAGCGCGGCGTTTGTTGACCGTGGTCATTTCGAGCCCACGGCCGAGGCGGGAGGCGGCTTCGTCGAAGCGGCGGCGGGGCAGCGCCAGGATCTGGTCGAGCGAGGGAAGCGCGCGAATGAGATCGCGGACTTCGCGGCGGCTCGTATCCATCTGGCGGCTCATGGCGCGGGAGAGACGGGCCGCGAGGTTGGCGATCTGGGCTTCGAGATCGGCCTTGACGGGCACGGCCATTTCGGCTGCCCCGGTGGGGGTCGGTGCGCGCTGGTCGGAGGCATAGTCGATCAGCGTCCAGTCCGTCTCGTGGCCGACAGCCGAGATCAGCGGGATTTCGGAAGCCGCGGCGGCACGCACGACGATCTCGTCGTTGAAGCTCCAGAGGTCTTCCAGGCTGCCGCCGCCGCGCGCGACGATCAGCACGTCGGGCCTGGCGATCGGGCCGCCCGGCTGGAATTCGTTGAAGCCGCGAATGGCATTGGCGACTTCCGCGCCAGAACCGTCGCCCTGCACCTTCACTGGCCAGACAATGACGTGCAGCGGGAAGCGATCTGAAATCCGGTGCAGGATATCGCGGATGACGGCGCCGGTGGGCGAGGTGACCACACCGATCACCATCGGCATGAAGGGCAGCAATTGCTTGCGCGCGGCGTCGAACAGGCCTTCGGACTGGAGCTTGCGCTTGCGCTCCTCGATCAACGCCATCAACGCGCCGACGCCGGCGGGTTCGAGGCTCTCGATGACGATCTGGTACTTGGACGAGCCGGGGAAGGTGGTGATCTTGCCGACCGCGATCACCTCCATGCCTTCTTCGGGACGGGTCTTGAGTTTGGAAAACGAACCCTTCCAGATCACGGCTTCGAGGCGCGCGCGGTCGTCCTTCAGCGCGAAATAGGCGTGACCCGAGGAATGCGGGCCGCGATAGCCCGAGATTTCACCGCGCACGCGAACCTGGTCGAAGGCCTGTTCCATCGTGCGCTTGATCGAGCCGGAGAGCTCGGTCACCGTATATTCGACGAGGTTTGTGGCCGAATCATTCTCGAAGAAGGTCATGGCGGCGATATTGACGGGTTCGTTCGGCTTTGAACAGCGGCGGCGAGGGCCGCCGTTAATCGCCTGTTAATTTCTTGTGTGGCTAATTTCGAACCTTCTAACCGAGGGTTTCATGATGAATGCCCATCACGGAGCGATGCTGGACGAGGACCAGCGGAACCATCGCCGCAGACAGGTCCGACTGGATGCGATGCTGTCCTGCATGCGCAGCGGGTTGCGCGGCTATATTTCCCAGTCGGCCATGGTGCTCAACCTCTCGGAGGGCGGCTGCATGGTCTCGTGTTCCTCGACGGACGGGTTGACCAACGATCTTCACATCGTCATCGCGGGCCTCCCGGCGAAGATCGCCTGCACGGTGGTGGGCCGGACGGCGGTGCGGCTCAACCTGCAATTCACCGAAATGCTGCCGCCCTACGAGGTCGACAGGCTGGCCGCCAAGCGCTTCTGAGCGCATAGCCTTTTCATGGACGGACCGGGGCTTTTCGGCTAAGGAACGGCGGCCGGGCGCTGCCGCCGGTTTACGCGTCCATGATCCGGGGTGACATGCAGGATACCGAAACCCAACCCTTCCGCCGCCAGGTGTTCTTCATTTCGGGCTACGATCCGCGCGGCGCGCTCTTCCTGCACAAGAACTGCGTGACAGAGACCGAGAAGTGGAGCGAGACATCGGGCTATCCGGTCAAGACCGGCCCGCGCAGGAATATCGGCAAGCTGGTGCGCCGCTGGGTGATCTCGTCGGAAATTCCGGGTGGACCGGCCGAAACAGATTTCGATTTCCTGCAATGGGACGACATCATCCGCGCCCATTGGGACAAGCGCAACTGGCTGGTCTATCTCCAGGGGATCGGTGTGTTGTGGCGGCTTTTCCTGGATGGGGTCTACACCAAGACCGTCCGCGAGTCCTGGCCGATCTCCATCGTCATGGTCGCACCGGCGATGACGGCGATCATGCATGGGCTCGGCGTATTCCTGCCACTGGTCGGCCTGATCGGGCTCTGGTTCTTCCCCGGCGTGATCGGCAAGATCATCGCGCTGGCATTGATCGCGCTCGGCGGCTGGTCCTATTGGTGGATCACCAAGAACATGGATCGCTACCGCCCGGAATGGAACGGCCGCATCGGCGTCTTCGCCAACAAGATGGTGATCTCGAAGGACTACGTGCCTGGTCTCGACGAGCGGCTCAACCAGATGGCCGACCATATCGTGGCGTCGATCGAGGAGGGCAGGCCGAACGAGGCGCTGATCATCGGCCATAGTTTCGGCACTACCTTGGCCACAATCGTCGCCGCGCGCGTGCTGGAGCGGCGGCCCGAACTCGGGGCCAAGGACTCGCCGCTGGGATTGGTCACGCTGGGCCAGACGCAATCGCTGCTGTCGTTCCGCAAGAAGCATGGCTGGTATCACGAGGAGCTGGCGCGATTCGCGAAGTTCCCGGATTTCAACTGGATCGATTTCTCCTCGCCGCCGGACGGCGCCTGCTTCGCGCTGATCAACGTGCTGGATTTTCTCCCCGATCCGCCCAAAGACATGCCGAAGCTGCTGAACGCCCAGTTCCACAAGATCCACACCGTGGAGCATATGAACGAGGCGCGCTATTTCCGCATGCTGATGCATTTCTTCTACCTGCATGCCAATGGTCACCCGCAGATCGGCACCGACCTCTACGATTTTGTGCTGCTGATTGCGGGAAATCAAAGTGCGCGCGAGCGCTATGCCGCAAGACAGTCCGGCAAGCCGTATTTCAAGAAGGAAAAATGAGCATGAGCCGCCGTATCATCGGCCCGATGCCGGAGATCAGGAAGACGCGGCCGTCGCCGTTGACCCGCATCCTCAAGGGGCGGCATTCCTCGCTCGACGTGCTGTTCGAGAAAAGCTACTCGATGAAGATGGGCGAATTCACCGGCGCCCGCCGCAGGTTCTATTTCCTCACCCAGCCGGACATCGTCAACCGCATCCTGTCGGGGGACAACGATCTCTACCCCAAGAGCGACCTGATGGGCACGGTGCTTTATCAGATCCTCGGCAATGGCGTCTTCGTCTCCAATGGCGACGTGTGGAAGCGCCAGCGCCGGATGATGAACCCATCCTTCGAATTCGCCCGTATCTCGGAGGTCTTCCCGCTGATGATGCAGGCGGCCGAGGCCATGAAGGAACGCCTCGACGCCGTGGCGGACGGGCGCGAGGTCTCGATCGATTTCGAGATGACCCATGTGACCGCCGACATCATCTTCCGGACGATCTTTTCCGAGCCGATCCCCACCGAGGATGCCGAATCGATCTTCACCGCTTTCAACAATTACCAGGAGCTCGCCTATATCCACGGCGTATGGAACATGGCCGGCCTGCCGCAGGCGCTGTCGATTCCAAGGCTGAGGGCTATCCGCCACGCACGCAACATCAGGGCGCCGCTGGCCCGCATGGTGCGCAAGCGCTTCGAACTGCTCGAAACCAATCCCGAGGCCAGGCCGGCCGACATCCTGCAATCTTTGATCGAGGCGCGCGACGGCGACGGTTCCAAATTCACCGAGAAGGAACTGATCGACCAGATCGCGGTGATGTTTCTCGCCGGCCATGAAACGTCGGCCAGTGCGTTGTCCTGGGCGCTTTACCTCATTGCCAGCGACCGGGACGTGCAGGATCGCATGCATGCCGAGACCGAACGCGCCTTCAGCCAGGAGGGCGGGCTCCAGCCGAAGCATTTCAAGTTCCTCAAGCTGACTCGCGACGTGTTCCGCGAGACGCTCCGGCTCTATCCGCCGGTCTCCTTCGTGCCGCGCGACATCACCGTGCCGGAAACGATGCGCGACAAGAAGCTGAAAAAAGGCTCGGCGATCTTCATCTCGCTCTGGCTTCTGCATCGCCATCGCGACATCTGGAAGAACCCGGATACGTTCGATCCGGATCGCTTCTCGCGCGACGATGAGAAGGATGCGATCCGCTCGGCCTATATGCCGTTCAGTCAGGGGCCGCGCGTCTGCCTCGGCGCATCCTTCGCGCTGCAGGAGGCGGCGATCATCCTGTCGATGATCATGCGGCATTACGATATTAAGCCGGTCGAGGGGCATGTGCCGCGTCCCGTCGCACGGCTGACGCTCAGGTCCGAAAACGGAATTCGGCTAAGGCTTTCAAAACGCTCGTGAAAAAATTTCGAAGCCGGTCATCCCCGCTCTTTTCGGCGGTGGGATAATAGCGCGTCGATTATTTTCAAGGAGCAGTTTCATGCCTGACGGATTTCAGAATTCCTCGCCTTCACTCTCGGGGCCGGCCGCGCACGGCTTTGCGGTCACCCCGAACGATTCCACCACGCTCAGCGAGACGACGCGCGCCCTCTATGTCGGCTCGGCCGGCGCGGTCACGGTGCTGATGGCATCCGGCGCCAGCGTCACCTTCACCGGGATTCCTGCCGGCACCATGCTGCCGGTCCGTGTGACCAAGGTCATGGCGTCGGGGACCTCCGCCACGGATATAGTCGGACTTGTCTGATGCCTTCATCCGTTCCGGCGGGTTCGTCCCGCCGGCTCTACCTCTGGATCATCTGATAGATATGCAGGTCCCCGCTGCGCTGCGGAATCTCTTCCAGATAGCCCGGCACATCGCCGTCGCCGAGCCGCGCCAGAAATCCATCGGGATATCGAGTCTTCATAAGGTCGACCAGCGGATCGCCCTTGCACAACAGGACGTAGCTGATCCCCTGCGCTTCCAACATCGGCAAGGCGTCCTGCGGCTTGGCCATGGCGATTTTCAGGGTGGCGATCATGCCGGTCTGGTTGCGATGGTAATTTGCCGCCAGTACCGAATGCGGCGTGAACCGCAGGAGAGCGGGACCGGCATTGAAACCTGACCAAATCCGTCCTGCGGGCATCCTGGCGAAGTCGGCGATGCTTTTTTCCGTGATGCAGGCTTTGGCATCCGTGTCCTCGGAATCCGACCGGTTGGCGGACACGCCCGCCATGGCATTGCCGGCTTTGAACGCCGCCACGCCGCCCACGGTCCAGACCGAAGGCACGCTGAGCAGAGCCGACATGACGAAGGCCAGCGCCGCGCGAGCGTCTTTCTGTCGACTCAAATAGAGCGTGCGAAGATTGGCGATCAGCGCCGAGAGCGGGATGAAGGCGAGGAAATTCGCGAACATCATGCCGCGAATCTGCAGTGCGCTAACAATCCAGCTGATCCCGATCAGTGCGAGAAGGATTGTATGGGCGATGGTCTGTTCGCCGCGCAGGATGCGCATCAGGCAGACCGCGAATGCGATCAAGCCCACCGCGTAGAAGCCACCAATATCCTCGGGGCTGTCTCTCATCTCGGCGACGATCGACTGGGCTTCCGTGATCGTGCTTAGCCACATTGTCTTGAGCAGCGGATCGAGGTTGTTAAGCGGGTTCTGCAGGCATTCCGGCGCGACGAGGATCGCCGTTGCGAGAACCAGCATCGCGGCCAGCACCAGCGCCGTGAAACGGATATGGATCGGCTTGTCGGTCAGGACGAACGCGGACGCGGCGAGCGCGGCGCCGCCCACAGTGGCGAGTGATAGATAACCGAGAGACAGCGTATCGCAGGTGACCGAGGCGTAGAGGCTCATGGGAGTTGTGCCGAAGAAGATCGCGGCGGTGGCGGCTGCGAAGGCCAGCCCGAAACCGATCGCGCCTTTGCGGTAGCGTTCCCCGTCGATCGCCCAGAGAACGGCGGCGATGATGGCCGAGACCGCGACGAGCGGCGTGGTTTCCGCGCCGATGGCGAGCGCCAGTCCCCCGGCGACGGCGGCGGCCGCGAAATTCGAGGCACGCGCCAAGGGATCGATCAGCATGGCCGTGATGAAGACGACGAGAACCAGTTGCACATTGTGATGATCGATGGCACCGGGCCGAAAGCGCAGGATCGCGGCGAGGAATACGACGGACAGAAGCAGGCCGATGATCATGCCGCCCTTGCCGCCGAGGCGGTAGCTGGCGAGGCCGGCCGAGGCGAGTAGCGGAACGACGAGCAGCGAGGGCCATGTGGCGAGTGCCGCCACCTCAGCCTGATGCGGCGAAAGAAACAGGCTGTAGAGGGAAATCAGCGTGGCGATCGGCCAATCGATCAGCCGCGACCAGTGCATCAGCGTGCCGCCATCCGGTCCGAGCCGATACTGGTTCAGGTCGAACCAGCCCTGACCGCCAAGATAGTCGCGTATCTCGACCAGCCGCATGGCATCATCCAGATCGACGCCGACATAGTCCTTGGCATCCAGGAGCCACAGAACAAGCTGAAGAGCGATTATCGCCGCGCTGAACAGCAAAATCATGAGAGAAAAATGCACTCGGCTCAGCTGGTCATCGAGGTTCGGCCGGCGCCACGTGACGAGATAGGTCGCTCCGGCTGCCGATTTACCGCTGTCTATTGCCATTTCAAAGCCCAAGAGAGGAAATTCGTCAAGCCCGAAACCTAAGCTTAACCTTCTCAAGAAATAGTAAAGCCGAGGAGAAGAGCGCGCTCGCGCGCCAGGGTTCCTAGATCGGATAGAGATGACCGAGAGCCACCAGATCGCCGTGCTCATTCCTTGCTACAACGAATCGCTGACGATCGGCGAGGTCGTGATGGGCTTCCGGCGTGCGCTGCCTGCGGCGCGCATCTATGTCTACGACAACAATTCCCGCGATGACACGGCGATGCGCGCGGCGCTCGCCGGCGCCACCGTGTTTCGCGAACCGCGCCAGGGCAAGGGCAATGTCGTACGGCGGATGTTTGCCGATATCGAGGCTGACATCTACCTGATGGCCGACGGCGACGGCACCTATTCGCCCGAGGACGCCGAGAACCTGATCAACACGTTGCTGACAGAGCGCGTCGACATGGTGGTGGGCACCCGACGCCACGTGACGGTCGATGCCGGCCGCAAGGGCCACGCCGTCGGCAACAAGATCTTCAACCGGCTCTACCAGTCGATCTTCGGTCGCGACTTCACCGACATCTTTTCCGGCTACCGCGTATTCTCTCGCCGCTTCGTCAAGAGCTTCCCGGCGGTCTCGGATGGCTTTGAGATCGAGACGGAAATGTCGGTGCATGCCTCGCGGCTGAAGCTGCCCGTCTGCGAACTCGAACTGGACTATGGACGGCGTCCCGAGGGCTCGCATTCCAAGCTGTCGAGCGTCAATGACGGCGTGAAAATCCTCTGGATGTTCGCCATGCTGATGAAGGCGACTCGGCCCTTCGCCTTCTTCCTGATCTTCGCCGCGGCATTGTTTGCCGGCGGCGTGACCCTCTCGGTACCCGTGCTCTACGAGTTTTTCTCGACCGGACTGGTGACCCGCATGCCGACCTGGATGCTGGCTGTGACCATGGTCGCCATGTCCTTCGTCGTCTTCATGGCCGGGCTCATCCTGGACTCGGTGGCGCGGGCGCGCGTCGAACAGCTTCGCCTGCAATATCTCGCTATCCCGTCGATCTTCGCGGCGGCGCATTCGGCATTTTCGTTCAAGCGCGAAAAGGGCGATGGCGCGCCTGCGAAGAAGAAGGCCGCCTGACGCTTTTCGAGGACACCCATGAACCGGGAAATGACCAACCGCATACGTTTCGTGATCGAGGACATCCTGCCGCCCGTGGTGAGGGATTCCCAGCTTTTCCGGCATGCCGCCAGGATGGCATGGGGCGAGCATATCGATCATCTTGCCCGCTTCCGCGAGCGCGCGCCCTTCCTCACCAGTGAAGAATATGCCGATCTCTATCGCAAGCATCCGCGCGTGCATGAGGGAACCGACAATTCGGAAGCCTGCATCAGGCGGATCATCCAATCCGTCGCCGGCGACAGTGTCGTCGATGTCGGTTGCGGCACTGGCGCGCTTCTGTCGCGGATCAAGGCATCGCGGCGTTTCGAGCGGCTGACCGGCGTCGACTTCGTCATCGACGATGCCTCGAAGCTCGACGGCATAGGCTATGTCGCCGCCAAGGTGGAAGAGCTTCCCTTTGCAGATGGCGAGTTCGATACGGTGATATGCACCCATGTGATCGAGCATGTGCTCGAATATCACAAAGCCATCGCCGAGTTGCGGCGGGTGGCGAAAAAGCGGCTTATCATCGTCGTGCCACGCGAACGGGAATCGCGCTACGCCTTCAATCCCCACTTCAATTTCTTCCCCTATGTGCATTCCTTCCTGCGGGCGATGCATCCTGTGCCGCCGGTTCATGTCTGCGTCGATATCGGACGCGATATCTTCTATTCGGAAGACAGGGCGTAGGACCCGATGCTCAGCCTTCCCGCTCCGATCTGGATTGGGCTTCTCGGAACGCCGTTCCTGATAGCGGCGGGCCAGGTTCTGTTCAAGCTGACCAGTGCGACGACCGGCGGGCTGAATGCCAACGGCCTGGCCGGCCTGCTGCTCAACCCGCTGTTCATCGCGGCCATGGCGCTTTATGCCTTCGGCACGATCGTGTGGATCTTCGTGCTGAAGCAGGTGCCGCTGACGATCGCCTATTCCTTCATGGGGCTGACATTCTGCTTCGTGCCGCTGCTGGCACAGTTGTTCCTCGGCGAGGCGCTGACGCTCCGCTATTTCCTCGGCGTCGCGCTGATCATCGGCGGCATGGTGGCCATAAACAGTTAGCCTTCGAAATGCCGCTTCGTCTCTTCGTCGGCGGGGAAGAAGGATTCGATCAGCACGCCCTGGACGAGCGCATCCTGCACGGAACCGAAGCTGGTCAGCGTCGTGATCCAGCTGAAGTGCTTGGCGCCGATCTTCATTTCGATCGGCAGGACCGGCAGGCGTTCCGATTCCGGGGACGCCTCAAGCGCTGCGGCGATCTCGGGCAGTTTTGACAGTCGTTCCAACCGTTTCGACAGAGCCGAGCGCGGCCCCTGCAGCCAGGCCTCGCCGCGAATGCGGTGGACGAGGTCGGCAGCCGAGCGTTCCCAGTTGACGATGATGTCCTTGAGCGGCGTCGGCCCGAGATAAGCATCGAGGAAATTATCGCCGAGGGCGACGGGCACGCCGGCCATGCCGGCGAGGCTGACAAAGGCATTGTTTGCCGCCAGCACATTGTATTCGTGGTCGAAAACGACGCCCGGATAGGGATCGTGGCGGTCGAGGATCAGCCGAATCGCCTCGGCGACCGGCAGCGGCAGCTTGTCGAGCGCCTGAGCCGGCTGCGTGCCGAAACGCGGGCGGAAGCCGGCGGCCGAGAACATCATGCCCTGCTCGCGCGCCGGGATATCGAGCACCGAGGAGAGCCTCAGGATCATGCCCTCGGTGGGGCGCGAACGCCCGGTTTCGAGAAAGGACAGGTGACGCGAGGAAATGCCGGCCTCGGTCGCCAGATCCAGCTGGCTCATCCGCCTGTGGCCGCGCCATTCCTTCAATTGTTCGCCGAACTGCATGTCGTGCCTCCTTGATTCCTAAGGGGATAAGACAGCAAGCGCGGCATCATTTCCATTACCTCAGAGGTAATTGGTTTCATTCACTGGATTGTCGAGATTGGGTCCGTCAACAGTGAAAGGAACCTGACATGCTCGATCTCATCAAGCGCAATCTGCTGAAATACACGCTCCTCGTCGATGGCGTCGTCAGCGTCGCCGCCGGCACCGCCTTCCTGACCTTCTCGGCTTTGGTGGCCGAGCTGATCGGACCGGCCTTCACGGCGGAGATTGTCATCGGCCTCGGCGCCTTTCTGCTTCTGTGGGGGCTGTTTCATCTGAGCCTGGGTGGCCAGGCAAAGGCTTCGGCCACGGGCGTTAAGGTGGCGATAGCAGGCGATGCGATCTGGATTGCCGGCAGTGCGGCAGTCCTGTTCATCGACTGGCAGGGGCTGACAGCGATTGGCGCGGCATTCATTGCTGTGATGGCGGTGGCGGTGACCGATATCATGCTGCTGAAGGTGGTGGGGTTGGGGCGGCGTGGTGGAAGGGTCACCGCCTGAACCATTCCACCGAAGCAGTTGGCGGCGCCCGGTCCGTGGATGGCCGGGTGCCTCAGATTGTTGCAAACCTGCGGTTATTGACCTGATAGAAACGTCTCCATGGCGCCGCCACGGCAAGCATGAAACATGCCTATGACAGCCGCTTCGCGGCTTGAGACATTCGCCTTGCCCCAAAGTGTCTGTCCGGTTTTGCGTTTTGCAGAAGGCACGGACCGAAGAGTCGACGGAAGTGTTTCGTTCAGGCAACCTAGTATCAGAGCCCGTACGCCTTGAATGCCGCATTCAACGCCCCGCGCATTCAGGCGGTGTTGCGACACCTCCTGCACTCGCTTGTCAATTCCCCTCACCAGGAATGAGCGTTCGTCTTTTGGAAACGCGTTCGATGAAAGGACTCTTTCCAGCTTGGCACGTTCGGCGGCATATTTGACCTTTTGACAAGCGCTTGCCGCCTGCGCGGATGTCTCGCCGAGAGCCACAAGAAATAGTGCTACTGTCAGTGCGCCGCCTGCTGGCTGTAATCTTGCCATGTGCCTCAAACCGTCTCCCACCCATCCTTCTCCGATGCCCGATAGATCGCATCGATGAATTTCTGGTTGTTCTTCGAGTTCTCCAGCGTGACCACCTCTTCCTTCTCGCCCAGTGCAGCCCGGGTGAAGGCTTCGGCCTCGAGCTTGTACTGGCGGCTGTCCTGGAAGCGGAAATGGCGGGATTCCGAATGGTTCTGGGTGGTCAGTTCCACTTCCTCGGCGCCGTAGCGGTTGGCGTTGAAGGGGGACTTCACCTCGATGAAGCCCTTGTCGCCATGGAAGACCATGACCTGGCGGGCGGCGAGCTGGGTGGAGATGTAGAAGGACAGTTCGAAATCACCGAAATCGGCGCGCACCGAGGAATAGATATCGGTGCCAAATTCCTTGTCGCGCTCGGTATTGGCCTGCACGCGCTGCGGCTCCTTGCCGGTGACGAAGCGCGTTGAGATCGTCGGATACACGCCGATATCGGGCAGGCCGCCGCCGCCGAGTTCGGGGATGTTGCGCATGTTGTCGGGGTCTTTGTTGAAATAGGTGAAGGCGCCCTGCAC
>Ga0164290_1002347_pt1 | contig 13947 bp, 10 predicted proteins | sample Micstemetagenome_FD_108782 | JGI IMG/M metagenome (GOLD analysis project Ga0164290, IMG submission 108782) | Contaminated culture microbial community from soil near Moab, Utah, USA - Microcoleus steenstrupii SON62 (Illumina Assembly) | ecosystem: Environmental > Terrestrial > Soil > Soil crust... | reverse complement strand
CATTGCAGTCTTATTTCCATCCACCGCTAAATCGCCATTTTGCCTGTAGTTAATAGATAACCTCCCTATGGAATACCAGAAAATGGGAGCTAATGTCTGATATGTAAATATATTTGATCCAATAGCCATTAATGCTAATCCCAATACTATACTTATTTCAAGGTACTTGTTTCGTAAATCTTTAAATCCAAGCATCATTGCAACTAGCAGAATAGCAAAAAATAAAAATGTGCCTACTATTCCTATTTCAGCTAGCATTTTAAAATAATTGCCATCTGCTATCAATACTTTGCTATAACCAATTACCTTGTGACCGAATGCCCCTAATCCATCACCTATAATAAGGTTTCCGTAACTAAAAGCATAGCTCCAGGTTCCGCTTCTTTCATTAAAGGCTTCTGAAATCATGGATCCTCTTTCAATTAACTCGGTAAAGAAATCCTCGTAATTATCTGATACCAACACGAAAATGTAATATAAAAAGATTGCTTCAATCAGAAGATATCTCTTTTTTATAAATTTATATCTGAAATAACCGATAAAGTGAATAGCAAGAATTGCAAGGGCGAGAACCAAAAGAGCCGATCTTCGAAACGTTAGTATAATTGTCACCATACAGATTGCTAATGCAATCTTCCCTTTCCGTCCATTAGACTTTAAAACAATATTTGAGCTAATTAAAAATCCTATTACTCCTAATGCTCCAGTAGCTGTAAGGCCAAAAATTGACTGAAAAAACAACATATCTGTTCCAACACCCTCTGTAGTATCCATAAACACACGATAGAATGGGGGCTCCCACAACCATAAAATAAATCCGAGAATAAAGCTAAAGACTAAAGTAATGAGTGTTATGTGGTAAAAATTATAACTTTGTTTCTTTTCATAATAGGCAAAATAGAAAAATAGAATTGGCAAAATTGAATTCGACCATTCAGCTATGAAAACTGATACAGGGAAACCCGTAAATAAAAACAAAATCAGGGAACCGCTATTGTACAAAAGATATAATAGGACAAGTTTGTTTATTGAAGAGTTCCGTAGTAAAGCCCGTCTGTTTACATTTTTAAATGCTATGATTAAAATAATTAAAGCAGTAATCACACCAAGTCTCAGACTTGGCAAAAATAGTAATTGAACAATGATGATTGCTACAACAATGGGATAGAAAAAATCAAATAACTTATACGACGTTTTAAGTTTGTTCAAACCAAGTCCCATGGATATTGCTTATATCTAAGTGTTTTGTAAAAGACTGCTTATAAGACAGTTCTTATGCGCTGCTTTCTTTTTGCTTTAACAAGTACAAAGCTTTTGCAAAATCAAGGTCTTCATAGTTATCAATATCCACAGCACTTTTCCAGTTAATTTCACAAAATTCATATCCTGGCCCATAGAATGTATTGGCTGCCTTTAATTGATCAACTTTTGCTATCCAAATTACACCTGTAGGACAATACAATTCTTCCAAATCCTGGGATCGTTTACCAATACCTTCTTTCATTATCCATTCAGCTTCCCCACTCTTGTTAACCTTGAAAGCCCACCAGGGATTCATCCATCCGAATTTAAAAGAACTGATTTGAAAATTCCGTCCACAGGCTAAAAATGTACTATAATGTTGTAAAATATCCTTTTCATTACGTAATGGTGCATTTGCCATTAGCTGAACAACTATATCATATTTCTCATTATAAAATGTTTCAGCCTGATTAATCGCTTCAATGGTAGCTTCTGTAACAGGCGAATAATCATCGCTTTTATGATGGCGAAGAAAGGGAACATCAATTCCACATGATTTACCAACACTTGCAATTTCTTCACTATCCGTGCTTACCAGTATCCTGCTGAAAATTTTCGCTTGCTGCGCTGCTTCGATTGTCCAGGCAATCATTGGCTTACCCATAAAATCAATAATATTCTTTCCGGGTATCCTTTTTGATCCTCCCCTTGCCGGAATCACTGCAATTATATTCATGGATTTGTTACTTCTATCATTTTTCTATTAATGAGGCAATACAGATGGCTTCAGCTTTCTTAAAACCTAGTCATTATGAGATTTTAGCAATCGCATCCAACATATTTCCATATTCTTTCCATTGACCAGAATCATGATAAGAATTTTCTGATACAGGAAACACTCCTACCTTACCGCCATCTTTCTTAATAGCATCTATCAAATCAGTAATATTATAAAATGTATTATCAGGAATCAATGAAAGCACTTCCGGATTAACAATATACATACCCGCATTTACTAAAAAATCATATTCTGGCTTTTCTACCAGACCTTTCAATTCACCGCCATTTTCAATTTCGCATACACCATATGGAATTTTATAGTGTATCATGGATGAAATAATGGTAAAGTCGTTTTTCTTTTCGATGTGATTTCGGTAAATATCTGCGTAATTTGCTTTAATCAGTATATCACAATTAGAAACAAAAAAGGGTTTATTGATTTCGCCTTTAATATATTTCAAAGCTCCTGTTGTTCCCAAAGGGCTATCTTCCATTATATAAGACACCTTATACAAATCAGCATACTCTTCTAAATAAGCTTTAATCAGGTTTGCTTTATAATTTACTGATATAAAAAAATTACTGTTAAAATATCTTTGATATTCATCCATGATCACTTCAAGCATAGATTTACTGCCGACAGGAATTAGTGGCTTAGGAAGTATATTTGTAAAAGGCTTCATTCGCGTACCTTTTCCACCAGCCATTATAACGACAGAAACATCTTCTAATGTAGCAGGCAATACTACTTTACCTGATAGATTAAAATTTTTTCTCTGAAGTATTTCAATTAATAATCCATTCTCCAGAACCGGAAGATGATCAATTTTTGATTGAAGGAAAATGTTAATAATCTCCCTTTCAGTTACACTCTTGTCAATTGAGATAAACTCTCTGTTTGCAATTTTAAGACAATTTTCAGCCAATGAAATGCCACTTAATATTGCTCTCCGAAAATCTCCATCCGTTAACAGTCCAATTATTTTATCATGTTCATCCACTATTAATACAAAACCTTCACCATTATTATCAATTTGTTTAATAGCATCTCTGATGTTATTTGAACTGCTTATTTTATATTTTGTCAATGTATTGATGTATTAAAGATTATCAGAAAAGAGAGAGTATACCAATGCTGATCTTGTTAAATGAGGGTTTATTCAAAATGCTCCCACTTAATTAATTCACCCTCAGGTATTCCATTCTTTATTTTTCGTCCTATTAGATATTTCAATTCCTCAGGTTGAATTCCTGTTCCCGGTCTTTTGAAATCTAAATCGCCATCTGAAACAATGTGTCCAGCCTTCATTTCAATTCTCGCTACGGCACTACGTCTGAACTTATCTTTTTTAGCAATTTCTGCTGCTGATACCGTTCTTTTAAAATTTCCTAAAGATTTTACAATGTTATTTGACTCCTGACAAATGATCCTCATTTCTTCTGGATTTGCAGAGATTTCATGATCCCAACCAGGAAGATCTTTGTCAAGTGTAAAATGTTTTTCAATTACACATGAACCAAGTGCTACACTTGCCAAAGGAATGGAATATCCGATGGTGTGATCGGAGAACCCAACCGGATAGCCAAAAGTTTGTTGCAACATGGTTATATTATTGAGATGAATATCTTCATACAGAGGAGGATAAATTGAAATACAATGCAAAAGAACTATTTCGTCGTTACCAGCTTTATTTATAACGTTTATAGCAGTTTCAATCTCTCCGAGCGTTGACATACCTGTTGATAAAATCACAGGCTTACCTTTTTGCGCAACATAAGTCAGAAACTCATAATTATTGATATCCATTGAGGCTATCTTATAAAATGGAACATTTAAGTCTTCCAACAAATCAACCTCACGATTAGTGAATGGCGTTGAACAAAAGTCAATATTCTTTTGCCTGCAATATGCTTCCAACTCATAATGTTGCTCGGTCCTCAAATAATACTTATCAACCATTTCACGTAATGAGCCAAAATGCTTCTTTGCTGAATCGTTATACTTTTGATTCCTATCATATTCCTCTTTCGAAACTATCGAATCAGGTGTCCAGGATTGAAATTTAACGGCATCACAACCACAGTCAATTGCTGCATCTATTATATTTCTTGCCATATTCATATCGCCATTATGATTAGCCCCGATCTCAGCTATTATATAAGGCTTTGAAAAATTGTATATCGTTTTTGAACTCGATACTTTTACTTGTTTCATTTTATTTAATTTATATAATTAGATTCCTCCCACCAGAAAAAATTGATCCCAAGTGAGTTTATTTGTTCAGCTTGCTGGTTAAGAAATTCATGATTCTCATTACACTGTTTCAGAATACTCTGGTTTATTTCAATCTGTTCTTCAATTTGGTATTCCCTAAAATTTATTTTGTTCAATAAAATATAATGTTCAATTTTCTTATTAATGATACCCAAAAGACTATTGGGAGTTAACCTTTTTTTTCCTATAAGGTTATCGTCATGCTGCCTGTAACTAGTTGTACAAATGTTTAAGAATACTGCATTTAGATCTTTTCCAGCAGCCGAAAAGAACAACCAATCATTCCCCGATTTATACCCTTTCAGTTTCTCTAATATTGGTTGTAACGCGCGGCACTGCATTGCACTATTACCAAGTCCGATAATGTTGTGATTTTTAATATAATTAATATCAAATTCGGTGCAATTACTGATTCTATTTGTCCAGTAAGACTTTCTAATCATTGTTCCATCTGATGCCATCAAACTAATATCATTACACACAAAAGGATACTTACTTAAATACTTAACTGATAAATCGAGTCGTTCAGAACTTAAGAGATCATCTGTATCAGCAAAAACGACATAATCTGCGCCAATACTTAGAACTTTTCGTAATCCTATTAACCTAATTTCAAATGGGGTTAGTCCGTAGACATCATAACTTTCAAATAATAGCGTGGTATTTTGCAGATACTTTTCTATATCAGTTACCCCATCATTGAATAAAATGAGCTTGAAATCCTTATTTGACTGATTTTCTAATGATTGCAAAAAGGAAGGAAAAAACAGCAAATTACCCGGGAATATTACCGAAAAAACTACTGTCATAATAATGATACGAGCTTGTAAATATTACACAAATGACATAGTGTTGGTTGGTTATATTTTAGTCAATTGGAATAACATCCACTATAGATATTCCTTATTAACTGAGAATTCGTAAAATTCTACATTTTTGAATCAAGGTACTTTCCGGTTTCTTTATGATCGAAATCCGGAAGGATCTTCAAAAATTCTTCCAGTAAATCTTTTTTTGACCAAATGCGATTCTGCTTATATGAATCTATTTTCGTCAAAAATGAATCAAGTGAAAAACCATCAAACATCAACTGGCTTTTAATGATACCAAGATTTGAGAATTTTTTTAAATCAAGAATTTCATTTTGCATATAAAACTCTTCAAAGTCTTTCTCGCCTGTCGTATCGCTGTTAGAGAAGAAACAAGGCCATTTTTTATCATTACTTAGATTATTCATTTTTTCCCTGGCCTCTTCTTCAGATTGGCATTCGAATGGCTCAAGTCCCAGGTCAATTAAAAATTTTCTGGCTATTTCAGCAAAAGTGATCAAATGCAATTCCTCACTAAGTTTTGGAAAAAAAATATCTTTATTTTCTCCCAAAAGACAAGACATTAAACATAATTCTCCAGATTCCTGTGGCGTAATAAAATAGCGCTTGATATCTACAGGAGCAACAATGGGTTGCTTTTTTTGTATTCTCTGACTAAATCCATGAAGCAATGAACCGTCCGAAAAAGCTACATTAGCAAATCTTGCTGTTGAGATAGGTAATTTTACACTTTCACGCATCAGAAATAATTCCATTATTCTCTTTGATGCCCCCATCATATTAACAGGATTTGCAGCTTTATCTGTTGAAACACAGAAATACTTTTTTGCTCCTTTTTCAGCAGATTGATGGATGGTTTTGATTGTATTAAGGATATTTACCTCAATCATTCTCATTAATGTAAAAGGATCTTTTTCACTTCTTACATTCTTTAATGCTGACAAGTTGAGGACATAGTCATATTTGCCATCATTCCTGATAAATGCCTCGTATTCAATTGAACCTATATCTAATATAAAGGTCCTGAAATCACCTTCAATATAACCGAATGAACTCCTAATATCGCGAACCAGTTCGACCATATTATTTTCACTGATATCAACCACATGCAATTTGAGGGGATTTCTCTTAAAAATTTCCTTTACGACCGCCTGTCCAATAGATCCGGCTCCTCCAATTACAAGAAATTTTGATGAGGATACAAGTGTACTTATCTCGTCATTATGCAGCAGTATGTCCTGATCAAATAAAGGTTTATCTCTACCAATTAAATTGAGTACGTTCACGACAATTAAAATATAATTAATACATAAAAAATAACCAGTGCTTTTCTTCGCATATGAGATATCAAGGGCTCTACTTCAAGTATTTCCTTGCCCAACGTCCAACCAGTAGTAATGCCACAACAATAAATCCACCTAAAAAACCACCAACAACCAGGCCATTTAATTTTCCTAGACGTTGCTTAGGCAAAGGGAGAATTGGTTGATCGATTATTTGAATCAATGGGGTTTCTTTTCGCAACGCTACTTTTGCCATTTCAAGATTTGTTACAAGCTGTGTTAATATTGCAGTATTTGCCTGTACGTCAACTTGCCTTTTTAGACCGCTAGTTCTTGGTAAAACCATAGCCGAATTGAGATTAAAAGTGTTTTCAGTTGAGGAAGCAACCCCTGTTATAGCGCCATTTAATTCTGCACGAACACTATCAGTTTGCCTTTGCAATATTTCATAATTCTGTTTGGCTTTTTTGCTTTTGGTTGCTATATAGAAATCAGATACCTCACTAACGACATCTTGTGTAAATTCCTTAGCAAACCTTTCGTTAAAAAACTTTGTTTCAACCGTAAGGATACTTACTTTCTTATCGGCCTGATAAACTTTAAATATACCTCCTGTACCTGCAATCTGATTGTATAAATTTCCTAGTACGCTATCCTGCTTAAAAGAAAGCATTTCTCTTTTTATATTTACAGGAAAAGTAACAGACTCTGCTTTACTTTCTTCTTTTTGGGAAGCCAGCGATAGATAATAATCTGCCAGTGTTATAAGCTTCCCATTTTGTTTAATGGGACTGAGTAGCGCCTTTTCAATAATTAACCTGCTTTTCATAAACTCAATCAAGTTCGCACCACTAAATACGCCCCCTCCACTTGTACCTAGATCAAGGCCTAAGCTACTAGCCAACCCCATTGCACCAGCCAATCCAAGTCCACCAGATTTCTCTTCCTCCAACACAAAAGTTAGCTTAGCAGTATACTGCGTTGGCTTTTTTATAGTATAAAATATCCCTGCGGCACCACCAAGGAATATAACAATAAGAATAATCAGACTTTTCTTACGAAGAAAAATGAGAGTATCTTTAATTTGATGAAAGATTTCTCTGAAGTTTATTTCATCTGGATTGGACTGATTGGATTCAACAGTCTGCATATAAACAATTTATTGTTAAAGTCTTAGAATAGCAATCACAACACCAGCCAAGCTAGCTAGAGCACTGGACACACCAATAATTTCACCGGTACTCAACCCTTTTCTTTCAGGTTTTTTGGGAATAATAATTTCACTCCCAGGTAAAATACTAGGATAGGATTTAAAAAATAGAAAGTGTTTAGTTGTTGCAGCTTTGCCATTTGCATAAACTACATAAGCATTCTTTTTCCACGAATCACCACTGTATCCACCAGCACTGCTGATATAATCTTTAAAACTATTTTTTGAATTATAAGGGACTTGTGTCTCCAATAAAACAGCCCCACTAATTTTAACCTGCCCATCAAATTTTGGTATAACTAATTCATCATTCACCCTTAACACCAAATCTTCAATAGAGCCTGGATTACGCATAATTGATTGAATATCCAATGGTACTCTTACATATTCTTTTTTAATACCCAAATCAAGATCACGAAATGTGGTAGAATCTTTTGAACTTATCCCTTTCTGTATTTCTTTTGCCGCTTCTTTTTTCTTTTTTTCTTCCTCTGTCAGGTAACGTTTAATGTAAGCAGCAGCAGGAAATGCATCAGGAGTATATCCCCCAGATCTTTTTAGTAAATCGCTAACACGCTCGCTTCTACTACTCAACGCATATGGTCCGGGGTATTGAACCTGCCCAGAAATTATAACTGTTTCTGGTAATGTATAGCCCGCTTTTCTTCGAACTGTAATTACATCATACGGCATGATAGCAACTTTGGCAGCATTGGTACTTAAATCACCATCGATTTCCGTATTAATAATGGAACTGGCACGATTATCTGTAATAGCAATACTATCTCTTTTAATCAAGCGAGCTATTTCAATACTCTTATACGCAGCATCTGTAAATCCCCCTGCTTGTAAAATGATATCACGCAAAGTAAGGTTATCTACAAAATCATACTCGCCAGGTATTCTTATTTCACCCTGAATTGTTACTCTAAATGAATCGCGGAGATCCAATACAGAACTAATCAGCACCTCATCTTCCCGTTTTAATACTAGATTATGTGCTGCTTCATTAGTCATCGCCTTGCGAAGATCAAAAGACAAAATAGACCTGCTAAGGTCATCTTGTAATCGAATTATCTGCGCTCTTCCGGTGTACGCATCTTCTTTTAAACCATCTGCTTTACGAATTAAATCACCAACCGTTAATCCATCAGTAAGTTCATACACATCGGGTCTGAAAACAGCGCCGTTTATTTTCACCCTGTTTTGAAAACGATTCAAAATTTTGGATACTACAAACAAATCTCCCGATTCAGGCTGGTAACTATTATAGTCTTTAGAGGCAATATCTTTTACTTTTCGTTCCTTATCACTGTTTTGGAACGCTTTTACCATAGCAGTGTACGCGGTATCAGTAAAGCCTGAAGCAAAGTCTAATACCTGTTGCAAAGTTTCACCTGGTAGCATTTCAAAAATACCCGGTCTTTTTACCTGGCCTTGAATTTCAACCCGCTTCTTGTAAGCTGGTATTCGAATCACATCATTATCTTTCAGTCCAATATTATCAGATTGATCACCTTTTAATAACATGCGATAAAGATCAACTTTATGAATAGGTTTATTATTACGGACCAATTCAATTTCCCTGAAACTACCGAATTCATTAGGCCCCCCAGCTAAGTAAAGTGCATTAAAAACGGTTGACAAAGAAGATACCGTTAAATTCCCTGGTCTATTAGCCCCTATGATCGTTACTTTTATACTTCGTATTTTATTTAGTGTAACGGATAATTTAGCTCCTCCGTTTTTCAAATAAGGGTAAACTGAATTACCCATGACTGTTTTAAGTTTTTGCGTGGCTGCTTCTATAGTTAAACTAGCTACCCTTATCTGTCCCACATTAGGAATATTTATATTTCCTTCATCAGACACCAGTAATTCTCCACTATATTCTTGTACTCCATATACAGTTACAAGCAACTCGTCATCAGGACCTAATATATAATTTACTGGTGTAGCTAATTTCAGGTTAGGTTCGAAATTAGGCGCTACGGAGCTATATAATTCTGAACCAAAAATCAATGGGTTGATTAATGTTTGATGCTTTTTCTGCCCATATATCTCAGCATCTAATGAATCTGAACTATTATTTTGTTTCTCAATAGTTCTACCAACTTTAGAATCTACTTTTAGAGCACCGGTTACCTTTTGTCCACCAGCATTGTTATTCAACCGGGCTTTCAGCTTGGCAAATTCCGTGGCACTCATCCCCTTTGCCAGTGCCATTTGCTCAGCCTGTTCAATTGTAAGGTTTGAAGCATTCAATTGTGCTTTCAGTTTTGCAATATCTGCATCCGACAACTGGTCTACTTTTATTGTACTTAAGTCTTTCCCTTTTAGAATATCCTGTGCCTGAACTGTAGCAGAAGTTAGAAAAAGGAATCCAACAAAAACAAATTTTACCCAAGACTGAAATTTCATAAAAGAAGAATAAAAGGGTTCATAACAAGGCTTCGCCAATCTCAGTTACATAATGGATATATCCATAGGGTAACCAAGTAAATTATTCAGTATTTTTGACCATTCTTTCGAAAAAATATCAAAAAAGAACAAGATGAAAAATAATTGCAATGTTAAGAAAATCAAAGCATAATAAACAACTGAGCCGCTAAAATTGGGGGATAAATTCGGGTTCAGGTGTGCAAATATAGGGTATGGGTGGATTCAAAAATATTCTTGTTGAAAAGGGATTGGGCGATCGGGTAATCGGGATATCTGGTTGTAGGATATGAAATTACCAACTCCCAACACCTAATCCCTACCAAACTCGTTTAACAAGTAAATCTTCATATACTCTACGAATCCCATCTTCTAGCGAGATTGAAGCCTGCCAGCCGAGGGCTTTTAGCTTCGATACATCCATGAGTTTGCGGGGGGGCCCATCGGGTTTGGTGGCATCGAAATGGATGGTGCCTTTGAAACCGGTAATCATTGCAATTAAATTTGCGAGGTCTGCAATGGAAATATCTAATCCTACCCCTACATTCCACATGGCTAGTTCATTGGTAGGTATAGTACTCACTGAGACATTTTCCATTAAAAATAAACAAGCAGTTGCCATATCATCTACATGTAGAAATTCTCGTAGAGGGTTCCCGCTGCCCCACACGGTAACAGAATCTTCTCCTTTTTCTACCGCTGTCATGAACTTCCTGAGTAAAGCTGGTAATACATGTGATTTCTCCAGATCATAATTATCATTGGGGCCGTACAAATTTGTAGGCATCACTGATATGAAATCACAACCATATTGTCTGCGGTAAGCATCACACAATTCAATCCCTGCAATCTTTGCAATAGCATAAGGTTGATTGGTAGGCTCTAAATAACCTGATAATAATGCTTCCTCCTTTAATGGCTGTGTCGCCAGCTTGGGATAAATACAGGAAGACCCCAAAAACAACAATTTTCGAGCCTTATGCTTATACGCTGCATGAATCACATTCGCTTCAATCATCAGGTTCTCATAAATAAAGTCTGCTCTATAAGTATTATTCGCCTGTATACCCCCTACCTTGGCTGCCGCTAGAAATACATATGCTGGTTTCTCAGCAGCAAAAAATGCATGGACGGCCTGCTGATTTCGAATATCCAATTCTGCAGAGCTCCGAAATACAAGATTCGTATATCCTTCGGCCTCTAGCTTCCGCACTATAGCACTACCTACCATCCCCTTATGTCCAGCGACGTATATTTTCGAGTCTCTATTCATTAAAGTGCTTATTAAATCCCTCTGTATAACTCTGCAGCATCACTCAGTGAAACTCTGTGGTCATTAAGAGAACTTTAACCACAAAGTTCCACCGAGCGATGTTGTTATTCAAATTCATTTCGGATATTGTATCCATTACTTTTTAAAAACTGTTGTTTCTCAAACAAACGTAGATCACTTTCTACCATTTCCTTCACCATATCAACAAGCGAATATTTAGGTATCCATCCAAGTTTTTCTTTTGCTTTAGTGGCATCGCCAATCAAGAGATCTACTTCTGTTGGACGATAATACTGCGGATCAACTTTTACAACAACAGTTCCTGCAAGTATTATATAAGAACCCTTGCAAGCTTTCACGATTCCAACTTCCTGATCACCTGAGCCTTCAAAACGCAATTCAATTCCTACCTCAGCAAAAGCCATATTGATGAAATCACGAATTAGTGCAGTGATACCTGTAGCGATCACAAAGTCTTCTGGCTTTTCTTGCTGCAGCATCAGCCACATCGCTTCTACATAATCTTTGGCATGTCCCCAATCTCTTTGAGCGTCGAGGTTACCAATGTAGAGGCAATCTTGCAAACCCAAGGCAATTTTAGCTACCGCGCGAGTAATCTTACGGGTGACAAAGGTTTCTCCGCGTATGGGTGATTCATGGTTAAAAAGAATACCATTGCAGGCATATATATTATATGCTTCACGATAGTTGACCGTAATCCAGTAACCATACAATTTAGCAACACCATACGGAGAGCGGGGATAGAAAGGCGTTGTCTCCTTTTGTGGCACTTCCTGCACCAATCCATATAATTCAGAGGTAGAAGCCTGATAAATCTTGGTTTTTTGAGTTAGTCCTAATAAACGAACAGCCTCTAGAATACGCAGAGCCCCCAATCCATCAACATTACCGGTATATTCAGGTGTTTCAAAGCTCACTTTTACATGGCTCATGGCCCCGAGATTATAAATTTCATCGGGTTGTATTTCCTGGATAATTCGTATCAAGTTTGAAGCATCTGAGAGATCGCCGTAGTGCAACATTAAATTTCGGTTAGCAATATGAGGATCCTGGTAAACATGATCTATACGTTGGGTATTGAACAAAGAACTCCTTCTCTTTATACCATGCACTTGATAGCCTTTTCGCAATAACAACTCAGCTAAATAGGCACCATCTTGCCCGGTAATGCCTGTGATAAGTGCTTTTTTCATTCGCATAACTTAAAAGACAAATCTACTGATATATGCTCAATATTGAGACAGACATTAATCTAAGGTCTTCCAATACTCACATATTCGAAACCCTCTTGTTTCATCAACTCTTGTTCAAAAAGGTTCCTACCATCAAATATGACTTTTATCTTTAAAGATGACTTCATTTGATCAAAGTCAGGCGTTCGGAACTCACTCCATTCGGTGGCTATAATCAATCCGTCAGCATTATTCAATGCAGTATACATATTTACAGCATAATCTAACTTTTCTCCCATGATCTGCTGGGTATTTTTCATTGCCTCCGGATCAAAAACGGAAACAGTAGCACCCATTTGTAACAATGATTCAATCATTTCCAAAGCAGGAGATGAACGAATATCATCTGTATTTGGTTTAAAAGCTAACCCCCAAACGGCAAAATGTTTGCCCGAAATTTCATTGCAGAAATACGATTTTATTTTTGAAACCAAATGTAGCTTTTGAAGGGTATTAACTTCTTCAACTGCATTCAAAATTTTAAAATCATATGCGAGTTGTTCTGAGGAATTTATCAAAGCTTTTACGTCTTTAGGAAAACAACTACCTCCATATCCAATACCTGGAAATAAAAAACGTTTCCCGATTCTTTCATCACTACCTATACCCCTCCTTACCATATCTACATTAGCCCCCATTCGTTCGCAAAGCTGTGCTATTTCGTTCATGAATGAAATTTTAGTAGCTAAGAATGAATTAGCAGCATATTTAGTAAGTTCTGCAGATCTTTCATCCATAAACAGCACTGGATTCCCTTGCCTTACAAAAGGTGCATACAGATCTCCCAGTATTTTTCTGGACCTTTCTGAGGACGCTCCTATAACTACCCTGTCGGGTGTCATAAAATCATCTACAGCTACTCCTTCTTTCAAAAACTCAGGGTTACTTACAACATCAAAGTCACCTTGATAATTTCTACTAATGACATGTTTTACCTTAAAAGCCGTTCCAACAGGTACGGTACTTTTGTTTACAATTACTTTATAATCTGTGATGATTTTACCCAATTCTTCTGCAACACCTAAAATATAATTCAGATCAGCAGATCCATCCTCCCCCGGAGGAGTGGGTAATGCCAAGAATACGATATTTGCATCTGCTATTCCAGTGGCCAAATTTGTTGTAAAACGGAGTCTTTTTTCTTTCAAATTTCGAAGAAACAATTTCTCCAACCCCGGTTCATAAATTGTAATTTCTCCATTTGAAAGATGAGCCACTTTCAGCGGATCAATATCGACACAAGTTACTTTATTACCCGTTTCTGCAAAACAAGTGCCAGTCACAAGTCCAACATATCCGGTACCTACAACCGCTATTTTCATAAGTAATCAGACTAATTAAAGTACAAATATAACTATTTTG
>Ga0164290_1002346_pt1 | contig 13951 bp, 12 predicted proteins | sample Micstemetagenome_FD_108782 | JGI IMG/M metagenome (GOLD analysis project Ga0164290, IMG submission 108782) | Contaminated culture microbial community from soil near Moab, Utah, USA - Microcoleus steenstrupii SON62 (Illumina Assembly) | ecosystem: Environmental > Terrestrial > Soil > Soil crust... | reverse complement strand
TATGCCGGATGAGTTGCCCTGCCTGGCGCGAGATGTCGAACGCCAGTGTGACGGCATCGAGGCCGTCCCGCATGAACACGAAGTCCGCCGCCTGCCGGCCGATGTCGGCGGCTGTGGACGGCGCCATCGAGACGTGCGCCGAACGGAGCGCGGGCGCGTCGTTGATGCCGTCGCCGACCATCAGGACCTTTTCGCCTGCGGCCGTCATCTGACGGATGGCGTCCGCCTTCGCCATCGGGTCGAGCGCACCGCGCCAGGTCGAGATGCCAAGGCTCATGGCAAGTCGTCGCACGACGTTTTCACGGTCTCCCGACAACAGGAACGAGCCGAGGCCGCGTTCGAGCAGGTGCTTCACGGTCTGTGCCGCCCCGGGCCGAAGCGTATCCTCGAAACGGAAATTCGCAACGTTCAGATAATCACGTGACAATACGACTTCCGATTGCTCGGGAGAATCGGCCGAGGCCGCGCCATTCAAGGCAAACGCCCTGCTGCCCAGCCGCCATACGCCGTCCGGACCGCTAGCCTCCAGGCCGCCGCCGGCAATTTCGCGGACGGACTCAAAGCTCTTGGTGCCCGCCCGGTAGGCTGCGGCGAGCGCGACCGACAGCGGATGCCTGGAATGGCGGGCGAGAGCGGCCGCGGTCGCGAGGGCATCGCCCGCGATTTCCGCACCGTTGACGAGACGCGGCCGGCCCATGGTCAAGGTTCCTGTCTTGTCGAAAACAACGCAGGTCGCTTCGGCAAGCCGCTCCATCGCGGAGCCATCCTTCACCATCACGCCGTTGCGAAAGAGCCTTCCCGCGGCAATGACCTGGACGACGGGCACGGCAAGGCCGAGCGCGCAGGGGCAGGTAATGACGAGCACCGCGACCGCGACCAGCAAGGCGTGTTTCCAGTCGCCGTCATACAGGCCCCAACCGAGGAAGGAGGCAAATGCCAGGAGATGCACCACCGGGGAATAGAGCTGGGCCGCGCGATCGGCGATCCGCCGGTAGCGCGCCTTGCCGCCTTCCGCGGCCTCCATGAGGGAGATGATCTCGGAAAGGAAGGAGTTTCGTGCGTCGGCGGAGGCTTCGACGGTCAGGGAACCGGTGAGGTTCAACGTGCCGGCCAGAACACGGTCGCCAGGTCTGACGAGCACCGGCTGGCTTTCACCGTTGACGATCGAAAGATCGATATCGCTTTCGCCCGACAGGACGATCGAATCGACGGCTACACGCTCGCCTGCCGTGATCAGGATGCGGTCTCCGGAGCGGATATCTCCGATCGGTCGGTAGTCGCGTTCGCCGCTGTCGGTCAGAACGAGAGCACCACGCGGCGAAAGACGCGCCATTCCAAGCACAGCCGAACGCGCCTTGTCTCGCATGATATGGTCCAGCGTGCGGCCGATGAGCAGGAAGAAAAGCAGTGACGTCGTCGCGTCGAACCACGCATGCTCCCCATGATTGATGGTTTCCCAAAGTGAGACTCCATAGCTCAGGATGACGGCAAGCGAGATCGGAACGTCCATGTTGGTATGGCCATGCCGGAGCGTATTCCAGGCCGAGGCGAAGAAGAAACGTCCGGAGAAAATCAGCGCGGGCGCGGCGATCATCGCGGAAATCCAGTGGAACATGTCGCGAGTGGCCGCCTCTGCCCCTGACCAGACGGATACCGAGAGCAGCATGATATTGGTGGCTGCAAAGCCCGCGACAGCGACTGCAATCAAAAGCTGATTTCGCAGCGCGTCATTCTTTTCGGCTGTTTCCTGGAAAAGATGTGCCTCATAGCCGGCGCTGGCGATGGCGTCGACGAAGACGGCGGGATCCGCTCTCAATTCACCGATCCCGTCCAGAAAGGTGATGCTCACGCGTTTTGTCGAAAGATTGACCCGTGCCCGCTCGACTTCAGGGTTGCGCATGAGCGCCCGCTCGATCGCGGAGATGCAGGCGCCGCAATGAACGGCGGGAACACTCAGGTCGAGCGAACGGCGGCCGTTGCCCAGATCGCGCGAGGCGAGCCATAGCTCTTCACTATTCATCCTGTTGTCGAGAAGGATCTCGGTGCCCGGTGCGCAGCAGCTCATTTCGAACGCTCCTCGATGACGATCCGCTCCGCCTGGTGGAAGACGGTACGATCATGAGACTTGGCCTCGACGTCAACGATCCAGGGGCCCGGCGCGAGCTCATGCGCCGCCGAGTAGGTGCCGTCAGCGGCAGGCTGCAGGTCTATGGCGAAGTCCTGGTCGTCGCCGACCGGGCGGTTGAAGGCGGCGGTCACGGTCGTCACTTCCGATACCGCTTCAACCGGACCTTCGAGAAAATAGCTGATGGCAGATCTGTCGACGGTGATCTTTCCGCGAAACCCCTGGCGCGCCCATTCGCGAGCCTGGGCTGCCTTGATGTTGAAGTCCTGGCTCGCGACATAAGTGTTCTTCGAGAGCATGCCGCTCCAGCTGGAATTGGCGTAGAAGGCCATCGTGACGTTGACGGTAATGATGGTTCCGAAGAAGGCCACCATGATCCAGAGCATGTGCCAACCCGTGAAGCCTCTCTTTGTAGCGATCTCCTGCATTGTCATTTCTCCGGCACATTGAAGCTGGCTTGGTGATCCGCGAGTTCGCCGGTGACCGGGTAGTTCACGCTGATCGTGAATTCCGCAGTTCTCTCCGGCAGTTGGTCTTTGGGAACCGTCACGAAGACTTTGAGTGTGTGGACAGAGTCCGGCTCCGCGTCGATTTCGAAGGAAGACCCCTTCGCCTCGGTATTTCCCGACACGGTCATGACGGCGCCCGGAAGGCCTTTCAGCGACAGCGTCATCTTGCGGGGTTCGGGAACCATGTTGAGGATTTTCAACGTGTAGCCATTTCGGATAGCACCGCTTGATTCCAGAACATATTGCGGGTTCCTGTCGTGCAGAACGTCGAGCTGCAGACGATCACGCATGCCGAGCGCGACCAGGAGGCCGATGCCGATGAGAGCCAAGAGGCCGGCATAGACCAAGATGCGCGGACGGACGATGATCCTCCAGTCGAAATGCCTGATCTGATCGATAAAAGCGCCACCCGGGGTCCTGACGCGCGAGGGATCAATGGACGCCGTCCCCCCCGCCGTGGCAAGTGCCATGTTGTGGGAATAGTCGCTGAGGGTGGAATAGCCGATCAGGCTGGTCTCGCGGCCAAGTTTTTTCATGACCCCATCGCAGGCGTCGATACAGAGCGCACAGGTGATGCATTCCAGCTGCAGGCCGTCCCGGATGTCGATGCCCATGGGACAGACCGCGACGCAGGCGTTGCAATCGACGCAATCGCCGACGCTGGTGCCCGAGGCCTGAGACTTCTTCTGATGGCGCGACCGCGGTTCACCACGCCAGTCGTTGTAGGTCACCACCAGCGAGCTCTCGTCGAGCATGGCCGCCTGGATACGGGGCCATGGGCACATGTAGGTGCAGACCTGTTCGCGCATCAGCCCGCCGAACACATAGGTCGTCGCAGTCAGAATGGCGATGGTGATATAGGCAATCGGCGCGGCGTGAAGCGTGATCAAATCGACAAGCAATGTCGGCGCGTCCGCGAAGTAGAACACCCATGCACCGCCGGTCAGCACGCCGATCACGATCCAGACAGCGTGCTTGGCGACTCGCTTGCTGATCTTGCCGATCGACCACGGCGCCGCATCGAGCTTGATGCGCGCATTGCGGTCGCCTTCGATGGCACGCTCCACGACAAGGAAAAGATCGACCCAGACCGTCTGAGGACAGGTGTAGCCGCACCAGGCTCTACCCACCGCAGTGGTTACGAGGAAAAGCCCCAGCCCCGCCATGATGAGCAGGCCAGCGACGAAGTAGAATTCCTGAGGCCAGATCTCGATGAAGAAGAAATAGAAACGACGACCCGCCACATCCAACAGGATGGCCTGGTCCGGCGCATACGGGCCGCGATCCCAGCGAATCCAGGGCGCAAGATAGTAGATGCCGAGCGTGACCAGCATCACCCACCATTTAAATCGCCGGAAGAAGCCCTCGGCGCGTTTGGGGTGTATTTTCTTGCGGGGGGCGTAAAGCGGCTGACGCAACCGGGCGGCATTCACCGGCTCGGCTTCGAGCCGTTCGATTGCAGCCATCTCATCTCTGTCGAATATATTCATTGGAAGCCTTCCTTCTGGCTTCCACTCTAGGATGGGGTGGCGATCGATTCCTTGATCTAGCGCAAGACGGCCCGACTTGTGCCGGGCCGTCTGAGGTTGTTACTGGCCACCGCCCAGAGCGTGGACGTAGACAGCGAGTTGCTTGATCGTCGTGTCGCTCAACCGCCCCGCCCATGCCGGCATCATGCCGTGGCGGGGTGCACTGATCTGCCTGGCGATGGCCTCCTCGGTGTCGCCCTTCAGCCAGATCGCGTCGGCAAGGTTCGGCGCGCCCATCTCCATGTTGCCCTCGGCCTTTTCGCCGTGGCAGGAAGCGCAGTTCTCGGCAAAGACCTGCTTGCCGGGCTCCACCAGAGCGGGGTCCGATGCGGTCTTGGTCAGGCTGATGACATAGGCCGCTGCCTGCTTGACCTGATCAGGCTCCAGGATTTCGGCAAATCCCGGCATTTCCGATGTCCGCGTGTCGCTATGTGCGCTCCGGACACCGAACTGAATCGTCTGGTAGATCTGGTCGATCGTACCGCCCCAGAGCCAGTCGTCGTCATTGAGGTTGGGATAGCCGAGGCGGCCCATCGCGCCCGAACCGTGGCATGTGGCGCAGTTGACCTTGAACGCCGCGTCGCCGCCATTGACTGCGAACTGCATGAGTTCGGGGTCCTTCGAGATTTCGCTCACCGGAAGTGCGGCAATCTTGTCGGCGAAGACCTTCTGGACGTCGGCTGCGGTCTTCACGCTCTCGGCCAGCTCCTGCCGGCTGGAGTAGCCGAGCATGCCCTTCGTCGCGTCGGTGACGAGCGGCCATGCCGGATAGGCGATCGCGTAGCCGATCGCCCAGACGATCGTGGCATAGAAGGTATAGACCCACCATCTGGGCATCGGATTGTTGAGTTCGCGGATCCCGTCCCACTCGTGACCGGTGGTTTCGACACCCGATACTTCGTCAATGTGTTTGTCAGCCATGGATCAGTCCTCCCGCAGCGGAATTTGGGCGGCCTCGTCAGCCCGACGTTTCGCGCCGGGCAGGAAGATCATGAGGACCGTTGCGGCGAAGAAGACCAGCATGGCCAGCATCGCCCAGCTATCGGCGAAGTGCCGCATGGTTTCATATGTGCTCATCGGTGTCTCCTCAGCGGTAGCCGGATGCATCGTTGTAGGTGGAGAAGTCGACCAGCGTGCCGAGCATCTGGAGATAGGCGATGAGTGCGTCCATCTCGCTGAGCTTCGCGGGATCGCCGTCGAAATCGCCGATTTTCGCCTTGGGATAGCGCGTGAGCAGCGCCTCGGTATCGGCGTTCGGATCAGCCTGGGCCTTGAGGTCGGCCTCGGCATTCTCGCGCATTTCGTCGCTATATGGCACGCCGACGGCGAGGTTCGCACTCACTGTCCCGTTCACGTTGAAGGCGGCGATGTCGAGATCGGCGTTCTTGAGGAAGGCATAGCTCGGCATGACCGACTCCGGCACGACGTCGCGCGGTTCGGTTAGATGCTGGACGTGCCATTCGTTGGAGTAGCGGTCGCCAACGCGGGCAAGGTCTGGCCCTGTGCGCTTTGAACCCCATTGGAACGAGTGGTCGTACATAGACTCCGCCGCCAGAGAGTAATGGCCATAGCGCTCGACTTCGTCGCGGAACGGCCGGATCATCTGGCTGTGGCAGGTATAGCAGCCTTCGCGGATGTAGATCTGGCGGCCGGCGAGTTCGAGCGGTGTATAGGGCCGCATGCCCTCGACCTTTTCGATCGTGTTCTGGAGGTAAAACAGCGGCGCGATTTCGACGATGCCACCGATGCTGACCACCAGAAGCGAGCCGACGAGCAGGAGTGTCGCGTTCTTTTCGATAATGGCATGTTTATCAAGAATACCCATGATCGGCTTCCTATTCAGCGGGTACGGCAGCGGGGAGTGCGCCGGGCATCGGCACCTCCGAGCGTTCGTGACCGAGGATTGTCATCGTTACATTGTAAGCCATGACGAGCGCGCCACCGAGGTAAAGGACACCCGCCAAGACACGCACGACATAGTAGGGGAACATGGCCGCGACCGATTCCGCGAAGGAATAGACCAGGAAGCCCTGCTCGTTATATTCGCGCCACATCAGGCCCTGCTGGATGCCGGCGACCCAGAAAGCGGCGGCATAAATGACGATGCCGATGGTGGCGAGCCAGAAGTGCCAGTTGACCATGCGCATCGAATACAGCCGTTCGCGGTTCCAGAGCTTTGGCACCAGGAAGTAGATCGCGCCGAAGGTGATCATGCCGACCCAGCCGAGCGCGCCGGAATGGACGTGACCGATTGTCCATTCGGTATAGTGGCTGAGCGAGTTGACCGCCTTGATCGACATCATCGGTCCTTCGAAGGTCGACATGCCGTAGAAGGCGATCGCCATGATCATCATGCGAATGATGGGATCGGTGCGGACCTTGTCCCAAGCGCCCGAAAGCGTCATCAGGCCATTGATCATGCCGCCCCACGAAGGCATCCACAGCATGATCGAGAACACCATGCCCAGCGTCTGCGCCCAATCGGGCAGCGCCGTATAGTGCAGGTGGTGAGGTCCCGCCCAGATATACATGAAGATCAGGGCCCAGAAGTGGATGATCGACAGCCGGTAGGAATAGACCGGGCGATTGGCCTGCTTGGGAACGAAATAATACATCATTCCGAGGAAGCCGGCGGTTAGGAAGAAGCCGACCGCGTTGTGGCCGTACCACCACTGGGTCAGCGCATCCTGCACGCCCGAAAACAGCGAATAGGATTTGGTGCCGAGGAAAGAGACCGGTACCGCCAGGTTGTTGACCACATGCAACATCGCGATCGTCACGATGAAGCTGAGATAGAACCAGTTGGCCACATAGATATGCGGCTCTTTGCGCTTGATCAACGTGCCGAGGAACACCACGAGATAGGCGACCCAGACCACGGTCAGCCAGATATCGACGTACCATTCGGGTTCCGCGTATTCGCGGCTCTGGGTGATCCCCAGCAGATAGCCGGTCGCCGCCATGACGATGAAGAACTGGTAGCCCCAGAAGACGAACCATGCCAGATCGCCACCGAACAGGCGCGCACGACAGGTGCGCTGCACCACATAGAAGGACGTGGCGATCAGCGCGTTGCCGCCGAAGGCAAAGATGACGGCCGAGGTATGCAGCGGCCGGGTGCGCCCGAAATTCAGCCAGGGTTCGAGATTGAGGTCTGGAAACGCCAGCTGGAGCGCCACGACGACGCCGACAAGAAAGCCCACCACGCCCCAGAACACCGTGGCGATGACGCCTGCCCGGACCACATCGTCCATATAGGCAGACTTGTCGATTACCTTGCGCGCAGACCCGAAGTCGACCCGCCAGAGCAGGATCACTGCCGTGCCGATGAGGAACAGGCAGGCCACCGCCATGTGCTGTTGGAACAGGCTATCCTGGGTGAAGCCTGCGGCGAGCAGTGTCAGAAACGCTCCGACTCCCAACCCGCCTATCTTGAGTGTATTGTCCATTCCTGGAGTCCCCATACTGTCAATCCACACCGGGGGTCCTGAATGCACCCTGTTCCGGTGCTCCACCAATCTCAGTTGCGGGGCAATCGAGCTTTGATCCAGATCAAGGCGCGAGAGGCTTTCCTGCCAAATCATTGGCGAATGAACAGCGAGGCCCCCGAGATGTCCCACCGCGCCGTGAATGCTCCCCGCGAGATGCCGTGCCCGTGCCGAAAGTCGATTTCCTGGTGGCCGGAGGCGCACAGGCTGCTTCTGGCGCTCTGCGACGATCTCGAGGCGATCGCGGACTCGCTTCCCCGTCATGTGATCCTAAAGGACTGCATCGACGCGGCCCAGACGCTCGGCCGGTTGATCCGCGACGTGCATGCTTATGAAGAGACGACGTTGTTCCCGGCTCTGCTGGAGCGTTTCACTGCCTCACCCGAAATCCAGCCTGCGATTGATCGGCTGAAGGCCGAGCATGTCGCCGATGAATGCTACGCCGACGATCTCGCGGAGAAGCTTCTCTATCTCGGCAAGGGCGGGAAGGACGTCAATTTCGAGGCCCTCGCCTACATGCTGCGAGGGTTCTTCGACGCGATGCGGCGACATGTCGCCTATGAGCGCGACCACTTTTCCGCGGCGCTTGAAGCCTTGAGGGGAAATGCTGAATTCGACGGGGCGTCCGAATTGAATTAGGTCAGGACCGGTGTCTGTGGCGGTCTCGATCACACCGATGTCGCATCCCCATGGCGGGATGTTCGAAACGAGGCGTCCCGCGACGGCACTTTTCCTTGATCTCGATCAAAGTTGGCGTCGGCGCGATGGGCGTATTCTCCGACATCAACGCCGACGGCACCCATGGCCTGTTCGACGTCCGATCCATCTCGGATCGACATTTACCCGAGCAGGAGACTCTTGATCATGGAAGCGGTTCGGAACGACGACGGTGTCGGAATTGCTCCAGTGATCTGCAAGACTTGCGAGGCGCGGCATAACGGCATTTGCCGCGCCCTAACGCCCCAACAGCTGGGTGAACTGAGCCGCCACTCGACCCGCAAGGCGATCCGGCCGGGTGCTGAGGTGCAAGGCCAGGGCGAGCGCGTCGTTTCCTACGCCAATATCCTCAAAGGTGTCGTCAAGCTCACCAAGATCATGGCCGATGGCCGCCAGCAGATTGTCGGCCTGCAGTTCGCACCTGACTTCATCGGACGTCCTTTCTCAGCCGAAAGTTCGCTCGCCGCAGAGGCGGCGACGGATGCGGAGGTCTGCCTGATGTCGAAATCGGCGCTCGACCGCCTGGTCGCTTCGACACCCGGGATCGAACGTTACCTGCATATCCAGGCACAGGTGGAACTCGAAGAAGCGCGGGAATGGATGCTCACCCTCGGCCGAAAGACCGCGCGCGAGAAGGTCGCAAGTCTTCTTTACCTCGTTTCCACACATTGCGATCCGAATTCAGACCACGCGCTTCAGTTCGAACTGCCTTTGACACGGCAGGAGATTGGCGATTTCCTCGGCCTGACGATCGAGACGGTCAGCCGCCAGATGACAAAGCTACGCCAGGAAAAGCTGATCGAAGTCGAAAACAATCGACAGGTCAGGATTCTCGACATTCGCCGTCTTCAAAGGGCGGCGGGTCTGGAAACCTGAAGGCCGTTTCTCGATGGAATTGAACGAATAGATGACCCCGATCGACCTTGCGATATTCACGGCAAGCGCAAGCGTGCTGCTTTTCATGCCCGGTCCGACCAACGCCGTGATGATGGCATCCGGCGCGGCTTCGGGGCTACGCAAATCATTGCCGATGACCACGGTGGCGCTCGCTGGATATTCCGCGGCTGTCGGGACCCTGTTGCTGCTTGGTGCGCTGGCAGCGGATCACGGCCGGGATGTTGCCCTGGTGCTCAAGGCGACCGCCGCAGTCGTCATGGCGGTCATCGCATTCAAGCTTTGGGTCAGCGCGGTGCCGAGCGTTTCAATCCCTCCCAGACCAAGCAGCGTCAGCATTTTCGCTCTCACTCTCTTCAACCCGAAAGCACTCGTCCTGGCGTTTGGCATCATGCAGCCCATCGGCGGCCTTGCCGACCTTCTTACCAAAGCGATGATTCTTGGCGTCCTCGTCCTGCTGTCCACCGGCAGCTGGATCTCTGCTGGCGTGAGCACCAGAAATCTGCCTGCGATTCCCAGTCACTGGATCGCGAGAATGGCTTCGGTGGTACTGGCCTGTTTCACCTTGTATTTTCTAGTTGCCGTTGTCAGCGAAATCGATCTCCGACGCCAGACACCGGATAGTTCCTGGCATGTCGGCGCAAGGAGTCGCGCCGTTCCCCCAGGACTGGGGCTCGGCGTCGCGGGACAGGATGTCCTGACCGCGCTCGCCACGCTGAAAGCCCGCGCTACGTAGAAGCCCGTAGTGGCAAAACCGAATTTCGGCGCCGGGCGCATTCGGGCATGATTTCCCCATAGATTCCAAAGGGGATAATTCAATGCACGCTTTAGCTCATAACACTTCGAGAGATTTCCAGGCTGCCAACGCCCTGCTTGCCAGGTCCTTCACCCGCCCCAGACCCGTAACGCTGCACGCGGCCGATACAGAGATCTACGCTCAAGGCGAAGCACCGGGAACGTTGTACCGCATCGAATTCGGGGCTGTCAGGATTTACCGTCTGCTGGCCGATGGCCGCAGGCAGGTCGTCGCCTTCCATATCGCCGGAGAGACATTCGGGTTCGAGGGTGGAAGAGCCCGAAGCTTCTTTGCGGAATGCATCGTGTCGACCGGATTGACGACCGTAGAAATCGACGGCGACGGCCGCTATTCCACCGACCTGATGGAACTTGCTCTCAGGGAAATGGTCCGCGCCCAAGAGCATCTCCTGGTGGTCGGCAAGCAATGCGCGCTCGAAAAGCTGGCCGTTTTTCTGGTGGATCTGGCGGATCGTCAGGGCAATATCGGCTGCATCGACCTCCCGATGACGCGTACCGACATTGGAGACTATCTGGGAATGACGATCGAAACCGTATCGAGAAGCCTTTCCAAGCTCCGGACGCAGGGCGTGCTTCGTCTTCGGTCGAGCCGCTCCATCGAAATCCTCAAGGCCGCAACGCTCTACCATCTTGCCGGCCACTGAGCCGTTCGCGAAGCTCGTACTGTCGATGATCAGGTTTTTGGCGAGCATCTGATGCAAGATGTCATCGGCGCGCTTCGATTTCCTGAGACCGACGCCGGGATTTCGGAATCCGCCGTTCAGTCCATTTTCGGGACAGGGCAGATCACGATGGATGGCGGACCCGGCGATCGGAGACATGATCGCCCGTAAGATTTGACACTTTCGGCGCGCCGAGGCTTTCTCGCCTTCTGGTCCGCCGCCTGATCCAGACGTCCGAAAGCAGGCGGTAATAATGGTTCGGAACCACGATCTGCATCAGGACGACCATGGCGAATCGTGGAGAATAAGCGCCCCTCACGGCGGCTTTGAAATAGAGACCCAGCGCGCGGAGCGGAGCTGTCTGCATCAGGCTCTTGGCTTCGTGCCAGCCCCTGTAACCATGGTAGGCGCGCGCCGGAATGTCGGGCCGTAGGTCTTCCAGCCATTTGAGTTCGCCGAGCGGCTGCCTTATGTCGGAAAGCCGTTCGTGGTCGAGGTCGTCCGACCAGACGACACCGGGCGCGTCGGCCATGATGAATGGATATCCCGCGAGATGAAGTCGGATGGCGAAATCCGTGTCGTCGCCGAATTTCGCGTCATCCCTGTAGCGGATCAGCCTGGCGGTTTCGCGGGACAGGCAGACGCCGCTTGTCTGGACAAAGCCCCGGTCGCACATGAGATAGGTCGCCATGTCCTCGCCCGCCGATATGGCGCGTGGCGGCTTGATGAAATTGCCATTGATGCCGCGCGTCGCGATGATCGGGCAATAGGCGACGGAGCCCGGGTTATTCCGCAACACCGCATGCATCGTTGCGAGATGATGCGGGAGAAAAACATCATCCGAATCGAGAAAAGCGACATAGGTGCCGGTGGCACGATCGATACCAGCATTGCGCGCGGCACTCGCGCCCTGGTTCGATTGCCGGTAATATCGGATACGAGGATCTGAAAAGCTGTCCACGATACCTTTGACGTCATCGATCGAGCCATCGTCGATGACGAGCACTTCCAGATCTGCGAAGTCCTGGCGAAGCACGGATCCGACCGCCCTCTTGAGCAACTCGGTCCGGTTATAGACCGGGATGATCACGGAAAATTCGGGCTTCGTCATTCGACGGCTCTCTCTATGACCTTCCAATGTCTTTTCCGAGACGGGCGCCAACTCCAAGCGATTGCTCCTAGCGTCCGAATTTCGATACGAAGCTGTTTACCACCGTGCGGTAAAACGATCTAGGCAGGAATGCGCGCAACATTTGCCGGGCCGTCACCCGGGTGGAAACGCCGCCATACATCCAGCCATTAAAGAGATCGCGCATCGCCACCAGCGGCTTCACCGGACCCATATGGTAGGCAAGGACGGTCGCGCGGTAACCGATCTTCGCCTTCTGGGTCAGCAGCGGTTCGGCACGGGTCAGCCAGTTCAGCGAAGTCTCGTATCCCTTGACATAGGATGTGCGGCCCGCCTCTGTGTCGTCGAACCAGATGGTCAGCGGCTCGTTGACCATCCTGAAGACCGCGCCGGCGCGCTGGAGCCGGATGCAGAAATCGAGGTCTTGACCTCGTCTCAGGCCCGGGTCGAACTTCACCCGCTTGGCAAGGGGCGCGGGCACGACAAGCGTCGAGGTCTGGATCAGCTGGTTGGCGCAGAACAGATATTCGCCGACATCCTCGCCATCGGTGATGGCGCGATCGGGACGAATCCAATATTTGTCCACGCCCCGATCTACATTCATCGATGAGTAAAGGACCGCATTGTCGGGCAGCGGAAATTCGCATGCGTAACGCGCAAGCTTGTCGGGCATGAAGAGATCGTCGGAATCGAGAAAGGCGATATACTGGCCGACCGCATGTTCGATGCCGTTGTTTCTGGCGGCCCCGCCGCCACCATTTTCCTGGCGGATCAGGTGGATGCGCGGATCGCCGATACCTGATATCGCCGCCTCGATATCGTCCTTCGAACCATCGTCGATGACAACGATCTCGAAATCCTGGCACGTCTGAGCGAGAACGGATTGCAATGTCCGGCCGATCAGATGCGCACGATTATAGACCGGCACGACGATGGAGAAGAGAGGTGAAGTCATCGCGATTATGTCCTTATGCGAGATATCGAGGGTACCAGCGTCCATTCAAGCCCGCCCCAGGCCGGCGAGGCCCCACATTGCCAGGCACCATTTCCGATTGATCAACCAACTGAAGCCGAGATAGGCGATCGCACCGACCGGCAGGCCGACTGCCAGCCGCGCGAATGTCGACGAGAGCGTATGCGCACTTGCGAGCGAGATAGTGCAGGCGAGAAGCGTCACCAGAAGCGGCGTCGCCCATTGTTCGGAATAGGCCCAGACGGACGCACCTGTGATGGGCTTCACCACGAACCACCAGACGCCGAAGGTGAAGCCAACATAAAAGAGCGTCAGGGCCGAGGCGACACCGACCGGGCCCCAGAGCGACCCGACCAAGACCGTGGGAATGATGAGAATCGTGACCGCAAGGCTCTGCGCCAGGGCAAGCCGCGATCGGCCCGTGCCGTAGAGCAGGCTGCCGACCGGGTTTCCTAAGGCCCGGAACATGCCCCACACGGCCATCAATCCGAGCAGATCCGCGGACGCGCTCCAGGCCGGACCGAAGACGACTTGCACGACTTCATGACGATAGGTGGCAATGGCGCCGTAGATCGGGAAATTAATCGATGATGTCATGCGGATCGTCGACAGATAGACCCTCTGCAGCAGGCCGGGATCGCCCTGCGCCTGTGCAATCAGCGGCGTGCCGACGCGGGTCACGATGGGATTGGTCGCGAACATGACCTTCAGGCAGAGTTCGCGCGGAACGGTGTAGAAGCCGAGCGCCGTACTGCCCAGCAGCCGGCCGACAAGGATGACATCAGCCTGCACTGTCGCCGTGTTGGCGAGGCTGGTACCGAGAAGATAAAGGCCGGACTTGAGGTGGGGCTTGGATTCCGAAAGGCTGAGTTGCAGTCCCGGCCACCAGCCGTCGCGCACGAACAGCCAGTAGAGAAGACTATTTCCACCCGCCAGGACCAGCACGCCGGCGACCAATGAATAGACGCCGTAGCCGTTATAGGCCGCCACCAAGGTCACCATGGTGCTCGCCAAGGCGGCGATCATCTCGACAATAGCAACCGGACGGAATGCCAGACGCTTTTCCGCAAGGACCTTGATCTGCTGGCCGAGCGCCAGCAGGAGGAACG
>Ga0164290_1002345_pt1 | contig 13963 bp, 17 predicted proteins | sample Micstemetagenome_FD_108782 | JGI IMG/M metagenome (GOLD analysis project Ga0164290, IMG submission 108782) | Contaminated culture microbial community from soil near Moab, Utah, USA - Microcoleus steenstrupii SON62 (Illumina Assembly) | ecosystem: Environmental > Terrestrial > Soil > Soil crust... | reverse complement strand
TCTCGATCGAGCAGGTCATCGGCAATCTGTTTGACAACGCTGTAAAATACCGCGAACCGTCACGGCCGCTTGAATTGTCGGTCAAGGCATTCCCGATCAATCGTTTCAAGATCGGCATCGATGTAAGCGATAACGGGCGGGGAATTGCGCCCGAGGATCACGAGCGGATCTTCGAACTCTTTCGCCGGTCGGGCACCCAGGACAAGTCGGGCGAAGGGATCGGTCTGGCGCACGTCCGCTCCCTCATCCGCAACATGGGAGGCGAAATCAAGGTCAAATCCGAGCTTGGAAAAGGCACAACCTTCATGATACGGCTACCCCAGGATTTGAGCCAATTTGTCAGGAGTACGGGCCAATGAAAGCTGCGGGCCAAGAGGTAACAATCGTAATGGTCGAGGACGATGAAGGCCATGCTCGCCTCATCGAGAAGAACGTCCGTCGCGCCGGTGTTCAAAACGAGATTATTCCGTTTACGGATGGAACGAGCGCACTGAAGTACATTCTAGGCGATGACCTTTCGGGCGACGTGAGCAAGAACCGATACCTGCTGATCCTGCTTGATCTCAACCTGCCCGACATGTCGGGGATCGACATTCTCGAAAAAGTCAAATCCAATATCCATACGAAGCGGTTGCCGGTCATCATCCTGACGACAACCGATGACCAGCGCGAAATCCAGCGCTGCTACGATCTGGGCGCCAATGTCTATATCACCAAGCCCGTCGATTATGAGGGCTTTGCCAATGCAATCCGCCAACTGGGCCTCTTCTTCTCGGTGATGCAGATACCTTGAACGCTACCATCACGAAGATTCTCTATGTCGATGATGATGAAGGGCTTGTCCGCCTTGCGAACAAGACCTTTTCACGCATGGGCTGCGAAGTGCTCCATGCTCCCGATCACGACACGGGACTCGCCAAGCTTGAAGAAGGCGGTATCTCCGTCATCATTCTCGACCACTATCTTCAAGGCACGACAGGACTCGCCTTTCTCCAGGTGATGCGAGAGCGGGCCATCGAAGTACCCGTCGTTTATGTGACCGGCTCCAGCGAAGCGACCGTCGCCATCGAAGCACTGAAGGCCGGCGCCGAGGACTATGTCATCAAGACGGTCGGCGAGGATTTCTGGGCGCTGTTGATCAGCGCCGTCAAGCAGGCGCTCGACAATGCGGAGCTGCGCGCGGCAAAGAGACGAGCCGAACAGGAGATCATCGAGGCCAAGGAGCGTGCCGAGATTCTCCTGGCCGAAGTCAATCACCGTGTGGCCAATAGCTTGGCGCTCGTGGCGGCTCTGATCCGCATGCAGGCCTCGTCCAGTCCGGATACGGCGATCAAGGCGGCTCTTTCGGAAACGCAGGCGCGGATATCGGCCATCGCCGGCATGCATCGCAGCCTCTACACATCGGATGACGTGCGCATCGTCGAGATGAACCGTTATCTCTCGACTTTGGTATCCGAATTGGCGGACTCACTTGAAAAGGGCAGGCGCAAGTCGCGCATCGTCAGCCGTCTCGACCGCATCGACCTGTCATCCGACCGCGCCGTCTCCGTCGGCATGATCGTCACCGAGCTGCTGACCAATGCGATCAAATATGCCTATCCCCAGGAATCGGACGGCGAGATACGCGTGACCTTGGAAAAGCATGATGACAACACGGCCATCCTGGCGGTGGAGGACGACGGTATCGGCTTTACCGAGGCGGATACGTCGTCGGGAACCGGCCTCGGTTCGCGCATCGTCGCCTCCATGGCCAAGACTGTCGGCCCCGGAATCCTTTACGTGCCGCGTAAACGCGGCACCCGCGCCGAAGTGCAGATTTCACTCAACTGAGCGTGAAAAGCCAAACGAAGACGCCGCGCTGTTAGAGCGCGGCGCCTATATTGGTATTCAATTCGCTATCAAGTGCTGCGGGCAAACGTCTTGCTTGTTACGGCCAGGGAGTGCGAATCAGGGCCGAAGTCGGCATCGCCTGTAATCTTCAGCATCTCGGCAAGCCGTGTCCGCGCGCGATTGACACGGCTTTTGATCGTGCCGACCGCGCAGTCGCAAATGACCGCTGCTTCCTCATAGGCAAAACCCGACGCGCCAACCAGGATGATCGCCTCGCGCTGGTCGTCCGGCAGCTTCTCAAGCGCCGCCTTGAAATCATTGAGGTCAAGGATGCCGTGCTGGCTTGGATTGTTCGATAGCTGCTCGGTGAAATAGCCATCGGAATCCTGGATTTCGCGACCGCTCTTGCGCGCCTGACTATAGAATTCGTTGCGCAGAATGGTGAAGAGCCATGCCTTCATATTGGTGCCGTGTTCGAAGGATTCCTTCTTGGCCCAGGCCTTCATGATCGTGTCCTGCACAAGATCGTCGGCATAGTCGTGGCGCTTGCAGAGCGAGACGGCGAATGCGCGAAGGCTGGGGAGACATGCGAGCATTGATCGCTTGAAATCGCGCTCGATTGTGTCGGGCGTGACCTCCATCATTTAAACTCCTCGACAGCATCGGATCGTTTGGCGGCCTGTTCGGCTAGATCGAGCTTTTCAAGAAGATCGAGGAAGCGGTCCGGTATGGATTCCTCCTGCAGCGAATCGTAATATTCCCTCAAGCGCTTCGGGATCTCGGCATAGGCGCCCGACAAATCCCCGGCGCGTTTGCCCCTGACCTGATTGTCTTTCATCAACTTTTCTACTCACGTTGCAACGTTTTACCGCAGACGCCAAGAACGCACCGATAACGGGATATGTTCCATCGCCTCGAAAATTATTTTCCGGAGTGGGTTTGACCTGTTAACGGAACAAAATGCCACCCCATTAATTATAATCGCAGTCTAAACGCAGGAGAAGGACGATGCTCTATTACGCGCTTCTATTTCTTGTTGTTGCGATCATCGCCGGCGTTCTGGGTTTCACTGGAATAGCAGGTGCTTCGGCGAGCATCGCGCAAATTCTCTTCTTCGTCTTCCTCGCACTGATGGTCGTTTCGCTGCTTATGCGCGCCGTCCGACGCACCTGAGGAAGATCTGTCACCAAATGGCCCGTCAACTATCGGCGGGCTTTTTCGTACCGTTTTGACCAGAGAGCCCCTACGAAGGCGGGGCCGAACGGCCCCGCACTGCAGCAATCCTTAACAGCGATCAATGGCGGCTAAGCCAGTTATCGATATCACGCTCGGCGTCTTCCTGAGCCGAACCATAGCGCTCCTGCAGCTTGCCGGCGAGTTGCTTGCGATTGCCCTGGATGACATCAATGTCATCGCCCGTCAGCTTGCCCCAGTTCTTCTGGACCGAACCCTTGAACTGCTCCCAATTGCCTTCGACCTGGTTCCAATTCATGTCGTGTTCCTTTCTTGCGAGAATTATGAAGAGCGGAAACTTCGCTCGCCCGGACAACGTCCGCTTGCTGGAAGAGTTCCGCCATCGAGGTGCACACTCTCCATCATTTTTTTCGAAACCGTCGGAACTTTTCTTTTCTGCATCTGTTTCGGTGTCGCGAACCTGCTTCCCCTGACAGGTTCGTCCCTCCGGCGCCACCGCTCCCCGCCCGCAGGCGGCGCCCCCAGAAGGAGAGAAGCGTTATTCCGTCCCCCCGAAACGCTTCTCTCCTTCTTACTTCCAATCGGTTCATTGAAGATCATGCGCGGAACAATGCACTCAGCCCCGCGTTATTGCCTCACGCGGCGAACTTGCCACCATTAGATTGAGAACCGGAGTTGTGATGAGGCATGAAGCCAATTCTATTATGGCTGGTAGGCATCCCCGTGCCGATCATATTTTTCCTCTACATGGTGGGCTGGCTCTGACCGTCTATTCGGCAACCTAGAACGAATCAGGAGAACGATCATGGCACTTTCGAAAGCCGCGAATGATACAAAGACCAGCGCACGCGACGCGCTGTCACAGCTCGAGCTCGAACAGCGTCTCGACGACCTGAAGAGCGAGATCGCGTCGATCACCAAGACACTGTCGGCGATCGGCGGCCAGAAGGTCGATGACTATCGTGTCGGCATGGAGCAGCTCGCGGCGGACGCGGTTTCCGCCTCGCTCAAGGCGTTCGACTCGGCCCGTTCGGAGGCTATGTCCCTGGAAGCAACCTTCGAGGACCATGTCCGCGCGCATCCGCTTCGGGCAATCGGCATCGCGGCAGGTGTCGGTTTCCTGTTCGCGCTCATGAGCCGTCGCTGATCATGTCGGAGCTCGTGGCGGTATTTGCCAGACGTTTGCGGGCATCTGGCCAGCAGCTGGTCTTGACGCTGATCGCCTATGCCATCGTGGCGATCCTGTTGCTGTCGGCCTATGTGGCGTTCATGTACGCATTGGCGTTCTGGATCGCATCGGACTTCGGCCCGATCGCTGCGGCGCTGTCGATCGCCATCGCAACGCTGTTGATAGCTGTTGCCATTGTGCTGTGGCTCAAGATGCGGGGCCGCAGATTGGCGCGTCGCCGGGCGCTGCATACAAGAAGTGCGGTGAATGTCGGTTCGACCGCGGCGATGGCGACCGTCGTACCGATGATGGTCCGCGCAAGCCCCGTCGGGTCGCTCGTGGCGGTTGCCGTATTGGCATATGTCCTGTCTCGCGCGGGCCAGCGCGAGCGGCGATGAAGCTGGGTCAGCACCCTTCCGCTGTCTCGGCGGAAGTCTCTGAAGTTTCTGGAAAATCGTGAAGAGTCTCAAGGAGGCTAATATGCTCGAGAAGATACAAAGCCCTGAAGTCAGGGAAATCATGAATGATAACAGTCTGACGCATCACGACAGGATCAAGAAACTGATGAAGATACGCGATGATGCACGCGCTGAGCAGCGTATGGCGTCGGAAGGCCCGACTGTCGATGACGACGGCCTCAATTCGAAACTGCGTGATGTTGAAATGCTGCTCGACAAACTCGGCGAGGCGCCGGCTGCCGAAGAAAGCAAAGGTGCCAATACATTGTAACTGTTCGAGGTCCGCAGAATTTGACCTGCGGATCTTTTCGTGTTCCCTTTGGGAGCCAACAGAGTCTGGGAAAATATGACGGATATGGAACCTTAATAGGATCCATCCGTTAATGGGTACGTCAACTTTTACTGTACGCGTAAGCAGGGGAGAAAATATCAAATGTCATTGACCGCACGGGTCGCAGCCCATCTTCCGTTCCTGCGGCGCTATTCGCGCGCCGTGACCGGATCGCAAACTTCGGGCGATGCTTATGTCGTTGCGACGCTGGAAGCGCTCATCGCCGATATTTCAAGTTTTCCCACGGCGTCGTCGGACCGCGTGGCACTCTACAAGCTCCTGGTCACAATCCTGAAATCTTCGACGGTCGATGTGCCCGCGGTCTCCTCCCATTATGCCTGGGAGAAGAAGGCCATGGCCAATTTGTCGGCGGTTCCGACAATGGCGCGTCATGCCTTCCTGCTGGTTTCGGTGGAGGGCTTTACACTCGCCGAAACAGCGGAAATTCTCTCTGTGACGCCAGAAGAAACTGCTGATCTGCTTGATGATGCCGCCAAGGAAATTTCCCGCCAGATTGCGACCGATATACTGATCATCGAGGACGAACCGCTGATCGCGCTCGATATCGAGCAAATCGTTAAGGATCTCGGCCATACCGTCACCGGCATTGCGCGCACGCACACGGAAGCCGTCGATCTCTATAAGAAGACGTCGCCGGGTATGATTCTTGCCGATATCCAGCTTGCGGACGGCAGTTCGGGCATCGATGCGATCAACGACATCCTGAAAATCGCAAGTATCCCGGTCATCTTCATCACGGCATTCCCGGAACGTCTCCTGACAGGGGAGCGTGCGGAGCCGACATTCCTCGTGACCAAGCCCTACAATCCAGACATGCTGAAGGCGCTGATCAGTCAGGCCTTGTTCTTCAATGAAAGCTCGACAGCAGGTGAAGCGCTCTCGGCATAGGCGTGTGAGAATATTTGACAGAATTTCATGGGTCATTGAACGGGCGGCGCGATCGGCGGACTATGCCGGTCGCCTGTGCATCTCTGGCTCTTGCACAGAATGTAGCGCTACGAGGTGATTTGTGGTTCAAAGATTTCTGTGGCACGCCCAGGATCTGAAAGAAGACAGGCTCAATTCGTTCTTCATTTCCGCGCTTGTCGATATGCGGGCCAGCCTCATCCTGCAGGATGATCACGGGAACTATCTCTGTGTCACTAGCCTGCCCGATTGCTGGACCGTTGATCGCAGCTCGCGCCCGGCGGACACAAGCGTTTTTGGTCCCGAGATCGCGGCGCAGCTCGCCGAGTCCAGGCAAAGGGTGCTACGGACTGGCAATACCGACCAGATAGAGGTCACTCTCGGAGAGGGCCGCGTCTTCGAATTCCGCGTCCTGTCGGTGCTTCCTCGGATAGGCGACGGCCAGATGATCACGACGATCATCGACCGTACCGAAGATCGCCGGCGCGAGAAGGTTCTGCAGCAACTCTTGCGTGAAGTCAGTCATCGTTCCAAGAACCTGCTTGCGATTATCCAGAGCATTGCAACCCAGACATCCCAGCATGCCGACTCGATCGAAACCTACGTGCAGAAGTTCCGGGGGCGCATCTTCTCACTCTCCCGTTCGCAGGATCTGATCACCGATTCCGGTTGGCGCGGCGCCTATATCAGGGAGCTGCTCGAACAGCAGGTCGGATCGTATATCAACGGCAAGATCGGCCTTGTGCGTTTCGAGGGCGTCAATACACTGCTTTCGCCCAATGCCGCCATGCATCTCGGACTTGCCTTCCACGAGCTGGTCATTAACACCATCAGCCACGGTACAATTCTTAAGACGGACGATACGATCGTCGTCCATTGCTCCCTGACGACGACAGAGGGCATAAAGCGGCTGCAGGTTGTGTGGAAGGAGCCGATTGCGCGGGATCAACATTTTCTCGATGAGCGCATGACAACGCCGAAGTCACGATTCGGTCGCGCCATTCTCGAGCGCGTCGTACCTACCTCCGTCAACGGCACCGCTGCCTATTCGATCAGCGACACCGGAATCAGATATACGCTCGACTTTCCGGTTGATATCGATGAGAGCCTCAGAGTTGCGCCCGCGAGTGGGCAATCAGCCGGAAAACGAAATCAATCTTCCTGACAATCGCCTCGGTCAGCACGAACGGATAGAGATCTGGCTGGCCCAGGCTCCGGTTGATGCTATTGATCGCGACGGTGAGCGGTATCCAGGCGGCGATGATCTGGTCGATGCCAGTCGCTTCGTATGGATCGACATCCGTGGGGTGGATGCCACCCGCCAGCGTTTCGCCGGGATAGATGCCATAGACCCGCGCTGTCTCCAGGCCGTCCACCATGTGGAAGCAATGCGCCCAGGTTTCCGCGAAATCCTCCCACGGATGCGATGATGCATAGGAACTGATGAACGTCTGCTGCCAGCCCGCGGGGGCGCCATTGGCGTAGTGATTTTGAAGCGCCAGTGCGTAATCGACATCCGGATCGCCGAACACTTCTGCAAAGGCCGCGATGCCGTTCTGGTCCTTGACCAGCAGATCCCAGTAGAAGTGGCCGATCTCATGCCGGAAATGACCGATTAGAGTCCGGTAGGGTTCGCCCATCTGCGTGCGGCGCCGCTCGCGTTCGGCGTCGTCGGCTTCGGCGATGTTGATGGAGATCAGGCCATCGTTGTGTCCGGTAAGAACCGGAGTCACCCCACCATTGCCATTCGGTTGATCGGCAAGAAACTCGAAGGCCAATCCGTGCTCTGGATCATCCGTGCGGCGCGGCAACGGCAGCTGCCAGCGTGTCAGGGAGTAGAAGAGGTGCTTCTTCGCCTGCTCGATCTTCCGCCAATTGTCGTGGTTTTCCGGGACCGAAAGATCCGGAATCGTCAGGTTGAACCTGCAGGCCAGGCAGAAGGGCTCGTCCCGTTCGACCGGAACCAGCCAGTTGCAGGCGCCTTCCGTGGCATTCTCGCAGAAGATATAGGGACGGCTGGGGTCGGCAAGTGCCGTCCAGTCTCCATCGTCGGTCGGTACCAGAGCCGACATGTCGAACAGGCGGTGCAGATAGCCGATCCGGCTGTTGCAGGCGAGACAGACATCGTTGTTGAAATGGATCGTGTTACCGCAGTTCTGGCATTTGAAAAGTTTCATCAAGTCCGCCTGGATATGCGCGAGAGGGGCGGACACTGCGCTTTGCCTGAAGGTCTTCGAGGCGAGAAGTCCGCGTTTGTGAACGCGCGGAACTATCGAAAGTTCCATCAATGCGCTGGAATTTCAGGGTTTCCGCGTGCCTCGCCGTCCCTGTCGCGCGTCAGGCAATGACCTTTCCGTCGGCGTCGAAGCGATGCAACTTCGCGCGATCCGGTGTCGCGTAGATCACCTCGTCGGTGGTATAGGGGTGTTCGCCGAACAGCCGTGCTGTGATCATCCCCACTTTCTCGGATTCGATATACACGATCGTGTCGGCGCCGAGATGTTCGACATGCACGATCTTGCCCTGCCAGTCGCCGCTTTCACGCGATAGCGTTATATGCTCCGGGCGGACGCCGATCGTTGCCGCACCCGTTTCGCCGATGCGGCCGGCCTCGATGAAGTTCATCTGCGGCGAGCCGATGAAACCGGCGACGAAAAGATTGGCCGGCTTGTTGTAGAGTGCCATCGGCGAACCGATCTGCTCGATCCGGCCGGCGCTCAGCACGACGATCTTGTCGGCCAAAGTCATCGCCTCGACCTGGTCGTGAGTGACATAGATCATCGTCGCCTTGAGGCGCTTGTGGAGGCGGGCGATCTCAAGCCGGGTCTGGACGCGGAGCGCAGCGTCCAGGTTGGACAACGGCTCGTCGAACAGGAAGAGCGTCGGCTCGCGTACGATGGCGCGTCCGATGGCGACGCGCTGGCGCTGGCCCCCCGACAGTTCGGCCGGGCGGCGGTCGAGATAAGGACCCAGCGACAGGAGGTTCGAGGCATTTTGAACGCGCGCTTCGATTTCCGCCTTTGGCTCGCCGGCCTGCTTGAGACCGAGGCCCATATTGTCCTTCACCGTCAGGTGCGGGTAGAGCGCGTAGGATTGGAACACCATGGCGATCCCGCGCTTGGCGGGCGGCACGGCGGAGACTTCCTTGCCGTCGATGATGATGGAACCGGAGGATATATCCTCAAGTCCGGCGATCGAGCGCAGCAGCGTGGATTTTCCGCAGCCCGAGGGACCGACGAAAATCACGAACTCGCCGTCCTTGACCTCCAAGTCGACGCTCTTCAGGACCTCGACCGGACCATAAGACTTGCTGACCGACTTCAGTGTAAGATTACCCACGGGGTTGTTCTCCGGGTTTGTCGTTAGAGGTTGATCATCTGGCCGGTGCGGACGCTTTCGTCCGCGGCAAGGCAGATACGGAGCGATTGCACCGCGTCGCTCATGTGGCGGGTGAGATCGATGTCCTCGCGGATCGCCTTCAGCACATAAGCCTGTTCGAGATCGCAGAGCTCCTGGTGCCCGGGCTCACCGGCCATCTGGAGCATCTGGTCCGGCTCGGCGAAGCCGCTGCCGTCGGCACTGGTTTTGGCGCGGTGCAGGCGGATGGTCGAGGTCTTGGTATGTGTGTCGATGTCGTCGGACTTGGCATTCGGATCCATGACGATCGAAACGCAGCCGTTCGGGCTCATCACGTCCTTCACGAAGAAGGCGGTCTCGGAGATCATCGGGCCCCAGCCGGCCTCGTACCAGCCGATCGAGCCATCATCGAACATGACTTGCAGGTGGCCGTAATTATACATATGCGGCGCGATTTCGTCGGATAGGCGCAGGCCCATGCCGCGCACGGAGACCGCCTTGGCATCGGTGATCTGGCACATCACGTCGACATAGTGCACGCCGCAATCGACGATCGGCGAGGTGGTCTGCATTAATGCCTTGTGCGTGCTCCAGGTCCTGCCAACGGATTGCTGGTTGAGGTTCATGCGGAAGACGAAGGGGCCGCCGAGATCGCGGGCGAGCGAGATCAGCTTCACCCAGGACGGATGATGGCGCAGGATATAGCCAACCACGAGCTTGCGGCCGTTCGCCCTGGCGCAGGCGACGACGCGCTCGGCGTCGGCCACCGTGGTCGCCAACGGCTTTTCGACGAAGACATGGGCACCCGCTTCCATCGCCATGCAGGCGAAATCGGCATGGCTGTCCGAATAGGTATTGATCGAGCAGAGCTCGGGCTCGAGTTCTTTCAACGCCTCCGGGAAGGACGGAAGGATCGTGTATTTTCCCAAGCCGTCCGGCAGTTCGACCTTCGAGCGATTGACCAGGCCAACGATCTCGAAGCCCGGATTGTTGTGATAGGCGAGTGCGTGGCTCATGCCCATATTGCCGAGGCCGGCGACCAATACCCGGATCGGGGTCATTTCACTGCTCCTGCCGTAATGCCGCGGATAAGCTGCCGCGAGAAGATGAGATAGAGAATGAGGACCGGCGCAATGGCGAGCGAGAGCGCCGAAAGCACCGCGTTCCAGTTGGTCACGAACTGGCCGATGAAGATCTGTGAGCCTAGCGTGATCGTCTTGGTCGCTTCCGATGGCGCGAGAATAAGCGGGAACCAAAGGTCGTTCCAGATCGGGATCATCGAAAAGACCGCGACCGTCGCCATGGCGGGGCGCACCAGCGGCAGGACGAGCCGGAAGAAGATCTTGTATTCCGAAAGCCCGTCGATACGGCCCGCGTTCTTCAGGTCGTCGGACACCGTCTTCATGAATTCCGACAGGATGAAGATCGCGAGCGGCAACCCTTGCGCCGTATAGACCAGGATCAGCGCCGTCAGCGTGTTGACGAGCCCTGACGCCACCATGCCCTGGAGAATGGCGATCGTGCCCAGCCGGATCGGGATCATGATACCGAGCGCCATGTAAAGGCCCAGCAGCGTATTGCCCTTGAACCGGTATTCCGAGAGCGCGAAGGCTGCCATCGCGCCGAACAGCAGCACCAGCGCGATGGAAACCACGGTCACGATCAACGAATTCTGCATGTAATGCACGAAATCGCCCTGACCGAGCACGGTCGTGTAGCCGATCAGGTCAAAGGTCGCGGGCTTGTCGCCGATCGCAGGCAGCGGCGGCTGCATGGGATTGCGGAAGATCGCGTTGCGCGACTTGAAGGAATTGATGATGGTCAGCACGACCGGGAACAACGCGATCGCGGTATAGGCGATCAGGATCGCATGTGCTGCTGCTGTGCGGCCCAATGAGGAACGTGCTTTCGACATTTGCTCTTCCTCAGAACTGGTAGTGGCGCATGCGCCGCTGGATGGTGAAGAGATAGAAGCTGACGCCGGCAAGGATGATCAGGAACATCACCGCCGCGATCGTCGCACCCATCGACCGGTCGCCGAGCTGCAGCTGGAAGCCGAAGAAGGTGCGGTAGAGCAGGGTGCCCAGGATGTCCGTCGATCCATCAGGCCCGGCCAGCGCCCCCTGCACGGTATAGATCAGGTCGAAGGCGTTGAAATTGCCCACGAAGGTTAGGATCGAGATGATGCCGATGGCGGGCAGGATGAGCGGCAGCTTGATCTTCCAGAACTGGCTCCAGCCGGTGACGCCATCCATCTCTGCGGCTTCCAGCACTTCATCGGGAATGTTGAGCAGCGCCGCATAGATCAGCATCATTGGAATGCCGACATATTGCCAGACCGAGATCAGCGATACTGCGATCAGCGCGGAGCTTGGCTTGCCGAGCCACGGGCCGAAGATGAATTTCAGGTGCACGAGGTCGAGCAGATAGGGCGTCACGCCCCAGATCGGCGACAGGATGAGCTTCCAGATGAAGCCGACAATGACGAAGGACAGAAGCGTCGGCAGGAAGATCGCCGTGCGGTAGAATGTGGCGAAGCGGAGCTTGGGTACCGAGAGAAGCGCCGCCAGTGCTACACCAACCGGGTTTTGCACCAGCATATGGATGATGAAGAAGATGACGTTGTTCTTCAGAGCGTTCCAGAAATCCACCGACCATTTCTCATCGCCGAACAGGGTGACGAAATTGCCGAGCCCGACGAAGACTCTCTGGTTGTCGACCACGTTGAACAGCGACAGCCACAGGGTTCCGGCTAGCGGGACGATCATCACCGCCGAATAGACCAGGAATGCCGGAAGCATGAAGACAATGATGTGCCAGCGGAACGGCCGCCGGGCAGGTCTCTGCATGCTCACCATGTCCTGGATCTCGGCCATCGACTGTTCTTCCATGTCTTATAATCTGAAACTATCAGCTCAAGCACGCCGATTGCGACGCAAGTGCGCATGCTTGTCATGGCGATCCGACTTGTGACGGCGCCCTCCATGCTTGCAAAAGTGGCGGCGCATGCGAGATGCGCCGCCACCATTATGTGACGTCGATTACTTCGCCGGCTTGTACCAGCTGTCGAGGCCCTTCTGGAGCTTTTCGGCAGCAACGGCCGGCGTGTCGGTGCCGTTGATCACGTTGGCGGATTCGACCCAGGTCTCGTTTTCGAGGTTCGGCGTGCCGCGCGATAGGATCTGGTAGGTCGAGCGGATCGTCGACTTGCACTTCTCGCGCCAGGAAACGAATTCCTGCGCCAGCGGATCCTGCATCTTTACCGGGGTCTTGTTCAGGCTGAAGAAGCCTGGCAGCGAATTCGCATAAAGATCGGCGAATTCGGGTGATGCGATCCAGGTGAGCAGCTTCTTGGCTTCTTCCGGATGCGCGCTCTTGGCGTTCATGCCGACGGCAATGTCGGTATGGTCGGAGATGAAGCAAGGATCGCCATCTTTCGGCACCGGCGGCAGGAACGCACCCATCTTGAACTGGGCCTGGGTGTTGAAGCCGCCGATTTCCCATGAGCCGGCGGGATAGATCGCCGCGCGGCCGAGCGTGAAGAGGTTCTGGCTGTCGGGATAGGTCTGGGCTTCGAAACCGTCGCCGAGATAGGGCTTCCACTTGGCCAGCACTTCATAGGGCTTGACCCAGCCTTCGTCGGTCAGTTTTTGCTCGCCCTTGATCAGCGCCAGCCGGCCTTCCTCGCCCTTCCAGTAGTTCGGGCCGATATTCTGGTAGCCCATTGTCGCGGCTTCCCAAAGATCCTTGGTGCCCATCGCCATCGGGATGTAGTTGCCGTCGGCCTTGATTGCATCGAGAACCTTGAAGAATTCCTCCTCGGTCTTCGGCGGGGTCAGCTTCAGTGCGTCGAAGGCATCCTTGTTGTAAATGAAGCCGTGGATGACCGACGCCATCGGCACGCAGAAGGTGGCGGCACCGTCATCCGTCGACCAGGCCGACTTGGCGACCGGCTCGAAATTCTCCATGCCGGGGTTGCTGGAGATGTCGGCGAGATAACCCTTCTTGTAGAGATCGAGCGAAGCATCGAACGGGCGGCAGGTGATCAGGTCGCCGGCGGAACCGCTTTCAAGCTTGGCGTTGAGTGCAGCGTTGTATTCTGTCGGGGCCGATGGCGAAAAGACCACCTTGATGCCAGGATTCTTGGCTTCGAAGGCCGGGATCAGTTTGTCCTTCCAGATCGAAAGGTCGTCGTTGCGCCAGCTTTCGATCGTCAGCGTCACGTCTTCGGCATGTGCCACGCCGGAGAGGCCAGCGATGGCGGTCGCCACCAGAAGCGCCTGTTTGAATGCACGGGTCATCTTTTATTCTCCCAATTTTAGCAATCGCCCACTGCGGCCGATGCTGGTTCCTTATTCCGTCTGCTACGAGCCTGCCTTCGCCTTCTTGAGAGCGATGCGCAGATTCTGGTTACAGCTTTCGAGCAGCCTGCCCGCCGTTTGCGCGCCATCGGCGCCTGCGGCGAGCAGGACCGCAATCTTCAACGAGCCCTCCGCCTCCTCCAGCAGATCACCAGCCTTTTCGATATCCGTGCCCGCGATATCAGAGACGATGCGGCGTGCGCGGTCGCGGAGCTTGTCGTTATCTGCGCGCAGGTTGACCATGAAGCCATCATGCACATGGCCGAGATGCACGGCCGTCAGCGTGGAGATCATATTGAGCGCGATCTTCTGCGCCGTGCCGGCACCCATGCGGGTC
>Ga0164290_1002344_pt1 | contig 13975 bp, 15 predicted proteins | sample Micstemetagenome_FD_108782 | JGI IMG/M metagenome (GOLD analysis project Ga0164290, IMG submission 108782) | Contaminated culture microbial community from soil near Moab, Utah, USA - Microcoleus steenstrupii SON62 (Illumina Assembly) | ecosystem: Environmental > Terrestrial > Soil > Soil crust... | reverse complement strand
GGGAACCGCGCGTCGCACGCGCACGCGAGGGCCGCGTGGGCGCCGGGCCCTTCTCCGCGCGTCGCGCTTTGCGGAGTGCCTTCTTCTTCGCGCGCGAGATGGTCGGCGCCGAGGTTGTCGTCGTAGCTGTCGACGCGGCGAGCGTGGTCGTCGGCCCTGCTGCCGTGATTGCGGGCGCGCTCGTTGCCGATGGATTCGCGAGGGAGCTGTCGTCTTCGCGTTCGTCGATGAACTGGTGCAACGCTTCGGCCTGCTTTCTGCGCGTGCGCGTGCGCGTGCACTGGCCCGCCTCGGCGTCGACTGCCGGGGAAGCGCGCATCGCGAGTGTGTGTGCTCTCCCTGGCGCCCGGCCAGCAGCCCGGAGTGCCAGCACGCGGCGTGCCGCCCGGAAGCGCCGTGGAGCGGCGAGCGCATTGTCTTGGTTGGGGCGCTTATCGTGCGCGTGCGCGACCGCGCATAGCGTCGTTTCTTTCTCGACACTTGCGCGGTGACGGAACCAACAGGTGCGTGCCGCGGAGTCCCCCGTCGTGCGCGGGCAGTCCGGTCGGCGCGCCGGACGCCGGCGTGGCCCGGGCCAGGCCGCGGCCGGCCCGGGGCCACCCCGCCGCGCCCGTCCGCATATGCGAGGAGCTCCGTTCCGTGCTCGCGCGGCGTTTCTCGCGAGGGGCGCCATCGGGCGCGCCTCCGGGGCGCTGCGCCGGTGACCTCTGCCGCCCGTGCTTTGGTCGACGCAGCTTGGGCTCCGTCGGCAGCCTAGCGCGCGGAGGGGGGCGCTTCTCTTGCGGTGCCGTTCCGGCGAGGCACTTCTCGACGGAGGAGCTCGAGAAGCGCCCCATTCGTCACGATGCGGGCGGCCGTTTGCTCCGTCGAACCGCGTCGAAATCTCGCGCCTCTGCGAAGAAGAGCGCTAGCTACGGGGCGCCGGCACCCGGTTCCGTCGAGCCGCACCGGCCGGCGGCCGAGCCGCCCGCTTGCAAACGCCTGAAGACGGTTTCCATGCGTCATGGATAGGGCGCTTCTCGTCAGCACGGTCGCCAGGTTGCCGCCCGCCGCCCGGCTCGCCGTGTCCGCTGCGCGGGCGCGGCCTTGCCGCGACGTTAGCGAGCGTGGCGACGAGCGAAGTGCGCCGCGAGCGTCGGCGCCACGGAACGGGCGGCGGCGACGCTCGCAGCGCCGCCGCCCGCGGGAAGGGCCGTTCGAGAGCCGTCGCCCCGCGAACGCTCCTCGCGTTTGGACGGGGCGCTTCTCATTTGCGCCGGCCACGGTTCGCAGTCGCAGCGTCCCGTGTCATTGGCCCGTCAAACGCGGATGCTTCGCGGCCGCTAGAGTTGCCGACGCGACCTCCGCCGCCGAACCTCACCGTGGACGGTCGCGCGGCGCCACGCGATACGCGGCCCTGCGCTGCAGGAGGCGGCCTCCGCAACGGCTTGCATGCACGGGTGCGTGTCCCGGCGATGGCGATGATCGCGCGGAGGCCCGCCCGCCGCCCGCCGTCCGCCCCCCATCGCCGGCGGTCCCGCCGCCGCCCGCCGCCGCCGCCCGCCGCCGCCCCCGCCGCCGCGCGCGCGACACAAAACGGAGACGGCGTCGCTGGCTTACGCCGGCGACGCCGCTCGGGGCGATTCTCGTGTGCCGCATGCCTTGGCGTGAGCGCCCATCACGCGCGCGCCGTTACGCGCACGCGCACGGGGCGCACGACGTCAGGGCTTGTACTGGGCGACCGTCGGGTCCGTCGGGAACGCGAGGAAGTGGAAGAACTTCGTGTTGAACTGCGAGCCGTCGCCGCCGTCGCCCGCGCCGCCGTCCGGGAACGCGAAGGGCGGGGTCGCCGTCTGGTCGGGGTCGCCGACCGCGATGAAGACGTAGTTCTGGCCGTTGGCGTAGACGGTCGGAGCCGTCGGCGCGCCGAGGCCGGAGAACGCCTGGATCTGCGGGAGGCTGAACGGCAGCAGCGCCTGCGGGGGCGAGAGCGGGTTCTGCTCACCGAGCGCGAAGAAGTCGGTGTCCGCCTTGCCGGCATAGCCGACCGCGGGCGTGAGCTGGTGCACCATGACGCCGCCGTCGGTAACGGCCGTGAAGCCGCCGCCGTCCGCCGGGTTCTTCACGAAGCCAGGCTGCACAGCGTTGACGCCGACCGCCCCGAACACTGCCGCCGCCGGAGCGGAGGCGTGGAGGAACTGGACGCCGAGGGCGCTGGCCGAGACCGGCGCGCGCGTCGTCTCGAACACCTGCACCTTGAGGTTACCGACGCCGGGCGTGCCGTTGACGGCCTCGTAGCCCGGGCCGCACTTCGGCTTCGTCGGCTCCGTCGCGTCGCCCACGCAGCCCGTGAGCGCGAGGACGTACGCCTTCTCCTTGAGGAACGTGCCCGCCGGGATCGGCGGGAGCTCCCAGTAGTCGACGCCGGCCTGGAAGCCGAGCGCTGCGTCGGCCTTGTTTCCGACGACCTCGTCGCAAACCGTGCCCGGCGAGCCGTTGCCCGGATTGACGATGCCCTTCGCGAAGAGCGACTTCGCGTTCATGACGATGGGCTGGATGAAGCGCGTCGACAGGTCGAGCCCGAAGCTCGGGAACGTGCCGCCCGTGCCGTAGTAGATGCCCGGCGGCGCGTTCGGACGCGCGGCGTTCGGACGATCGGGGAGCGGCGGGTAGGGGGCCACGTCGAGCGCGTTCGCGTTCGTGCCCTGACGGAAGCAGACGCGGATCGCGGCATTGCCGCCGAGCATCGCGTTCGGGCCCATGTCGGTCGTCGCGTTGATCAGCGTGAGCTTCGCGAACGTGCCCGCGTCGGTCCCCGTATCCGTCCCGGTATCGCTACCGGAGTCACCGCCGCCCGTTTCGTTGCCGCCGGCCTCCGGAGTGGTGCCACTGCTGCCGCCGTTGGTGTCGTCGTCTCCGCAGGCTGCAAGCAGGCCGCCGAGCCCCGTCCCCACCACGATGATCGAGGCAAGGCCGTAACGAAGCCATCGAGTGTTTCGCATCACGTTCTCCTTTGACGAAGCCGGTAAGCTCCAGGCTGCGCTGCACGAAGAGCGTCTCCGCGCCCGGCAGCAAAACGACTAGAAACGTAAAGAACCCGCTCACGATGAGCAAGGATCATGGCGGGCATGACATCCGTGTCATGGCAACGCGCCGAGGCGTATAGAAAGTGCAACAAGTCCACGGATTCCAAGCTCTCCAAGTGCTCGTCTCGACGAGGCGAATCGCGTCCAGCGTCCTCGCTGCCGCGGTTGCCGTCGGGTGCCGAACACCGAATGACTCCTCTCGCACGAGGGATGCCGACGCCGACGCGGCTCTACCGCACGCGCCCTCCGCGCCTGCGAGCGCCGCCGGGAGCGCAACCGCAAACGCCTCCGCGACGCCCGCATCCTCCACCACCGCGACCACCGCGACCGCACCCGCGCCGCGCGGCCCGGCGAAGGACCTCAACGTCCTCGTCCTCTCCGTCGACAGCCTACGCGCGGACATGCCGTGGGCCGGCTACCCGCGCGCGATCGCGCCGCGTCTCACCGAGCTCGAAAAGCGAAGCGTGAGCTATACACGCGCTTACGCGATGTCTTCCTACACGTCGATGAGCCTCGGCGGCTTCCTCGGCGGCAAGCTCCCGAGCGAGATGAAGCGGAACGGCTTCTTCTTCGGAAAGTACGCGGAAGACAACGTGCTCTTTCCGGAGCTCCTCAAGAAGGCCGGCGTTCGCACGCTCTCGGCGCACGCGCACGGCTACTTCTCGAGCGCGGGCTTCGACCAGGGCTTCGACCGGTGGGAGATCGTTCCGGGGATCATCTTCAAGAACGAGACGGACCCGAACGTCACGAGCCCGCAGCACGAAGCCATTGCCGAGCGGCTCCTCGGCGATCCCGCGCTCGATACGACGCGCTTCTTCGCGTGGTTCCACTTCCTCGACCCGCACGACCAGTACGTCTCGCACGAGAAGGACGGCATCCCGCCGTACGGCAAGACGCTGCGCGACCGCTACGACGCCGAGGTGACGTTCACCGACCGTTACCTCGGCAAGCTCCTCGACTTCGTCGCCGAAAAGCCCTGGGGCAAGCGCACCGTGATCATCGTCACTGCCGATCACGGCGAGGCTTTCGGTGAGCACAACATGTACGCGCACGGCTTCGAGCTCTGGGAAAACCTCGTGCGCGTGCCGCTCTTCTTCTTCGTGCCCGGCGCCGAGCCGCGGCACATCGACGTGCCGCGCAGCAACATCGACCTCGCACCGACCATTCTCGCGCTCTTCGACGTCGCGCCCGATCCCGGCATGGAGGGCAAGAGCCTCGTCGGCGAGCTCTTCGGCGCGCCCGCCGAGCCACGCGACGTCATCGTCGATCTCCCGATGACGAGCGACAACGACAAGCGTCGCGCGCTCGTGGTCGGGAAACAGAAGATCGTCGCGTACGGGAAAGAAGAGGCGCTGAAGCTCTTCGACCTCGAGAAGGATCCCGACGAGAAGTCGCCGATCACGCGAGGTGAAGCTTTCGATGCGATGGCGAAGCGCTACCGCGAGCTTGCCAAGGCGATCAAGGAAGTGCCTCCCACCGCATGCAACGTCGGCTGCCTGAACCGCGCCTACGCGAAGTAAGCTCGCCGTCATGCGCGTCGCACCGATCGCCTGCCTCTCGGACAACTACGCCTACCTGCTCGTCTGCCCGGAGACGAAAGAGGCGGCCATCGTCGACCCGTCGGAGCCAGACCCCGTTCTCCGCGCGGTCGAGCAGGGCGCAGGCGCCGGCGACGGGAGCGCGCGTGACCTCGAGGCGACCTCGCGCGAGCGCGTGAACGTCGTCGCCATCTTCGCGACGCACCACCACTTCGATCACATCGGCGGGAACGAGGCCGTCGCGGCGAAGCTCGGCATCACGCGCATCTACGGCCACGCGAGCGACAAGGGACGCATCCCGGGTCAATCGCATTTTCTCGAAGACGGCGAGACCTTCACGCTCGGCAGCCTGCTCGTCCGCGCGCTCCACATTCCCGGGCACACGACGGGCGCGCTCGCGTATCACGTCACGCGCGAGCCGAACGCGCCCGTGGTGTTCACGGGAGACACGCTGTTCCTCGCCGGGTGCGGGCGCCTCTTCGAAGGTGATCCGCCGATGATGCACGCTTCGCTCGGAAAGCTCGCCGCGCTCGACGAGCGCACGCGCGTCTACTGCGGGCACGAGTACACGGAGTCGAACCTCCGCTTCGCCGCGCACGTGGAGCCCTCGAACCAAGCCGTCGAACGCGCACGCGCGCGCGCACAAGCCCTGCGCAAGGAAGGCAAGCCGACGGTCCCGGCGACCATCGCCGACGAGCTCGCGTACAACCCGTTCCTCCGCACCTCGTCACCGGAGATTCGCGAGCGCCTCGGAATCGCGCCCGACGCGCCTCCTGCCGAAGCGCTCGGCGTCATCCGCCGCGCGAAAGACACGTTCCGCTGAGCGCCGCGCGGCCCACCGACCCCGGCGGACGCGCCCGCACGCCCGTCAGGGCTCGTCTTTACCGCCCGATGCGACGTACTCCGTGATCGCGATCCGCTCGCGCGCGAGATGCGCGTCCAAGATCGCGCGGAAGCGCGGATGCTCGACGTGGTGCGCCGAGTACGTCAGCGTCGGGGTGAAGCCGCGTACGCGCTTGTGCTCGCCGCCCGCGCCGGGGTTGAACGTCGAGGCGCGCTGCCGAATCGCCTCGTCGACGCCGTGGTAGTAGCAGACGTTGAAGTGCAGGAAGGGGAGCTCGACGTGCGTGCCCCAATAGCGGCCGTAGAGCACGCCGTCTTTCGTCACGTTGAACGCGCTCGCGACGACCTTCCCGTCTTTCTCGGCGACGACCCAGGCGAGCCGATCGGCGAAGCGCTCGGCCACGAGCTCGAAGAAGCGCCTTTTCATGTAGCGCCGGCCATAGAAATACTTGTCGACCGTCGTGAGATAGAGCTCGTGCATCACGCGAGCCATCTCCGCCGTGTACTCCTCTTTGCGGAGCGTGCGGACGACGACGCCGTCGAGCGCGGGCTGCTTCCGCTCCCGGCGTAGCTGCGTCCGCTTCTTCGACGGGAGCGTCGTGAGGAAGTCTTCGAAGTCGTCGAAGGGCCGCGGCTCGCGCCGGTTGTGCCAGTGGTACTGGACGCCGTGGCGCACCATGAAGTCGCCGCCTTCGGCCCACGCGCGCGCCTCGTCCTCGCGCGGGAACAAGACGTGCGCGCTCGAGAGCTCGAGCTCCTTCACGATGGTGCGGACCGCCTTCGCGAAGACGGCGATCGTCTCGCCGCGGTCTCGCCCCGGCTTCACGAGCACGCGGTCGCCCGACGCCGGCGTGAACGGAACGGCGAGGACGAGCTTCGGGTAGTAGTCGATGCCGAGACGGTTCGCGAGGTCGGCCCAGCTCCAATCGAAGACGAACTCGCCTTCGCTGTTCGTCTTCGCGTAGGCGGGCGCAGCGGCGACGAGCTCGTCACCGTCGTAAAGCGCGAGGTGACGCGGAATCCACCCGGCCATTTCGCCGACGCAGCCGGCCTCTTCGAGCGCGGCGAGCCACGTGTGCTCCATGAAGGGGGAGCTCCCTTCGCGGAGAAGCGCGTCCCATACCTCGCGCGGGATCTCGGCGATCCTCTCGAGGACGCGCAACGTCAGCATGGTGCCGCGGTCGCCGTCTCCGTCAGGAGACGTCCTTCCGCACGAGCGCGAACCACGCATCCATCGGCTTGCCGCCCTTCCAGGCGCGCCCGATCGACACGTGCGTGGAGATGCCGCGAAGGTAGTCGATCATTCCGCCGTAGACGAGGCCGGGCAAGATGCCTTCGTTCGGGGCGATCTTCGGCCAGCTCGCCGGCTTGCCCTTCGGCAGCTTCGTGTAGTCGATCTCGAGCTCGCCTTCGTGCTCTCCCTCGCCCGCGCGGACGACGAAGTACCCGGGTCCGGTGAGCGCTGCGGTCGACTGGTGGTTGTAGCCGCCGATCTTCGCGTCTTCGTTCTCGAGCTTCGTGAAGCGCTTCTGGAAGTGCGAGAACGCCGGCAGGGTGTTCTGGCCGTCGTGGATGACCTCGACGAGCGGTCCGAGCGAGGAGGGGACGAGAAAGTCGAGGTCGAGCGGCATGTGGCCCTTTGCAGCCTCGAACAGGGCGGCTTGCCGCTTCTTCCCCCAGCCGCGGATGGTGTGCACGCGGCCCTCGTGTCCGAGACCGTCGAGGACCTCGGCGAGGCGGGGAAGATCGATCGTGGGCTCGAGGAGAACGCTGACGTCCATCGCGGAACGGTTAGCACAGGTCGGAAGGGTCGTCTCACCGTGCGCCGCTCGGATTCGAGCGCGAACGGGCGCACGCGCGCGCATCCAAGTTGGCCCTCCCGGCGGGCTCTTGGTTCGATGCTCCGTCATGACGAGCCGTCTCTATGTCCGCCTCCTTCCGCTCTCCTGCGTCGCGCTCGCGCTCGCCGCCGGTTGCGATTCGCCCGGCTTCACCCGCAAAGCAGGGGCGAAGGCGCCGGCTTCACCGACGGTCGCCGCGCAGCAGGCCGTCGGCCAGACCGAGACCACGAGCGCCGCACTGCCGCAGCTCGGCGGCACGGACGGTCCGGCCGTGCAGACCGCCGGCCTCAGCGTCTCGGACAGCATCGCGAAGGCGTGCGGCATCGCGACACGCGCCGACGGAAAGAAGGTGGCTCCGAGCTTCGAGTACGACTCCGCCGCGCTCGCGGAAGAGGACCGGAAGCTCCTCGGCGAGGTCGCGAAGTGCCTGACCGAAGGCGCGCTCAAGGGTCAGCGCGTCGCGCTCGTCGGTCGCGCCGATGCCCGCGGCGAGCCGGAGTACAACATGACGCTCGGCGAGAGCCGCGCGGACACCGTCCGCCGCTACATGGTCGATCTCGGCGTCGGTCGGGATCGCCTGCTCGCCACGTCGCGCGGCGAGCTCGACGCCGTCGGCAAGGACGAGGCCGGCTGGGCGCAGGACCGCCGCGTCGACGTCGAGCTCGCGAAGTAGCAGAGTCGCGGGCGCCGTGACGGTCGAGGGCTACGACGAGCGTCTTCCGCGTGAGTACTACGCGCGTGACGCGCTCGTCGTCGCCAAGGCTCTCGTCGGGACGTTCCTCGTCCACGGTGAGCGCGTCGCGCGCATCGTCGAGACCGAAGCGTACCGCGGGCCGACGGACCTCGCGTGCCACGCACGGGTCGGGATCACGAAGCGGACGCGCACGCTCTACGGACCTCCCGGGCACGCGTACGTCTTCCTCATCTATGGCATGTACGACTGCTTCAACGTCGTCTGCTACGGGGAAGGAAAGGGCCACGCGGTGCTCGTTCGCGCCGTCGAGCCGGTCGCCGGAATCGAGCCGCCCACGCGGACCGACGGCCCCGGGCGCCTCACGCGAGCGCTCGCGATCACCCGCGCGCACGACGCGGTCGACCTCGTCGCGAGCGGCTCGCTCTACATCGCGCCGCGTCGTTCGCGGCCGCGCATCGAAGTCACCGCGCGCGTCGGCGTCGGCTACGCGGGTACGTGGGCGGAAGAGCCGTGGCGCTTCTTGGACGCGGAGAGCCGCCATGTCTCGCGTCCTGCGCCGAGGACCATCGGGCTCGGCCTCACGGCGGCTTCGGCGCCTCGGAAGACCCTGCGCCGTCGATGAGCGCTCGCACGGCGGCGAAGCGCTCGTTGGGGATCGGGATCGAGAGATTGTATTGTGCAATCTTCCACCCGCCGTCCTCCGCCTTCACGAGCACGCCGGTTCCGCGCGCCGGGCCGAGCCGCGCCGTGTCGAGATCTTCGTCGAACCAGGCCGCGTCACCGACGAAGGTGATCTCGCGGCGTGTGGCGCGCATCGTCCAGGCCTTGCCCTTCGCGAAGTGCGGGTGCGCGTAAGCGCGGAACTCGGGGACGGTCCAGCGCTCCTTCGCATCGGTGCCGAGAAAGACGCCCCCCGGCGCGAACGCTGCGAAATACGCTTCTTCGTCGGCACGCGCCGCGGCCTCGTGCCATGCGTCGAGCACGCGCGTGACCTCCGCGCCGACGCCCGCGTCCCGTCCCGATACGGCGGACGCCGCGGGACACGTCGGCGTTGCCTCGCGCGCGCACCCGGCGGCGGCGAGCAGGACGAAGAGAGCGAGAGGGACGGCGCGGCGAGGCATGCGCGTGCCCTCGTAGCATGCGCGCTTCACGGCGCGACGAAGACGACGGCGCGCACGGTGGCGTCCGGCGGCGGGCCTTCGAAGACGAGCCGCAACGCTTCGCCGCGTCGGATGCACGCGGGCCCATTCGGCGGTACGAGCCCGGCCGTGCCGTTCGTCGTCGTTCCGCGAACCGTGCCCGAGGCGTCCACCAGAGACACCTTCACCGGCGCGCTCGCCGCGAAGACGGCGCGCACGCAGGTATCGCGCTCGGCCGAAACCTGCGCGGCTCCCTGCGCGGCGAGCGGTAAGCGGAGCGCCTCGCGCATGAGCGGCGCATCGATCGCGCCGCGCGCGGCAAGGGCGTCGAGCGACGGCACGGCATCGGCCGCAGCGACCGCGCCAGGGTGCTCACTCGCGAGGCCGGTGCCACGTGGCGCCGTGCGAGGTGCCGACCCCGTCATGCGACCTCCGCATCCGGCGGAAAGCGCGCCGATCATCACGGCGACGCCGGCCGCCGTCCTGCGCAGGCTCACGCGCGCGGCTGCGACGTCATCTCGCGCGCGGTGCTGCGCGCGTCGGCCGCCGGTGCGGGCGCATCGACCGCGTCCATCCGGCACGAGCCCTGGAACTCGACGCCGCGCTCGATGAACAGCGACGGCGAATGGATGTTGCCGACCAGCTTGCCGGGCGCGTGGATCTCGATCGACTGGCTCGCGCGCACGTTGCCGTGCACGACGCCGCCGCGAACGATGACGGTCGCGACCTCGATCTCCGCATGCACCTCGGCGCCATCGCCGATGATGAGCGTGTCGTCGCTCTTGATCTCGCCCTTGAAGGTGCCGTCGATGCGAACACGGCCTTCGAAGTAGAGCTTCCCCTCGAAGCGGGTTCCGCGACCGAGGAGAGCCGTGATTTCCGTGGCGGGGAGGGCGTCCATGGCTGGCGTGCGACGTAGCAGCGCCGCCGCGGCGGGGCAACAGCCGGAGCGCCTCACGCGCCGGCGCGCATTTGTCTCGCCGCGCGCACGCATGCTCTACTTCGGCTCATGCGCTCGATCGTGACCTCCGCGCTCGTCGTCGGGCTCGTCGCCGTGCTCGCCCCTTCTTCCGCGCAGGCCCAGCAGCAGGGCGCCGGAGGGACGGGCGGGCAAGCGGCGCCGCCGCCCCCGGGCGGTGGGACGTCGACGTCGGCGAGCCCGAGCGGCGGAGGAGCAGGGCCGGCGGGGACGACGGGCAGCGACGACGCGAAGAAGACGCCGCATCGCGACGCGGCGGGGTTCACGTTCACCGACAAGCCGGCCGCGGCGGCGCGCCGGCCGGCGACGGCGCGTGCGAGCGGCCGGCACGCGGCAGGGCCTCACGCGAGCTACCCCGGCTTCGAGCAGCTGCCGGACGGCGGCTCGCGTCTCTTCGTCCACCTCTCGCAGTCGGTGCCCGTCGAAGAGCGCCGCGCGCAGGGCTCCGTCACCTACGTGCTGAAGGGCGCGCACGTCCGCGTGCACAACGACACGAATGCGCTCGTCACCGTGCACTTCAACACGCCGGTCGCGACGGCGCGGCTCGTTCCGCACGGCGCCGACCTCCACTTCGTCGTCTCGCTGCGCGGAAGCTCCACGCCGACGTTCAAGGTGCAGGACGCGCAGGACAAGACGGCGACCTTGACGATCGACTTCCCACAAGGCGACTTCAGCGGGGGAGAGGTCACCGCCACGGCACCGGCCGAGCCGGGCGCGGCTCCGGCGCATCCGGCGAAGGTCACGAAGGCGTCGGCGCGCAAGCAAGGCGCGCCGCCTCCCGCCCCCAAGCCCTGACCGATCGAGTAGGCTGCGCGCGCGCCCTCGCGGGCGGCTCCTCGCGATGCGCTCGATCGCCGTCTCGCTCCTCGTCTCGCTCGTGCTCCTCGCGTCACCGCGTGCGGCCGATGCGCGCGAGCCTCGCTCCGTCGATGCGGAGGACGAGGCCGAAGACGTATCCGACGCGCTCGCGGACGACGATGCGCTGGGCCTCCGCTCGAACGTGCGTACGCGCGCCGAGGAGATCAGCTTCGACGCGCGTGAGCGCACGGTCGATCTCATCGGCAACGTGCGCGTCGATCTGCCGCCGTTTCATCTTCGTAGTCAGCGCATCCGCGTCGCGCGTACGAAGTACGGAATCGAGGTGGACGGACGCGGCTCGCTCGCGTTCTGCCCCTGCCTCGGCACGCCGCTGAAGGTCGGCTTCGACCACGCGATCGTCGCTCCGCCGGGCGATCTCATCCTCACGAACCCGACGCTCCGCTTCTACGACGTTCCGGTCTTCGCGCTGCCGTACTTCTGGATGCGTTCCGACGAGAAGCTCGGCGTGCTTCCGCCAGACATCGCGTATCGCGGACAGGACGGGATGTTCGTCGGCGGCGGCGTGCACATCCCGTGGAAGAGCGGAGGACGAAAGCTCGCGCTCGACCTGCGCGGGGGCGCTTACTTGTTCGACGGTTTCGCCGTCGACACGCGGCTTCGAGCTCCTGCGAGCGCGACGCGCATTCGCTTCGATCGCAGGCCTGGCGCGCCGGCGCCCGTGCTTCCGGGCACGCCCGCCCAGAGCGCGGACGAGGGGCTGCTCGTCGATGCGCGAGGCTCGTCTTCGAGCGGTGAGCTCGGCGCAGCGTGGGATGCCGACGTGCTTCGCGGGCGGCGCGGCGTAGCGGCGACGACCGACCTCGACGCGGCTGCGAAGCCGTGGGACCGCGCGGCGATCGAAGGCGCGCTCCGCGGCGATCACGTCGTCGTCGCGACGGCCGTTCGCGCCGTCACGAGGCGCGGCGGCGGTCTTACCGACGTCGAGGCGGCGGGGCCGATTGCGACGGTGAGATCGTCGGGCGCCGTCTCCTCCGGCATCACGTACGACGCGACCGCCGAAGGCGGATCGCTGCGCCTGTCCGGCGGCGCGCTGCCGTTCGGGCCCATCGGGGGCGCGCCTCCGACCTCTCCCGATGCCATGAGCTTCGTGCGCGCGGAGCTCGGCGCGCGTGCCGTCGCCACCTCGGGTGCGCTCGAGAGCTCGCTCGCGCTCCGGGGCGTCGTGGATGCCACGCGTGACGCTCTGGGCGCGGACGACGGACGGGCAGCAACGGCGCGCGGCCGCTTGGCCGTTCCGCTCGCGAAGGCGTTCGAGGGTGATCTCGTGCACGTCGTGGAGCCGTTCGCCGAGCTCGCCGTGCTCCACGCAAAGGCGAACGCGATGCTCGGTCTCGCGGCCGCGCGCGGCGGTGCAGGGCTCCGCGGCACCGCACCGATCGCCGACGTCGGCCTGCGTACCGCGCTCGGCCACTGGGCGAGCCGCGACGGGCTCGAGCTGATGCTCGCCGGCGGCGCCGCCTACGGCTCCGATGCGGTCGCGTCGCGTGTTCGACCGCTCGCGCGCGGGCGCTTGTCGATGACGACGCGCCCGCTCGGCGCATCGGCAGATGCCGGTACGGTGTTCGGCGAAGGCCGCTCGGAGAGCGGAATCGCCGTGAGCGCGCGAGCTCGCGTCGGGCTCGAAGACAGCGTCCGCATTCTGCTCAACGTCGCGACGCGCGGCGGTCTCGATCCCGTGCTTGCGCGCGCGCTCGTCGATGCTCCGCTCGAGCCCGCCGCGGGTTTTCTCGTGCGAACGGGCACGACGGGAGGAGCCGGCCTCGTCGTGCCGTGGTCGCGCGTGGTGACGACCTCGGTCGGCGCGGACGGCGACCTCACCGCGCGCGAGCTCGTGGCCGCGCGCGGCAGCGTCGAGCTTCGGGATCGCTGCGGCTGCCTCACCCTCCGTGTGGTGGGCTCGCATCGCATCGGGCGCGAGGGCGTCGACGTGTGGCTCGCCCTCGACTTCGGCGGCGATCGCTGAAGCGCGCTCGCGCTGCGGCGCGGTGAGATCACGAAGTGAAAGCGATGTTCAGAATCACATTCACGTTTTTGTTTTGCGTAACGCGCGCCGTGGTGGCTCACTCACGAGCATGAAGGGCGACGCCAAGGTCATCGACCTGCTCAACGAGATCCTCACGGGGGAGCTCACCGCCATCAACCAGTACTTCTTGCACGCGAAGATGTGCGAAAACTGGGGGTACAAGCGGCTCTACGAGCATATTCGCAAAGAGTCGATCGACGAGATGAAGCACGCCGATGCGCTCATCGAACGCGTGCTCTTCCTCGAGGGTCTGCCGAACCTGCAGCGGCTCGGGAAGCTCAACATCGGTCAGACCGTCATCGAGCAGCTGAAGAACGACCTCGCCGTCGAGCTCGAAGCGGTGCCGCGCCTGAACAAGGCCATCACCGAGTGCCGGACGATCGGCGACAACGGCACGGTGGAGCTTCTCGAGAACATCCTCACGTCCGAGGAAGAGCACATCGACTGGCTCGAGCAGCAGCTCGAGCTCGTGAAGCAGATCGGCGAGGCTCACTACCTCGCGCAGCAGATTCGCGAGTAGCCCTCGCGCGCGGTGGGCGCGGCGCGGGTCAGGCGGCCGACTTGCGGGCGAGGCGCTCGGGGGACACGAGCCGCTCGCCCGAGACCGGCGGCGGCGCCGCGGTGACGCTCGGCGCGAGCGCGTCGAGATGGTCTTCGATGAGCTGGTCGATCATGCCGTGGCACGCGCCACAGTCGCCGCCGGCGCGGCACATCTTCGTCACGGCCTCACGCGTGTGAGCTCCGCCCGCAATCGCGGCTTCGACCTCGGCGTCCGTGATGGCCATGCAAACGCAGACGTACATCGCTCCCTAAAGATAAAGAAAACCACTTTCAAGAGCAAGCGCGGCCGTGGCATTTCGTCCCCGCACTCCGCGTAAACACGAGCGATCTTCGCGAGTTCAGCCGCTGCCGCTCACGTAACGCGCGAGGCTCCTCCAGCGCCGTTCTGCGGGAGCGCCCGCTGTTCTTCCCGG
>Ga0164290_1002343_pt1 | contig 13980 bp, 10 predicted proteins | sample Micstemetagenome_FD_108782 | JGI IMG/M metagenome (GOLD analysis project Ga0164290, IMG submission 108782) | Contaminated culture microbial community from soil near Moab, Utah, USA - Microcoleus steenstrupii SON62 (Illumina Assembly) | ecosystem: Environmental > Terrestrial > Soil > Soil crust... | reverse complement strand
TCAAGTCCATCCCCGCCGATGCGATGATGCTGGATGTCGGTCCGGAATCGATTGCTTCAGTCAATGCGTGGATCGGCAAGGCCAATACGCTGGTCTGGAATGGGCCGCTCGGCGCCTTCGAAATCGAGCCATTCGACAAGGCAACCGTCTCCGCGGCGCGGCATGCCGCCGAGGAAACCGAGGCCGGAAGGCTCGTCTCAGTTGCGGGCGGTGGGGATACGGTGTCGGCGCTCAACCATGCCGGTGTGACGGATGACTTCACCTACGTATCGACCGCCGGCGGCGCCTTCCTGGAATGGATGGAAGGCAAGCCGCTTCCCGGCGTCGACGTGTTGAGCCGGGCAAGATAATGAGTGGACAAATGGCGGGATATCCCGCCATTTGTCAGGTGGAACCCGAGGGGAGAGCACGATGAGCAACGGAACCGGGTCACTGCTGATCCTGCTCTTCGTGCTGGTTGCCTTTCCCATATTCTTCACAATTCTCTGGGTTGGCATCACGCTGCTGATGTCATTCATCGGCGGCTGGGGAAAGGTGGCGAAACGCTATCCGGCGCTCGATCGTCCTCGGGACGGTGTGGTTCTTACCCGCGTTACCGGCATGTTCGGCGTGGCGCGCTACAAGTTTGTTCTGACCGTAATCACGACGGATACCGGCTTCTATATCGAAAATCGGAAGGTTTTCCGGCCCGGGCACCATCCGCTCTTCATTCCCTTCTCCGCCATTCGCGATGCACGGAAACAGGTGCTCTTCTTCTGGGAATATGTTGCTTTCGACGTTGATGACCTTGCCAGCGTTCGGCTACCGTCGAAGGTCTTCGTCGGCACTCCGGTGGAAATTGCGCGTTAGATTCGTGCCTTCGTGCTTCTTGGCGTGGTCAGCAACAGTGTCGTCTCGCTGCTGGTGATGCCCTGAATCAGGCGGATGCGGCGCAGCACCGCGTCGAAATCCGGTAGCGTGCCGGCGCCGAGTTCGGCGATCAGGTCCCAGCGGCCATTGGTCGTATGAATTGCGGAAATCTCGGAAAATCCGTTGAGGACCCTCAGCACCCGGTCGGCGGAGTGGCCCTCGACCTCGATCATCATGATGCCGCGTACCGGTAATGCGGCAGCGTCGGATTTCAGCATAACGGTATAGCCGATGATCTCTCCGGATTGCTCCAGCCGCTCCATCCGGGTTCGTATTGTCGCGCGTGCCATGCCGAGTTCGATGGCGAGATCCGAGACGCTACGGCGGGCATTATGCCTGAGCAGTGTGATGAGCTTCTGGTCGAGATCGTCCATCTTGTTCCAACATGGTGGGCAAATTCATCGGAATGATAAGTTAAATCGCTAATTTTGCCAAATCATATCGTTCACATTGCCACCTCCATGTGTTCCAATCAACTTAAGGAGACATTCATGAAGATCACGCTTATCGGTGCGCCCGTTCAGGAAGGCGCAGGACGTCTGGGATGCGATATGGGACCGGCTGCGTTTCGTGCCGCGGGCCTTGCCGTCGCGTTGCGCGAACTCGGCCACGACGTTACCGATGCCGGTAACGTGGCGCCGGCAGCGCCGCGCACGTTCGATCATCCCAACTCCGCGCTCAAGAAGCTCGGCGAGATCATCGCCTGGACCGAGGCGCTCGCCTATGCCGCCTTCACCGAGAGCCAAGATGCCATGCCGATTTTCATGGGCGGCGATCACAGCCTCTCCGCGGGCACCGTCGCCGGAATGGCAAAGCGCGCGAAAGCAATCGGCAAGCCCTTCTACGTGCTGTGGCTCGATGCGCATACCGATTTTCATTCGCTGGTCACCACCACATCAGGCAACCTGCATGGCACACCGGTCGCCTATTTCACCGGCCAGCCGGGCTTTGAAAGCTATTTCCCGCCGCTCGAAGTGCCCGTGAAGCCCGAGAACATGTGCATGATGGGCATTCGCTCCGTCGATCCCGCAGAGCGACGCGCCATTCGCGAGGCCGGCATTCACGTCGCCGACATGCGGATGATCGACGAGGAGGGGATCGTGGCGCCACTGAGACGATTCCTCAAGGAGGTCGCGGAGGCGGGCGGCACGCTGCATGTCAGTTTCGATGTCGATTTTCTCGAGCCTTCGATCGCCCCCGCCGTCGGCACGACGGTGCCGGGTGGCGCGACCTTCCGCGAGGCGCATCTCGTCATGGAAATCCTGCACGACAGCGGACTCGTTTCCAGCCTCGACCTCGTCGAACTCAACCCTTTCCTCGATGACCGCGGCCGTACCGCGCTCCTCATGACCGATCTCACCGCCAGCCTGATGGGCAAGCAGGTGATGGACAGACCCACCAGGAGTTATGCATGATCCCGAATCTCAACATCGTCCCCTTCGTCAGCGTCGACAACATGATGAAGCTCGTGATGCGGACGGGGGTCGAGACCTTCCTGACCGAGCTGGTCGCCTATATCGAAGAAGATTTTCGCCGCTGGGAACTGTTCGACAAGACGCCGCGCGTCGGTGCGCATTCCGAGGCCGGCGTCATCGAACTGATGCCGACCAGCGACGGCACGCTCTACGGCTTCAAATATGTCAACGGCCATCCCTATAACACGCGTACCGGCCGCCAGACTGTCACCGCCTTCGGTGTGCTTGCCGATACCGCGAGCGGCTATCCGACGCTGATCACCGAGATGACGATCCTGACGGCGCTGCGTACCGCCGCCACCTCCGCCATGGCCGCCAAATATCTCGCGCCCGAAGGTGCAACCACGATGGCGATTTTCGGCAATGGTGCACAATCCGAATTCCAGGCGATGGCCTTCAAGGCTATCCTCGGCGTCAACAAGCTGCGCCTCTACGACATCGATCCTAATGCCACCAGGAAATGCGCACGCAATCTCGCCGGTCACGGCTTCGAGATCGTCCAGTGCGCTACGCCAGAAGAAGCGGTCAGTGGCGCCCACATTATCACCACGGTGACGGCCGACAAGAAGAACGCTACGATCCTGACCGACAACATGGTCGGCGAGGGCATCCATATCAACGCCGTCGGCGGCGATTGCCCCGGCAAGACCGAGCTTCACAAGGATATTGTGCTGCGCTCTGAAATCTTCGTGGAGTACCCGCCGCAAACCTGGATCGAAGGCGAGATCCAGCAACTCGACCGCAGCCATCCGATCAACGAACTCTGGAAAGTGGTCGTAGGTGCTGAAAAAGGTCGTACCGACAAACGCCAGATCACGCTGTTCGATTCCGTCGGTTTCGCGATCGAGGATTTCTCCGCGCTGCGCTATCTGCGTGACCGGCTCGCTGGAACGGGCCTGTACCAGGAACTCGATCTGCTGGCCGATCCCGATGAACCGCGCGATCTCTACGGCATGCTCTTGCGTTCGGTGAAACAGGATACTAAAGTCGCGTAGATCATTGGTTGATCGAACGACTAAGAAGTATTGGGTGCGTTGGCAATTGATCGGTTCCGATCAAAACTGTCACCTTTTCGTAACAGTGCTCAAATTGGTCTTTTCCCGCCTTCAAATTTTTACAATTTTGCTATTATAGAGAATTCCATACCCCTTGTGCGGTGCATCGGTGATGTCCACATAGCGGGTGTTGTCGGCCTCACGTTCGTTTTGCCCCGCCGGTCGAGGCAGCGTGTGATCGACGGACTGGATGACGACCGCGTTGCGATGTGATTGGCGCGAAGTCCGCGAGCGGACTTGTTGCATTGCAGCAAAAGGGTATGCTCCTGGCTGAAGCCGGGACCGGTTTATCATTTAAAACTTCGACCACCGGCCAGGGACGATGAAACATGTTTTTAAGAAAATTAGCTCTCGCTATAGCCGCGTCTGTTTTTGCGGCCTCTCCCGCCTTTTCCCTCGCAGCGGATGACCCCGCTTCTGCCACCCAGACAGCGGCCAAACCTACTGATGCCAACCTTCCGGCGATCCGGGTGGTGGATGTTCGCGAGCGCAAGCTCGTCGATCGCATCATTGTTACCGGCACGATCGAGGCTGTGGAAGAGGCCTATGTCCAGCCGCAGGTCGAAGGTCTTCGTATCGAGACGCTCAAGACGGATGTGGGCGACACGGTGAAGGCCGGTGACGTGCTTGCTACGCTTTCCAACGATGCTCTGCTGCTCGAAAAGAGCCGTCTTCAGGCAAACCGTGCGAAATCGGAAGCTGTAACGGCGCAGCTCAAGGCTCAGCTCGCCGAGGCCAAGGCCAACGAAGCCGAGGCGATCCGCCAGGCCGAGCGCGCGGAAAAACTGGTCAAGAGCAAGGCAATCTCGGTATCGCAAGCCGAGCAGCTGCGCGCGACGGCGACGGCTTCGAGCGCACGCGTCAATTCGGCAGTTCAGGCGATCCTGGCCAATGAGGCCGACGTCAAGGTTGTCGATGCACAGATCGAGGATATCGACCTCAGGCTTGCGCGTACCGACATCAAGGCGCCGGTCGATGGGGTCATTTCCGCCAAGAACGCCAAGATCGGTTCGATTGCGGTGAGTGCGGGCAATCCGCTCTTCACGATCATTCGCGACAACGCCATCGAGCTGAAGGCCGATGTTGCGGAAGGCGATCTCCTGAAGCTCCGCCCTGGCCAGGTCGTTCGCATGTCGGTTGCCGGCACGAGCGCCAAGGTCGATGGCAAGGTCCGGACCATCGATCCGGTGATCAATGCCACCACCCGCCTCGGCACCGTGAAGATCTCGATCAACGACGCGGCCGCCGCCAGGATCGGCATGTATGCGTCGGCCGAAGTCGTCGTCTCCGAACGCAACGTGCTGACGCTGCCGTTGACCGCCGTGACATCGGAAGACGGCTCGATGATCGTCCGTCTGGTCGATGACAAGGGCGTCGTCAAGCTGACGAAGGTGACGACCGGCGTGCAGGACGGCGACTTCGTCGAAATCGAAAGCGGCCTGAAGGCAAAGGACATCGTGGTCGAGAAGGCGGGTGCCTATGTCCGCGACGGCGACCGCGTGAGCCCGGTTTTCCCGCAACAGACCGCTTCGAACTGACGAGGGCGCGATCATGAATTTTTCCGCGTGGTCCATCCGCAATCCCGTCGCGCCGCTTCTGGCGTTCTTCCTGTTGACGGTGCTCGGCATCAAGTCCTTCTACGAATTGCCGATCACCCGCTTCCCCAATATCGACGTGCCGATCGTCTCCGTCAGCGTATCGCAGGCGGGTGCAGCCCCGGCAGAACTTGAAACGCAGGTGACGCGCGAGGTCGAGGATGCCGTTGCCGGCATCGCCGGTGTCGATTTCATCCAGTCGACCGTCAATGACGGCGTGTCGACGACCGCCATAATGTTCAAGATCGAGGTGCCTTCCGACAAGGCATTGCAGGATGTCAAGGATGCGATCGACCGCATCCAGTCCGACCTGCCGGCGACCGCCGAAACGCCCGAGGTCTCCAAGATCGACGTCGAAAGCAACGCGATCCAGACATTCGCGATTTCCTCGCCGAACATGACGCTCGAAGAGCTTTCATGGTTCGTGGATGATACGGTCAAGCGCGCGCTTCAGGGCAAGGCCGGCGTCGGCCGTGTCGATCGCTACGGCGGCGCCGACCGCGAAGTCCATATCGAACTCGACCCGGCCAAGCTGAATTCGTTCGGTATAACCGCGGTCGATGTGAACCGGCAACTGCGCAGTACCAATGCCGACCTGGGCTCCGGCCGCAGCCAGCTTGCCGGCAGCGAACAGGCGATCCGCACGCTGGGCGACCAGCGCGACGTCAAGGCTCTTGCCAATACGACAATCTATGTCTCGGCCAACAGGTTCGTGAAGCTCGCGGATCTCGGCACGATCAAGGATACCTACAAGGAGCCGACATCGTTCTCGCGCTTCAACGGCAATCCGGTCGTCTCCTTTGCCGTCTTCCGGTCGAAGGGCGCATCCGAAGTCACGGTCGCCGAGACGGTGGACGCGGGACTGAAGGACATCCGCGCCAAGCATCCCGATGTGAAGATCGAACTCGTCGATGACGCGGTCTATTTCACCTATGGAAATTATGAATCGGCAATCCATACGCTGATCGAAGGTGCCGTTCTCGCTGTCATCGTGGTCTTCCTGTTCCTCCGGAATTGGCGCGCGACCCTGATTTCCGCCGTGGCGCTGCCGCTGTCGGCGATCCCGACATTCTGGATCATGGACTTGATGGGCTTCTCGCTCAACCTTGTCAGCTTCCTGGCCATGACGCTGGCGACCGGTATCCTGGTCGACGATGCGATCGTCGAGATCGAGAACATCGCCCGGCATATCAAGATGGGCAAGACACCCTATCGCGCGGCCATCGAGGCCGCCGACGAAATCGGTCTTGCCGTCATCGCAACGACCTTCACCATCATCGCGGTGTTCACGCCTGTGTCGTTCATGGGTGGCATTCCGGGGCAGTACTTTATCCAGTTCGGCCTGACGGTTGCGATTGCCGTGTTCTTCTCGCTCGCTGTGGCGCGACTGATCACGCCCTTAATGGCGGCCTATCTGATGCGGGCGTCGGACGCCGATGTCGGTCATGACGACCATGAGAGGGAAGGCTGGCTGATGCGCGGCTACACGCGCGTCATCGGCGCGGTAACCCACCGTTGGTACGGCAGTTACGGCACCGCAGTCGCCGCGATCGCGGTGGTGGTCGGGTCCTTCATGCTCCTTTTCTACATGGTGCCGGGCAGTTTCATGCCGCCGGAAGATGCCGGTCGTGTGATCCTTTCGGTCGAAATGCCGCCGAGCGCCAAGTTGGAGGATACCGACGAGGCAACCACCGAAATCGCCAATCGGATCAAGGGACTGGAAGGCGTCGACAGCATCTATATCCTCGGCGGCTCGTCGCCGAAGGGTGATCTCGAAGTGCGCCGCGCCTCCATCTATATCAATCTCAAGAAAATCGAGCACTCGCTCGTCAAGAAGCTCGTCAACGACGTCGCGGGCAAGCTTCCCGTCATCGGCGCCTATGTGCCGAGAATGGAAGTCCACGGCCGCACCATTCCGCAATGGGATATCGAGACTGAAATCTTCAAGCGTGTCGGCGACATCGCGGATGCCCGCATCCTGAAGCTGAACGACCGGGGCGAACGCGATATCGCTTATAATTTCACGTCTTCGAACGCCGAAGACCTGGACAGGGCGACAGCGTTGCTCGAAACGGAACTTCGCCAAGAGCCTTCGCTTCTCAATGTAGGCTCAGAAGGCGCGCTGCCCCGCTCGGAAATCCAGATCCGGCCTGATCCCGTCCGTCTGGCGCGCCTCGGCATCACCACGGCGCAGGTTTCCGAACTGGTGCGCGTGGCGACGATCGGCGACGTCGATACCGGGCTTTCAAAGGTCTATCTCGACGACAGGATGATCCCCGTCCGGGTTCAGCTCGACCTTTCGGTCAGGCGGAACATGGCCCAGCTCAAGGCGCTCAAGATCCCGACCAACACGGGAGCATCGGTGCCGCTGGCTTCGATTGCGGACGTGAACTATTCCGAAGGCCCAAGCATGATCAAGCGCTATGACCGCAATCGGGTCATTACGCTTGGTGCAAGCCTGCCGCCCAGCGTTGCGCTCGACACGGCGACTGCGGCCTTCAGCGAGGCCGTGGCGAGAGCGAAGCTTCCCGCGACGGTCCAGCAAATCGAGAGCGGCGATACCAAGATCCAGGGCGAAATGGTTCAGGGCTTCGTGACCGCGATGGTTCTGGGCGTCATGCTGGTGTTCGGTGTGCTGATCCTGCTGTTCAAGGACGTGCTGCAGCCGATCACGATCGTGTTCTCGCTACTGCTGGCAACTGGCGGTGTGGCGATCGCGCTCATCATCACCAACAACGCCATGTCCATGCCCGTGCTGATCGGTATCCTCATGCTGATGGGCATCGTCGCAAAAAATGCGATCCTGCTCGTCGATTTCGCGATAGAGATGATGAATCGTGGCATGAAGCGCAGCGAGGCGATGGTGGAGGCGGGCCGCAAGCGCGCCCGTCCTATCGTCATGACCTCCATCGCCATGTCGGCCGGCATGTTGCCTTCCGCGCTTGGCGTGGGAGAGGGCGGCGCGTTTCGCGCGCCGATGGCAATCGCCGTGATGGGAGGGATCATCGTCTCCACGGTCCTGTCCCTGGTCGTGGTGCCCGCGTTCTTCCTGATCATGGACGACATTTCCCGCCTGCTTGGCTGGATTTTCAGTCGCATGATCGGCAAGAAGGACGAGGAGATGGAGATTCTCGAAAACGAGGAACTGACCCGCCTGCTCACCGACAACAGCCGCACGATTTCCTCGCTCGAGGAGCGGCTTCAACGGCTTGAAAGCGACAGGCCGGGCGTCGAGCCCGCACCCGCCGCCGCCAGAAGCCGCAGAGAGTTGGCAGCCAACGATCGGGAAAGCAAGCCGCTCGCGGCGGAATAGAGGTCTTCCTCGATCGCAAAACACAAGAAACCTGGCCGGCGGCCGGGTTTTTTCCTTCTGAAAGAATAATTGCTCGCAATTGATCCAGATCAATTCGGGTGTCTGTCGTTGCTGTATTCTTGGATCCTGACGGACATGTAATCGGGAGACCACGGATTGCAAAAGAGCCTGAAATTGAACGCACGCGACCGGGATGTCCTGTCCAGGTGCCGTCTATTGGCGACCCTCGAACTTCGGCTACAGAAAAGGGTACTGGATTGCGCCATCGTGACCGCGCATCCGAACCGCGAAATTATCATCGAAATGAATTCGCAGCCCGGGCAGTTTTTCATCGTGCTTAATGGACATGTGCGCCTTTACAGGATCGAAAAGGACGGCCGCGAGGCAGACATCGCGGTCTATGGCCCCGGTGACGTGTTTGCCGAATGCGCCATGTTCCTCGAAGGATGCTATCCGTTCCAAGTGCAGGCGGCCGAGGCGACAACGCTCGCCCGATTTGACGGGGAGAAGATCCGCCCCATGATCGTCGAGGAGCCCGCGCTCGCGCTATCTCTTATGCGGATCATGGCTTTCCATGCCATGGATGCCCGTCTGAGTATCGCCAACGACAGACTGCACACGGCGCCGCAGCGGGTCGCCAAGTACCTGCTCGAACTCTGGCATGCGCATGGCGGTTCCGGCAATGCCTTCAAACTGCCGTTCCAGAAGAGCCTGCTCGCCGGCAAGCTCGGACTTGCGCCGGAAGCGCTTTCACGCGCCTTTTCCATGCTCCGGAATGCCGGGGTTTCCATTCGCGGCCGTATGGTGCAAATCACCGACGCCGAGGCGTTGAGGAATTTCTGACATAGGCATCGCTGGAGCGGGTGAGGGGAATCGAACCCCCGTATTCAGCTTGGGAAGCTGCTGCTCTACCATTGAGCTACACCCGCTTGCGGCCTTTCAAATCCGATACATTCGGCCCGCTGTCAAGGTCTATCCACGCAGAGCGTAGCTTCCAGCTCGACACGCGGGACCCGCGTGTTTGTCGAACTTCCGATGTGTGACTTCCAAGATTGTTCTTCCTTCCCCACGACCCGTTTTGCTAAGAGCGGGCGATGAAATCCGGAAAAGGAAGACGAAGGCATGGATCGCTTGAAGAGCCTGATTGAGTCGCGCAGGTTCGAACTCATCATCACCTGGCTGATCGTGGTCAATGCCATCACGCTCGGGCTTGAGACCGTGCAGGCGATCACCGTGAATTACGGGGACTTGCTGTCTGCTCTCGATCATGCGCTGCTGGCAATCTTTGTCGTGGAACTGCTTGCCAGAATGGTGGTCTACCGGACCGCTTTCTTTCGCGATCCCTGGCGCGTATTCGATCTCGTGGTGGTGGGTATATCGCTGTTGCCGGCAAGCGGGCCGCTGTCGATCCTGCGGGCGCTCAGGGTTCTCCGCGTGCTCCGGCTGGTTTCTATCATTCCCTCGATGCGCCGTGTGGTCGGCGGCCTGTTCCTGGCGCTGCCGTCGATGGCGTCGATCTTCCTGCTTCTCTGCCTGGTTTTCTACGTCTTCTCGGTGATGGCGACCAAGCTTTACGGTGCCGATTTCCCTGATTTCTTCGGTAGCATCGCCGCATCCGCCTTCACGCTGTTCCAGGTCATGACGCTCGAGAGCTGGGCGGCGGGGATCGTGCGGCCGGTTATGGAGAAGCATCCGCAGGCCTGGATGTTCTTCCTGCCCTTCATTCTCGCCACCTCGTTCACGGTGCTCAACCTCTTCATCGGTATCATCGTTTCGGCGATGCAGCAGGAGCATGAGGCGGAAGCAGACACTGCGCGCGAAGAAATGCAGGAGGATCAGGCCACGATTCTGCGCGAACTCAAGGCGATCCGCGCGGAGCTGACCGCACTGCGCGCCCGGCAGGAATGAGCGGCATCGGGCTCGCCTCAGCCTTCTTCGGCGCGAAAGTGCTTTGAGAGCTTGAGGCCCTGCGCCTGATAGTTGGAGCCCAGGCCGGTGCCGTAGAGAGCCTCCGGAAGTTCATTCATATGCTCATAGACCAGCCGGCCGATGATCTGGCCGTGATCGAGGATGAAGGGCACATCGTGGCTGCGCACTTCAAGCACCGCTCGCGCGCCGGCGCCGCCGGCCTCGGCATGGCCGAAACCGGGATCGAAGAAGCCGGCATAGTGGACGCGGAATTCGCCGACCAGCGGGTCGAACGGGACCATCTCGGCGGCATAGAGCGGCGGAACATGCACGGCCTCGCGCGAAACGAGAATGTAGAACTCGTCCGGGTCCAGGATCAGTTCGTTGCGGCCGCGGCTGTAGATCGGCTCCCAGAAATCGTAGACGTCATGGGCCGCCTTGACATCCACGTCGATCACCGCGGAATGCCGCTTGCCGCGATAGCCGACCAGCCCCTCCGGTCCGGTGCCCTTGAGGTCTATCGACAGCGCGATCGAGGAGCCTGCGATGACGGGCGTTTCGCTCGCGACCAATGTGTCGGACAGGTGCAGCGCCAGCATCTCGTCCTCCCGCAGCAGCGACTGGCCGTTGCGGAAACGGATCTGCGACAGGCGCGAGCCGCGCCGGACGACGATCGGGAAGGTCTTGGGTGATATTTCCAGATAGAGCGGCCCTTTGTAGCCGAGAGGGATCTGGTCGAATTCCTGGGAATAGTCGGTGATCACACGAGTGAAGATGTCGAGGCGGCCGGTCGAGCTTTTCGGATTGGTGGAGGCAGAGAGCGACGGCGGCAGGTCAAGGCTTTCGATCAACGGCACGATATAAACGCAACCGGTTTCCAGCACCGCGCCCTCCGCCAGATCGATCACGTGAAGCTTGAGTCTGTCGAGCTTGTCGGCCACCCGCTTCGACGGCCCGGGCAGGAAGGATGCGCGCACCCGGAATGCCTTGGCGCCCAGCCGGAGATCGAGGCTGGCCGGCTGGACCTGATCGATGTCGAGCGGCTTTTCGGATATCAGCCGGCCGTCGTCGAGCAAGGTCCGGATTTCGCGATCTGCAAGTATGCCCGCCATTTCATCTCCTAAGGGGTCAGACCCTGAGTTTGGCCGGACAATAGAAATCCATTCCCGTTGACGCAAGAAGGCAGATGCGTTAAGCCCGATTTGTCCCGTGGTGATTTGGCCGGCCGGCTTGCAGCCACGTTAAACAAGTAGCTAAAAAGGCCGGGTTCGTTGGAAACCGGCCTGCTTTTTGCGGCCGGTTTTTTGATGTCTGAAGGTGATGATATGAGCAAGAACTGGCGGCCGGCAACCAAACTCGTCCACGGCGGCACATTGCGTTCGCAATATGGGGAAACGTCCGAAGCGATCTTCCTGACGCAGGGTTTTGTCTATGAGAATTCGGCTGCGGCCGAAGCCCGCTTCAAGGGCGAGACGGATGGCTTCATCTATGCGCGCTATGGAAGCCCGACCAATGACATGTTCGAAAAGCGCATGTGCCTGCTCGAAGGCGCCGAGGATGCGCGGGCCACTGCCTCCGGCATGGCCGCCGTCACCGCCGCCATCCTTTGCCAGCTCAAGGCAGGCGACCATATCGTCGCCGCGCGCGCGCTTTTCGGGTCCTGCCGCTGGGTGGTCGAGACGCTGGCGCCAAAATACGGCATTGAATGTACGCTGATCGACGGCAAGGATCTTGCCAAGTGGGAGCAGGCGATCCGGCCGAATACCAAGGTGTTCTTTCTGGAAAGCCCGACCAACCCGACGCTCGAAGTGGTCGATCTCGAAGGTGTCGCCAGGCTCGCCAATCAGATCGGCGCCAAGGTCGTGGTCGACAATGTCTTCGCCACGCCGCTGTTCCAGAAGCCTCTCGAACTCGGCGCGCATATCGTCGTCTATTCCGCCACCAAGCATATCGACGGCCAGGGCCGCTGCCTCGGCGGCGTGGTGCTGTCGGACAAGGAATGGATCGACGCCAATCTTCACGACTATTTCCGCCATTCCGGTCCCGCCATGTCTCCGTTCAATGCCTGGGTTCTGCTCAAGGGGCTTGAGACGATGGCACTGCGCGTCAAGCAGCAGACGGAGAACGCGACCAGGGTGGCCGATTTCCTTGCGGGCCACAATGCGGTCGCCAAGGTCATCTATCCCGGCCGCAAGGATCATCCCCAGGCCGACATCATTGCGCGCCAGATGACCGGCGGCTCGACGCTCGTGGCGTTTGAGTTGAAGGGCGGCAAGAATGCGGCCTTTGCCCTGCAGGACGGGCTCGATGTCGTCAAGATCTCCAACAATCTCGGTGACGCCAAGAGCCTGATCACGCACCCGGCAACGACCACGCACAAGAATCTCAGCGACGATGCGCGGGCCGAACTCGGCATTTCGGCGGGGCTGTTGCGCCTCTCGGCTGGGATCGAGGATGCGGATGATTTGATCGAGGACTTCGATCGGGCATTGGCGAAGGTCGGGACGTAATATTGGTGCCCGCGTCCAACGCGCCCTTGCGGGAAGGCGTTGGGGCGGGATACTAATTCGCGACTCCACGGGAATGATCGATATGCCGGAAACCAATCCAAAACGTCGCCTACGCTCGCAGGACTGGTTCGACAATCCCGATCATATCGACATGACCGCGCTCTATCTCGAGCGCCTGATGAACTATGGCATGACGCCGGAGGAACTGCGCTCGGGCCGGCCGATCATCGGCATCGCGCAATCCGGCAGCGATCTCAACCCCTGCAATCGCCATCACATCGAACTGGCGCGGCGGGTGCGCGACGGCATTCGCGATGCGGGCGGAATAGCAATCGAGTTCCCGACCCATGTTCTGTGGGAAAACTGCAAGCGGCCGACGGCGGCGCTGGATCGCAACCTTGCCTATCTCAGCCTTGTCGAGGTGCTCTATGGCTATCCCTTGGATGGCGTCGTGCTGACGACCGGTTGCGACAAAACCACGCCCTCGGCGCTGATGGCCGCATCGACCGTCGATATCCCGGCCATCGTGCTCTCAGGTGGACCAATGCTGGATGGCTGGCACGAAGGCAAGCTTGCGGGATCCGGTATGGCGATCTGGCAATCCCGGCGCAGGCTGGGTGCCGGTGAGATCGACGAAGAGGAATTCCTGCAGACGGCGCTCGATTCCGCGCCGTCCATCGGCCATTGCAACACGATGGGTACGGCCTCCACGATGAATGCGCTGGCCGAAGCGCTGGGCATGTCGCTGACCGGTTGCGGCAATATTCCGGCCGCCTACCGCGAGCGGGCGCAGATGGCCTATCGCACCGGCAAACGCGCCGTCGAGATCGTGCTTGAGGATCTGAAGCCCTCCGACATCATGACGCGCGAGGCCTTCCTCAATGCCATCCGCACCAATTCGGCGATCGGCGGATCGACCAATGCGCAGCCGCATCTGGCCGCCATGGCCAAGCATGCCGGCGTCGAGCTCTTCCCAGAGGACTGGCAGACCCACGGCTTCGACATTCCGCTGCTGGCCAATGTCCAGCCGGCGGGCGCCTATCTCGGCGAGCGCTATCATCGTGCAGGCGGCACGCCCGCCGTGATGTGGGAACTGCTTGAGAACGGCAAGCTGAACGGCGACTGTCTCACCATCACGGGCAAGACCATGGCCGAAAATCTCAAGGGCCGGGAAGCGACGGACCGCGAGGTCATCTACCCCTATGCCGCGCCGCT
>Ga0164290_1002342_pt1 | contig 13987 bp, 10 predicted proteins | sample Micstemetagenome_FD_108782 | JGI IMG/M metagenome (GOLD analysis project Ga0164290, IMG submission 108782) | Contaminated culture microbial community from soil near Moab, Utah, USA - Microcoleus steenstrupii SON62 (Illumina Assembly) | ecosystem: Environmental > Terrestrial > Soil > Soil crust... | reverse complement strand
TTCTTGGTGTTCGGCCAATTGGTGATTGGTCTATTTCGATTACTTTATCAATATTCTCCAAACCTGATATTGATTTGTATTCAAGCGGTGTACCTTTTGAATTGTAGCAATGCTTTGCAAGCAATGGATATAATGTCTCATTAATCAATGTTGATTTACCACTACCGCTCACACCACTTACAACAATCAACTTCCCTAAAGGAAATTTCACACTTACATTCTTCAGATTATTTCCTTTTGCACCTTTTATCTCAATACACTTACCATTGCCCTTCCTTCGTTCTTTTGGTACAGCAATCTCCTTTTGACCGTTTAAAAACGCTGCCGTTAAAGAACCATTCTTCAGAATATCTTCAGGACTACCCTGCGCAATTACTTTACCGCCATGATAACCAGCCTTCGGACCAATATCAATTAAATGGTCCGCCGCCAGCATAATGTCTTTGTCGTGTTCAACAACCAAAACACTATTACCAATATCACGTAAGTTTTTCAAAGCAGTAATAAGGCGGTGATTATCTCTCTGATGCAAACCAATTGATGGCTCATCTAAAATGTATGTGATGCCTTGTAGTTGTGATCCTATTTGTGTAGCCAAACGAATACGTTGCGATTCGCCACCACTTAACGTTCTGGTAGGTCTGTCGAGCGTTAAATATGTCAAGCCTACATCCAATAAAAATTGAAGGCGTTCTCTTATTTCTTTGATGATCTCTTTTGCAATAACATTTTGCTTTTCACTTAGCCTCTTCTCAATTCCACCAAACCATTGCAATAAATGATCAAGGTCCTTATGACTTAGCTCTGAAATGTTCTTCTCATCAATCTTAAACCAAAGGCTTTCTTTTTTTAGTCTTGTGCCGTTACATGTTTTGCAGGTGGTTAATTGCATAAAGGCCTCTGCCCAGCGTTGAACAACTTCGCTGGTGCTGGTAGCAAACCATCGCTTCACCTGGTTTACTACACCTTCAAACTCACCGCTATATACATTGCCTTCAATCTCTTCATCGTTGAATTGCAACTCCTCTCCTGTTATACCCTCTTCTTTACCATATAAAACAATGTTTAGTGCTTTCTCCGGAAGATCTTTTACAGGTTTATCTAAACTGAACTTGTATTTTTTGGATAGCGTTTGAACTTGTCTGAAAATATAGGCTTCTCTCTCACCGCCCAATGGCGCAATACCACCCTCGTTAATGCTCAGGTTATCATCCGGAACAATAGCCTCCATATCAACTGTATAAACCTGGCCTAAACCTTTACAAGTTGGACAAGCACCATAAGGCGAATTAAATGAGAATGAGTTGGGTGATGGCTCTTCATAACTAATACCAGTATCCTCACACATTAATTGTCGGCTGTATGCTGCCTCCCCGGTTTTACCTTTCTCATCTTCATAGGAAATAAACATCAGGTCCTTTCCAAGCTTTAATGATTGTTGTACACTTTGACTAATGCGTGTCCGCAAGTCGTTAGTTACTTTCAGACGGTCAACCACCAACTCAATGTCATGAATCTTGTAACGGTCCACCTGCATCTTCGGAATTAAATCCTTTACTTCACCATCAACTCTTACTTTTAAAAATCCTTTCTTGCGAACTTCTTCGAATAACTCCCGGTAATGGCCTTTCCGACCTCGCACCAAAGGAGCTAACAATGTTATCTTACAATTATTAAAACGCTTAAAGATGTTGGCTACAATCTCATCTTCGCTCCATCGAACCATTTTTTTACCGGTGTTGTAAGAATAAGCTTCGCCAGCTCTTGCACACAGCAAACGCAAAAAGTCATATATCTCTGTAACGGTCCCAACCGTTGAGCGAGGATTCTTATTAGTTGTTTTTTGTTCGATGGAAATCACCGGTGATAACCCTGTGATCTTATCTACATCAGGTCGTTCCATTTCGCCTATAAACTGACGTGCATAAGCTCCAAAGGTTTCCATGTACCTTCTTTGGCCTTCTGCATAGATGGTATCAAAAGCAAGAGATGATTTACCGCTTCCGCTGATTCCCGTAATAACCACTAATTGGTTCTTTGGAATAGCTATATCTATATTCTTAAGGTTATGTTCTTTGGCTCCAAAAACCTCGATAAATTCTTCCGAATGTCCGTTTGTTGACCCGTTTGTTTTTTTCATACGATTGCTTCCCATCACAAGTTTGCGAAGGTACTGAAGCATTTGATTTTGCTAAAAAATTTAACAAGGCAGCCTTTAATCCGAGACCGAATTCATTGCTGAAATAAAATTTGGCACAGTATTGTGTAAGTAGTGGCGAAAAACATTCTCTACTCTCAAAAAAATTGCTAACGTATGAAAAACACCCTCTTTTTAGCTATAGTAGCTATATGCTTTAGTGCAACTGCTTCTGCACAATCTACAGTAGATTCTATTCGTGCAAAGTACCAGTTGAAACCAATGCCGGCACCGTTAACCGTTGAAAAAACATTTCCTGTTTTAGGTTCTTATCAACTAAACAAGGACGAAGCAGAGCAAACAACTACTGCGAGTACTACAACGACTACATCTACTACCGCAACAACAGATGTAACGGCTACAGGAACTGACATGCAAACGATGCAGCAGGCTGATGTAACCATTACTCTGGATTCAGTAAGCAAGGGTATTGTATGGGTTGAAGGTTTGCCACAGGGTAAGTTCAAAGCATACCTGAGAAAATCACCTGCCAGCTACAGAATTATTGCTCAAAAGACAAACCTTGGAAAACAAATTCCTGAAGGCACTTTGATTTTCGATCCTGCTACCAGTACGCTAAACATTGCTATGGGTTCGGCATTTAACGATGAGGATCCTGCAGGAATCTTTGCAACTGTACCAGCTAATACAACAGAAGCTGAAATAAAAGTGAAAACAGCAAAATCGAAATCGAAATCAAAGATCACTTTTTATACAGCAACAAAAATTATGGATACTACTGCTGAGACACAACAGAATACGTCCGAAAGCGCAGCAAAACAATAGTCTTCTCATTTGCATATTTCATAAAGGGCTGATTTATTTCAGTCCTTTTTTTATTTAGTGGCCGAATCATTTTTTTATAAAACAATATCCTACTAAATTTGTAGACTTTTATTTTTATGCAGCAGAATCAATTACCTATTGGAATTTTTTACGAGCACCCCGAATGGTTTAAAAAACTGTTTCAGCGATTGGATGAGCGAGGTTTGAATTATAAAAAGCTGCATGCAGGCTTTCATCACTTCGACCCTTTACTTACTTCCAAACAATACAGCGTTATTTTAAATCGGATAAGTTCGTCCTCGTACTTGCGTGGTCATGGACAAGGCATTTTTTACTCTAAAGCATTTATTGCTTATCAAGAGCAAATAGGCGTGCCGGTGATAAACGGTACAAAAGCTACTGAAATTGAAACGTCGAAAGCATTGCAACTTTTACTGCTTTCAAAATTGGGATTGAAATATCCTAAAACAATAGTGGTTAACCATATCTCACAAATTTTAGATGCAGCTAAACAACTTCAATTTCCCATTGCTGTAAAGCCCAATATTGGGGGTGCAGGGGCGGGTATCATCCGTTTTAATAGCCAGGCAAGTCTTGAAGAAGCAATTGAAAATAATGCAATTGATCTTGGCATTGATCAAATAGCATTAGTACAAGAATTCATACCCGTAAAAGGTGGCCATATTAATCGGGTTGAAACATTAAATAGAAAGTTCTTGTATGCCATTAAAGTTTTTACCACAGGCGAAAGCTTTAACCTCTGCCCTGCTGAGATCTGTCAATTGCCTGAACAACCTCAAGAGATTGGTGAAGTGTGCTTAACTACAGCAACAAAAAAAGGATTGAAAGTAGAAGCTTTCACACCTCCTGCACATGTTATTGCAAACGTTGAACGAATAGTAAAAGAAGCCAGGATTGATGTCGGTGGTATTGAATACATGATTGACGATAGAACCGGAGAAGAATTGTATTACGACATTAATGCGCTTTCCAATTTTATTGCCGATGCTGAAAATGTAATTGGCTTCGATCCTTTTAATAACCTGGTTGATTTTATTGAATCTTTTATAAACAAATAATTTATGCGATTTGGATATTGGCTGCCCGTTTTTGGCGGCTGGCTTAGAAATGTAGATGATGAACAAATGGAAACCAGTTGGAACTATGTAAAAAGACTGGCTCAAAGAAGCGAACAAATCGGCTTCGATCTTACATTGATAGCTGAACTTTTTTTGAACGATATAAAAGGCGAAGAAGCTCCTTCGTTAGATGCATGGTCAACTACAGCTGCATTAGCTGCAGTAACTGAGAAATTGGAACTGATGGTTGCGGTGCGGCCAACTTTTCATAACCCTGCAATACTTGCAAAGCAAGCAGCCAATATTTCTCACATTAGCAATGGTCGTTTATCACTTAACGTCGTTTCGTCCTGGTGGCAACAAGAGGCCTTGAAATATGGTATCCAGTTTGAACAACACGACGACCGCTATGCTAGGATGAAAGAATGGCTTCATGTGGTTACATCTGCCTGGGAAAAAGATCATTTTTCCTTTGAAGGAAACTATTATAAAGTAAGCGACACGGTTCTGCAACCAAAGCCTTTAATAAAACCGGCTATTTATGCCGGCGGCGAATCGGAGGCAGGTAAGAACCTGATATCAGAAGTATGTGATGGTTATGTGATGCATGGCGATGCTCCTGAAGTGATTGCCAAACGAATTGCTGACGTAAAACAAAGAAGAGAAAAATTAGGTTTACCGCCAATGAATTATGGGGTAGCTGCTTATGCTATCGTTCGGAACACAGAAAGTGAAGTAAAAAAAGAAATTCAGCGCATCACTAATGTGCAAACCTCCTCTGCCGGATACACCAATTATCAGCAATGGCTGAATGGAACCCAACTGGAAAAAAGAGTTTCCCTGGAAGATTATAGTGTTTCCAATCGTGGACTTAGAAGCGGACTGGCTGGAACACCTGAACAAATTGCAGAGCAGATTGAAAAATTTGAAAGAGCTGGTGTTGATTTCATTTTATTGCAATGCAGTCCGCAATTAGAAGAGATGGAGCGTTTTGCAGAAGCCATCATCACATATCAACCCGCATAGGATTTTTTACACTGTCATAACTGAAAGACCGCTTTGTTAAAGCGGTCTTTGTATTTCAGGCCAATACTGCATTTGACTTACTTTTGTGCGGCTTATGAAAGAGTTATCTGTAGTTATTCCCGTGATGAATGAAGAAGACAATGTGAAACCATTGTTAGAGGCTGTGCGATCTGCATTATCAGAATATGATTATGAAATTATTTTGGTAGATGATGGCTCAACAGATGCAACCCGGAAGAGAATCATTGAGTATAGCGATGAAAGAACAATACTGGTAGAGCTCCGCAAGAACTATGGTCAAAGTACAGCAATGACTGCTGGGATTGATCATACCGATTGTAAATATGTGGCTTTACTTGATGGTGATCTGCAAAATGACCCAACAGATATCCCTTTTATGCTGGAGTTGTTGAAGAAAGAAGATTGGGATGTAGTAGCCGGAAATAGAAAGAACCGTAAAGATGGAATGGTGCTGCGCAAAATCCCGAGCAGAATTGCCAACGCCATGATTCGCCGAATGACGGGTGTTTATATAAGAGACTATGGTTGTACGCTTAAGATCTTTAGAAAGGAAATAGCAGAAGATTTAGGATTGTATGGTGAGCTGCACCGCTTTATTCCTGTACTGGCAAAATTGCAAGGTGCCAGGATTACGCAAGTCGATGTAAAACACCATCCAAGGAGATTTGGGAAAAGTAAGTATGGCATTGGACGTACGTTTAGAGTGCTTTCCGATCTTGTTTTAATGGTGTTCTTTAGAAAGTACATGCAGAAGCCAATGCATCTTTTCGGTACTTTGGGCTTCGTAGGCTTGGGCATAGGAGTTCTCATCAATCTCTACTTGCTTGTATTGAAAATATTAGGTCAGGATATTTGGGGCAAGCCACTTCTGATATTAGGCTTGATCTTTTTACTCGGAGGTATACAAATGATCACTATTGGGATATTAGCGGAGATTGCAGTAAGGACCTATTATGAATCTCAAGCTAAGAAGACGTATAATGTGAGGAGAGTTTACCAGGCCAATAAAGAATACAAACCTGCATTGGAAATCACAGTTTAGAAAGCAGAAACTCCTGATTCTTTAAAAACCAATCATTGAAGTTTTTCAAACCTGTTTGCAAATCTGTTTGAGGGTTATAGTTCAATAATCGCCTTGCCTTTGAAATGTCGGAAAACGTCCGGGGTACATCGCCGGGTTGTTCAGGATGTTGTTCAATGATTGCTTTTTTGCCAACTACTTCTTCTATGGATTTAATTAGCTCTGATAAGGACACAGTATAGCTATTTCCTACATTGATAATTTCAAATGGAGAGTCTCTATAATCAATAGCTGCTTTAACGCCATGTACAATATCATCAACATAAGTGTAATCCCTGCTGGTAGAGCCATCGCCAAACATGGCAATAGGTCTACCTGCGTGTATAGCTTTGGTGAATTTATGAATAGCAAGGTCCGGCCTTTGCGAAGGGCCATAGACAGTAAAAAAGCGAAGGGCTATAAAACGCATCCCATACAAATGACTAAATACATGCCCTGCCATTTCACAGGATAGTTTTGTCATTGCATAAGGACTGATGGGCTGTAATGGCTCTGTTTCCTTCCAGGGCACATTCCTGTTCACCCCATATACACTGCTCGATGATGCAAAAACAAAATGTTCCACTCCTGCTTCCTTTGCAAAATCGAGAAGTATCTGCGTGCCGATCACATTCACCTTTTCATAACCGATTGGATCATCGATACTTGGCCTCACTCCTGCTTTAGCGGCAAGGTGAATGATCACATCTACAGGTTGTGGTAATACATCATTCAATTCTTTCACCGAAAGAGAAGTGATGTCTCTATCTATGGTTAAAATGTTCTGCTTACCCTCGAAACCTTTTGTATTTAACAGTTTAAAATGCCTTGGATAAAACGGATCAAAGTTGTCGATGGAGGTTATAAAAATTGATTCATCTTGTAAAAGAGAATGTATCAGGTTACTACCTATAAATCCTGCCCCACCAGTTATTAAATAATGTTTTCCGTATCGATGCATCAATTAGTCATTGAGCTACAAAATAAAGCATATGCAATGGTTAGGGCACAAAAAAAGCCTACGAGTTTCGAAGGCTTTTTAGTGTCGGGAAGACAGGATTCGAACCTGCGACCCCCTGGTCCCAAACCAGGTGCGCTACCGGCCTGCGCTACTTCCCGAATATTTTTAACTGCGGTGAGGGCGGGATTCGAACCCGCGGTACAGTTTAACCCGTACGGCAGTTTAGCAAACTACTGATTTCAGCCACTCATCCACCTCACCTGGTGCCCACTAACCCAACCCTCATTTGCAAGGGCTGCAAAAATAGGGAGAAGGCAGTAATATCAGAAAAAATTAAATCCTAAATTCCAAATTTTACACTTTAGAATTTAGGATTTACTATTTAAAATTTCAACTGGCTTACATTGCTGCTAACTGAACTTTTTGCTGGAGTTCCATCACACTATCTCTAAAAGTACCATCTGTATCCATCAAATCTTTTACAGTTTGGCAAGAGTGGATCACTGTGGTATGATCTCTTCCTCCGAAATGCTCGCCAATTGTTTTGAGAGAGTTCTTAGTAAAAGCCTTAGCTAAATACATCGTTATCTGGCGTGCCTGAACAATCTCTCTTTTACGTGTCTTCTGAAGCAATTTATCATAAGGCACATCAAAGTATTCGCATACCATTTTTTGTATGGTATCAATGGTGATTTCTTTACTGGATGTTTTTACAAAGTTTCGCAACACTTTCTTCGCCAGGTCTAGGTCAATTTCCCTACGGTTGAGCGAAGATTGTGCCAATAAGGAGATCAATGCACCCTCTAATTCACGTATGTTTGTGTTGATGTTATAAGCAATATACTTCACCACTTCTTTCGGCATTTCTAATCCATCACTTTTCATCTTTCTTTCCAATATTTCAATGCGGGTATCATAATCCGGCATTTGAATATCAGCACTCAATCCCCAGCGAAAGCGGCTTAGCAATCTTTCCTGAACACCTTCTAAATCTTTAGGTGATTTATCAGAAGTCAGAACCAATTGCTTACCTGATTGATGTAAATGGTTGAAGATGGCAAAGAATGCATCCTGTGATTTTTCTGCACGGTTAAAGAATTGCACATCATCAATGATCAAAACATCTATCAATTGATAGAAATGAATAAAATCGTTGATAGCATTATTACGGCTATGATCAACAAACTGGTTGATGAATTTTTCTGAGCTTACATACAACACCACTTTATTCGGCTGCAAACGTTTCACTTCATTGCCGATAGCTTGGGCCAAATGCGTTTTACCTAATCCGACTCCACCATAAATCACTAAAGGGTTAAATGAATTAGCGCCTGGTTTTTCCGCAACTGTTTTTCCTGCTCTTCTGGCCACCCGGTTGCTATCACCTTCAATGTAAGATTCTAATGTATAATTAGGATTTAGTTGTGGGTCAATATGCATCTTCTTCAACCCGGGAATAACAAATGGATTCTTAACAGGTGTATTTATAACCAAAGGAAAATCCATTTCATTATTAGTAAATGTTTTATAGCTCTGGCCAGACATATCAACAGTAACAGGCTTATTATAATTGTTTCCGCCATCTACCATGATACGATATTCCAAACGGGCTTCTTTACCTAATTCTCTTTTTAAGGTTTTAGCAAGAAGGTTTACATAATGCTCCTCCAGGTACTCATAAAAAAATTGGCTTGGAACCTGAATGATCAACACATTACCCTTTAAGGATACAGGCCTGATAGGTTCGAACCATGTTTTAAAATGCTGCCACTCTACTATGTCTTTTATTATTGACAAACAACTGTTCCAAACGAGTTCGGCATTCTTCTCCATGTACGCTATAGCAGTTTATAATGAGTTTATGAATTGTATTTACTTCAAAAAGGTTTTTCACAGAGTGTGAATAAAAAAATTTGGACGGAGAGCGAATATATAAAAAAGAGCCTGAAAAAAAAATTTTTATTCACCGGTTTTTTTACTAACTGTAATTGATGTTGAATCAACTAATTTCTTCTTTTCTTTTTTATTGAAAATAAAATCCAAACGACCTAATTGAATGCCACCCCAACCTACCTGGTTAATAATAACATCTTCTCCCTTTTTATTCTTTACAACATCTGGTGTGTCAAGGAAAGTATGTGTATGCCCACCAATGATCAGATCAATGTTTTCTGTTTCTCTTGCCAATACCTGATCACTTATTTTGTTATCGTTGTATTTATAGCCAAGATGCGATAAACAAATGATGAGATCACAATTTTTCTTTTTCAATATTTCTGCTGCTTCATTCGCTTTCTGAACAGGATCTAAATACTTAGTACCTCCATGCAGATTCTCAGGCACTAAACCTTTTAATTCAATACCAACACCCGTTACTCCTATTCTTAGATTACCTCTTTTGAAAATTTTATAAGGCACATATCTATTCTCCATGATTGTTCCGGAGAAATCATAGTTATTAATGATCATAGGAAAAGAGGCATGTGCATTTAACTGATCGGCGAGGTTTTGTAACCCGGCATCGAAGTCATGATTTCCAATAGTACCTCCATCGTAACCCATTGCCGTCATTGATTTCAGTTCAGGCTCTCCTTTGTATACATTGAAGTAAGGAGTACCCTGGAAAATATCACCAGCATCTAACAACAAAACATGTTTTGCCTGGCTTCTGATCTGTTTTATTACATGCGACCGTGCTGCTACACCTCCTAATCCCTGGTTTCTTCCCCCATCCATCGGAAAGGGATCTATTCTGCTATGCACATCGTTTGTATGAAGTATTGTTAATGTCTCTGTTTCTTCAAACCATTCGGCTGCACCTGCTAGTTTAGAACCAATGAAAAAGGAACCTGCGGTTAATGCTGTTTGCGAAATAAATTTTCTTCTATTCATTGGTAATTCTTTTTTCTTCGTTAACCGGTATATTTTTTCCCTGAGCTTTCATAGCAGCGATGTAATCCATTATAGCATCACGCATTAAATAACCTTTGTTCTGCTGTGGAATAGACTTTAGCATGTTAGCATCATCGCCGCCGTTTGCTACATAATCTGAGTTAGCTACCAGATACATTTGCGATGGATTTAAAGGCTTGCCTCCTATCATCACATCCACAGCCTTTTTATTTCTTATATGCATGGTGGCACCAGCAATAGGCCAGCCACCTCTTTCAGCAATTTGGTCCAACAGGTTCTGCAGTACGCTGCCTTTTAATTCCTGAACAATCAGCACATTATCAAAGGGCATTAATTCAAACACTTTCCCTCTGGTAATATTACCTGCAGGCAACTGCGGTATACGTACGCCGCCATAGTTTACCATAGCTACATCAGTAGCAGGGTTAATCTTCTGCCTGGCCATGTACAACATCGCATCAGCCATAAAATTATTCAGGCTTCCGCTTGGCTGTCTTTTTTCAAGCGAACCTTCAACTCTCCCTAATACTTCATTCATGCTTTTATCTAAACTGTCCCTATAAGGTTGTGTCATCCGGATGAGTGAACTATCTCTGGGAAGATCTTTTGTGATCCGGTATCCTTCATACTCCAATTTGCCCGGCACATAAACTGATTTACAAGCCGATAGAAAAACAAAAAGAGGTAAGATGAATTTGATTTTGTTCATATAGCAAATTTGAGGGAAAGCATCCTGCTATAATACAAGCGATCGAAAAAAGTTCGTCAGAAAATTTTTTATCGCTATTTTGGCGTCTTAATTAACAACTGCTATGAGAAAGATTTTCTTCTATTTACTTTTTATTGCATTTGGCGTATCGGCTGCCAACGCTCAAACCACAACCAAACGTTTGAACTGGGGTGCAAAAACCGGGTTGAACATTTCTAAATTTAATGTTGATGATAGTGGCGTAGAACCTGAGTTTAAAACAGGATTTGTTGCAGGTGTGTACTTTAAAATTAAAGCTGCTGACAAATTTTCGATACAACCGGAATTTCTTTATTCCTCAAAAGGCGGAAGTATTGAGAACAATGTGGGTTCTACCATAAACTACCGTGTAAATTATTTTTCTGTACCCGTATTGGCAAACATCGCGGTTGCAAAAAAATTCTCTGTTGTTGTAGGGCCCGAGATTGATATTTTGATTTCGGCCAGAAGATCAATAGAAGGTATGGCCTCTACTGTTACAGGTGATTTTAAGGATGCCAGCTTTGGTTTAACAGGAGGCTTTGAAGTATGGCCTGTAAACAAGGTAGGCTTGTCAGCAAGGTATCATCATGGTTTAAGCCAGGTAACAGATGATGAAGGCGGAGCTTTAAGAACATCAGAGTGGCGCAATCAGAATATTCAGTTGACTTTAGCTCTGAGATTATAATTCTAAACTATCGTTTTATAAGCCGGTCTTTCAGATCGGCTTTTTTTATTGAAATTTGCTTCACTTTTTTCAGGATAAATCCCTGACCATGCAGCAAAAAATAAGTTTAAAAATAATGCCTTCCGAGGCGGCCGATCCGGTTTTTATAACAACCCTTATTGCTCAACATCTTGCAGTCAATCCATCTTCCGTAACAGGCTATAATATTTTAAAACGCTCCATTGATGCACGTGGAAGGCAGGTATGGATACAGTTAACCCTGCATGTGTTTGTTGATGAACCTCATGAGGAACATAGCTTACAACCTTTACCCTTACAGGATGTGCATCATACAGATAAAAATGTAATTGTTATTGGTGCAGGCCCTGCAGGTTTATTTGCCGCACTTCGCTTAATAGAACATAGCATTCAGCCCATTATTTTGGAAAGAGGAAAAGATGTTCGGTCGCGACGAAGAGATTTGGCTGCTATGAATAAGGAAGGCAAAGTAAATTCGGAAAGCAATTATTGTTTTGGCGAAGGCGGTGCAGGAACATATAGCGATGGAAAGCTTTACACACGAAGTGATAAACGCGGAAGTGTGCAACGCATCTTAAACCGTTTTGTACATTTTGGTGCAGACAATAAAATACTGTACGAAGCACATCCTCATATAGGAACAAACAAGCTCCCCCATATTATTACCGCTATGCGGGATAAGATCATTGAATGTGGTGGCCAGGTGCTTTTTGAAAAAAAAGTCATTGATTTTAAGGTAGAAAAAGATATTGTAACATTAGTTAAAACAGCTGATGGAAATTCTTTTGAAGGAAGTGCTGTTATCCTGGCAACAGGCCATTCAGCCAGGGATGTGTTTGAGTTACTCCAATCTAAAAAATTACAGTTAGAGTTTAAACCCTTTGCTTTAGGTGTTCGGGTAGAACATCCGCAATCATTAATAGATACCATTCAATATCATGCACCATCGAGAGGAGAGCATTTACCGCCCGCCTCTTATAGCCTTGTACAACAAGTAGAAGGTAAAGGTGTGTTTTCGTTTTGCATGTGTCCCGGTGGCATTATTGCACCTGCATCCACTGCTGAAAATGAAATTGTAGTAAACGGCTGGTCGCCATCAAAAAGAAATAATCCTTTTGCCAACAGCGGCATGGTAGTAACCATTGATGAGAAAAATGTGCAGACGTTTGCAAAGCATGGCGCATTGGCCGGAATGTATTTTCAGCAAATGGTTGAAAGAAATGCTTTCGTTGCCGGGGGCGGAAAGCTGGTAGCTCCTGCACAAAGAATGATCGATTTTACGCAGCAAAAAAAATCAGTTGATCTACCTGATTGCAGCTATCTGCCAGGAATTGCACCAGCAGACCTAAGGCAAGTGCTGCCACCTTTTGTGCACAGCGCATTGCAATCAGCCTTCAAAGAATTTGGAAGGAAGATGCGTGGCTATCTTACGAATGATGCTGTTTTGGTTGCTACAGAATCAAGAACTTCCTCCCCTGTACGCATACCCAGAAATGCAGATGCCTTACATCATCCGCAGGTAAAGAACTTGTACCCTTGCGCAGAAGGCGCAGGCTATGCTGGTGGTATTGTGAGTGCAGCAATGGACGGAGAAAAGGTTGCTGATCAAATTGCCCGCTGTATTTAATAAGGAATGTATTCATATACCTAAAAACCAATTTCGTATAATTAAATCATCCTGTAGAACTTCTGATTTTTATATTTACCAACAAACTAAAACCATGTCTCTTCTTCAACTTCGACATCTTAAAAAACATTACGCTACCCAAAAAGCAGTTGATGACATTAGCTTTTCAGTTGAACCAGGAAGCATTTTTGGGTTGCTGGGACCAAATGGGGCTGGCAAAACTACCTTGCTTAGAATGATAACAGGCATATTGTATCCTGATAGCGGAGAAATTCTTTTTGAAGGCAAACCTTTCAATGCAATGAAAGATGTAGAAAAGATAGGTTACATGCCTGAAGAAAGAGGTCTTTATAAAAAGATGAAAATTGGTGAGCAGGCCTTATACCTTGCACAACTAAAAGGTTTGGATAAGAACACAGCTTCGGAGTTAATAAAAGATTGGTTTGTGAAATTGGAAATGCAAAGCTGGTGGAATAAAAAGGTAGAGGATCTCTCCAAGGGCATGTCACAAAAGCTGCAGTTTGTAACAACTGTTTTACACAATCCAAAACTGATCATTTTGGATGAACCATTTTCAGGATTAGATCCTGTTAACAGCAATGTGATCAAAGATGAAATATTTAACCTGGCTAAAAATGGTGCTACTGTAATTTTTAGTACGCACCGTATGGAGCAGGTAGAAGAAATCTGCGATCATATAGTGCTAGTGAATAAAGGCAATAAAATATTGGATGGAACTGTAAAAAACATTAAGCAGGATTTTAAAAAGAACCTTTTCAGGATTGGCTTTGAACAATTGCCAACTAGTGTGGAAAGCAACAACTTTGAAATAGTAGGAAAAAGCAATGATTCATTTACAGTCAGAATTAAAGAAGGCAATAGAC
>Ga0164290_1002341_pt1 | contig 13993 bp, 13 predicted proteins | sample Micstemetagenome_FD_108782 | JGI IMG/M metagenome (GOLD analysis project Ga0164290, IMG submission 108782) | Contaminated culture microbial community from soil near Moab, Utah, USA - Microcoleus steenstrupii SON62 (Illumina Assembly) | ecosystem: Environmental > Terrestrial > Soil > Soil crust... | reverse complement strand
ATGCGCCGTATGCGCCGCATCGCCCATCAGCACGACATGCGACTGGCCGTTGAAATGGCTCCACTTGCCGCAGATCAGGCGGTTGAAGTTCAGCCAGGCCGAGCCACGCAGGTGGCGCGCATTGGTCATCAGTTCGGCACCGTCGAGCACTTCGGAGAACAGGTCCTGGCAGAAATCGATCGAGCCCTGCTGGTCCAGCTCGCCCAGGCCATGCTTCTCGTAGGCTTCCTCTGTGGTCTCGACGATGAAGGTCGAAGTCTGGTTGTCGAATTTGTAGATATGCGCCTGGAACCAGCCGTGGTCCGTCTTGCGGAAATCGAAGGTGAAGGCATCGTAGAGCTTATGGGTGCCGAGCCAGATATAGCGGTTCGGGCGCGTGACCAGATCGGGCTGGAAGACGTCCGGATAGCGATTGCGGATTTTCGAGTTGAACCCGTCCGACGCAATGATCAGGTCGGCGTCGGGGAAATCGAGGTCGCTGTTCACATCGGTTTCAAACGTCAGTTCGACACCGAGTACCTCGCAGCGGCGCTGCAGGATATTGAGCAGCTTCTTCCGACCGATGCCGACGAAGCCATGGCCCGAGGTGCGCTGCCGCGTGCCCTTGAACCAGACCTCGATGTCATCCCAATGGTTGAAGGCGTCCTGGATCTCAGCCGCGCTCTCCGGATCCCATATTCTCATCGCCTCCATGGTCGCATCGGAGAAGACGACGCCCCAGCCGAACGTGTCATAGGGCCGGTTGCGCTCCACCACCGTGATGGAGTGCTCGGGATGGAGCTTCTTCATCAGGAGCCCGAAATAGAGGCCGGCCGGTCCGCCGCCGATGCATACGATCCGCATGTCAGTTTCCTCTGTTCCGATTCAGGGACTCGCGCCCATTTATTTTAAGGTTAAAGTAAATTCGCGGTCAGCCGCTGTCAACCACTTTGAGCGCTTCGCCGAGATATTTTATGGTTAAAACATCTTGGCGAGGAGTGCCCTATGCACTCACAGTCAGGGTGAAACGGTCTCGATCGGACGATATCCGCCCTGCCAGTATATCAGTGCACCCTTCTGCTCGCCGATCTCCATGGAGCATACTCGGCCGATAAGGATTGTATGGGTGGATTTCGCGATCATGTCCTCTATCTCGCAGTCGAGCGCCACCGCCGCTCCGACCAGGAGTGGAGCGCCGGTGGGGCCGCTCCGCCACATGCCCAGTGCAAACCGGTCGGCACCCTTTATGCCGCCCTGCCCGGTGAAGCGCTCGGCGATCGGCTGGTGGTGAGGGCCGAGTGAATTCACGCCGAAATGCCCAAAGTCCCCAAAGAGGGGCCAGGAGGAAGAGTTGCGATTGACGCAGACCAGCATCAGCGGAGGATCGACGGACAGCGATACCGTTGACGTGGCGACGAGGCCGGACCGGCGGTCTCCGGAGCCAACCGTTATGACGCTGACATTGCCGGCAAAATGGCGCATGGCCAAGCGATAGTCGACCGCGTCAGGGGCAGATGCCGTCACCAATTGCGTTTCCATTCTGCTCTCCCTCGGCCGAGCGCATCGCCGAGATCCACGACATGAGATAAATGAGTTCCACGCGATGCCACCCCAGTGGCATCGCGTGGGACATCGGTCAGGCCGCAGCCGCTGCGGCGGACACTGACCGGCGGATGCCGCGCGCTTCCAGGATCGGCAGCACGTGATCGCGGAAATAGGGGAATTCCTCGGCGTAATCGACAAACGACAAGGTGGTGCCGCCGAATCCGGCGGCATGCAGCGAGAGGATGCCCTCTGCCACCTGTTCGGGCGTGCCGATCAATGGGAACCCGCCATGGCCTGCGGCCATCCGGTCGCGGATCAGCGCCAGCAGATCATGCGGGAATGATTGCGCATGGGCGAACTGTAGCCGAACGAGATTGTCCACGGCCTCCCAATCGGCATTGTCCTGGCCGAAGTGCTGGAGGTAGTCCTTTGCCTCCTTCTCGGTGGGGCGGCAGACGACATGGCTGAAGGTTAGCACGCCCACCTTGCGGCCCTCATCCACGCCCTGCTGCTTGAGCGCAGCGACTTCTTCCTTGGAGCGTTCGAGATCGATCGCCGGGGTGAACAGGAAATCGGCATTCTTCACCGCGAAGGCCCGGCCCTGGCCGGAACCCGCGGCATTCAGGATTGGTACCTTGCGGGAGGGGCGCGGATCGCCGAGGACGTTCTTGAGCTTGAAATGCTTGCCGTTCCAGTCGAAGGCCTCGGTCTTCGTCCAGAGTGCCTTGACGACGTCGAACCACTCTTGTGCATAGCCGTAGCGATCTTCGTGACCTGCCGGCAATTCGAGGCCGAGCGCTTCGTATTCGGGCTGATTCCAGCCTGCGACGATGTTGAGGCCGATGCGACCCCGGCTGATCTGGTCGATCGTGGCGATCTGCTTGGCAACCACCACCGGATGATTGGCGGCGACGTGGATCGTGGCGAAAACGTTGATGTTCCTTGTATGGGCCAGCAACCCCGTCGCCCACGTCATGGTCTCAAGTACGTTGCCGTGGAAGTTGGTCTCGCCGCCATAGCCGATCCAGCGGGCGATCGGCAGCATGAAGTCGATACCGGCGTCGTCGAGCATCTTCCCGAGGCGCAGATTGTTGTCCCAGGAATTGACCCATCGCTCAGGCACCTTGGTTACCGACATGCCGCCGGAGCAATTGGTGGAGAAGGTTCCGAGCAGGAACTGCCCGTCTGCGAACATACTGTTCTCATTCATTGTGGTTCCCCGATTTTTTAATAGAATTTACGATAGAAAATCTATTTTAAATTTAAAGCTTGTCAACTGGAAAACGATGACGGATGTCTAGTGTGTCGAACATTAAAGGTTCGGCGATGCCGGATGCAGGGGAATGCAAGCATGAAGACGAAAGGCAACACGTCCGAGGTCGCGCCGGCGGCAGTCGACCGGAGTTGGCATCTCGCCCGCAATCCAATGGAAGTGGATGTCGCGGAACTCGAATATGCGCTGATGCGGGCTTTCGAGGCCTTCGGGCGCTGGCAGGGCGAATGCCTGGCGTCGGTGATCGATCTGGTGGCAAGCGGTCCGGAAAACGCCATGCTGCATATCATCCGCATGCACGACCGGCCGAAGACGATCAAGGATCTCGCCCGGCTTGCCAACCGCGAGGACATTCCCAACATGCAATACAGCCTGCGTAAGCTGATCGGCGCCGGCCTCGTCGTGCGCAACGGCAGTGGCCGGTCCGGTGTGACCTATTCGGTGACAGACAAGGGCAGGGACGTCACGGATCGTTATGCTGATGTCCGCGCCTCGTTATTGATCAAGGCGGTGCAATCGGTGCCTAGTTTCCCAAGCCGCCTGCGGGAGGCGGCCAACACGCTCGATCTCCTGACAGGCATTTATGAACAGGCATCGCGTACCGCGGCGACCCATCGGCGCTTTCACGGCTGAAGATCCCACCATCCGTCCGTGATGTCAGCGTTACAATGGCAGGCCATGCGCGACGATCCCGCGCCTGGCCGGTTTTGTCAGGCCGCCAGTCGTTCCAGATACGCGTCCGCCTCTTCCGGCACCGCAAACCAGGGAAAGAAGTCGCGCGGATCGTTGAAGCCGTTGGCGATGCGTTTGGCGAGTTCAGGGAAGGCTTGGGCCGAACCCATGATGTTGAGCACATGCGGTGGCGGCGGCTGGAGAAGCGCGTTGGTCCAGCCGGTGACGAACTGGGCATAATTCCAGTAGGAATCGAAGGTTGCCTGCATGAAGGCCGCGTCATAGGGCCGGTCGCCATGGGCAAGGATCGCGTCCATGTAGGCTTTCGCGGATTTCGACGCATTGTTCGAGCCCTGGCCGGTGATCGGATCGTTAAGGCACACAGCGTCGGCCATGCCGAGGACGACCGCGCCCGATGGGAGCCTGCCCACCGGCTTGCGCACCGTGGGTGCGAAGGCGCCGGCGAGGATGCCGTTGTCGTCGGTCAACGAGATGTTGCGATTGCGATCCGCCTCCCAGGGCAGGAATGTATCGAGGATCCATTTCGACTTGGCGAGGTGTTCATCAGGTGTCTTCACGTCCTTCCAGCAGTCCATCGGTCCGCCGGGAAGGCCTTCAAACACCATGATGTCGCAGGGGCCGTTCACCGTGAGTGCCGGGAAGACGAAATACTCGCCGACTGTCGGGATCAGGTTGAAATTGACGGCGGAATGGTCCGGACGCGGCAACATGCCGTTTACATAGGTCAGCGCCAGTGCGCGCTGCGGCTTGTCGAAGGGCGACTTCTCGGCGTCGCGTTCGAAGAGCTTGGCGATATCGCCCTTGCCTGCCGCCACGATGACCAGTTCGGATTGCTTCGCGTAACGTTCGAGATCGTCGATGCCGGCGTCGAGGATAGTGATCGAGCCGCCGCGGCGCTCGAACTCTTCCATCCAGCGCGGAATCTTGACCCGTTGATCGACGCTCTGGCCTGGTCTGTCGAGCTTGCCATTCCAGTCGATCGCCTTGTTGCCGGACCCATCCGGAGCGGGCACGACGAAGTTGATCGAGTCGACGGTCGGGCATTCCCGATCCCAGAAGTTGAGCCCGAGATCGCGCTCGTTCTGCAATGCCGCGTCGAACATGCACTGGCTGGACAGCACTTTGCCGCTGCGCACCTGTTCGGCGGTGCGATTCTGGATGATATCGACCTCGTAGCCGTTGGACAGCAGGCCGCAGCCGAGCTGGAGGCCGGATTGCCCGCCGCCGACGATGGTGATCTTGCGTGATGTGCTCATTGCTTCAGTTCCCGTTTTTATTTGTTGCTTTCAATTCGTCAGTCATTCCATGAGCTTGGGGATCGCCGGCACGTTCTGCTCGGGTCCCATGGCGGTGTAGCCACCATCGACACGGATATCGGTGCCGGTGATGAAGCTCGCATTGTCGGAGAGGAGGAACGCGACGGCTTCACCGACTTCCTCGGGGTTGCCGGTGCGGCCCAGGAGGTGGAAGGGCGCCGCGACCTTGTCGGTCTTCTCACGGTTGTCGTTGGTCAGCTGGACCATGATATTGCTCCAGGTCCAGCCGGGGGAAACGGCGTTGACGCGGATGCCGTCGGGCGCCAGATCCATCGCCTGATTGCGGGTCAGTTGCAGGATCGCGGCCTTGGACACCGGGTAGACCCAGCGACCGGTCTGCGCGATGCGCGACGAGATCGAGCCGAAATTGACGATCGCACCCTTGTTGGCCTTGAGGTGCGGATGGGCGGCCTGCATCAGCATCACCGAGCCGACAATGTTGATATCGAGCGCCTTCAGCCAGTCGGAGCGGTTGGTTTCGACTCCATTGTCGAGATAGGTGCAGGCGACATTGACGAGGAAGTCGAGCCGGCCGGTAGTTTCGACCGTCCTGGCCACCAGGGCGGCTATGTCTTCGTCGCTGGTAATGTCGGTCCTGATGAAGCTGGCATTCGGCCCGAGTTTCTTGGCCGCCGCAGCGCCGTCCGCTTCGTTGATATCGGCGATCATGGCCTTGGCGCCATAACCGATGAGCGTTGCCGCCACGGCCTGGCCGATCAGGGTGGCGCCGCCCGAGATGATGGCCGTCTTTCCGTTCAGTCCACGCATGAAGTTCCCCATTGCTGTTCTCAGGATATTGTCTTTTTGCCGGTCAGCTTGCCGGTTGCGTCGTGGTGAAGCCCCCGTCGACATAGACCAGCGGCTCGGCGCCGCTATTGTCGCTGACCGTCTTGCGGACGCGCCCGATCAGGATCACATGCGTCGCAAAATCGACCGCCTGTTCGAGATCGCAGTCGAAACTGGCGATCGCGCCGTCGAGCACCGGCGCGCCGGTGCCGGCATCCTGCCAGTCGCCGATCTGGAACCGTTCGGCGCCTGCAAGTGCTGTGCGGCCGGCGAAGGTCTCCGCGACGGGCTGCTGTGCCCGGGTCAGCACGTTGACGCAGAAATTGCCGCTTTCCGGGGCGATCTGCCCGACCCAGGTGTCGCGGTTGATGCAGGCGACCACTGAGGGCGGCTCGACGGTCAGCGAGCAGACCGCCGTAGCCGTGACTCCGCGCGGTTCTCCGTTCAGGCCGCGCGTCGTCACCACGGTGACGGCGCCGGCGACCTGGCGCATCGCTGTACGGAACGTGTCCTTGTCCATGGCGCCTTACTCCTCATACAGGGCGAGCGGATAGTCTGGGACTTTCATTCACTTTAAATTTAAAGTATCGTCATGATCAGCGCGTCCGACATGGAGGACAATCCGGATCGCGCAAACGAATATCCACATCCGGCAAGCCGTTATGGAATCGTCAGTTGCCGCCCAAGTTTCCGGGCCGGAGAAGCCGATGGTGCGAGAAGATACGCCACTCTCCCGTTTCGCCGCCGTCGATACGCGCGCGCCGGATGACGCGCGGGAGGCGATCGGTCGGATATTCTGTCCGCACTTTCTCAACCCCGTCGGCCTATCGGCCGGGTCGTTCCATGCCCGCCATCACACGGTACAGCAGATCGACTATTCGGTAAACTTCGTGGCCTACGGCTCGACGGTCGAGATCGATCCCGGCGAGCTCTCCCGCTTCTTCCTGCTGCAACTGCCGATCAGGGGCAAGGCGAAAGTGCGATGTGGCACCGTTGCTGCTGATGTCGCCGCAAGCGTTCGCGGCTCGATCCTGTCGCCGACCCTCGGTACGCGCATGACCTGGAACGAGGGCTGCGAGAAACTGATCGTGCTTCTCCGCCGCGAGGCGGTCGAGGCTCATTTCGAGACCCTCACACATGAGAGAATGCGCACGATAGAGTTCGACACCGGCGTCGATCTCACCGGCCCGGTCGGTGGCGCGATCTGGCAACACGCGCAACTGATGCTCGGCGCCGCGGAAGCGACCGATGCGGTGCCCGATGCCTATCGCATCCTGCTCAGGGACGGGTTGACCACGCTCCTGCTCTCCAGCCTTGCAAGCAGTGTCGCATTCGCGTTTCAGCGGCCCGCGCCATCTGCCGATCCGATCGCGGTGCGACGGGCGCAGGAGTTCATGGCTGCCAATGCGGAGCGGGCCATCTCGATGGCTGATATCGCCGCCGCGGCCGGAGTTTCGTTGCGCTCGCTGCAGAATGCTTATCGCAAGTCACGTGAGACGACCCTGGGCGAGGGGCTGCTTTCACTGCGGCTCGAGCGCTTCCGGTCCTTGCTTCTCGCCACCGAGAGCCACGGTTCCGTCAGCGCTGCGGCCTTCGCCGCAGGCTTCGGTCATTTGGGACGTGCCGCAGCCGCTTATAAAGAACGCTATGGCGAGGCCCCGTCGGAGACGCGCCGACGGGGCCGTCAAGCTTGACTTATTGCGCCGGGTTCTTGGGATCCCACAGCTTCGTTTCGCTGGTTTTCTCATAGGCCATCCCCTCGGGATAACTGATGGCCTCAAATTGCAGCCCCCACGGCGCCTGGAAATAAAGGATCGTCTGTCCCGCGGCAGGACCCTCGGTGATGGGCAAGGGGCCCAGTCGCGTCGCCACGCCCTTCTTCTCGAGGTAAGCTTTCGCCGCGGCCACGTCATCGACATAGAAGGCAATATGGAAGGCGCCTATATCGCTGTTCTTCTGCTTGAGATCCCTTTGAGCTGGCGCGGTATACTCGAAGAGCTCGACATTGGAGCCGAAGCCGCAACGCATCAGGGCAATTTCTTTGATGACGGCCTTTGAGTCGACGCCGAGCAGGTCCGTCATGAATGTGCCCTTGTCGTCGGCGAACGGGCCGAAGGACGTTGCTTTCTTGCAGCCGATAACGTTGGTGAAGAAATCAACCGCCTCGGCGAGGTTGGGCACTGTGACACCGGTATGATCATGGCCACGCATACCCGGAATGGCATCGGCCTGCGCGGCGGTGGCACTGAAAAAGGCAAGCATGGCTGCGATGGAATAAGTCATCTTCATGGTCGTTTCTCCGGTGATGCGGGCAACGCTTCGCCATTCGCCGGTGCCCGCATGGCCGGCGCGGTTTCACTCCACAATGCATCGAGCTTGACGTCGCCTTGATTGGCGATCGGCTTATTGGGTCTCGTCGACCGGGGCCTCGCGCTCCAGCCATTCCGGATCAATATCCGGCAAGGGAATGGCATCGAGAAGCGCGCGGGTATAATTGGATTTCGGTGCGGCGAAGACCTGGTTGCAGGGGCCGTCCTCGACCACCTTGCCGAAGCGCATGACATAGACGCGATCGCAGATGGCCCGGATGACGGAGAGATCATGGCTGATGAAAGCCATGGCGAGCCCTAGGTCGCGCGAAAGGTCCTTGAGCAGGTTGAGCACCTGCGCCTGCGTAGAGACATCGAGCCCCGACACGATTTCGTCCGCCAGCACGAAGTCCGGTTCCAGTAGTGCCGCGCGGGCGATGCCGATGCGCTGACGCTGGCCGCCGGAGAGCTCATGGGGGTTTCGGTCGAGGACGACGTCAGGCAACGCAAAACGGTCGAGGATTCGCTTCACACGAGTCTCCGCATCGCCGGCATTCCCAGCGAGGCCATGCAGCAGCAACGGTTCGACAAGAATGCGACGTATGGAATGGCGCGGGTTGAGCGAGGCCATCGGATCCTGGAAGATCATCTGCATGCGGCGCCTGAGCGGTCGCATGTGATTGTCGGGCAGATGCGTGATGTCCGTGCCATCGAACAGGATTTCCCCCTCCGAGACATCGACGAGCCTCAGGAGCGCGCGGCCGAGCGTCGTCTTGCCCGATCCGGATTCCCCGACAATGCCGACAGTCTCACCGCGCTTGATCGAAACATCGACGCCGTGCAGAACCTTGTGGCCCGCGCCCCCGAAGAGGCCGCCACCGCCATAGGTAACCTCGATTCCTTTTGCGACCAGCAGATCCTCAGCCATCACCTGATCCCGATCTCGGCACGAAGTTGTTCGAACACCGCCTGTGGCACGGGCTCCAGCCCGGCATCCGGCCTGTCGTAGCGTGGCCCCGCCGCGATCAATGCCTTGGTGTAGTTGTGGCGCGGCGCCTCGAGGACATCCGTTGTGCGGCCTTCTTCGATCACCTTGCCGGCATAGAGCAAGGTAACGCTGTCGCAAATCTGTGCGACGACGCCGAGGTCGTGGGTGACGAAGATAACGCCGGTTCCATGGGCCTGCTGGATGCCGCGGATCAAGCGCAGAATCTGCTTCTGTACCGTCACGTCAAGCGCCGTTGTCGGTTCGTCCGCCACGACCAGCTTCGGCTCCAGTGCGAAGGCGGCGGCGATCAGCACGCGCTGGCGCATGCCGCCCGAGAGCTCGTGCGGATAGGCGCGCAGGACGCGTTCGGGGTCGCGGATATGGACTTCATCGAGAAGTTTAAGCGCCCTGGCATGTGCTTCGCGTTTGGAAAGGCCCCGCCGCATCCTCAATCCATCCGTCAGCTGGGCCTCGATCCTCCGACCGGGATTGAGCGCTGTCTGGGGGTCTTGCGGGATCAGCGAGATCTCGCTGCCCATGATATCGCGAAGTTCGCGTCGCGGAAGCGTGAGCAAATCCTTGCCCTCGAAGCGGATCGCGCCGGATGTCACGCGCACGGTACGCGGCAGGATGCCGAGCAGCGCCTTGGCGATGGTCGATTTACCCGCGCCGCTCTCGCCGACGAGACCGCGCACCTCGCCGCGTTCGAGCGTCAGGCCGACATCCCGCAGGATCGACGCGCCATGATCGCGGTCGGAGACGGCAGACAGTGCGGTGATGGACAGCAGAGCTTCGGTCATCGGCGCATCATCGGGTCGAGGGCCCGGCGCAATCCGTCGCCGAGCTGGTTGAAGGCGAGAACGGTGAGGAAGAGAAGGACGAGTGGCGCAACCAGCACCCACCAGCCCTGGTAGATGATGGCGCGGCCCTGGGCGATCATGCCGCCCCAAGTCGGCGTATCCGACGAGACCGAAAGGCCGACAAAGGACAGGATCGCTTCGACGATCACCGCGATGCCCATTTCGAGGCTGACGAGCGCGACGAGCACCGGCGCGACATTCGGCAGAATTTCGCTGATCAGAATCCGGAAGCGCGAAAAGCCGATGGTGCGCGCCGCGGTGACATAATCGCTCTGCGCCTGCGCCATGGTTTCCGAACGGACGACGCGACAGAAGCGCGTCCAGTCGATGATGACGATCGCCGCAATCACCGAATGCACGCCCGAGCCGAGCACGGCCACAAGCAGGATCGACAGCAGCACCGGCGGAAACGCCATCCAGATATCGACCAGCCGCGAGATCACCACATCGACCCAGCCGCGATACCATCCGGCGAGCAGGCCCAATGTAGTGCCGAGCAACGCGGCAAGCCCGGCGGCCACGAAGGCGACGATCAGCGCGATCCGTGTTCCATGGATCAGGCGTGAGAGCACGTCGCGGCCGAGGTCGTCGGTACCGAACCAGTAGCCCGGTTCGGAACCGCTGTAGCTGGCAGGCGGCAGGGTGCCCAGCATGAGATCCTGTTCCAGCGGATCCTTCGGTGCGATCCATGGCGCAAAGAGCGCCGTCAGGATCAGCAGGAGGATGAATCCGCCTGCGATGACGACCTTCGGTTCAGCCAACATGGCGCGGAGAGACTTACGCATGGCGGAGCCTTGGATTGAAGGCCGCCACGAGCAGGTCCACACCGAGATTGACGAGGATGAACAGCGCGCCGAAGACGAGAACAAGGCCCTGGATCAGCGGCAGGTCGCGGTTGATCACGGCATCGATCGCCATGTTGCCGATGCCGGGATAGGCGAAGATGCGCTCGACGATGACGGTGCCGCCGATCAGGAAGGTGAACTGCACGCCGGTCAGCGCGATGCTCGGACCGACGGCATTCCGGAGCGCCTCCTGCAGGATCAGCCGCAGGGTCGATTTGCCCTTGAGCTTGGCGAGCAGGATATAATCCTGCACCATGGCTTCGAGCAGGGCCTCCTTCAGCACCCGGGCGATGATCGCCGCGAGCGGCAGGCCGAGCGCCAGCACCGGCATGATCATGTGCGAAGATATGTCGAGGAACGCGGCGAACCGGAAGGTTGCGACGCTTTCGAGCAGATAGAATGGTGTGGCAAAGTCATTCTGCACGCTGGGATCGATGCGGCCCGACAGTGGCAGGATCGGAAAGAAGACGCCGAAAACAAGGACCAGAGCCAGGGCCCAGACGAAATCCGGCACGGCGAGCACGGTTCCGTTGACCGTATCAACCACGGGTTCGAGGAGCGTCCGCCGAACCAGCGTGCCCGCTATCGCGACCGCGCCGCCCACGACAACGGCGAAGACAAGTGCAGCCGCCGCGAGTTCGAGCGTGGCCGGCAGTCGCTCGCCGAGCAGCTCCAGCACGCTTCGCCTGAGTGAGATGGATACCCCGAAATCGCCCATGAGGATCGCCTTCAGCCAGATCCAGAACTGCGCAAGGATCGATCCATCGAGGCCGTAATGCGCCCGCATCTGCGCGATCTGCTCAGGCGTCGAGCCGGGCGAAATCATCATCGCGATCGGATCACCCGGCACGACACGCAGCAGCACGAAGACCACGACACCCACGCCGAGTAGCGTGGTCGCCGCAAGGCCGAGGCGCGATAAAATGGAGAAGGCGATAATGGGCATGAAAATGTGCCTTACGCAGCCGGAGCTTGAAAGCTATCCGAGCGCGTCTGGCCGGACAAGCCAGCGAAAAATGAGGAGAGGACCGGGCCTTGGAGACCCGGTCCGAAGATTATTACGCCTTGGAGACGAGCGTTGGTTGCAGCGCGCCGGAAACGTTCGGCGTCACCTTGATCGCGGACTTGTAGACCACGGGCTGCGCATATTGCAGCAGCGGGATCACATAGCCCTGCTCGGCGATATATTTGCTCACGGCTTTCCAGCCGGCGATGCGCTTGGCTTCGTCCTTTTCGCCCCAGAGCGGGCCGATCATGCCGTCGAGATCATCGGTGTTCCAAACGGAATGCGGCGAGGGGCCGAACATCGCAAAACCGGTCGACGTCGTCGGATCACCGATCGCATTGCCCCAGTTGTAGAAGGCGGCGGGGGCGAGCTGGTCGGCGGCGCGAAGTTCGTAATGCTTGGCGATCTCGTAGACCTCGATTTCGGCCTCGATACCCACCTTGCGCCACATGCCGACGATCGCTTGGACCATTTCGTAGTCCTTGGGCTTCAGGCCGCGCGTCGACTGGATCTTGAACTTGACCGGCTTGTCGGTCGAATAGCCGGAGTCGGCCAGCAGCTTCTTGGCCAGTTCCGGATCGTACGGCACCTTGATCGAGGCGTCATAGGCCGAATATTCCGGGGCTTCGAGCGTGTCCAGCGGCACGCCGTAGCCACGGAGCAGGCGCTCGACGATCGCCTTCTTGTCGATGGCGTGATGCGCGGCCAGCCGCACGTTCTTGTCTTCCATCACCTCGATATTGTTGAGGAAGATCATGCCGATGTCGGAGATCGGGGTCGCAATGCCGGCGAGCCCTTCCTTCTCCTTGAGGCGGTCGAAATCCTCGTAGGAGATTTCCAGCGTGACGTCGGACGAGCCGGATTCGATTTCGGCGACACGGCTGGTGCCGTCGGGCACGAACTTGAAGATCACGGTCTCGAAGGCCGGCTTGCCACCCCAATAATTCGGATTGGCCTTGAGGCGCAGGAAGGCGTTGCCTTCATAGGCGTCGAACATATAGGGGCCGGTGCCGACCGGCTTCTTCTCGAAGCCTTCCGCGCCGACCTTCTCGTAATAGGCCTTGGGCAGGATATAGCCGGTGAGGAACGCCATCCACATGAAGAATGTGGGCTCGAAGCGCAGCACGTCGCCGGTGATCTTGTTGCCTTCGATCTTGTAGTTGCCGGCGGTCGACCAGATGAACTGGATCGGGTTGCCGGTCTTTTCGTTCGCCGCGCGCTCCAGCGCCCAGACCACATCCTCAGGCGTGAAGGGCGAGCCGTCATGCCAGGTCACGCCCTCGCGGACATCCATCCAGACTTTGGTCTTGTCGTCGTTCCAGCCCCAGGCGGTCAGAAGTCCCGGCTGGAACTTGAGATCCGGAGCCTGGCCGACATACTGGTCGAAGATCGACCGATAGATCGCCTGGATCGTCGGGTTGACGGCGGAGGGACCGACCGTCGGGTCGAAAGAAGGCAGGTTGACGTTAAAGGCAATTGTCAGTGTGCCCGGCTCGGCGGCCTGCACCGGCATACGGCCGGCCAGAACGCTTGTCAGGAAGGCGGCGGCACCCAGACCCAGCGTCTGGCGGCGTGTAATATCAATCATGTCTGAACTCCGTCGTTCCCCTGTACGGCGGCAACCGCAATGTGTTTCTGGTGCCGTCGATTTTTGTTGATCGGAATGTTTTAATCTTAAAATAAGTGTCGGGAATTTTGCAAGCGGATTCTTTTGCTGGTTCAATGATTCGCATGCAATTTATATGCTGGTGCATATTAATATCGCGGCGCCCCTCCCGGTCACTTCGGTCTCCTTCCGCTAAGGCTCATGGCACTATTTGCCGTTTGACAATGGCGCCGATGAAGAAATATGATTTTGCATGTTTCAGGAGCAGCGCCTTGAAATGAGAACAGAGGGAACCGGCAATGGCTGAGAGATCATTTGCAAGAGAGGTCGAGGACCTCAAGCTGGGGGAAGGCGAAATCTTCCGTGGTGAAGGCATTCTCGCCATCACCAAGGCGCTGCTGCAATCGGGCGTCTCCTATGTCGGGGGTTATCAGGGCTCGCCGATTTCGCATCTGATGGATGTGCTGGCGGACGCCAAGGATGTGATGGAGGATCTGGGCGTCCATTTCGAAACGTCGGCCTCAGAGGCAGCCGCTGCGGCAATGCTGTCGGCATCCGTGATGTACCCGATCCGTGGCGCCGTCACATGGAAATCGACGGCGGGCACCAATGTCGCCTCGGACGCACTCTCAAATCTGTCCTCCGGTGGAGTCACCGGCGGCGCGATGATCATCATCGGCGAGGACTATGGCGAAGGCTCCTCGATTATGCAGGAGCGCAGCCATGCCTTCGCGATGAAATCGCAGCTCTGGCTGCTGACACCCCGCCCGAACCTGCCCTCGATCGT
>Ga0164290_1002340_pt1 | contig 13994 bp, 12 predicted proteins | sample Micstemetagenome_FD_108782 | JGI IMG/M metagenome (GOLD analysis project Ga0164290, IMG submission 108782) | Contaminated culture microbial community from soil near Moab, Utah, USA - Microcoleus steenstrupii SON62 (Illumina Assembly) | ecosystem: Environmental > Terrestrial > Soil > Soil crust... | reverse complement strand
GCCTACATCCTGCATGACGGCAAGGTGTTGATGAGCGGCACAACCGATGAGGTGGTCCGGGACGAGACGGTCCGCCGCGTCTATCTGGGCCAGAACTTCCGGATCGGCTGATCGCTGCCCCGGCAGCCTTCCTGTGGCGGCGGGGAGCGACCACATCCCAAAGACTCGGTTGACAACGCGGGGTTGGCGGATGCCAAATACCCGCGATGCGTGCGCTATTCGCCATGTCCCGTCCTGCCTTTGCCGCCCCTTTGACGGTGTTGCGTCTTGCAGGATCGGCCCGTCGGTCCCAAGTCAGATTCAGGAGGGTCCTTCCGTCCCCATTACCGGGGCGGGTGGATCGAACTAACGCGGAGGAAGCATCATGCGTTACCAGATCAGCGGAAAACAGATCGACATTGGAGAGGCGCTTACCACGCATGTGAAAGCGGAACTCGGCGAGGTCGTCGAGAAGTACGCCCAGCGTCCGACCGATGCCGTCGTGATCTTTTCCCGCGCCGCGCATGAGCATGTCTGCGAAGCAACGATCCACCTCTCCACCGGCCTGACGGCGCAGGCGAAGGGGCATGCGACGGAAATCTATGCCGCTTTCGAATCCTGCCGCGAGAAGATGGACAAGCAACTGCGGCGCTATAAGCGGCGTTTGCGCAACCATCACAGTGCCCGGACAGCCCCGGTTGAATTCGCCGAAGGGTCGTCATATATCCTCGCGCCAACTGAGGAGCCCGAGGAAGACGACCACTCGGATCTGGCGCAGCCTATCGTGATTGCCGAAATGGAGACGAAGATTCCTTCGATCACCGTGGGCGAGGCGGTCATGCAGCTGGAGCTGGGGGGTCAGAGAATGCTCGTGTTCCGAAATGAAGGACATGGCGGCGTGAATGTCGTATACCGTCGCGATGACGGGAACATCGGCTGGATCGATCCGCGCAACAGCAAATGACGACCGCCCCGGCGCGGCACAGGAACGACGGCAGTTCATGGATCTTTCCAAACTCTTGATTCCGGGGGCCGTTCGGGTCGTCGGCCAGTTGACGAGCAAGAAGCGGCTCTTCCAGGAACTGGGAGAGCTTGCCGCTCAGGCCTATGGCATGACCGGCGCCATTGCGATCGACGGTCTGCAGGAGCGTGAAAGCCTTGGGCCTACGGGTGTGGGGCATGGCATCGCCCTGCCCCATGCACGGCTGGAAGACCTGACGCAGATCCGGGGCGTGTTCATCCGCCTTGAAAAGCCGCTGGACTACGACAGTGTGGATCGCCAGCCGGTCGACCTGATCTTCGGCCTGTTCGCGCCAAAGGATTCGGGCGTCGACCACCTGAAGGCATTGGCTTTGGTAAGCCGGACGATGCGGGATCAGGCCGTGGTGTCAAAGCTGCGCGCCAACAGCGACCCGTCAAAGATCTATGCAATCCTGACCGAGGCGCGGTCCACCCAGGCGGCCTGACCGTCGGTCAGCGGCGGGGAAAGAAGCCGAAGCCGAGGTAGTCGCGCTGATAGGCGTCGCGGGCGGCGTCTTCCAGTTCGGCATCGCGGATGGCATCGAGCCTTGCGTCTGTCTCATCCCGCGACAGCAGCGGCGCGGGCGCGGAAATGCCAAGATCACCGCAGAGGAAGGCCAGCCCTTCGGCAAGCGTCTCTTCACGCAGGATCAGGTCTGGCGGCTGAAACTGGGCGAAGCCCTGCAAGGTCGCGGTCTGGCTGGCCCATCCGGCATCGGTGCGAAAACCCGTCTGGCCGGACAGGTTGCGCTTGAGAAAGCGCAGGAAGGCCAGGAAGGCCGTGCGGCGGGCATCTGGGTCAGGGTAAGCCTCGCCGGGACGAGGCAGGTGAACACCGTGGACGCGCGCGAGGGTATTGCGTTGTTCGGCCTGCAGGCCGCCGTCCTCCAGCGCGCAGAAGGCGCGATGGGCCCGGTCGAGCGGGTGGCGGAGGATGGTGAAGCTGCGATGTCCGGGATGGCTCCGCTTCCATTGTCGCAGGGTCTTGTGGGTGAAATCCCGCTCCAGCCCGCCAAGGGTGGCCATCCAGTCCGTGATCGGCGCGACCGGCGCGCCCTTTACGGGCATGAAAAGGAGGGGCGCGGACTTTGCAGCGACATAGCCCGGAATGGCCGCATTGCGCCGGGGTTCGAAATTCGGCGTGCGGGACAGGTTGAACCGGTCAAGACGCGCCAGCGCCTGCTCCATCGCGGCGGGATTCGTGACCTTTTCGGTAAGGGCCTCGGGGTTCTGGACGGTGAGCGAAGTGTCGACCTGCTCAAAGCGCCCGTCGCCCCCGAGAAAGGCCGCAAGCCCATTGAGCACGTCCAGATCGGGGATGTCGTCATAGTCGATGTAGAAGGCCGTCTGCCCACGGACCTGCAACTCTCGCAGGAGGCGGATCTGGAACTGCTGGACCTCGTCCAGATGATCCTGGAATTCCATGGCATCGAAGCGGGCCTTTGCCTGCTTGAGGTTCTTCGGATTGGTCAGTTTCCACTGCCCCGTCGCCCGCGCAATCATGAGGCTGACATAACTTTCCAGCGGATTGCGCGTCAGGACGATCTTGGCGCAGCGCGGGTCGTTCAGGACCAGATCGAAGATCCTCGGGTCATGATCGTGGAAATAGCGAAAGCCCGACAGGCCCGTCGACCGTTCGCGCATCCGGCGCAGCAGCAGGGCGGGATCGGCCTCGCGGTCTGCCAGGGTCACACCGAGGAATTCGGTCTGATCCTTCCTGCCGATGAAGACCGGGTTGAACGCCTCGCCATGGCAGGCGACGCCCGGGATGGCATTCAGGTTGGCTTCTAGAAAGTTGGAGCCTGTCCGCATCTCGGCGAACATTACGAAACTGTCGAACGGACGGGTCACGGGATCACTTCACAAGATAGGGGCGGCCCCGGCGGGAATCCGAGGGGCGGAGGTCGTCGGTCGCGGGGAAATCGCCCATCAGCACGGGCTGCATCCCCTGATTGCGCAGGTTCTGCAGGAACTGGCCAAAGCCTGTCAGGTCGGTCATGCGGGGGGCTTCGGTCAGGCGGCGCAGTGAGCGGGGGCTGATCTCATCCACGATGGTCTGCAGCGGTTCCATCGGGTTCTCGATGAACTCTGACAGGGTCCAGATACGGATGCGGGCCTTCGCCGCGCCGTGGCGCAGGACAGAGAGATGTTCAAGTTCGATCTTCTGAAGCCGCGCAGCCTCGCGCCGGATATCGGTGAAGTTGCGGTTGGACTTGAACAGCGGAATGGCCCAGGCCCCCGATATCACTGATATCTGGGCATTGGAATCAAGGGCCATGAACCAGTTGAGATCCTGATTGTCCGCCGGACCGAACTGGAAGCATTGGCGTTCGCCACGGGTGGCCCAGACAAGGTTGGCGAGAAAGGACCGCGGGTTGTAATCGCGCAAGGCCGCGCTGTCGGACAGGGCGCCGTTGAACACCGCCTCGCCCCCTGCGAACTCTACCCGGTCGGGGGCGAAGAGATGGCCATGGACGCGGGTGCCCGTCACCTTGCCAAGCCAGCCTTCGAAATTCTCGAAGACGTCGGAGAAGCCCTGAAGCATGGAATAGGGGGCGGCAGTGCGGCCGTTTTCCCAGTGTTCATTGGGGAAGCGGCTTTGCATGTAGAGACCCGGGCGCCCTTTCACGCGACGTTCGACAGCCTTTGAAAACAGCCTGTCGATCTTGCCCGGATTGGGTTCGCCCCCAGCCTGCCCCTCCGCATCGTCGGACAGGAAGGTGGAGTAGAGCTTGTTCGCATTCGGCCAGATCTTGCGCGCGACAAAACAGTCGGACCGCCGCAGAAGTTGCAGATGGTCGTCGTAGAAGATGTGCGGCTTGCCTTGGTAGTCGAACTTGGAAAGGGTCAGCGAACGGCTTTCCACATTCGCCGAAACCTGGCGCACCAGCGTCTGGAAATAGCTTTCATCCGGGATCCAGACACGGCGGAAATATCGGTCATAGACCGGGCGTTCGGGACCTTCGAGGAGGGCAGAGAGCGTCTGGCGGGTGAGACACCACCACTGACTGCCCAGATGTGGAACGATCCCGTTCGGAACCGTACGTTTGAAGCCCACCACGCGCTGCAATTTCACATAGCGGTCGAAGAGCCAGCGCTGGGTGCGCCACGAGAACGGGAAACGCAGCGTGAAACGTTCCATGTTCAGGCCGCCGATGGTCCAGCCCACTTCTTCGGTGGTGACGGATTCAATGAAATCGGTTCGGGGGCGTTCGTCCAGATAGGCGATCAGTTCGGAGACCGGCCGCAACGGAAGGCAAGAGCCGGACGCAAGATAGACATGCCGGACCGATGGAAAATCAGCCAGCATCACCTCGGTCGCGGCCTGTGTTGCCGCGACAATGCCCCAGGTTCCCCATTCGCAGGCAAAGCGTTCCGAAAAGCGGACATTCGTCAGATCGGCCAGATCGGCCTGCATCTTCTCAACGCTCCACTTCTGGAGGCGCTTGTCGACATGGATCACGACCGGGCAGCCCCGTTCTGCCCAGTGGCGCGCGGTTTCGGCCGCACGATGGAGCGCCATGTGGCACAGCATCACGAAGCCGAGCGTTCCGTTGGGGGGTGGCGCGGTGTCCGGCAGGGTGGTCATGCCCAGTTCCCCTTGGACATGAGCCCCAGAATCTCAAGCTGCCGCCAGTTGATGTATTTCTCGGACCATTTGCACCACAGATCGGGCTGTGCCTTCAGGCCGTCGCGGTAGGCGCGATATTCGGCGCTGTTGGCGTAATGCTGGCCACGTTTCAGCTCTTCCTCTGCCTTGGCGGCGAATGTGTCGAGGAATTTCGCGTGAAGCAGGCAGCCCGAGGCCTTCTCGCCCCCCCATTCATCGTAGACCAGGTTCAGACCACGCGGCAGCAGCATATGCGTGGAGCTGAGATAGGCATAGGCGCGGTTCCATTTCACCAGCGGGATCTTGTTCAGTGCGGGCGCACCCACAGGGTCGTCAGGAAAGAAGACACGGGCCCGGGGGCCGCCCTGGATCCAGAGGTTCCCGTTGCCGGGATTGCGTTTCACCGAATAGTTCGCGCTATCGAACCATTGCGCGATTTCAAAGGGATCCTGCCCTTCGCGATAGGGCTGCGCGTCCATCGGTCCCTTGGGATACATGTCAAGGATCATCGCCGAGAAAGAGCGGATGCCAGAGGTATCCAGCCAATCAGTCAGGGCGCGCAGGGGCCGGGTTTCGCAGAAGGGATAGACAAGGAACTCATCCGGGTCGACGACCAGCGTCCAATGGCCGTGGCAATACTTGCGCTGCAGGGCAGTGATCCAGTCCATCCCGAAACGGGAATTGCGATAACTGCCCTCGGCCGTCCAGAGCGACACATCGGGTTGTTGTTGCAGATATTCGCGCGACCCGTCGTCAGACCCGTTATCGACGATCAGGAAGTGATTGACGCCCAGATCCCGGTAGTAGCGCAAGAAATAGGGAAGGCGAATGCGTTCATTCCGCAGGGTGGACAGAAGGAGGATGGAGTCGCCCCGGATCGCGCCGGTGCGGTTCACGACCTGTGTCATCTGGTGGCGTTTCATCGCGGCACGCACATGCAGGCTTCTGCGGCGCAGCCTCAGCCGATATGCCCCCACAATCCCCACTGGTCCCGCCTGCCCCCGACATCAACGACGCGCCGCGCGCTTGCTGCGGTCGTGCTACGCCAAACTACCTTCGCCTCGGTTCTTTTTCGGTGATCCGCCAAGACCGCATGACACCGTATTTGCGGTCAGTTTAGTATCTGTCAGGGATCAAGTAAACAATTGCTGGACAAGCGAATAATACCAACAGCCGAAATTCGGCATTTCGCCGGCATCATACCCAGCCACCACGCGACATGAGACCAAGCGATTCCAGCGCGCGCCAGGTGGTCAGGCGACGAGAGGCAGAGGTCCAGAGATCGGGGTTTTCGGTAAGCGCGTCGTAGTAGCGGTCATATTGGCGGGAATTGGAGAAATGCTCTCCGCGCGCCTGTTCGACGCGCGCCCTTTCCACGACGGTGTTGAGGAATTTCGTATGCAGCAGAAGGCCCGATGGCGCCTCTCCCCCCCCGGTCTCATAGATCCGGTTCAAGCGAGGCGGCAGCAGGGAATGGGTGGAGTTCACATAGGCAAAGCGCCAGTTCCATTTCACCAGCGGCACCTTGTTGAGCGTCGGCGCGCGGCGCGGCTCTTCGGCAAAGAACATGCGGGCCCTGGGGCCACCCTGGATCCAGAGATTGCCCATCGGTTGCTGGATCTGGATGCCGTAATTCGCCGCGTCGAACCATTGCAGCGTGGCTAGCGGATCATCCCCGGCCGTATAGGCGTGATCACCCACCGGCCCCCTCGGATAGAGGTCCAGCATCATCGCGCCCAGCATCTGATGCCCCTCGCGGTCAAGCCAATGGGTGAGGGCGGGAAGATCGCGGCTGTCCCAATAGGGGTAGATCAGCAGTTCGTCGGCATCGACCGTCAGGCACCAGTGGCCATGGCCATGCACCATCTGAAGCCAGGTGATCCAATCCATGCCAAAGCGCGACGCCTTGTAAGAGGCGGTGGTCACCCAGAGCGACACATCCGGCTGGGATGACAAGAGATCGGCGGTGCCATCGTCACTGTCATTGTCGACGATCAGGAAGTGCGAAACACCAAGGCGGCGGTGGTGGTCAAGAAACCACGGAAGGCGCACCGCCTCATTCCGCACGGTGGCGAAAGCGAGGATCTGGCCGTCTCGAATGCTGTTTGTGCGGTCCTGGCGCGAGGTAAGTTCGCGCCGCTTGCCGAAAGCGCGGGCAAGAAGCCTGCGCCGTTTCCAGCGCAGGCGATAAGCAGACCAGAGATCGGACGGCGCGGGTGTCACCCTGCCCCTTCCAAGATTACTGCGCAGCCCGTTGCAGCGCGATCATGTCGTTCAGATAGGCCGAGAATTCGTCACGAAGATCCGGGCGCGACAGGCCGAAGGCAACCGTTGCCTGCAGGAAACCGGCCTTGGAACCACAGTCATAGCGCTGGCCACGGAAGCGATATCCGTAGACTCCGGATTCCCCCGTTTCCTCGGCGATGGCGTCGGTCAGCTGGATTTCTCCGCCGGCACCCTGCTTCATGCGGTTCAGGTTCGTCAGGACCTTGGGCGACAGGATATAGCGCCCGATCACCGCGAGGTTGGACGGTGCCGTGCCAAGCGGCGGCTTTTCCACCATGCCCTTGGCCTTGACGATGGCGCCCATGTCATCCTCGATGTCGAGGACGCCGTAGGATTTCGTCCGCTCCGGCGCGACTTCCATCGCGGCGACCATGTTGCCGCCCGTCTGTTCGTAGGCTTCGACCATCTGCTGAAGGCAGGGCGTCTCGGCGGCGATGACGTCATCGGGCAGCAGGACTGCGAAAGGTTCATTCCCGATCAGGCGGCGGGCGCACCAAACGGCGTGACCCAGACCGAGCGGGCGGTTCTGCCGGATATAGGCAATCGCACCGCTGTCCATGTTGGTTTCCTTGAGGATTTCCAGCAGGTCTTCCTTGCCGGATTTCCGCAGCGCGCTTTCCAGTTCAGGCGCATGGTCGAAGTAATCTTCGAGCGCGGATTTGCCGCGCGACGTCACGAAGATGAACTCCTTGATGCCGGCGGCACGCGCCTCGTCGATCGCGTATTGAATGAGCGGCCTGTCGACCAGCGTCATGATTTCCTTAGGAATCGACTTCGTGGCCGGGAGGAAGCGTGTCCCGAGACCTGCCACCGGAAAGACGGCCTTCGTGACCTTCTTGGCTTTCATCTTTTGCACCCAATTCTGCCCCCGGCCCGCGGGGATTCGACCAAATCACTCGTATCTCCACCATGATTAGCACATGCGGCAGGATCAGGGCAGAATAGCAGCGTTTTCCTGAAAACGGAAACAACGGGCCTTGCGCTATCGCGAGATTGGGATGGAGGCAAGCATCCGTTTTTCACGTGGAAGCGAGCGGCAGGGTTCAGCCCATCTCGGCCATCATCGCCTCGATCACGGGCACGTCGGAGGGGTTGTTCAATTCCCAGAACTGCCGCCCGCGCGCGCTGACTTCGACGCAAAGGACGGATCGGCCATTTTCCAGAAAACGAAGCTGTTCCAGGCCCTCCAGACGCTCCAGCGGCCCGGTTTGCCAACTGGGATAGGCCGCAAGCGCGGCAGGACGGTAGGCATAGACACCCACATGGTGAAAGACCGGCGTGGGTTCACCATCCGCATAGCTGCGCCCGGTAAAGGGGATGACTTCCTTCGAGAAGTAGAGCGCGCGGCCCAAGGCACCAAAGACGGCGGTGGTGCCGCCGACGCGGCCATGACGACGGTCGTCCAGCAGTTTGGCCAGCATCGCCCCTTCGCAGCGCAGCACGGGCGTGGCGATTTCCGCCTGTGGATTACACCGCAATCCGGCAACAAGGTCTTCGACGAACCAGGCCGGTGTCAGCGGAGCATCGCCCTGCAGATTGACCACGATCTCGTAGCCCGGCAGTGCCGCAGCCACCTCGGCGCATCGTTCGGTGCCGTTCTGGCATTCCGTTGATGTCATCACCACTTCGGCCCCGAAGGCTGCGGCATGATCGGCGATGCGGTCGTCATCGGTGGCCACAACGACCCGATCCGCGCCCTTGACGGCCATCGCCGCTTCCCATGACCGCCGGATGAGCGTCTTGCGCCCGTCGGGGCCGTTCAGTTCCACCAGCGGCTTGCCCGGATAGCGGGTTGAGGCATAGCGGGCCGGAATTGCGATGAGGACGGTCATTTTCTGAGATCCACCCCGGGCGCATGGGCGATGAAGAAGGGGTTGTCCCAGCCGGGTTTCCCATAGGTCAGGGGTTCGTGCGTATCAAGGCGCACGACATGCCCCCCGGCACCGCGCAGCACGGCATCCCCGGCGGCGGTGTCCCATTCCATCGTCCGGCCGAGGCGGGGATAAAGGTCCGCCTCGCCCGTCGCGACGAGACAGAATTTCAGGCTGGACCCGGCGCTCTTGGAATCCTTCACGCTGTATTTGCCGATGTAGTCATCGGTTGCCTGATCGCGATGCGACTTCGATGCCACGACCATCAGCGCCGCATTGTCAGGGGTAGCGACGCGGATCGGGCGGGTATCGCCGATACGGTCCTTGGCGAAGGGGCCGGTCTCTTCGACAGCCGTTCCGTCGGCCATTGTGTAGAACAGGCGGTTCTTCGCGGGCGCGTAGACGACGCCGCGCAGGGGAACCCCGTCTTCGACATAGGCGATGTTCACCGTGAAATCGCCGCGCCGCTGGATGAATTCCTTCGTGCCATCCAGCGGATCGACGATCAGGAAGGTGCGGGCGGAAAGGGCGTGGCTGTCGGCCTGTTCTTCGGTGATCAGCACCAGATCCGGGAAAGCCGCGCGAAGGCCCGCAGAGATGAGGGCATCGGCGGCCTCGTCAGCTTCGGTCACGGGCGAGGAGTCGGATTTCGACTTCACTTCGAAATCGGGGCTTTCGTAGATTTCAAGGATACGATCCCCGGCTTCGAGCGCCAGTCGGCGGATGACGGGGATCAGATCGGCGAATTGCATCGGTTACCTCGGATCGGCGCTGGGACAGGTGGCCGCTGTTGAACTGTTCACATGCCCCGCTTATCATCCGTAGATAGAACAAGGGCAAGATTTCCCGGCAGGTCCGCCCGACCATCGGCGAACGGACCGGAGTGCGAGGAATACAGGCGTGCGGCTGCAGGCAGAGGTCAAGCGAACACGGGCGCGGACGGCGTTCGGCATGCTGGAACTCGTGTTCCACGGCGCGGTCCATAATGTGCGCAAGTCGCATACCAGCGCCGTGATCGGCCTTGTCCTGAACGTCATTCAGTCATCGCTTATGGTGCTGGGTTTCTACCTCATGTTCACCTTTGCCGGGGCGCGGGCCAATGCGATCCGCGGCGATTACATCCTGTTCCTGATGTCCGGCATCTTCATGTACATGACCCATGTGAAGACGATGAATGCCGTGATGAAGGCGGATGGCCCGACATCGGCCATCATGAAGCACGCGCCGATGAATACATTGATCGCGGTGGCATCGGCGGCACTCGGGACGCTTTACCTGCAGGTGTTTTCCGCGGCGATCATTCTTTACATCTATCATGCGGTGGTGGTGCCGCTGAAGATCGACCAGCCCGCCGGAATGATGGGAATGCTTCTCCTGTCCTGGGCGACGGGCATTGCGATCGGCATGATGCTGCGCGCGGCATCGCCTTGGCAGCCGCGGTTCTTTTCCGTCGTCGCGATGCTCTACACCCGGATCAACATGATCGCCTCCGGCAAGATGTTCGTGGCCAATGCCATGCCCACGGCCGTTCTTGCCTTCTTTGACTGGAACCCGCTGTTTCACACCATCGACCAGGGGCGGGGTTTCATCTTCCTGAACTACGCCCCCCGGTATTCAAGCATCGAATATCCGATCTACGTGATGCTGGCCTGCCTCACGCTCGGGCTTATCGGCGAATATTACACCAGCAAGCGCGTGTCGCTGAGTTGGACGATGGGCAAGTGACGGGGGGCAAGTGACGGGGCGACAAGTGACCGGGCTCAGGCGATCGGCGCCGTTCAGGCGCTTTCGACCACCCGCAGCGTAAGGTTGATCCGCCCGCCCCCATGAAGCAGCCGCGACGACCGGTAGCGCAGCCTGTCGATCCCATGCCAGGCAAGGCGCGACTCGCCGCCCATGACCAGCACATCACCGGATTTCAGCCAGAGGCTTTCGGTAGGTTCGCTGCGGCCGACCCCGCCAAAGCGGAACAGCGCCTCATCACCCAGGCTGATGGAGACGACGGGAAAGGAGAAATCGCCCTCATCCCGGTCTTGATGCAGCCCCATCTTCGCACCTTCGCCATAGAAGTTCACAAGGCAGCAGTCCGGATCGCGGGAAAGCCCGGTCACCTCCTGCCAGACCGCAAGTATGGCGGGCGGAATTGCGGGCCAGGCGACGCCAGAGGGATGGCGCGGTTCATAGCGATAGCCGCTCCGGTCACTCACCCATCCAAGCCGCCCGGCTGCCGTCATCCGCACAGTCATCCGGCGACCACCGGGAGTGACAGGGTCGACGAAAGGCGCGGCGAGGACAATCCGGCGGAGATCGGCCACCAGCGCGCCCTGCGCCGCGGCGTCAAGATGCCCCGGAAAGTAGCGGAAACCGCGGATTTCGATGGGTGCCGGGGGATTTTCAGTCATTCGGATTGCCTTCAAATTCCATCTTTGCGAGTGCTTGCAGCCCCCCTCACCCCCCCTTATATACAGGCTCAAGCCGGGATGCGGGCGGGCCGCCTGCCCCGGATGCACTTGGGATCGGGGCTGGATGCCTTGCAAGGGTCCAGCACCAAAACATCGCCGAAAGAAGAGGTAGCATATCATGGCCAAAGTCATCGGGATTGACCTCGGGACGACGAACTCCTGCGTTGCCATCATGGACGGTTCGCAACCCCGCATCATCGAGAACTCCGAAGGTGCACGCACCACGCCCTCCATCGTGGCCTTCACCGAAACCGAACGCCTGGTGGGCCAGCCCGCCAAGCGTCAGGCCGTCACCAACGCCGCGAACACCGTCTTTGCCGTGAAGCGCCTTATCGGGCGCCGGCATGATGATCCGGCGGTGCTGAAAGATCAGAAGAACATCCCCTACAAGGTGATCAACGGCGGCAATGGCGACGCCTGGGTCGAGGTGCGGGGCGAGAAGTATTCGCCGTCGCAAATCTCGGCCTTCATCCTGCAGAAGATGAAGGAAACCGCTGAATCCTATCTGGGTGAGCCGGTGACGCAGGCCGTCATCACGGTTCCCGCCTATTTCAACGACGCCCAGCGTCAGGCAACGAAGGACGCAGGCAAGATTGCCGGTCTGGAAGTGCTGCGGATCATCAACGAACCGACCGCGGCCGCGCTGGCCTATGGTCTGGACAAGAAGGAAACCCGCACCATCGCGGTCTATGACCTTGGCGGCGGCACCTTCGACATCACGATCCTTGAGATTGATGACGGTCTTTTCGAAGTGAAATCCACCAACGGGGACACGTTCCTTGGCGGTGAAGACTTTGACATGCGGATCGTCACCTATCTGGCGGACGAGTTCCGCAAAGAGCATGGCGTCGACCTGACGCTGGACAAGATGGCGCTGCAGCGTCTGAAGGAAGCGGCGGAAAAGGCGAAGATCGAGCTTTCGTCGTCGCAGCAGACCGAAATCAACCAGCCGTTCATCAGCATGGACAAGAACACGGGGCAGCCCCTGCACCTTGTCGTCAAACTGACGCGGGCAAAGCTGGAAAGCCTTGTCGACGACCTGATCAAGAAGTCGATGAAACCCTGCGCTGCCGCGCTGAAGGATGCCGGCCTGTCCACGTCGGACATCGACGAGGTGGTGCTGGTCGGCGGCATGACCCGCATGCCGCGCGTGATCGAGGAAGTGACGAAGTTCTTCGGCAAGGAACCCCACAAGGGCGTGAACCCGGATGAAGTCGTCGCCGCCGGCGCCGCGATTCAGGCGGGCGTCCTGCAGGGTGACGTGAAGGACGTGGTGCTGCTGGACGTGACCCCGCTGTCGCTGGGGATCGAAACGCTGGGTGGCGTGTTCACCCGCCTGATCGACCGCAACACCACGATCCCGACGAAGAAGAGCCAGATCTTCTCCACCGCCGAAGACAACCAGAACGCCGTGACGATCCGCGTGTTCCAGGGCGAGCGTGAGATGGCCGCCGACAACAAAATGCTGGGCCAGTTCAACCTGGAGAACATCCCCCCGGCTCCGCGCGGCATGCCGCAGATCGAAGTGACCTTCGACATCGACGCAAACGGCATCGTCTCTGTTTCGGCGAAGGACAAGGGCACCGGGAAATCGCAGGCGATCACCATTCAGGCGTCGGGCGGTCTGTCGGATGACGACATCGAGAAGATGATCAAGGATGCCGAGGCGAATGCCGAGGCCGACCGCGCCCGCAAGGAATTGGTGGAAACCAAGAACCAGGGCGAAAGCCTGCTCCATTCCACGAAGAAGTCGCTGGCGGAGCATGGTGACAAGGTCGATCCTTCCACGGTCGAGGCCATCGAATTCGCCATGTCGCCGCTTGAAGAAGCGCTGAAGGGCGAGGATGCGGGCAAGATCAAGGGTGCGATCCAGAACCTGACCGAAGCCGCGATGAAGCTGGGCGAGGCCATCTACAAGGCCAGCCAGGCAGAGTCCGAAGGCAAGGACGAGGATGGGCCGCGGCCGGTTGACGACGACATCGTCGATGCCGACTTCGAGGATTTGGGCGAAAACAAGCGGAAGTGACACCGCGTGAATCGGAAGAGGGGGCGGTTCGGCGACGAACCGCCCCCACCCGGTTCTGAGAGGGGGTTTTGTCCCGAATGGCAAAACGTGATTATTACGAAGTCCTCGGTGTCGCGCGCGGTGCTTCGGCAGAGGAATTGAAGAAGGCCTATCGCCAGAAGGCGAAGGAACTTCATCCTGACCGCAATGCCGACAACCCGAACGCCGAGGCGCAGTTCAAGGAAGTGAACGAGGCCTATGACGTTCTGAAGGACGCCGATCGCAAGGCGGCCTATGACCGCTTTGGCCACGCCGCCTTTGAAGGTGGTGGGGGCGGCGGGCGCGGGCCGCAAGGCTTTGGCGGTGGCAATGCCGATTTCGCCTCTGCCTTTTCCGACGTGTTCGAGGATCTCTTCGGCGATTTCATGGGTGGTCGTGGCGGCGGTGGCCGGTCGCGCGCGCAGCGCGGGTCAGACCTGCGCTACAACCTGCGCGTCTCGTTGGAAGAGGCCTATCAGGGCGTCCAGAAGACGATCAACGTCCCCACTTCCATCGCCTGCGATACCTGCCGTGGCACGGGGGCCGAAGGCGGCGCGGAACCTGTGACCTGCCCCACCTGCTCGGGCATGGGCAAGGTGCGCGCGCAGCAAGGCTTCTTCACCGTGGAGCGCACCTGCCCCACCTGCAACGGCATGGGGCAGATCGTGAAGAACCCCTGCCGTTCCTGCGGCGGCGCGGGGCGGACCGAAAAGGAACGGTCG
>Ga0164290_1002339_pt1 | contig 13999 bp, 15 predicted proteins | sample Micstemetagenome_FD_108782 | JGI IMG/M metagenome (GOLD analysis project Ga0164290, IMG submission 108782) | Contaminated culture microbial community from soil near Moab, Utah, USA - Microcoleus steenstrupii SON62 (Illumina Assembly) | ecosystem: Environmental > Terrestrial > Soil > Soil crust... | reverse complement strand
GAGCTAGGCTTTTTCGCTTATGAAGTAAACAGTTGTTTAGAAAAGTATAATGAATTAAAATTCTACATTAAACAGTTTAAAGAAAATCATCTTACGTTTTATATTCGAAACAAAGAGGTCCAAAAGATTGATGGTCTTGAATTATTGGTCGAGATCTTCATTCAATTGGAAATTGAAACTTTATTTAAAGATAAAGATTTCGAAACCAGCGAAATCTTTAATGAATTGTTAAAGTATGATAAAGGCACAATACAAAAGATATATAAACTTTACAATAAAAGTATGTATTTTGAGTACTTATGCAATATTCAGTCAGACAATCTTAAAATTGTTCCACTTCTTGAATGCAAAAAGAATAAGTCAACAGAGACTGTTTTACTAGAGGAGGCATTTCTTTTTTCTGTTCAACAAGGTGATTTAATATACATTTTTTGGGAGAATGTGGAGGTTAGCCGTGCAACACATGTGTTTAGGTGTTCAGCTGATAAATATATTAACTCTCTTCAACAAATATTTGATTATATATCAGGTGATCAACTTACAAACAGAAGAGAAAAGCTACACAAAATATCAGAATTCAATTTCTCAGATTTTACTAAATATTTAGGAAGTGTAAAGCATAAAGAAGAATTTGATGCATGGAAAAATAAAATTGAAGCATATTGTTCTTGCGAGTAGATAGAGATAAGCTGTCTTCTTTTCATGCGATTTTATAAAATAAATTACCTTCTAAAGAAAGTGCAACTTAGGACATATTTAAACCATCATAATTATGATTGAAGTTACGGCTTGGAATAATAGTGAGCATCATCGTTCGGGCGCTGGCTATGGGCTGAAAGTTAATTTTGAAGATAGGCAGCGATTTTTCAAACGGGAATGGGGAAAAGTGCAAATAGAGCTACCAGATGGAAGTAAAGCTACTTGTAATATAAATAAAGACTCATTCTGGAATAGAACATGTGGGGAGCTTATATCAGCTGACATAGGAAGGTACTTTCTTTTAGCAAAAATTGCACCTTGGGTGAAAGGAGGGCCGCCCACTTTCTTTTTAATAAAGGAAGCAGACGCTTGCTTTAAGCTAGTAGTTTGAAACTTGTGGTTTTATAAATAAATAGAATAGGGCGTTTTCTTTAATCTAACCAATTTATGGGAATCCTCTATTTTTTCTAAACAAGCTTTTTATTTAAAGAGTTAAGATTAAAATTCTCAAAAATGGAAGACAAAGATAGGTATTTTGAGACATTTCAACAAAGAATATTAAATAAATGGGTCAATTATGTGGAAAAAGATATAATGAATCTACGGGATAAGAGCCGTCTTGAATACACAAGTTTTAGTTTTATTATGCTAAACTTTTTTATGAAAACATTAGACCTGAACGATGTTTTTATTGCCGAATCTGATCCAAAGAAGGATTATGTCGAGCTAAAAGCAAATTATCATCAAGATTTATTTGACCAATTTAAATTCTATTTTATGCGATATAGAGATTCTCCAGTCGAGAGATACTTTTCAGAAGCAGTAAGTGATATAAAGTATGACTATTTGAAAAAAATATCTGAGTTGATAGTTGAAAAACCAGAAATAATGGAAAGCATAGAATGTTTTGATGAAAATATAATAAATGATAGGTATATTATGCGTTGGCTTGTATTTTGTTTTGCTAGATTGAAATTTAAGGAAAAGTATTCTGAAGTGGTTGATCGTATTAAATCAGAGGAAGTTTTTTCTGAAGAAATTTTTATGCGAGAATTAGCGCAATTTAACGCAAGGAAGACAGCTGAGAAAAAAATAATTAAACTAGTAAAAAATAAAGATAAGATACAGGCTATTAAGGAAAAAATTCCAAAAAAAGAAGAAACATTTAGGGACATTATGGTTCTTGGGCATGATGCAGAAAAAATGTACAGAAGTATAGAGGGCTGTAGCTATAAAGAAGTATACTCGTCTATAGCCTCAGAAAAAAATTACAAGTCTGCGTACGTAAAAAAAGCACATCATCTATATCGAGAGGTACTGAAGGCATATCCTAACTTCGAATGGAACAATTTGTCATCTATTCATGCCGATGTTATTTCCTTGAATATGAGCGAGTTGTAAAATTTGTTCCTTCAAATTTGTTCCTTTTTATACCTAATTTATCGTGACGAGGTACAATTCTCGTCTTTTCCTTCTTTTTACTTTATTCATTTGTGCCATCCAAAATAATGGATTACACTGATGAATAAATTAAACTTTCTACTGCATGACTTTGACGCTTACATTAGAAGCGTCGTCAAAGAGTCTATGGCAGAAGTTCTGCCTACTCTTAGTCAAAACACACAAAGCCCCAAAAACCGTATTGGTGGTATCGAACTCTTCGCGGAGGTTACTGGCCTGGCCCGACAAACAGGTTACAATCTCGTGTCGAAAAAAGCCGTTCCTCATTACAAACGGGGAGGGAAATTACTATTCTCAGAAGAAGAATTGAGAAAATGGCTCCTTGAGCATCCCCAAATTACGAGTGACAAGAGTTATCATCTTGCTCACCAGAATGTAATTCTACGAAGAAAAAAGAAAGGAGGTGCGAAATGAAAATGGCACGTACTTCCATTACTAGGCACTTAGAAACACTTCGCCAGACTCATCAGGAGTATGAGGCAAGTGCCAACCGATATGCTTCCTCTGATCGTGCGATCGATTTTATTGTAGAGAGAGACCGGGCTAGAATTAACGTAATTAATTCAGTTCTGATTGCATGTGATGAATTCGTTTTATTGCAAAGTTTTGAGCAGATCTATGACGAAATTGTGACAATACGAAGCCTAGATCCGAAGGTTGATAGTGTCGTATGTTTGCTTTCGTTTACGGATAATCCAAGGAATCCGGCTCATTTGGCTTACCCTTTAGTAGGATGGGAGCTATGAGTAACGATAAAGTTTCGTCTGCACACAACATTTCTGGGGAGTTGCTTAGGTTATCATCACCTGTGTTCCCTCAGGAGGTATATGGAATGCTTCCGCCGCTCCTTGAGGCAGGGGTAACTGCCTTTAAATCTGATAGAGAAAAGGATGTATTCTTTATTTCAGCCCTGGCAGTACTTAGCGGTTGCTTTTCTAATGTTTTAGGGGTTTATGATGACAAAGTGGTGGCACCCAACCTTTTCGTTTTTATCAAAGCACCAGCTGGTAGTGGGAAAAGCGCGTTATCATGGGCCAGGGTCCTTGGGCTTGCCTTTCACCGTGAACGGGTAGCGGCCTGGGAAAGCATGTATACTTCATACAAAAATCGACAGAAGGAAGCTAAGGCTAATAACGAGCTTTTTGATGAGCCACCTCCAGCTTATCAATGCTTATACATACCTGGTAATTGCTCATCGGCTGCCTTCACGAAGGTTTTGAAGGAAAATGGTGAACGAGGGATCATTTGCGAAACGGAGGCTGATACGCTTTCAGGCGCTTTAGGTCAGGACTGGGGGGACTACTCAGACCTCATGAGGAAAGGCTTTCACCATGAAAGCATGAGTTACCTGCGTAAATCGGGGGAACGGTATGAGATTGAGCGGCCTTCATTGTCAATCGTCCTTTCTGGCACGCCAGGTCAGGTAAAAAAATTGATCCCTGACGCTGAAAATGGATTATTCAGTCGGTTTATTTTTTACCAGTATGAGACACCTCCAATATGGCGTGATGTTTCACCTGATCTTTCTCGGCCCTCACTTGATTCTCATTTTCATTCGCTTAGCCTACGGGTGAACCGATTGATCCACCAGGTTGAATTGCTTGGCCCTATATTGTTTCAGCTACAAGGTCACCAGTGGCGCTTTCTTAACCAGGAGCTTGGCAAGTGGCTTCAGGATCTGGTCAAGTTAGAAGGTAGGGAAGTGCACAGTATCGTTTTCCGAATGGGGTTAATCCTGTATCGGATAGCAATGGTACTGAGTATCCTTCGGATAGAAGAAGGGGCGCACCAGAATAGTACTTTGGTCTGTACAGATCAGGACTTTAGTATAGCTGTTCAACTGGCATCAACCTTACTTGACCATTCTACTGTCATGTTCAATCTACTGCCAAGGAGTCGACTTAACGAAGTTAAATCCGGAGGCAAGATAGAAGGATTCTTGGCCGGTCTTCCTAGCGGAGAGTTCTCTCGTCAAGAGGCGGACGAGTTGGGTAACCAGCTAAAGATTTCTACGCGGACGATCACAAACTACCTGGGGCAGCTTACTGAAGCGGGACTCCTTAAAAAATCTGCCCATGGCAGGTACATAAAGTGACCATATGCCATTTGCCATTTTGCCAGAATGCCAAACGGAAATGGCAATTTGGCAAATGGCAAAATAGAACCTTCCTCAATTATTTAACAATTATGGAAAAGAAGTGTGCAAAATGCGGGGTCTGCTTTGAAGCCCGCTCAAACCAATTCTACTGCTCATCCTCCTGTAAGCTGCGCTCTTTTCAGGAGAAGAGAACTTCTGCAGGTAATGCAGATTTAGGAGTGATCAGCAGTTCACGGTCGTATGCTCCTGCGCGGGGCAGTAAAGAGAGTGGAAAAATCACATTAGAGATTGAAAAACTACGGCTTCAACATGAGGAAAAGTTAAAAAAGCTTGATATGGAGGCTCAGGAACGTCAGCATATCTTTGAATTGCGCCAGCGGCAGAGTCAGCTTCAACAGGAGTACGAGTTGGCATCCTTAGAGAAGGAGGGGGCAGAACGCGAACGGAAAGAGCATTTGGAGCTTGAAGGTAAATTGGCAGATGTGGAAAGAAGGTTAAGCAAGTTAAGCACAGATCCTGAAGCAGTTGAAGAGCCTATCGAGTCCGAGGAAAAGGTGGAAAGCGGCCTTGGCTGGATTCTTGGAATTGTAGGAGGGGCTATACTTCTAAATGCCATGGCAAAAAAAGGACGGAGTGGCCAGCTATCTTCATCCAAAAACGGTTTAGCGGGAGATAAAACGGTTTAAAATAACGGTTAATAACCGTTCATAATCGGTTTTCTAACCGTTCTGGACAACATTCTATATGAAACCAGCCAAGACTGAGCAGGTTGTAATTAATTCTGTTCAGTCTTGGCTGTAAAAGTTACAATAATGAGGATGCAAGCGTCCGTTTAGTTTCAATATCCAGGCTATCGATATAATTGCGGGAAACCTGAATTGTGGAGTTACCGAGGCTTTCGGTTACCGTCTCAATGGATGCTCCCGCTCTAATAAGGGCAGTCGCATAGGAATGCCGTGCCACGTATAACGTAATTGGCTTACTGATCTTCAGTTCTTTCCCAATGGTCTGGAGATGGCTATTAAGGTTACCAATCAGATCTTTTCTTGCTTGAACCTTTTTGACGCCTGACAGGGATGGATTGATGATGGGGAAGATTAGTTGGTCAGGTTGACGATCTAAATTTCCCCACCGGTCAATTATCTCTTGAAGTGGTGGGGTGATAATTACCGTAACTAGAATAGGCTTAGTGCGAGTTGCCCGTTCAGTCTTTCCGCGAACAAAGGTGAAATAGTCTCCGTTAATGTCTTCCCACTTTAGTCGGAGTATGTCAGCCAGATTCATGCCGTTGGCTAGATAGGAGAAAATCCATAGATCCCTGGCGAGTTGCCGACGGGAGCCTGGTTCGGCCGAATACGCACGGATGGCCAGCACATCGTCTTTGTTGAGCGCTTTCTTTATGTTGCGTCCTACAGGAATTTGGTATCGTTTACGGCCGAACGGATACTGCTTGTCACTCAGGACGCCCCGCTCTCTTGCCATGTTAATAATGGTCCTCAGAGAACGAACGTAGATCCCAACGGTGGTAATCGACCGACCTGCAGCCAGCATACTCTTCTCGTAGCTTGAGAGCCAGGTTGGAGTGATGTCGTCAAAGCGGATCCCTTCCCCTCCAAATTTCTTCAAGGACTTCAGAGCATCTCGATAGGAGATAGCGGTAGAGGCCCGATCTGCTTTTTCCAGTTGTTGGATGTATTCCTCGAACGCATGAAATAGGTCATACCTCAACTCACGCTCTTTTACTGGCTCCAGAGACTCGCCGAAAAAGGCTTTCTCAAAGCTTTTGAAGTCGAACGCTTGGCCGTACTTTTCAAATTCTTCGATAATCCGCTGAGTTTTAAGTAAGATAGGCTGTAAGGCATTTCGTAATTCAGCAATAGCCTTACTGCGCTTCCCATCCTCATACTCGGCCCACGTCTCTTTAGTGCACTCATAGGCTAAGCGGTAACATTGTTGGTTTCGCTGATAAGTGAGCCAGAGCTTAATGGGGTAAGTGCCGTTATTTTTTTGCCTTCTCCAGTCTGGAGCCAGCTTGTATGTAGGGTAGGAGATAGCCATGTATGCAAATCTTGAGGGACTGAATTTGCATACAATTTGCATACAATTTTGGTAAGAATGAAGAATATTGAGAAGAATTAGGTAAATGGTTTTTAATGTAAAGTGCTGTAAATCAAGCAGAAAATAAATTATGTATAAATCTGATTAGTGCAATAATACTGACTTGTAATCAGTAGGTCGTTGGTTCGATCCCGACTGGGGGCTCCTGAAAATCAAGCACTTATCCTAAAGGGTGAGTGCTTTTTTGTTTTGGTTGCATTACAACTTGCCATTCATTTTACTCATCCATTCCTTTTCCAGCAGGCTGCTTTCTATTTCAAAGGCCTCAAAAGCTGAAGAGCCTCAAATTCCTGGGCCTAACCGTCTTCGCCTCCGCTTTTCTGCCAGTAAGTACCCTTATGCTTCCCTTACTCAGAGCCTTCCTCATGGCTTCTGAAATAAAGTAATCATAGTCTTTTTGTTTCCGTATTTATACTCATGTAAATCATGGCCCGGCTTTTGGTATTTATAACCTGGAGGACGGTGTAAAACGGAAACTTAAACTTCGCTAATCGGCCCGGTAGGTGCTCAAGCGTGGGTTTTTGGCCTAAATCTCTGGTTTTACCGCTCGACCCAGCGGGCTTACCAGCTGAGTAGTCGAAATGCCGGTTCTTGATTAAGGAAAAATACTTCCAGAAAGTGGAAGCCTGGGTCAAGGACCGGAAACAACCTGAAATATTAAATGAGCCAAACATCCTATTTCCCTAAACCAGAGAAAAAAGCGTTATGAAACTGTTGATCCTCCTGACCCGATTTCTCCTGGCTGGCGCCTGCCTCGTCCTTGTCGGCATGGCCGCCCTGGTGACTATACCGTTTTGGCTGACGGAAAAACCGTCGGTAGCGAAAGTCTTGGTAAAGCGACTGCCTCACCATATGACCTCCTTTCTGCACGCTTAAGGCCGCCTAGCGTTGTCTGGTAATGCTTACTGGCAAGCAAACGGTCGGGCACGGTTGATTGCTCCGCAGTTTGGGATTGTTCGGATCGTCCAGCGCCCTGACCGGGTTGGAGGTCATGTAGAAAATGGCATCGTTGAAGTCGTGGTCGCAGCCGGTACTGTCGCGCCGGATGTCTTCCATCGCCAGCAGCAGCCGGTCTGAGCGGCTGTCATCCAGGACCACTACATGGCGACGAAGGTTGGCCTCCGGTTCTACATTTAGTGCTTCGTGGCTGTAGTGGATATAACGCCCGTTGGTGAGTTGTCCGTTAACGAAGGCGTCGGCAATCAGAAAAAAGCCAATGTTGGTGCCGGCCGGAAAGCGCCCTACCTTGATTTTATGACCGGGCAACAGCGCTCCTCCGCTGCCGCTGCGGGAAACATTGGGAAACAGGATCGTTGGGTTGCGAATCTGGCTGACGGAGGTTGGCGGATTCGCCCGGTCGAAGGTGTAAAAGCCCAGCGTATTGCGCCAGCCAGCCCCTTCGTAGATAAAGGTGATCCAGACATCAGCCAGCTCATTTACCGTTAGGGTCGTAGGAGCGCTGCTTTGCAGGTACTCCGGCCGGTTTCGGGGTACGCTCTGGTACTCCGGCAAACTCAGCTGAATATCGTTTAGAAACCTGGGTTCAATCACGTCCGGCGTAGGCGAGGTCAGATAAGCCGGTAACCCCTGGCTGTTCCAGGTGCCCATAGTCTGCAGGCCCGGAATTGTCGTTACGCGTATTTCTACCGTCCGGGCGGAACTATAACCGGTGGTAGACGGGCTGGATGAGTCCTTCGGGCTGGTCATGGAGGAGTCCAGGCCCTGGGTGAGGGCGGATGGAATACCCTTCGTCGAATGCAGGGACGGGGCACCGATCGGCCGGCTGTTTTGCTGATTCAACCCAAACAAGCTGAGCAGCAGTCCGATTGGCAAAGCAATTCGGCTAAAAAACATGGTTCGTTACGATTGGCGTTGAGTGTTCCTTCAATTCCAATCAAACTCCAGGCCAATTCATGGAAAAACCCGCTGATTACCGTAAATGAGCCGGTAAACAGCGGGTTTTGTCTAATTTTTCGGATTATTCTGCTTAATCCCAGTCGTTAGAGCGGCGCTTTGACCACCGGGACAGCAGGGCAACCGCCACGGAGGTGACGACCACACCCACGACTACTTTCTGAATAACCCCCTGGCGGTTGTGTTTCCATTCGGCCTTCCAGCCGCGTTCGGCAAAGATGTTGGGAATGTGGCCATGCCGCAGGTCATCTACGATGCCTTCCACCATATTGACCCGGTCCGCCAGCAGCAGCGGGAGCCAGTGGCCGTAGTGGTTTTCGCTGTAGCGAAAGGCAAACCGCCGGATGGCACCGCTCAGGCCCGAGGGGGGCGTGGAAGTGCCGAAAACCGCCGTCACGTTCGGACGTTCGTTGGAATGCAGCACCTCCACGCTGACCGGCTGCTGGGGCGGCCGGGGCCAACTGTAGCCTTTATGCTCCTCGTTGGTGCGGTGTTTCATGGGATAAGTCGGATCATTCTCGGGATCAGCGTCGACCCCCCAGCCCTTGATATGGGCGTACTGTTGATCCGTTGGTTTGGTGATAGTCTCCATAATAGCGAGTTGGTTTTACCACGCGGCCTCAGGCAGCGGCGGTGGAGGGGATCAGAATGGGTTTGATGCAGTTGTCGCGCTTGGCGGAGAAAATATGGTAGGCGTCGGCCACTTCCTCCAGCGGCACCCGGTGGGTGATGATCTGCTTGGGATCCAGATAGCCGGACTGGATGTGGCTGATCAGCCGGGGCAGGAGCCGCTTCACCGACGTCTGGTTCGCCCGGATCGTCAGCCCTTTATTGACCACGTTTCCGATTGGGACGAGGTTGTCGGTCGTGCCGTAAACACCCACGATCGAGATGATCCCGCCTTTTTTCACGGAGTTGATCGCCCAGTGCAGCGCGGTTGCGGAACCGGCCTGCAGCAGCGTTTTACGTCCGGTAATGGTCTGCATAGCATTACCCGCTGCTTCGGCACCAACGGCGTCAATGCAGACGTCGGCTCCCATCCAATCCGTCGTTTTCTTCAGGAACAGAACGGGATCTTCCAGCGACCGGAAGTTGTAGGCCTCGCACTGGGCGTAGTTGCGGACGAACTCCAGGCGGTATTCCAGGTGATCAATGACGATAACCCGGCCGGCCCCGAAGAGCCAGGCGCATTTGGCCGCCATGATGCCGACCGGTCCGGCCCCGAAAACGACCACCGTGTCGCCGCGCTGGATGCCGCCCATCTCGGCTGCCTGGTAGCCCGTCGGAACGACGTCCGTCAGCAGAACGGCATCTTCCGGGTCAAGGTCGTCCGGAATCACCATCGGTCCCACATCAGCATAAGGCACCCGAACAAACTCAGCCTGCCCGCCATCATAGCCCCCGGCCGTATGCGAATACCCGAAGATCCCGCCCACGGCCGTCGCCTGCGGGTTGGATTCGTGGCAGTTGCCGAAGAGTTCCTGGCGGCAAAAGGCGCAGGTTCCGCAGGCCACGTTGAAGGGAACCAGGACATGGTCGCCCACTTTAAGGTTTTGGACCGAAGCGCCAACCTCCTCCACTATGCCGATAAATTCATGGCCGAAGGTCATGCCCACCCGGGTATCGGGAACCAGACCGTGGTAGAGGTGAAGGTCAGAGCCGCAGATGCAGGAACGGGTGACGCGGACGATGGCATCCTGGGGATGCAGAATTTCGGGATCGGGTTTCCGATCCGCTCGGACCCGGAACGGCCCGCGGTAGTTCATGGCTAGCATAAGACGGATGAATCGGTTTGTGCCGAGAGAACCAGTCGGCGCCCCGCTTCGCTTACAGAAACTTTCTGAACGGCCCGACAATCGTCCGCCTTACCGCAGCCTCACCGATTGGCTGCCCGCAGAAACCTTTCCGGACCCGCCGGGTTTCCTGCCTGTTACCGAAAGACGGAACCATGGATTTAGGAGATGCTTTTGATGCCCTCCGCCGGGAGGCCAACCTGGTCGCCGGTGAAGAAACCCGCGGTCGGCAGTACGGCAGCCAGCGCAGCTTTGCCTCCGAGGCCGAGGCACGCGCCGGCTTTCAAAGCGCCCGCCGGAAACTCTTTATGGTCAACGACTGGTCGAATCTGCCGGGTATTTCCGCGGATTTTCAGCTCTTCGACCCGCAGGGAGCGCCCAAGCCTTCCGGCGATCCGGTACCGGGCGATTACCTCCGCATCAATCTGCCGGGGCCTCTGCCGGAAAACTGGGTGCGGGTTACCGACCGGCGGGAAGACAAGGACTGGGCCGAGTTCACCGTTCAGCCGAGCCCACGCCCGGAGGGCATAGAGGGCGGGGCAGGGGGCCAGACGGAGCATTTCTTCAGCGAGGAGGCCCGGAGCACCTTCCGCGTCGAACAGGCAGGAAACCAACTGCTGGCCCGCGAAATCGGCACCCGGGAACGCATCAACAACCAGGGAGACGAAGCCGGGGACCGCAGCCTGGTGAACACTCTTATCGCCGAGGGCGGCTGGGCCTTTTTTCAGCGGGTGCAGTGGGAGAAGCTAACGCACTACCTCATTGCCTGAGCCGGTGAATCGCTTTAAACCGCTTTAAAATGCGCACCTGGTAAAAATCCCGTCTCTTCAATAAAAAACTATAAAATCTATAGACAATAAAATATATTTTCGGGTTAATCAGTAACCTATAGCAGATCAGTGCCCTCCGTATCAGGCAGCCGGACCGAAAGGTCCGGCTGTTTTGCTTTTGGTCCACAACCTAAATTTTGTAAGCCGCTGATTAACATTGCATCCGTTACATTGGTTGGTTAAACAACCGGTATGCCCATTATGACCCGGCCATGTGGTCAACTTCAGGGGCTGCTGTACTCAAGCGCCGGCCGTTTACATGAAGAAGCTACTATGGAATACGTTAACAGCGTCAGTCGACCGACCTCTGGCGCTGTGGGGAGGTATTGAATGTACCGTAAACCGGGTCGGAAACGTATACCATGATCAGCTGATACGGAGTGGCCACCAGGAGCGGATCGAAGACCTGGACCTCCTGGCCGGACTGGGCCTGGATACGATCCGGTATCCGGTCGTCTGGGAACGCGTGGCTCCCGTCTCTCTGGAAGCGTGCGACTGGCGGTGGACCGACGAACGACTGGCCCGGTTGAAAACGCTGGGGGTTCGTCCGATTGCGGGACTGGTCCACCACGGCAGCGGCCCGACCTACGCCTCCTTCGACGGCCCTGATTTCGAGCATCAGCTCGCCCGCTTTGCGCGGATGGTCGCCGAACGTTATCCCTGGATCGAAGCCTACACGCCCATTAACGAACCGTTGACGACCGCCCGCTTCGCTGGCCTCTACGGACACTGGTATCCCCACGAACATACTCCCAAAGCTTTTGCCGAAATTTTACTGCGGGAATGCCTGGCAACGGTACGCGCCATGCAGGCGATCCGCACCGTTCGGCCCGATGCCCAGCTGGTGCAGACCGACGATCTGGGACAAACCTTCAGCAGTCCCCGGCTGCAATACCAGGCTGATTTTGAAAACGAACGCCGCTGGTTAAGCTGGGACCTGCTCTGCGGCCGGGTTGTTCCGGGCCATTCCATGTGGAAATACCTGCGGTACCTGGGGATTCCCGAACAGGATATCCTGTTTTTTGCGGAGAATCCCTGTCCGCCTTCGATTATCGGCATTAATCATTACCTGACCAGCGAACGCTACCTCGACGAGGACCTGGCGGCTTATCCGGCGCATCTGCACGGGAGTAACGGGCGCGACCACTACGTCGATACGGAAGTGGTCCGGGCGGCTCCCGACCAGCGGGTTGGCCCCGGCGGGCTCGTAAAGCAGGCCTGGGAGCGGTACGGGCTGCCCATCGCCATCACCGAGGCCCACCTGGGCTGCACGGTCGATGAGCAGATGCGCTGGCTGGCCGACGTCTGGCAACAGGCTGAAGCGGCCCGGAAGGACGGCGTTGACATTCGCGCCGTAACGGTCTGGGCGATGCTGGGCTCCTTCGACTGGCACTGCCTGGTTACCCGCTGCGAAGGCTACTATGAACCGGGAGTTTTTGACGTTAGCAGCGGAGCGCCCTGCCCAACCGAACTGGCGCCCCTGGTGGCAGCCCTGGCCCGTCAGCAGCCCATCACCACCCTGGTTCCGCCGGGACCCGGCTGGTGGCAGATCGAGCAGCCCGTCTTGTTGAACTAAATAACGGTTTTGGTTATACGTTAACCAGACAGCGGCCCGGACAGTTAGTTTGGGCCGCTGGCGGTTTAACGGGGCCACTGCATGCCCCGGACAATGAAATATTGAGCAGCGGCGTACGTGCCCATAATGAGCAGGGCGGAAGCAGGAATCGGCGCTACAAAGCGGTTGTAGGCGAGAATGCTATCGGACAGGATGAACCAGAGTGCACCGATCAGGACCCAACGACCCCCCGGTTCCCGGGCGGTCACCTGACGGACGGAGGCCATCCAGCCCATCGCGCATAAAAAAGTACCGTAGAGGATAATAGGCAGCTTTAGCCCCCGGAGGGCCGGACTGGCCTCCAGCGGCGCCTGCAGCACTGCCAGAAAGGCTAACAGATACCCTGCAAACGGGACGGCACGTATCCAGCTGCTTCCGGGACGGAGGGTTCGGGGCGCCGACCGCATGGACAGTCGGAAACTCAGGATATAACACAGCTGCATCAGCAGAAATGCACCCAGTCCAAACAGAAAACCGTTGAATTCCCGCAGCATCAGAAAGACATCCCCGGCCAGGGCGAAGAGCAGTCCGGCCATCAGCCAGCGGATTGAAGCCGGAAAGCCCGCCAGCGGTTTTCGCGCTACCGTATAACCCAGTAAAGACAGGGTAAGCAGCGGTTTTGTCAGGTAAACGAGAGACCGCAGGTCGAGGAGTTCGGCCGCTATTTCGACAATAGCAAGGCCGATATAGACCAGGGTAAAAAGAGTAGACGTATGCAACCGCATGCCAGGGTCCGGTAAGGGGAGAGGCCAGTGGCGGTCAAGTTAGAAAAAAATCGAAAGAAAAGCGGCTTAGTGTATCGTTGTCAGGACGGAGTTGGCCGGTACGCGGGCCAGATCCAGCCAAAACAACCGGATCTGCCGGATCAACTGGGCGAGTTCGGTATAGCTCGACGGTTTGGTGACGAACGAATTGGCCCCCAGCTCATAGGCTTGAAGCACGTGTTCGGGGGCGGAGGAGGTTGTGAACATGATCACCGGGATTGCCCGCAGGCGTGACGCACTCCGGATTTGCCGCAGGGCGGTAAACCCATCCATCCGCGGCATGTTCAGGCCCAGCAGAATAAGGGCTGGCCTCGACTCCGGTTGTTCGAGTTTTTCCATCAGCTCCACGCCATCAGTGGCAAATACGACGTCGCAGTCCCGCCAGGTCGTGTCAAAGACAGACTTCACCAGAAAACGGTCGTCTTCGTCGTCGTCGGCCATTATGATTCTGTACTTTGCGTTTTGCATGGGAGAGAGGGCGCCTGTATTGCCTTGTTCAAAGGTAGCAAACTTTTGTTACGAATTACGGTGAAATGTCAATAAAAAAGTAAAAAAAGCCGAACAAAAGGCTACATGTGGCCCAGACCAGCTTTTTTGCCCAAAGCTCAGGGAGTAAATTGCTGAAATTTAGAAATATACACTTGGATTTTGCCGGTGGTTCATTGGATAAATTCTTCATCTGTATCATATGTGAGATTTATTTTGTT
>Ga0164290_1002338_pt1 | contig 14008 bp, 17 predicted proteins | sample Micstemetagenome_FD_108782 | JGI IMG/M metagenome (GOLD analysis project Ga0164290, IMG submission 108782) | Contaminated culture microbial community from soil near Moab, Utah, USA - Microcoleus steenstrupii SON62 (Illumina Assembly) | ecosystem: Environmental > Terrestrial > Soil > Soil crust... | reverse complement strand
TTGGTGCGGCGCGACAGGACCTGCATGGCGCGGCGGATCTCTTCATCGCGGCCGATGATGGGGTCGATCTTGCCCTGTTCCGCCGCCTCGGTCAGGTCGCGGGCGAATTTCTTCAGCGCATCATAGCCTTCCTCGGCGCTTGCCGTGTCGGCGGTGCGGCCCTTACGGATGTCGTTGATGGCGGCGTTCAGTTTCTGCGGCGTGACCGCCCCGGCATCCAGCGCCTGCTTGGCGGCACCCGGCACCATGGCGAGGGCCATCAGGATGCGTTCGACAGGGACGAAACTGTCACCGGCCTTCTTCGCCACCTTTTCGGCCTCGTCCAGCACCTTCACAAGGCCCGGATCGGTGAAGGGCTGTGCGTCGCCCGACACTTTCGGCAGCTTGGCCAATGCCAGATTGACGGCCTCCACCACCCGCGCGGGTTCGCCCCCGGCGCGGCGGATGAGGTTGGACGCCAACCCCTGATCGTCATCCATGATCGCTTTCAGCAGATGTTCGGGCGCAAGCCGCTGGTGGCTTTCCCGCATCGCGATGGTCTGCGCGGCCTGCAGGAACCCGCGCGAGCGTTCCGTGAACTTTTCAAGGTTCATCGGCATATCTCCTTTTCATAGCACCGATCCGCGAACGCCCTGAAAAGGCACGTCCGCACCGGCCTTACCCTGAAGATGGGCCGCCTTACCCCCTGCTGCAAGATTGCAACCATGGGCTGCGTCAACTTTTCCTGAAACGACCTCGGGCTCAGGTCGTGTAGCGCACAAAGGCGAAGGCATGGCCATCCGGGGCCCAGTTGGGAACGTTCATCGTACCCTGCCCCCCGGTGAATTCCAGAATCCGCCGGCGGTTGCTGCCATCGGGGTGGCACAGGACCAAAGCCACCGGCAGGTCGGGCGGGTGGCCCTCCGTTCCCGGCGGATAGGCAAGGTAGACAAGGTGCTTGCCGCAGGGCGAGGGGTGTGGAAACCAGTTGACGTTCTCATCCGGGAAAAGCTTGCGCTGGTCGGACCCGTCTGCCTGCATGACCCAGATCTGTGCATGGCCGTCCCGGTCGCAGTTCCAATAGATCAGACGCCCGTCATGGCTGTAGTCCGGGCCATCGGAATGGCCTTCCCCGAACGTAAGGCGCGTTTCCTCGCCCCCTTCGGCGGGCATGGTATAGACGTCGATGATGCGGCTGCCACCTCGGGCGGCGACATAGGCAAGCGTCCCGCCATCCGGCGACCAGCCATGCCACCAGCTGGGCGCTGCCTCGTTGATCAGCCGGGGCGTGCCGCCCGTCGCCGGGATCATGAACATCTCCGACCCGCGCCCGCGATGGTTGGACAGAACGATGGTCTGCCCGTCCGGGCTGATGCCGTGGTCATTGTTGCAGCGATCCGCGAAACCCGTCTCGACCGGTTCCAGCGCAGGCCGGTCCAGCGGCACGCGGAACAGTCGCCCGCCCCCGTTCACCAGAAGTGCCTCGCCGGACGGAAACCAGTTCGGCGCCTCGATCCGTTCATCCACCGTCAGGATCGTGCGGGCCCGGCCCTCGGCGATGGTCCAGATGGAAAGGTGGGATTTCACGCGCGATCCTTGGGTTTGAGCAATTTCTTCGGGCGCAGCCTTTCGGCGTCCTTCATCAGACTGAAGGTCTGGTTGACGTAATTCACCACGCCGGAAATCTGCTCCATATACGCTGCCAGCTCGGGCGTTTTGTCGGCCTCCACCATCTGGACCGGGCGATCCGGGCCTTCATGTTCGAACTGGCAATAGAACAGCGGCTCCCCCCGTTTCAGGATGATGTCCCGCTCCGTGTCGTGCCATTCGAAGGCCCACATGATGGGGCGCGGCCAGAGGTTCAGCTGGAACCTCCCGCCAAAGATTGTGCCGGGCAGCGGATCCTTGCGGTAATGGGCAAAGGTGCCAAGCTGCGTCAGCCAGACCGGTTCATCGGCGATGAAGGTGTAGGGCAGGTGCAGCTGCACCGTCGGACGGTCGGGATAGCGCCACTCTGCCTCGGAAACCAGCGTCAGCAGGTCGTTCAGCTTGTTCGTCCGAATGGGGCTTGCCGTCCCGGCGCGGTTGACCAGCACCGCCTTGCCCTTGTCGTCGCGGGTGAAGCCGATATGCAGGTCGAAAGGGCAGTTGATGACGAAATAGCGGCTTTCCATCTGGATCACGGCCGGGCAGCGGCTGGCGCTTTTCGCATGGGTCCGGTTCACCGGTCGCGACACAAGCCGCTCCGGTGGATCATACAGCACGGCGCCTTTGTCGTTGGCAAGGAACCAGCCCACCTGCACCGGGCCGGAACGGGGGCCGTCTTCGGGGCGGTCATAGGTGACGGTGATCTGCACGACGAAACCCTTCCTTCACAGTCCTTGTCAAAGTGCCGTAAGCGCATTCACCAGGGCACGCACCGCCCCTTCCGACGTCACGCGCCGTTCGGCCGGACCGAAGCCAAAGGCTGTCACAGCCTCGGCTTCCGGTTCTGGCATGGAACAGGAGGCATGGACATCGCGCAAGGGCAGATGGGCGAGTGCCGGCAAAGTCGCCGGAGTGATCCCCGCACCGGGCATCACCACGATACGCCCCGCCGCCTGCTGCATCAGCGCCTCCAGCGCCGCCGCCCCAAGCGGCGCCGTGATTGCACCGCCCGCGGTCAGGATTCGGTGAAAGCCAAGCTGGACCGCACTCTCCAACGCCTGCGCCTTGTCCGGCGACAGGTCGAAACACCGATGCAGGACGGTCTCCATCCCCTCGGCCTCGCGCAGCAGGGTGGCGAGCATCCATTCATCCAGCCGCCCATCCGGCCGCGACGCGCCCAGGACCACCCCCTGCAATCCGGCTGCCCGGACGGCGGCAATATCGGCCTTCATCTGCCGCAGGTCTTCGGTCGACCAGACGAACCCACCTGCCCTCGGTCGGATCATCGCAACGACGGGAACGGTTGCCCGCGCCGCCTCGGCCATCAGTCCCGGCGACGGCGTCAGTCCGCCCAGCGCAAGCGCCGAGCAAAGCTCGATCCGCCCTGCCCCGCCGCGGATCGCTGCGGCAAGCCCGGTGGCATCCTCGACGCAGATTTCCAGCAGGATATCAGCCAAAGACCACCTCGGCGGCAGCGGCGGCGCCGATCAACCCGGGTTCGATCCGGCACAGGGCAGGAACGATGATCGGCCCATCGGTCCGCCGCAGGATCATGGATCGAACCGCCTCGTCCAATGTGGCGATCAGGGCGGGGACGTTGGACAGGCCGCCACCCACCGGCACGATGGAGGCCCCGACCGTGTTCAGGATCATGGCCAGCGGCGGGGCAAGGATGGCCCGCCACACCCGAACCGTCCTGTCCGACAGGGGATCGCCCGCCAGCCAGTCCGCCAGAATGGTTTCGGACCGTTCACCCGCCCCATGCAGGACCAGATGCAACCTCTCGATTCCCCGGGCCGAGCAGATGGCATCCAGGCAGCCCGTCAGGCCGCAGCCACAGGGAAATTCCGGCAGGGTCACGCCGTCCACCTGCGTCCGGGCGACGGGTCCATGCCCCCATTCCCCGGCATAACCGCCGGGCCCTTGCAAGGGCCGGCCGTCAATCACCAATCCGCCGCCGACCCCGGTGCCGAGAATGATGCCGAACACGGTCCGGTGCCCCTGGCCGGCACCCTGCGCTGCTTCGGCCAGCGCAAAGCAATCGGCATCGTTCAGAATCAGCACCGGCAATCCCAGCGCGGCCTGCAACTCCGGGCCAAGTCGGCGGCCATCGGCGCAGGGGATATTTGCAACGCGCAACCTGTCCGTCTCCGGATCCACCACACCGCAGATCGAAATTGCCACGGCCTTCGGGGCCCGGCCTTCCACAAAGCCGGCGATGGCGGCGGTCAAGGCCGCGAAATCCTGCGTGGGCGTGGGGCTGTCGCCCAGGCGGGTAAGGCTACCGCCCGAGGCCGTGGCCGCCTTGATCCGGCTGCCGCCGATGTCGAAACAGAGGATCATGCCCGCCCCATCCGCTTTTGGCCGACTTTAGCGGGCTTCGCGCGGCTTGACAGCCCCGCCCGCGCGGATCATCTGGCGCAGGTTTCTTGGCAAGGAGAGCGCCGATGTCCGATGACCGCCTGATCGTGGCGCTGGATGTGCCCAATGTCGTGCAGGGGCTGGACCTCGTGGCCCGCATCGGGGACGCCGCTTCCTTCTACAAGATCGGGCTCGGGATGTTGACCGGGGGTGGGCTGGCCCTGGCCCACGCATTGAAGGGCGAGATGGGGAAACGCATCTTCCTTGACCTGAAGCTCTTCGACATCGGCGCAACGATCGAGGCGGCGGTGCGCGGGATCGCGCGCTATGATCTGGACCTCCTCACCGTGCATGGCGACCCGCAGGTCGTGCGGGCGGCGGCGGAAGGAAAGGCCGGGACCGGGCTGAAGATCATGGCGGTCACGGTGCTGACATCGCTGGACCGGGCCGATCTGGATGCCAACCTGATCAAGGCCGGTGATATCCATGATATCACGCTGGAACGCGCGGCGCGGGCGCTGGAGGCCGGGGCGGATGGGGTGATTGCCAGCCCGCAAGAGGCGGCGGTGATCCGGGCCTTGCCGCAGGCAAAGGGCAAGCTGATCGTGACGCCGGGCGTGCGGCCTTCCGGCACCTCGGCGGGTGACCAGAAGCGGATCGCCACGCCGCATCAGGCGATTTCGGACGGGGCGGATCACATCGTGGTCGGTCGGCCGATCTGGCAGCATGCCGATCCGGCCGCCGCGGCGCGGGCGGTCATTGCGGAACTGCCTGCGCGCTGAGGGCCAGTCGCAGGCGGCGCTGCATTTCCGGTATCGCGTGGGAATGGTTCAGGAAATCCACGGTCGACATCATCGCCCAGCCCTGCCCTTCGCTGCCAAGGCGGATCGCCGCCACCTCGGCCCGCGTGATCCGGCCTGCGAAGAACACCGAAGGCCGCGCCGGAACGGTCATCGATGGCAACACGATGCGCCAGGTCAGCCGATCAGGCGGCAGGGTCAGGCCAAGTTCTTCGTCAATCTCGCGCAGAAGGCAGGATTCGGGCGTTTCATCGCCCTCGCGCCCGCCCCCTGGCAGATCCCACATTCCTGGCCAGGGCAGGCCGGCATGGGTGTCGCGCAGGCAGGTCAGAACCGCATCGCCGCACAGAAGCGCGGCCTTGGCTCCGACGAAACCCGCCTCAGTTATCATTGATATCGCGATCCCAGACTTTCACCTGGTTGTCGCGCACGCCCATCGTCCGGCGCAGCGCGAACCACGCAACCAGCGAGCAGAAGGCGAAAGTCAGCAGCAGGAAGGCCGGGCCGCCCGTCAGAAGGCCCAGCCCGATCATGATGCCCGTCACCACCGCCCCGATGGCAAAACCAAGGAAGATGTAGCCGGGAACCAGAATCTCCAACCCGCCGATCAGGAAGCCTGCGACGATCCAGACCCACCAGACGGACCACCACATCAGGCTTTCCCCCGGACCAGCTTGAACGCATCCGAGAAGGCCTCCAAGGCATTGGCGGGCAGCAGGATCGTCTGCTTGCCTTCGCCCGAGGCTACCTGTGCCAGCGCCTCCACCTGCTTCATCGCGATCTGGTATTGCGCGGCCTCAAGCCCGTTTGCCGTAATCGCCCCGGCGATGACGCCCGTGGCATAGGCTTCGGCATCCGCCGTGATGCGCTTGGCCTTGGCGGCCTGTTCGGCGGCGTAAAGGTCGGCATCGGCGGCAAGTTCGACGGCGCGCTTCTTCCCTTCCGCTTCCATCACCTGCGCGCGGCGGGCGCGTTCGGCGTTCAGCTGTTGCAGCATGGCGGCGCGGGTCGCATCATCGAGGTTGACGTCAAGGATTTCGGCGCGGGTGACTTCCACCCCCCAGTCATCGACCATCATCCGCACCTGTTCGCGCACGCGTTCGATCAGCTGCGCGCGGCCCGATTGCACCTGGTCCAGTTCCAGTTTCCCGATCTCGCTCCGCACGATCCCGGCCACGGTGGTGGCGATGGCGGCATCCACATCGCGAATGCGGTAGACGGTCTTTTCCGGTTCGGTGATGCGGTAGAAGACCGAGGTTTCCACCTTCACCAGCACGTTGTCGGCGGTGATGGCATCCTGCGAGGCATTGGGAAGCTGCCGTTCCAGAATGGAAATCTTGTGCGGCACGCGGTCAAGGAAGGGGACGACGAAGTTGATCCCCGGCCCGAGGACCGCGCGCAGGCGGCCGAAGCGTTCCACGACGTGCTTTTCCGACTGCGGCACGATGCGGACGCCAAGGAAGATGCAAAGAATGATGAAGACGGCGATGGCAAGAAAGACTGCATTTCCGCCGAAAAGTTCGGGCCCCATGGCCAAGCCTCCTGAAATACCTGTCTGGAACATGCGGGTTTGACGCGTTCCGCGCAAGTGGCGGGGCATGGACGGCCCTTTTCCTTGGGCGCATAGTGACGGCATGCCCGCCCTCTGCCGCGATTGTCTGACCACCTTTGATGCCGGCATGCGCTGCCCCGCCTGCCGCAGCCCGCGCGTGTTGGCGCATCCGGAATTGTTCAACCTGTCGATCGCCCATATGGATTGCGACGCCTTCTACGCCAGCGTTGAAAAACGCGACAATCCCGAGCTGCGAGACAAGCCCCTCATCGTCGGCGGCGGGACGCGGGGTGTGGTGTCCACCTGCTGCTATATCGCGCGGATCTCGGGCGTGCGGTCGGCAATGCCGATGTTCCAGGCGCTGAAGCTTTGCCCGCAGGCGGTGGTGGTGAAGCCGCGCATGGCCGTCTATGTGGCCGAAAGCCGGAAGATCCGCGGGATGATGGAGGAGATGACCCCCGATATCGAACCCCTCTCGCTGGACGAGGCCTTCATGGACCTGTCGGGGACGGCGCGGCTGCATGGTGCGCCGCCTGCGGTGATCCTGGCGCGGCTGGTGCGGCGGATGGAGGAGGAGTTGGGGCTGACCGGGTCCATCGGGTTGAGCCACAACAAGTTTCTGGCCAAGATCGCCAGTGATCTGGACAAACCAAAGGGGTTTTCGGTGATCGGCCGGGCGGAAACGCAAGGCTTCCTGACACCAAAGCCGGTGCGGATCATCTGGGGGGTCGGGACAGCGACGCAAGCCGCGCTGGAGGCCGCGGGGATACGGACGATCGCGGATCTGCTGCGCTGGGACCGGGTTGATCTGGTGGCGCGGTTCGGCAGCATGGGGGACCGCCTTTTCCATCTGGCGCGCGGGCAAGATCAGCGGCGGGTGAGCCGGGACGAAAAGCCGAAGTCGATCAGCAAGGAGACGACATTCAACGAGGATACCGGGGATGCCGATATCCTGGATGGCCATATCTGGCGGTTGGCCGAGCAGGTGGCGGATCGCGCCAAGGCCAAGCAGCTGGCCGGGCGGACCGTGACGCTGAAGCTGAAGCGCGATGATTTCCAGACGGTTACGCGGCGGCACAGCCTTGGCGACGCGACCCAGATCGCCGACCGCATTTATCGTGCGGCCCGGGACTTGTTCGATCAATCCGGAACCAAAGGGCCATTCCGGCTGATCGGTGTCGGCATTTCCGATCTGGTGGATGAAGATCAGGCGGATCGGTCCGGCGATCTGCTGGATCCCGACGCGGGCAAGCGGGCCAAGGCCGAACGGGCGGCGGATGCGATCCGGGCGAAGTTCGGGAAGGACGCGATCATCAAGGGCCGCGCCCTGCGCTGATCATTCCGCCGCAAGCGGCATCTGGCCGGAACGCGGCGCGGTCACATCCCCGATGACGCGGGTCATAAGCTTTTGGAATTCCATGAAATCCCCGCGCGGTTCGATGCGAGTCTCGTCCATGTAGAGGGCGCGGTCGATTTCGATCTGCACGACATGCTGGTTGCGCGAGGGGCGACCATAGGCCTGCGCGATATAGGCCCCGGCAAAGGGGGCGTTGCGCGCGGTCCGCAGTCCGGCGGCGGCGAAGGCGGCTTCGATGCGGTCGACCACATCGCGGGCGGCGGCGGCCCCGAAACGGTCGCCCAGCACGACATCGGGGCGGGGGTAGCCGGGGCGGGAATGCGCCTCGATCGCCTCGTGCGGCATGGAGTGGCAGTCGATCAGGACCGCCTGGCCAAACTGCGCAAGGCTTTCATCCATAAGGGTTTTCAGCGCAGTATGGTAGGGATTCCAGACGGTGCGGATGCGGTGTTCGGCCTCGGTCCTCGGGAGTTTGCCGCGATAGATGGCACGTCCGCCGGCAACCACCCGGGGAATGACCCCAAGGCCGGACGAGACGCGGGGGTTGTGGGGGGCGCGGTCGATGCCTTCGATGACCGCCGGATCCAGTTCGTCGGCGGCGCGGTTGAGGTCGATATAGGCGCGGGGGATGCGGGCGGCCAGCAGGGGCGCACCGTGCAGCGGGGCGGCGGCGAAGAGGCGGTCGACGAAGGCGTCTTCCGATGACCGGATCGCGTGATGATCCAGAAGGCTTTGTGAAACAAAGGCTTGCGGATAATCTGCCCCGGAATGGGGAGAGGAGAACACCACCGGCGTGGTGCGGAGGCGGGGCAGGTGCAGGGTATAGGCTTCGCTTTGCATGTGTCAGATATAGCCGTGTTTCTTCCGTTGCCAAAACCCCTTGAACCCCGGGGCGACTCCTTTTATAGACCCCACGACCGACGCGGACCCGCCCGCGTCATATTGCTTTGATATCGGGCGGAAATGTGAAGGAACGTGGGCGGTTAGCTCAGCGGTAGAGCACTACGTTGACATCGTAGTGGCCACTGGTTCGATCCCAGTACCGCCCACCATTTCGCCGTTTCCCGCAAGGGGAACATTCAAGGATTTCAAGGCGCTGCGCGCCGCGAATGGGAGAAGAACGATGAAGGTTGCGAATTCGCTCCGCTCGCTCAAGACGCGTCATCGCGATTGCCAGGTCGTGCGCCGCAAAGGCCGCGTCTATGTGATCAACAAGACGCAGAAGCGGTACAAGGCCCGTCAGGGCTGATCTTTTCCGGGTGACCGGAGGACAGGGCCGCCCGGTGGGCGGCCTTTTGTTTTGGCTTTTCCGCAAGTGGCCGGGAACGCTGGGTTAATCTGGACATAGGGCCGCTTTTGGCCGTGCCGTAATCTGTGCCGGGATCTGTACCGCAGACTGTCAGCACGCATCGGGCGGCGCGGTCACGTTTACCTTATACATGCGAATCGGGCGGAGGGCGGGCCATGCATCCAAATCCAGCGTTTCGGGGAACGGCCGAGGCGGAGAACCTGCGCTTTGCCGCCGCGCGGGGGTTCGGGATGCTGTGCGTCAATGGCGCAGCAGGGCCGATCGCGGCGCATGTGCCCTTCGTGATGGCGGGGGAGCGGATGGTGGAGGTGCATCTGGCGCGGTCCAACGCGATTGCGCGGGCTGGTTTGCCGGCACAGGCGCTTTTGGCGGTGCAGGGGCCGGATGCCTATGTCTCGCCCGATTGGTACGGGGTGCCGGATCAGGTGCCGACGTGGAATTACGTGGCGGTGCATCTGCGCGGCGTGCTGTCGCCGATGGAGCCCGAGGGGCTGGAGCCGCAGGTTGACGCGCTGTCGGCCGAGTTCGAGGGGCGGATTGCGGGGAAACGGCCCTGGACCAAGGCGAAGATGGGCGAGGGCGTGATGGCGCGGATGATGCGGGGGATCCTGCCCTTCCGGCTTGAGGTGACGGATGTTCAGGCGACCTGGAAGCTGGGCCAGAACAAGACGCCGGAGGCGCGGGCAGGGGTGATCGCGGCGTTGGAGGCGCAGGGCGGGATGGCGGCGGAAATCGCGGCGTTGATGCGGGCGGTGTCGGCGGGGTGAACCCCGCCCGGCGGGTTGGGCGGGGTGGCGGTGGGGATGCGGGCCTTGGGGTGATTTGCCGGGGGAGGCGAAGTCTGACGCAGACTTCGCGCCGATTTCTGCGCGCAGAAATCGGCTGGGGGCGGCGCTGTGGCGGGAGGCCGGAAATTGCGCCAGTTTCCGGCGCGGTTTCTGCGTCAGAACCCGCCTTTCCGGGCGGGGATTGCGGGCCTAGGGTGGGGGCAAAAGCCGGAGCGCCAGACATGCATCTCTATCATTCGCCCACCTCGCCCTATGTCCGCAAGGTCATGGTCCTGCTGCATGAGACCGGACAGCTGGGCGATGTGGAGCTGGTCACGGGGTCGGGCAGCCCTGTCGATCCCGGCACGGCCCCCTTGGAGGCGAATCCGCTGGGCAAGGTGCCGGCGCTGGAGCGGCCGGATGGGCCTGCGCTCTATGACAGCCGGGTGATCTGCCAGTATCTGGACGCGCGTGCCAGAAGCGGGGCGGGGGCCGGGCTTTATCCGCAAGGTGCGCGGCGCTGGGATACGCTGACGGTGGAGGCGACGGGGGACGGCATCCTCGATGCCGCCCTGCTGATGGTCTATGAGGGGCGGCTGCGGCCGGAAGAGTTGCGCTTTGCCCCCTGGGTGGAGGGGCAATGGGCCAAGGTGGCGCGCGCGCTGGATGTGCTGGAGACGCGATGGATCCAGCATCTGGAGGGGCCGCTGGACGCCGGGCAGATCGCGGTGGGTTGCGCGCTGGGCTATCTGGATTTCCGGCACGGCGCGCGGGAATGGCGGAACGGGCGGCCGCATCTGGCGGCGTGGTATGCGGGCTTTGCGGCGCGGCCTTCAATGGTGGCGACGGTTCCGGTCTGAGATGACGCTGCCGATCGGGGCCTTCGTCACGGTCTGGCTGTTTCTGGCGGCCAATATCGCCTCGCCCGGGCCGAATGTGTTGAACACCATTGCGCTGGCCATGGGGTCGGGGCGGCGGGCGGGGTTCGGTTCGGCCTGTGGCGTGGGGCTGGGCATCGGGGTCTGGTGCCTGGCGATGGTGCTGGGCATGGGGGCGGCGCTGCGGGCGGTGCCCGGGGCGCAGGCGGTGCTGGCGGCGGCAGCGGCGGGGCTGCTGCTGCTGTTTTCGCTGCGCTATCTGCGGGCGGCCTGGCAGGGATGGCGCGCGCGGGGGATGGCGGTGCCGGAGGGGCAGCGCGGCGCGGGCTTTGCCACGGGGTTCCGCAGGGCGCTGGCGGTGGTGGCGGTGAACCCCAAGGCGCTGACAAGCTGGCTGGCGGTGCTGGGGATGTTCCCGGTGGCCGAGGCGCGGGCGGGGGATGTGGTGATCCTGTGCCTTGGGGCGTGCCTGCTGTCCTTTTCGATTCACGGCATCTACATGATTCTCTTTTCCACCGCCCCGGCCTTGCGGTTCTATCTGCGGGCGGGATGGCTGTTGCAGGCCGCGGCGGGGGTCCTGTTCGCGGGCTTTGCGCTACGACTTGTCGCAGGGGGTTGAGGACGCAGAGGGCCGTTCCATCCTTTGCCGCGTGCCCTGAGGCGGGCGAGGGCGCCCCGATGCGCGCCCGCGATGCCACAGGACGCGAATTTCCGCAGGCTTTGACGGGGTCTGCGCCCGTTTGTCCGCTGGACGATCCGGCGCGCCTTGTCTAAAAGCCGCCCGGCAAGGCTGCGGGTGACCGTGGCCCCATCTACAATGGGTCGCGGGACCACCCCGCGCCTGTGAAAGGGAGAAGATCTCGTGTCCCACGCTGACGACAACGCAGGTACCCGGCGGGATTTCCTGTATTACGCAACAGCCGGGGCCGGAGCGGTTGCCACGGGCGCCGCTGTCTGGCCGCTGGTCAACCAGATGAACCCCTCGGCCGATGTTCAGGCGCTGTCGTCGATCTTCGTCGACGTGTCGGGCGTCGAGGTCGGGACGCAGCTGACGGTGAAGTGGCTGGGCAAGCCCGTCTTCATCCGCCGCCGCACCCCGGAAGAGATCGAGGCCGCCCGCAGCACCGACATCACGACGCTGCCGGACCCGCTGGCCGACAATGCGAACAAGCCGAATGCCGATGCCTCCGATGCCAACCGCACGCTGGACGAGGCGGGCGAATGGCTGGTGATGATGGGCGTCTGCACCCATCTGGGCTGCGTGCCACTGGGCGACGGGTCGGGCGATTTCGGCGGCTGGTTCTGCCCCTGCCACGGGTCGCATTACGACACCGCGGGCCGCATCCGCAAAGGGCCTGCGCCGCGCAACCTGCCGGTGCCGGTTGCCGCCTTCGAAGATGAAACCACGATCAAGCTCGGGTAAGGAACAGACAGATGGCCGGAATTCCGCACGACCATTACGAGCCCAAGACCGGGGGCGAGAAGTGGCTTCACAAGCGCCTGCCGATCGCCGGGCTGCTTTATGACACGATCATGATCCCCACGCCCAAGAACCTGAACTGGATGTGGATCTGGGGCATCATCCTGACCTTCTGCCTTGCCTTGCAGATCGTCACGGGCATCATCCTGGTGATGCATTACACGCCGCATGTGGATTACGCCTTCGCGTCGATCGAACACATCATGCGCAACGTGAATGGCGGCTACATGATCCGCTACCTGCACATGAACGGCGCGTCGCTGTTCTTCGTTGCGGTCTACCTGCACATCTTCCGCGGTCTTTACTACGGGTCCTACAAGGCCCCGCGCGAGATCACCTGGATTGTCGGCATGCTGATCTATCTGCTGATGATGGGCACGGCCTTCATGGGCTATGTGCTGCCCTGGGGTCAGATGTCCTTCTGGGGTGCGACGGTGATCACCGGCCTGTTCGGGGCGATCCCCGGCGTGGGTCCGGCGATCCAGACCTGGCTGCTGGGCGGGCCTGCGGTGGACAATGCCACGCTGAACCGCTTCTTCTCGCTGCACTATCTGCTGCCCTTCGTGATCGCGGGTCTTGTCGCGGTGCATATCTGGGCCTTCCACACCACCGGCAACAACAACCCCACGGGTGTTGAAGTGCGGCGCGGGTCGAAGGAAGAGGCGGCGAAGGATACGGTGTCGTTCTGGCCCTATTACGTGATCAAGGACCTCTTCGCGCTGGCCGTGATCCTGGCGGTGTTCTTCGCCATCGTGGGCTTCATGCCCAACTACCTGGGCCACCCCGACAACTATATCGAGGCGAACCCGCTGGCGACGCCCGCGCATATCGTGCCGGAATGGTACTTCCTGCCCTTCTACGCGATCCTGCGCGCCTTCACCGCCGATGTCTGGGTCGTGATCGCGGCCGAGTGGATCACCTTCGGGATCGTCGATGCCAAGTTCTTCGGCGTGCTGGCGATGTTCGGGGCGATCGCGGTCATGGCGCTGGCGCCCTGGCTGGACACGTCTTCGGTGCGGTCGGGCCGCTATCGCCCGATGTTCAAGTGGTGGTTCGCGCTGCTGGTGATCGACTTCATCGTTCTGATGTGGGTCGGTGCGATGCCTGCGGAAGAGCCCTATGCGACCATCTCGCTGATCGCATCGGCCTACTGGTTCGCCTATTTCCTCGTGATCCTGCCGCTGCTTGGCGTGATCGAGAAGCCGCTGCCGCAGCCGGCGACGATCGAGGATGACTTCAACGCCCACTACGGCTCCAAAGCCCATCCGGCCGAGTGAGAAAGGGATTGACCAAGATGTTCAGGAAAATCGCACTCACTGCCTCGGCGCTGGCCCTTTCGGCTGGCGCGGCGATGGCCGCGGGCGGGCATACCGAGATCACCGATGTGGCCTTCGCCCATGAAGGCCCGTTCGGCAAGTTCGACCAGTTCCAGCTGCAGCGCGGGCTTCAGGTCTATACCGAGTCTGCTCGGCCTGCCACGGGCTGAAATACGTGCCGATCCGCACGCTGGCCGATGCCGGCGGGCCGGAGCTGCCGGAAGACCAGGTGCGCGCCTATGCGACCCAGTTCACCGTGACCGATGAGGAAACGGGCGAAGATCGCGAAGGCAAGCCGACCGACCATTTCCCGGTGTCGGGGATGGAAGGCGCACCGGACCTGTCGCTGATGGCGAAGGCGCGGGCGGGGTTCCACGGGCCTTACGGCACGGGGATGAGCCAGCTGTTCAACGGGATGGGCGGGCCGGAATACATCTATTCCATCCTGACGCATTACGAGGAAAACCCGGAATGCGCGCCGGACGGGATCGACGGGTTCTACTACAACACGTCTTTCCCCAATGGGGGCGTGCCGGACAGCTGCAAGGACGAGCACGGGATT
>Ga0164290_1002337_pt1 | contig 14012 bp, 10 predicted proteins | sample Micstemetagenome_FD_108782 | JGI IMG/M metagenome (GOLD analysis project Ga0164290, IMG submission 108782) | Contaminated culture microbial community from soil near Moab, Utah, USA - Microcoleus steenstrupii SON62 (Illumina Assembly) | ecosystem: Environmental > Terrestrial > Soil > Soil crust... | reverse complement strand
TTTAATAGCTATTTCTTACACAATGTACTCCCATCCCTTTTTCACCTTTATTAATCAAAACTATTATCTTATTCCAAAGAACTTCTATTACCCTATTTTATCTACTTTGTAAACATAGGAGTTTCACAGAATTCGCAATGATGATTAAAGCGTATCAATAGAACACGGATTTTCATGATTTTTATGATCGGTCATGATCAATCATCATAATCATGAAAATCTGCGTTCCGTACTCCTCCCTTTGCCAAAACACTGTTATCTCATGTTCTACGGTGAAACTACGTGAACATTCACCGCAGAGAATATGGGGGCGCTGAGTTTTCGCAGAGGTTTATTCAGTAAATAATCCATCTTTCGGACCCCGGACTTTCCGACTTCCGGACTTCCTACACTACTTCCAAAGGCTGGCCGGATATTCACCAGCAGTTACGAGTTTATTGATGCTGTCCTGCACACCCGGCGCATCTTCTTTATAAGTTACCCCAAACCATTGAGCGGATGTAGGAATAACTTTCACCACCCCTTTCCCCGATTGTACAAAATGTTTGGTAACAGTAGGTATATAAAACTCTGATTTCAGTTCCTGTCCCTGTTCGTCTAAGAACTTTTCAAACAGTTCTTCAGCCAACCCAATAAATCCGGGTGCAAAGCAGAGATAGTTCATACTCACTAAACTGTTTTCTGGTAATACGGTGAGGCTGTCATTTTCTTCGTATACAATATCGCCTTCCGGTCTCGCAAAGATTTTAGTACGTTCATTGATATCGGTAAGATTGCCTTCTGTACTTACATCGCAAACCCCACGGCTCACCGTACCATTATCGCTTAATGTATTCTTCAGGTGATAACCGATGATGCAATAAGTCTGCTCATTTCATTGAGTGGTTAAAAATGTATAGGCTTTAGCAAACGCATCTTTACCATAAAAATCATCTGCATTGATCACCGCAAATGGCTCATTCACTTTTCCCTTGCAACACAAAACGGCATGACCTGTTCCCCATGGTTTGGTTCTGTCGGTGGGGATGGCTCTGCCATTGGTGAAAGAACTTAACGCCTGGTACACATAATCGGTGGCTATACGACCCTGCAGTTTAGGCTCAAAAATAGCTTTAAACTGTTCGGCAAATTCTTCACGGATAATAAACACTACTTTTCCAAATCCTGCACGGATGGCATCATAAATTGAATAATCCATGATAGTTTCGCCATCGGGACCGAATGACTGTATCTGTTTCATGCTGCCATAACGGCTCGCCATTCCGGCAGCAAGGATCACTAAAGTTGGTTGCATAAAATCATTTAGGTGGACGAAACTAAAACTTTCGGCCCTACAATAAGATAGGATGTTGATAAATATTCAAAATATTCATATTCAGCCACTGCCCAGCCTTTCAGATAAAGGTATTCAAACCGATATACTGCGGTTAGACCTCGTTCATCCTGTAATCAGCGGCAATAAATGGTTTAAACTAAAATATTACATCGAAGAAGCCAGGAATCAGGGAACAAGTTGTTTGGCGGGTTTTGGGGGTGCTTATTCCAATCATATTGTGGCATTGGCATACGCTGCACAGATAAATGGCTTCAGGAGCAGGGGATTTATCAGGGGCGATGAAAACACGCCTCTTTCTTCCACACTGCTCGAAGCAAAGGGCTACGGCATGGAACTTATTTTTATTGACAGGAATACTTACAGAAACAAAGAAGCAATCACCCATCAATACCATCAACCCGGCTACTACTGGATACCCGAAGGTGGTTATGGAATTTTAGGCGCAAAAGGTGCGGCGGATATTTTGTCTGTTACAGATTGCAGTGCCTATTCACATATTATTTGTGCCACAGGAACAGGCACCATGATGAGTGGATTGCTATTATCTGCTCAACCCCATCAAAAAATAATCGGCATCAGTGTACTCAAAAATCATATATCAATAGTTGATGAAATAAAAGCACTCATCGGCCAGCCTGTTGGCACCAACTTTGAATGTGTACATGGTTACGATTTTGGCGGATATGCCAAACACCCTGAACCTTTATTAACATTTATGCGCGGGTTATGGCAACAGGATCAATTACCAACCGATATTGTTTATACAGCCAAACTCTGTTATGCAGTAAAAGACCTTATTGCAAAACATTTTTTTCCGGAGAACAGCAAACTGCTCTTAATTCATAGTGGTGGGTTACAGGGCAACAGGTCTTTAGCACCGGGTAATCTGCCTTTTTAACCAATGAGTTTATTACCACTGAAGGCACAGAAATACACAGAAAGTTTTCAGTGGCATTCTGTGTCTTTAGTGGCAACAAAATACACTCATCATCAGGAGAGTGAGTAGTGAATCGTGACTAATGAGTGAGTAATTAAATGAAAAAAATAAACCACTCACTACTGACTACTCACTACTCACTATATATATTTGTAAGAATGAAACACTGGAACCTGTTAATACTGTTTTTGTCTGCTGCCATCATTCACGCCTCTGCACAAAGAGCATTGCCGGGCTTTACCGTACAGGATCTGGGCAAAGGAAAAGTTAGTATCAGTTGGATCAACCCTTATCCAACCTGTAACCAGTTGGCCATCCAGCGTTCTACAGACGGCATCAATTTCAGAACCATCTTTTCTGCACAGTCGCCCGAATTACCACGTAACGGTTATGTAGACAGCAAACTACCGGCAGCACCAAAAGTTTATTACCGCATATTCTATGTACTGACAGGAGGTAATTATTTTTTTACCGCAATCAAAACCCCTACCGAATCGGGTGATACGGATGACAAAGAAACTGTTAAAAAAGAAGAAGACCTGACAGACCGCATATACATACCAACAGAGCCGGGAAAGGATAACGGCCTAAACAAAGACAGTACTGGAAAAGAAACAGTTGAAAGAATGGTACGCCTTTATAAAAGAGGTAGTTTTCTGTATCAGTTAAATACACAGTCGTATAAAAATTTCCGCGATTCCATTATTCATTTTACACAAGACTCCCTTTCACTCATTAAACCCGGAGAAATAAACTGGAAACCCTTTATACCCAAACCCAAAGAATATGTAAGTGTATTTGTAAAAGACACCTTACTCATACAGGTTGAATACCCTTTGTATAAAAGATTCAAAGATTCTGTAGCGGCTTATACCAAAGACACGCTCACCAATATCACCACCTTCAGGGCCGAGCTTTCCAGGTTTGTACCAAAACCCGTTTGGAAACCTTCTATCTACGTATATACCAACAATACCGGGTACCTGAATATCAATATCCCTGCACAGGATTTAAATGCCTATCGGGTTGTATTCTTTGATGCAGAAGGAAAAGAACTCTTCCGCATCAACAAAATAAAAGAAGCCGAACTCATCCTCGACAAAGCCAATTTCAAACGAAGTGGCTGGTATGATTTTGAACTCTACAAAAACAATGAACTCGTAGAGAAAAACAAATTCTTTCTCCAAAAAGATTAGGGAACAGAGAAATAAGGAATAAGAAATAAGGAATAAGGAAGTATTAGATTAATAAACTCTCTGCGTAAACTCTGCTACCTCCTTTCTCTGCAGTGAACTTACTCGAATATTTACCGCAGAGAAAGGAGAGCACAGCGTTTACGCAGAGAATACCGGGAGTAATTCAATATCAAATACTTTCTCAAAATGTTTTTTCACTTGTTCTTTTGCTTCTTCAAAATCTACTTCTCTTCCCAATTCTTTTTGTAGGGATGTAACCTGTTTGCCCACAATTCCGCAGGGAACAATATGATCGAAATAGCTGAGGTCGGTGTTTATATTAAATGCGAAACCATGCATGGTAATCCAGCGGCTGCATTTAATACCCATGGCGCATATTTTTCTTTCCTTACCCGGCACATCCGGATCGAGCCACACGCCTGTTTCGCCCTTGCTTCTCTCCCCTTTTAATCCATAATCGGCCATGGTGAGAATGATCACTTCTTCCAGACTCCGTAAATACCAGCCCAGATCGGTTTTAAACTGTTCAAGATCGATAATCGGATACCCCACTACCTGTTGTGGACCATGAAAAGTAATATCGCCTCCTCTGTTGATATGGAAATAATCAATCCCTCTTGCCGCCATTTCATCGGGGGCAATCAGAATATGTTCTTCTTTCCCGCTTTTACCGAGGGTGTATACAGGTGAATGCTCCACAAATAAAAGATGATGCGAAATGTTGGTCAGGCGACCAACATCGGCGGCAGAAGCTGTAGATTCCAATACCTGGTTATTGAACATTTCTCTGTTCCTCTGTTCGTCTGTTCCTTCGCCATTGTTGGTCGCCTGACCAACAACAGCAGCATTCTGCCTCAAAGCAGCTTTCATCGCCACTTTCTCCTTCAACATCTCCTCCTGCAAATCCCAAACAGATTTATAAGACCTATATCCCAAATCCTCAAAAAATACTGACTGCATACCACAAAGAAACAGAGAAATAATAAAGGAGGGAAAATAAGGAATAAGAAATAAGGAATAAGGAATGAGAAAGGAGGAGAAAGGAGGAGAAATAAGGAGAAATAAGGAGAAAAGAAGAAAAATCTGCCGTTGACTGTCTGACAACCAACAATATCAGACGATCCCAACTTTCTCATTCCCTATTTCTTATTCCTTATTTCTCTGTTTCTTTGCCACATGCTGGATGAACTTGATTTACCGCCGGAAGACGGCGCGGAAGAACTATACGAACGCCAATCCTTTACAGTAGATAAAGGACAGGAACCCATGCGCATCGACAAATGGGTGCAGGGACGTATTGAAGGGGCTACAAGAAGCAAGGTACAAAAAGGCATTGAAGCCGGTTTTCTTACCGTTAACGGACAGGTGGTTAAAAGCAATTACAAGATTAAGCCGGGAGATGAAATACTCATGATGAGTCTTATCAACCCCGAACATACCGAACTCAAACCGGAAAACATACCCCTCAACATTGTCTACGAAGACGATGCCATTATGGTATTGAACAAACCACCCAATATGGTGGTACATCCCGGTGTAGGAAATTTTACAGGAACCATGCTCAATGGGGTGGCCTATCATTTCCTGCAACAGAATCCAAACCTCGATGAAGAAGCCCTTACCCGTTTCGGACTGGTACACCGTATCGATAAAAACACCACCGGATTAATTGTGCTGGCTAAAACCGGCGATGCCGCCGCACACCTGGCTAAACAGTTTTTCAACCATACTGTGAACAGAAAATACCAGGCATTGGTTTGGGGCGATGTGGAGGAAGACAGTGGTACCATTGAAGCACATATTGCGCGACACCGTCAGCACCGGAAAATGTTTGATGCTTATCCCGAAGGCGAAATTGGTAAACATGCCATCACCCATTATAAAGTACTCGAACGTTTTAATTATGTAACACTGGTAGAATGTGTACTCGAAACAGGACGCACCCACCAGATACGGGTACATATGAAACACATAGGCCATACCCTCTTCAACGACTGGGAATATGGCGGCGACAAAATTTTAAAGGGCACCATCTATACCAAATACAAACAGTTTGTAGACAACTGTTTTGAAATATGTCCACGCTGTGCATTGCATGCACAAACACTGGGTTTCATTCACCCCGTTACCAAACAACCCATGCACTTCGAATCGCCGTTACCGGAGGATATGCAGGGCGTGATTGAAAATTGGAGAAAATACATGCACAAGAAAACAGAGTAATAAGGAATAAGAAATATGGAATGAGAAAGTATGTCGCTGCTGATTGTTTGAGTAATGATGATTAAAGCATATTAAATAGAACACTGATTTTCATGATTGTGATGATTTTTCATGATCAATCATCACAATCATGAAAATCTGCGTTCCATACTCCTCACTCTGTGAGAACAGGGAGTTTACGCAGAGTAATGATCGAACCCTATATTTGTATTATAAATCTGAAAACTTATGTCAACCGACATCCGTCATAACTGGACCAGGGAAGAAATTTACGATATCTACAACATGCCTTTACTCGAGCTGGTATTTCGTGCAGCAGAACTGCATAGAAAGTATAATGATACTGCCGAAGTACAGGTATGTACACTGCTGAGTATTAAAACCGGTGGTTGTAGTGAAGACTGTGCTTATTGTCCGCAGGCCGCGCGTTATAGTACGGGTGTGGATGTACAGGCATTGATGAAAAAAGAAGAAGTATTATCCTACGCACAGAAAGCCAAAGATGCCGGCTCCACCCGTTTCTGTATGGGTGCCGCCTGGAGAGAAGTAAGAGACAACCGCGATTTTGATCGTGTACTCGATATGGTAAAAGGGGTGAATGAAATGGGTATGGAAGTATGCTGCACATTGGGTATGCTCACCGAAGATCAGGCCAAAAAACTGGCCGATGCCGGATTATACGCTTACAACCATAACCTCGATACCAGTAAAGAACATTACAGCGAAATCATTACCACCCGTACCTATGAAGATCGTTTGAATACACTCGATAATGTACGCAAAGCAGGTGTAACCGTTTGCTGTGGTGGTATCATCGGACTGGGTGAAACACATGAAGACCGTATTGGCATGTTACATACACTGGCCACCATGCCCGAACATCCGGAAAGTGTGCCCATTAATTCATTGGTAGCGATAAAAGGAACACCACTCGAAAACAATACCAAAGTAGATGTATGGGATATGGTGCGCATGATTGCCACTGCACGTATACTCATGCCCAAAACCATGGTACGTTTAAGTGCGGGCAGAACAGAAATGAGCATCTCCGATCAGGCATTGTGTTTTATGGCCGGCGCCAACTCCATCTTTGCAGGAGACAAACTATTAACCACCCCTAACCCATCATTTGATGAAGACAACCAAATGTTCCAGTTGTTAGGGCTACAACCAAGAAAAGCATTTAAGGAAGAAAGTAAGCAGTATTTGAGAGAGCTGGTGGAAGCCTGAGGAAATAAGGAATATGAAATAAGAAATAAGGAATAAGAAAATAGAAGGCAGCGTAATCATTCAGATACGCTGCCTTTTATTTTACGGTTTACTCCTTATTCTCCCTTCTTCATTTACTTTCATATTCCTTATTTCTTATTCCTTATTTCATATTTTTTCATCTCCCTTTCGGCCTAAACGACCTCACTGGCGGCGCCGGTTCTTTCTTCAACTCAATCCCTTTACATGGCATACTCTTTTATCCCTGCCCCGGATTTAAATCCGGGGCAGGGATAAGGAGTATCTCTTTCGGTCTTTCCGACTTCCGGACTTTATTCCGCTAACTCCAATGGATTATTAACTTTATTCTTCACCCTGGCTGTTGCCGAAGGGTTAGTATTAACCGAAATAGAAGTATTGGTTCCTGCACCAGGCGCAGCCAAACCATTCATCGCAGCATTGATGTACCCATTCGGATTTTGTTTCAAATCCTCAATCAGTGAATTAAACTTCGCTTTTGTTATTTTTTTATGCAAGGCCGGCAGTTCAAGTCTGGCCATATTGTTACTGTAGATAGCACTCAACTTAAATGAAACTGTTCTGGTCCGGTCTGTTGCTTCCACAATTAATCCCGGCAGACCATTTAGTTTCCACGGTCCTGCTTTAACAGGGTAATCAGGGCAATACCAAACATCATAGGTTCTTCCTTTAAAATTACCACTCGCTTTATAACATGAAAGCCCTCCAATAACAATGGAGCTATCTCCCAGTGTCCACTGAATTTTCTCTATAGGGTTTTCAATCACAAGTGTTTCTCCCACCCAGGGGTGAATGAAGTAAGATTTGTCTGCATCAAACTGATACATCAATTGTTCAATGGTAGATTTTTTTACCCTGGTAGGTTCAGATGATACCTGAACCGGCAAACCTGCTTTGGCTTTTGCCATATTATCATTGAACAGGGAATCATCATAATATTTTGAATAATTCCTGTACAAAGAAGCGTTCGAAGTAAACTGTAACAACAGGATCTCCTCGTATACCTGCGCGCGATTTGTGGTATCTCTTACATGCGTAAACAGGTAAACAGCCTGCCCCCCTTTAGTACCCTGCCCCTGAGACGTTAAGGGCATGAAATAGTACAGACAAAACAATATAATCAAGTATTTCATAATTACAGATTAAGGGTTAAGAGGGAGGAATATCCTCCCTCTTAAAAAAACTAACAGGGAGCTACTTCTTCTAATATCTCCAGTATCCAGATATTTTCTCTTACCATTTTACTGGCGGTAGCTGATGCAATCATAGAAGCTACTGCATACTCACAAGTACAACAATGGGTTACCGTTGCTGTCATAGTCCAGCATTCTCCCCAGGCTGAATTACTGTTTGTTGCGCAGGTCTCTTTTTTTACTTTTACCAACGAAGCTTTCTTTTCTGAAGGCTTGGTTACTGATACTTTGTTGGTATTTGTTTCATGCTCTCCGCTTCTTTCACCGGCGTAAGCGCCTGTTGCTATTCCAGCGAAAAGAAATAATCCTAAGATGATCTTTTTCATGCTTAATTTAATTTATTAGTTTTCTCCTTGTCTCGCCAGGAAATAAAAGCGTCACGCTGATACTGCTACCGTGAACTCAGGTTTCCAGTTTTGCTTTCGCCGGGCTGTATGGATCTAAGCCCCGGGTTGTATTGTGCAACCAACATCCTTTTTTGAGTAAGGGTCAATTAAGGATTAACACCCATTTATAGCTACAAATAATATGAATCAAACAGGTATCCCCGGGTTACAGGTTAAAATGCAACCGAAGCATACACTGCGATGGACGCAATTGATAGGTTTGTGTCATGATTTGATTTCCATTTACCATAATCGTTTCCATTTGTTTCAGGTTAAACATGTTTTGCCAATACAGGTCCACACTCATTTTGCTGGCACCCATATTTTTCCTGATTAGAAAATCACTGAATAAAAATTGTCGGGGCAAACCGGCGTCCGTTGAAAAACGATTGGCTTCAACGCCCCATTTAAGTACATACTGACGTGGTAATGCATAAGAAACAGAAAATACCTGACTCAGGTTTCGGGTTTTGTTCCTGCTCTTTCTATTTCCCACACTGCTGCCGATATGCGAAAGCTGTACCGCATAATCAACTACCATGTCCTTGATCCTGGTATTCAGCTTAGCGCTTAACCCTGTTGTATGCACTTTATAATTACTAAGAACGCCAGCGTTGGATTGCTGACCTGCTGACTGTTGAAGATTAACAGCAACAGATAATGTTGTCTTTAATCTGCTTACATATTTACTCAAAGCACCTCCGGTTTTGTATACGCTGGCCGGGTTCTCTCTTTCAATGGCATTACCTATTAAAAAGCTTCCGTTAAAGTTTTGGTCTGTCATATAATTATCAAGGCTATTTTCCCTGCTGATAAAAAGATGACCAAAAAGACTCCGGATGGTATTTTTATAAAACAGATAGGCCGTTACAGATTCACGGTCTCTTCTTTTTATAATACCGTTTTGATTCACCAGCGACCGGTAATTAATCAATGTAAAACGATCGCTTGCGAGATAAGCCGGTAAATAAAACTGATCGTTTACCCAGTTTACCAAAATATTCAGGTTGGTGTTGATCGTATACTGACCCGATAAATCGTAGGTTACAAATAGCCGGTTCAAGTAATTTCTTTCACTGTTATTATTTTGATGCCCCAGGAAATTAACAGGAAGCTGGGCGCTAAACTTCCATTTTTCTCCTTTATAGTTCAGTTTAGGAACATACACTGCCGACCACTCTTCTGCCTCAAACTGATTGTTAATAGAATCCGCTATTAAGGAAGGCTGCCCGTTTTCAAACCTATACAGCGGTGCATGGTATTGATTCCGGTTATACCCAACATTAGCTGCCTGTTCAAACGAAAAACGACCCATCGAAAGCGCTACTGTATAACCCGTTTTGGCATACCATCTTTCAAGCGAAGCTTGCTGCATCAGGCTGTCGATCTTTTGATTTGCAACAAAAAAATATCCGCTGATATCCGGAGCGATTTTTAATTGTTGAGGGCTTTTGTTATATCCTACCTGATAATTAAACCCATGTATCCATTTTTTTACTTTACGGATTGATTTCCCGTATTTTTCTACCCAAACAAAATGATCCCTTAGTTTTTGCTCAGATAGTTTAGGTAACCCGATTTTACCATCATCATTACTGCGGCTATATCCAAACCGCATACCATTTGCCCTATAGGCCCTTTCGTTGTTCGACAATATTTCTACCTGTGCATTAACATGTGTTTCACCCAAACGAAGCGTTTGATTTTCATTAATACGAACCGTATCTGTATCGAAATAATTTACAATACGCGTACTGCTGTTCTGCTTTTGAATATCATGTACAAAATCTATATTCAGTTTTAGTTCTTTTCCCTGTCTGATCTTTTTCAGATAATTCATCGACAATACATGCTGTTTATTAAACAGGTATCGCTGTTGACTAAACGAGGGCAAAGTGGCAGCAGGAATACCGAGTAAAGGTGTTTTAGCAGGTGAGGTAATATCATCTGTCAGACTTGCTAATTCATTTTTATAGTTAAAGCCTGCATTATTGAATTTATAACTTAACAGCACCTGTTCATTTTTAGCAAAGCGCATAGGTACCAGTTCGCCATCAGCTAATAGGGTCGGTATACCTATACCCGTTTTGGCTCTGCCGATCAATGTATTTTTAGCAGCTCCTGTTAGTTTAATGTTTAAAGCCGCCCTGTTAGAGATGGTTACACTATCGAGTACTTTTAGTGGCTGGTGGTTTTCTAAAACCTGCACCTGCTCTACTGCACCAACAGGTATATTGTTATTAGCGATGCCATATTTTGCATCCAGCAAATTCAGTCCTTCAATATAATATCGGTTGATGTCCCTTCCCTGGTATTTTACTGTGCCGTTATCTGTTACTTCAATACCCGGCATTCTTCTTAAAACATCGGCCAATACCATATCCTGTTTCTCACTAAATGCCTTTACATCGTAACTGATCGTATCCCTGCGTTGTATCACCGGATTGGATTTCACCACCACTTCCGGAAGATTTTTTGAACTGGTTGATAACCTCAGTTCCGGAACTTCGGGTCCTGACTTTACTGAAAACAAAACTGTTTTCGTTTCATAGCCTATTACTGAAAATTTTATAGCTACTGAATCAACCACCACTGAAGGCAGGTTCAATATAAACCGGCCTTTCTGATCTGTAAAACCAAAAGCAAGCGGTTTGTTTTTTTCAATGAGCAACAAAATAATATGCACATCTTTAAGTGGGGTGCCTTCTACTGAAAGCACTTTGCCACTTAATTGCCTTTGCCCCAAAGCAGATGCCCGGTTCATCAGCAGACAGCATAATAAAAAAATAATTCTTGGCATTCTTTGTTATTACAGTCGTCAACAATGCTTATTGCTATTTGCCTCATTCAAATGAATGAAGAATAGCGGTATAATAGCACACTACATACACACTTGAATACAGGCATGCATCTTGAAACTTGTTTACTTGGCTAATCATCAAAAACAAAGCCTGAGGGGGGATATGGCTTTGTCATTCAGTCGTACACTTCATCTCCAATCGATGAAGCTGGATCAAACATATAAAAAATAGTTATTGAAAAAATAATTTATACGAAAAAAGCGAAATATGGGTGTTTTTCCCCAGATTTACAGCTTGTGCTGGTAAAATCAAAAGTCAAAATTCAAAAAAATATTCCTTTTAACTTTTTACTTTTTACTTCCATCCGCGAAAACTCCATTGCCTCATGTTCTCTGCGGTGAGTATTCGAGTAAGTTCACCGCAGAGAACATGAGGCAACGAAGTTTTCGCAGGGTTTTATAGTGACTACCCGCCATCTACCTTTCGCCCTAAACATCCCTGCCCCGGATTTAAATCCGGGGCAGGGTTTTAAGAGAATCTCTTTCGGTCTTTCCGACTTCCGGACTTTCGGACTACTTCCCCTTCGGTCTAAACGACCTCACCGGCGGCGCCGGTTCTTTCTTCAACTCAATTCCTTTACTCGGCATCAGTCTCAACGCTTCCTGCACCGCTTTTTCTAATTGTGGGTCTCTGCCTTCTATAATGGCTTTGGGATCATGAAAAACTTCTACATCGGGCGAAACACCAACGGCTTCAATGGCCCATTTACCATCGGTGTCAAAGAAACCACCACGTGGTGCTACCATGCGACCGCCATCGATGAAAGGTGGTGTATCCCATGTGCCCACCAATCCACCCCAGGTGCGTGTACCAACGAGCGGACCAATATTGGCTTTCTTGAACATGTACGGCAACAGATCGCCGCCGGAGCCGGCATTCTCATTAATGATCATCACTTTCGGACCCCAGATGCCTGCCATGGGTGTAGTAGAAGGTCTATGCCCTTCTACACGGTTATTGAAATAACCCATGAGCTGACGGTTCATAATGTCAACCATATAATCGGCTGCGGAGCCACCGCCATTGTTTCTTTCGTCGATGATGGCGCCTTTTTTATCCTGCTGCGAAAAATAGTAACGGTTGAAATAAGTGTAACCGGGATTTCCGGTATTAGGCACATACACATAAGCCAGTTTACCACCCGATAAATTGTCTACTCTTTTTCTATTGCTTTCTACCCAATGGCGTGAACGCAATCCACCTTCATTGGCAATGGGCACCACGGTAATAAGTCTGGAGCCATCGAGCGAAGCTTTATTGTTCACGCGAATCTTCACCTGACGGTTGGCCGTGCCTTCAAATAAACTGAAGAGGTTCATATCGGCGGTTAGTGGCTTACCATTCACTTCCAATAAATAATCTCCTTCCTGTACGTTGATGCCCGGACCACTTAAGGGAGAACGCAGTTCGGGGTTCCAGTTTTCGCCATTGTAAATTTTACTGATCACGAAATAGCCGTTCACCACTTTATAATCGGCACCGAGTAAACCACCCGGTATAGAAGGCACATTCGGAAAATCGCCGCCACTGGTATATGAGTGACCTACGGCAATTTCACCACCTAAAATATCGATGATATAGTTGAGATCGCTTCTGTGTTTAACATGTTTCACCCAGGGTTTGTACCAGGTAAAAATCTGATCCCATGGAGCGCCATGTGTATTATCAACATAGAGAAAATCGCGCTGGTAGCGCCAGCCTTCCCTGAAAATCTGTTCTGCTTCCTGCGAAGGGTCAACATACACTTTCATGCCATCGGTGGCCAGGCGACCTTCTCCGGGGCGTGGTGCGGCGGCGGTGCCATTGATGAACCAGCCCGGTCCTGCACGGTACAAAATGGTTTTACGATCGAAACTGGTAACGGCCGTAGCTACCGATCGGGCAAATTCTACAGATTTTCTATCTTTTATGCTATACCGGTGCAGTATTAAGCCCTGTTCATTGGGTACGGCTTCTGTGTAGAAAACGGTACCATCCGGTCCGGCCACGAGGCTGGTATAATCGCGCAAAGGAATATTGGTGGCTACAATACGCTGATCGAGTCCCTCAAAATCTATTTTCACCTGCACCCCACCTGCGGCAGCGGGGCGGGCGGTTTTGGCCGAATCGGAAACCTTCACCGGTTCATCATCACTCTTTACTTCAAATGGCGAAGGCGCATCCTTGCTTAATACGGCAATATACAAGACACGCGTTACCGGATAATTGTAATTACTCATATCGAGCCAGCCTGTAGCCAGCGCATAATCGGTACTGGCCAGAAAGTACAAATATTTTCCGCTCTCATCCCACTGCGGATCGATGGCATCAGACAAACCATCTGTTATCTGTTTACTGCTGCCCGATTCGAGGTTGTATACTTTTATTGCTTTAAACTGGTTGTTCTGCTGTTGCGCATAGGCAATCCATTTACTGTCGGGCGACCAAACAGGTTTCATGGTTCTGTTGGGATGCGCATAACGGTCGGTATCCACGCGTTTTATGGCGCCTGTTTTTACATCCATGTACCAGATATTATAATCGGTATCGCTAAACGCTATGTATTTGCTGTCGGGCGACCAGGCCGGTGTGAAATAGAATTTTTTATTGGGAATATCAAAAGCCTGTGCGGGCTGTAAACCAAACTGGTCGC
>Ga0164290_1002336_pt1 | contig 14056 bp, 12 predicted proteins | sample Micstemetagenome_FD_108782 | JGI IMG/M metagenome (GOLD analysis project Ga0164290, IMG submission 108782) | Contaminated culture microbial community from soil near Moab, Utah, USA - Microcoleus steenstrupii SON62 (Illumina Assembly) | ecosystem: Environmental > Terrestrial > Soil > Soil crust... | reverse complement strand
GACCGACGCCACCACCGCGCAGGCCGCAAAACCCCAGCCCTCCTCAACCCATCCGAACCCTGCGGTGGACAGGAACATCGCCAGATAGGTCACCCCCGAATTCAACCCCAGGATGGCCCCCCGCCGCCCCGCATCCATCCCCGCCAGCCGCCCCACGATCAGGTTCAGCCCCAGATGGTTGATCATCCCCCAGGTCAGGCACAGCGCCACCAGCGCCCAGGCACTGACCGACCCCAGCGCCAGCGCCAGATACTGCACCACCAGCACCCCATAGACCCAGGGCGCCACCGCCCGCGCGCCGAACCGGTCGATCCACGGATCGCCCAGAGATGCCATCCCGAACCCGATCCCGTAAACCAGGGGCACCGCCCCCGCCATCCAGACCGGCCAGCCCAGCCCCTCCTGCAGATGCGTGGCGACATAGGCATAAAGCCCATAGAACGCGGCCATATACCCCCCGGCCACGAACAGCGCAGGCCCGATCCCCGGCACCCTCAGCGCGGCCCAGGGGCTGCCCCCCTGCGCCTGCCGCTGCGCGCCCATCCGCGGCGACACGGCCAGCGCCAGCAGCACAACGACCCCCAGTCCCGCCAGCACCCCATGCACCGCCCGCCACCCCGCCATTTCGGCGATCAGCGCGGCGGCCGAGGCACCAAAGACCAGCGACAATGTCCATCCCATCAGGACGCGCCCCATGAAGGTATTCTCCCGCCCCTTCGGCGCGATCTCGGCGGCCAGCCCATAGGTCGCGGGCAGCGCCACCCCCGACCCCAGCCCCGCCACCCCTTGCGCCACCCAGACAACCCAGAGCGCGGGCGCAAGCGCCGTCCCCACCATCCCCAGCGTCAGGATGCAAAGCGCCAGAAACAGCGCCCGCGACAGCCCGATCCGGTCCGCATGGGGCGCGATGCCCACCGCAGCCAGCGCCGTCCCCGCCCCGAACAGCGACGCCGCCACCAGCACCTCCTGCGCCGATGCGCCGCCGAACCCGCGCCCGACCTCCAGCGCGATGGGCGACAAAGCCAGCGAATTCGACCCGACAAGCGTCACCGCCGCCATCAGCAGCGCCAAGGGGGAAAGCCGCATCGTCACATCATCCCGCCAGATGCCGCAGCCCCTGCGTCACATCCGTCCTGACCGCCAGCCGCAACCCCGGCTCATCCCCCGCCTTCAGTGCGGCCAGGATCATCCGGTGATGCTGCGGCGGTTCCTTCCGGCGCAGCTTGGAATAGAGCGCCCGCATCGTCGGCCCCAGTTGCAGCCAGACCGTCTCGCAGATGGCCAGCATCGCAGGGGCCTGCGCCCGCAGGTAAAGCGTGCGGTGAAATTCCAGATTGGTGCGCACATAGGCCACCGCATCCTGCTTCACCACAGCCTCGGCATTCAGCGCATTGATCGCCGCCAACCGCTCGATCAGCGCGAAATGTGCCCGTGGCAGCGCCCGCGCAGCCATCTCCGGCTCCAGCATCGCCCTTATCGCCGCCAATTCCTCAATCCGCTCGGGCGTCAGTTCCGGTGTCGATATCCGACCCGAAGACGACAGCGTCAGCGCACCCTCCGCCACCAGCCGCCGCACCGCTTCGCGCGCGGGGGTCATGGAGACGCCGAACTGCTTGCCCAGCCCTCGCAAGGTCATCGCCTGGCCGGGGGGCAACTCGCCATGCATCACCTGCTGGCGCAGCGTGCGATAAAGCCGTTCATGCGCGGCGGCATTTGGGTCGGTCTGGCGCGGGGTAATCGGCATGATCCGCAGCCAAGCACCCCGGCAAGGGGAAAATCAATCCCCGAAACGCAACGCATGCAGCGCCTGCCCTTCGGCATGCAGCCATTTCCGCTGCTGCTGCCAGCCGGGATAGAGCCGCTCGACCACCGCCCAGAAGCGGTCGGAATGGTTCATCTCCAGCATATGGGCCACCTCATGCGCCGCGACGTAATCCAGCACCGCAGGCGGGGCCAGGATCAGGCGCCACGAATACATCAGCGCGCCGTCCACCGCACAGGACCCCCAACGCGATCGCGTGTCGCGCAATGTCACCCGCGCCACCTTGCGCCCGATGGCCGCCGCATAACGGTCTGACGCGGCCACCAGCCGCTCCCGTGCCAGGGCCTTGAGAAAAGCCCCCGCCCGCACGCCCGCCTGCGCCGGATCCCCCGGAACCAGCAGCGATTCGCCCTCCACCCGGACGCCGCGCCCCGTGGCGGGCACCAGCAGCAGGGGCCGCCCCTCCACCGGGATGACGGACCCGATCCCCACGCCTTCCCGTCCCGGCATGGCCGCCAGCGTCTCGCGCAGCCAACCCTCCTGCGCCCGGGCGAAGGCCATCGCCTCTGCCTCCCGCGCGCGGGCCGGCAGGGACAGCGTCAGCCGGCCATCCAGCCGCGACACGCGCAGTGAAAAGCGCCGCGCGCGGGCCGACCGTTTCAGCACGATTTCCACCGGCGGCGGTCCGGGAAGGATGGGCATACGCAACCTCTTGATTTGCGCGACAAGGATAGCCACTTGCGCCTTGGCTGCAACGGTCGCAAAAGGCTTTGACACCCGCCCTGCCTTGTGGCAAGCGACCACGACTCTGGACAACCCAGCCTGACCATCGGCGAACCCGATTCCGGGACGCCATTTCAAGGGAACGACCATGCCCAAGGAAGAATGGGGTACCAAGCGTATCTGCCCGACGACCGGCAAGCGCTTTTATGACCTGAACCGCACGCCCATCGTGTCGCCCTATACCGGCGAAGTGGTGGACATCGAATCCGCCCGCCGCAAGATGGCCGCCGCCGTCATCAGCCGCGCGGTGCCGGAAAAGGACGACGACGTTCTGGTGGACGATCTGGAGGCCGATGACGACCTGCTCGAAGCGGGCGTCGCCGACGATACCGAACTGGATGATGATCTGCTTGAAGACGATGCGGATGACAACGTCTCGCTTGACGATCTGGCCGATGTGGCCGGCGACGAGGAAGAGGTTTAAGGCCCTGCTGTCGGCCGTGGCGGGCGCGGAAAAAGGGTGCGTTTTTTCACTTGCACCCCACCGCGCCCTCTACTAGACAGCGCCCAACGAGGCGGCGACGCCTCGCCCATCGAAGCGGAAACGCTTCGACCTCCGGTGGGGTCATAGCTCAGATGGGAGAGCGCTTGAATGGCATTCAAGAGGTCGGGAGTTCGATCCTCCCTGGCTCCACCAAACAAAACAATCACTTAAGTCGCCGAACGAGATCCTAGAAAGGGGCGTGTTTGCTCCGGGGTAACATCTGGGGTAACAGACGACCGCCGAACGCACTGAAGTGTGGAAACGGCGATGGTTGCATTGTGAGGCGTCTATTGCCTGGTGTCATGGAACATCTGGCGAGTCGTCGGTTTCCCGTAGGGACGAGGCAGCGCTAAGGCCTCCTGACCACCTGGCGAGCCTTTCGGCATTCAATGCGCACTGCCCAATCAAACCCTTTGCATCGTGGAGCGCGCTAGGGTTCATTGTTCATGTGTATGCTTTCGGCCAAGGTCCATGCAATCTGATCGAACCCTGCATTATCTTGATCTGATCGACTGGTGGGAGGCGTCGCGTTGGACCGCCAAGGCCCGATGTGAGCAAGAGTCTCAGGACCTCAAATCTTATGCAGCACAAGCCGCTGACGACCTTTCCACTAGCCAACTCATGCAGACTAACTCGTCAGATCGCGCACTGATCGAGGCCCACATCGCTACTCGAATCCAAGCATGCGAGGAAGCGCTCGTGAACTCGATCACCTCTTTCCTCATGGATTTCGACCTGGGGAACCCCACTCAACTCGCCACTGCCTACCAAGGCTGGTCGTATTGGGATCTGGGACGAGTATTGATCGGAGGAAGTGCTCCTGCTGCTGCAGCGATTCTCGGCTCGAGGGCCGCGGCCACTGCAATTGCGGCAATAGGTGCAACGGTCGTTGCAGCGCCGGTCACCATTACCGTCGGCCTCGCCGGTATGGTTTGGGGCGCCTACTCCACCGCCGAGGCGAAACGCACGGACTACAAGAAAGCGCTCTGCACCATGATAGACCAAGTCCTTCTTTCGCTCGATGGACCGGAAAGTTCTGTCCTGTCCCGACAGTTTCTTCGTCTGGGGCATGTCATCCAGCAACAGGGTGCCTCGAATTGATTTATGGTTTTGCCATTCCCCCAGAATACGAGCTCCTCTACTCAGCCGGAAAGCTCATCCGACGCGGCGCTCTGCTGATCAATGCAGAGGGCGGCGGGATCGTGGCTCATTTGCAAGAAACGGCGGCACTTGCGCAGCAGGCGGCGAGCTTTGCGCCGCCTCTGAACGCTGCAATCCAAACAGTAAACGCCGCAGCGAGTATCGCTGCAGTGATCCAGAACCAGCAAATCAAACATAAGCTGGACGTCGTCCAGTCTATCCTCGGGACAGTCCAAGGTCTCCAGATCGCAACCCTTGCCACATCGGTTGTCGGCATTGGGGTATCCGCTGTCGGCACCGCTGTCCTATGCCACCGGATCGATAGCTTACGACGCGATTTGGGCGATCTCGGAAAGGAGCTCACCGATTTTCGCAACGACTGGAACACGGATCAACTTGAAACCTTGCTAAATGCCGCGCGCACGAGACTAGAAAGACTGGGAAGTGTAAGCGCACGCAGGAACCCCCGCATGGTCTTGGAAGAGGCCGAACCAGTCCTCCACGAAGTTTTCAATGAGTTTGCTTCACGTGCCAACAAACTCCTTTCTGGCCCGAATATTCCGGTTACGGCACTTCGAGTAGTAGTCGATGGCCTCGCAATTTCGGGGGGAGCGCGGCTGAAAGCGCTGTTCCTAATGGACGAAGCGGAGGAGGCTGCCCGCAGCGCCAGGGCGCAACTCACTCCGTTGATCCAGATGACCCTTTCCATGCCTGCGGACCGTTTGGCGGATCGGCTAACCAATAGCACGTCCCCGCGCGATGAGGCCCAAGCGCTCTCCGCGCTCGTCTCAGAAATGCGCTACCGAGCGGCAAGCATTCCGCCGTTGATCGAGCATCTCAGACACTCAAATTTTCAGCCAAGTGCCTATCTCAAAGCAGCGGAAGAGGAGCAATCCGCACCAATAATGTTCGTTCCCACTACACCCTCATTAGGAAAAGCTATGTGATCTTATCAGAAAATGCGCTCGCCCGTTTGTTTATTGCAGCATTGACCTGAACCGCCTAGGTGTCTGTCAAAACGGGAAAAAATCGGTAAGAAAAGCACTAGCTAGCGCGACCATATCTCCTTTGCATCTAGAAACATCCGCTCAGCTCGTGCTGCGATCGCGTCATCAGACCAGCCGCTCTTGCACTCATCCATTAGCTTTCGGTTGATAATCAGCATCGTGTTTTCGTTCAAGGCGCTACGTTTTCCTGATTTTTCTTCGTTCGGATCAAACCAAGGCGCGTTCGAAAGGCTAGGGTTGAGCTTCTTGCTGACCAAGGTGAGATTGCCGATCCCTTGAATGTTTGCCTTCCTCTCCTCGGCCGAAAGACCTTCGGGCAACGGCCAGTGTGCTTCCCAGGCCTGGGGCATGACGTGCTCGATCTGCAGTTGAGACCAGTCAAACGACATCAACGATTCAATCTTTCCGTTCTTGGTTTGATACCTCTGCTCTAGGGCCTGAAGGATCATCAGTACCCGGTCGCGTTTGAAATAGTTGTAAAACTGGCGCCCCAGCCAGTTGCGTCGAAAAACCTCGTCAGACGGCCATTCATCAGCGCCATCGAGAGCGCCCAGCACATCGCGCAGAACGACGTTTGTTGGCAGATCTTTCTGTGCCTTGATCGCCTTCAGGATTGTTAGTGAGAGGGTGCCGTAGCTCCGTGTCTGGGCGCCACAAATCAAACGACGAACAAGATAGCTCTCCAGAACCTCTGCGAAGGCATCAGCGTCCTGAGGGTTGGTTTCGTTACGTCGCATGACCTCGAGGAGCAAAGGATGAAAAACGACGATCCCCAAACGCGTTAGCCTTTCGAGAAAGAGGTCGAAGCGACGATTTCCACTTGGCCGGTCAATTTTCAAGAAACGAAGAGCGTCCGAATGGATCGACGTCATCAGGTCGTTCACTTGAAAAGAGCCAGAACTCTGGCTGCGACGAGCCTCGGCATAACGCAGAAAACGGTCGTACAGGTGCTTGGCAGAGACGGGTTCGTCTGTCTCCTTGGAAAGCCAGTTCTGCAAGAATGTGTCAACGCGGGCGCGGGCTGCATGCCCTACCCCAACCCGAGCACGCCAGTAGTCGCTATCTTTATCAAAAATGCGCCAGTGGCTCTCATAGAGCGGGCCGGCATCCACCTTTTGTCGGCTTGCTTCCCAGAGAAGCCAGTTTTTGATGAGGTCAGTCGCGAGGAGCGGCGTGCCATGAGCGTTCAGCGTCTCAAAGATGGCTTGCGGCTCATCACCTTGATCCAGGTCCAGCACAATAAGCCGCATGTAGTTGCGGACCGCCTCCGACAAAAGGCCCACTGTCACTGTGGGAGAACCTGACGCAATAAACCTAACGGCTGCTTCGCGGAAAAAGTCGTAGGCATCCGCGATGCGTCCTGAGCCCGATTTTGCACCATCGGGTTCACTATTCATGACTTGCATGAACGGGCCGCGATCCTCGTTTGTGGGCCAAACCTTGTAAACTTCTTCACCGACAGCGTCATTAGAAGTCAGCTTGGCGACCTGCCGCTTTGCAAGCGCAATGGCTTTCTCGGGATCCGAGTCCACAGAACACTTAGCGGAGTCGATCGCATGCTCTACAGCTTTCAGAAGGATCTGGAGCGTGGTGAGCCTCTGCTGGCCGTCAATTACCTCCCGCCGTGGGAGACTGCCGGTCGCATTGGGCTTCTGTTCGAGCACGATTGTTCCGAGGAAGTGACTTGCGACAACCTCGTCACCTTTTCTAGCCTTCAGCCGGTTTAGAACTCCAACCACGTCTTCCCATAGCGGCTCCCACTGTTCCTCTTTGTTCCATACGTACGGGCGCTGAAAAAGCGGCACTGTAAATCGCTGATCTTGGCTGAAAACCTGAGAGATCGGGATGTAAGTTGGCTGCAATTCTGCTCTCCTTAAGCCTTAGTACTCAAACGCGGGATGCGGTGTCCCTGACTTCCTATGCGTCTACACTATGCAGCTTCTACCTCCTGATTTCGAAGGCAACGGGTACCAGCGGAAGTAACTGTGCTTCATATAAAAAATCCCAGTCGATCTGCTCAAGAACCCCAACGTACTCCTCAACATTTGCCCCTTGTTGCCTTAGGGCTGTTGCCCCCATATCCATTCGAGTATCTCTTTTGCTGTCGTGGGACTGGTAACGCGGAGGCTGATATCACCCCCACGCGTCATTTGGGATCGCGCAAACCGCGCGAGAGTATCATCGGCAACTAGCAGCCCCGCTTTGATCGCAGGCTTCCGAAAGTACCAAAGAACCCACGCCTGGTTCAGAACGGCAGAGAACAACCAAGAACTGGCATGTTCGAAACGCAGTTCACGCGCAATGTAGCCATGGTTCGATGGACGTATAGTGTATCCGTAAGGCAGTTTGGCATACGCAAACGCGAGATAGGTTTTGCGTATACCGTCATCCTTAACCCATTCAAGCTGTTCAGCCAGTCGACCTTCATCAAAAAGCATGCATTCCTCACCAGTTGCGGTCCAAACGGACCGAAGTCTCTATTGTCGGGCACTACACCCCAAGCTCCCTCGGTGACTACTCCACCACCGGATAGAACGGTCGACCCCAGTCCGCCTCGGGGTTGTCCATCATCAAATCGACGAAAACGGGCATCAGGACGCTGAGGATGGCCGCGCCGTCTGTCACCTGCGCGCGGTTGACCGTGCCGTTCCACGTCGCGCCGCCGTGGACGATCTGGTTTCGTAGGACGTAGAGGCGGTCGAAGACGAAGCTGAGCACACGCGCGGTATCGCCGGACTGGAAGGCGTTGTTGAAGGCGCTGGTCGAGTTGCGGAAGGTTTCCTGCCAGTCGCCATATCCCTCGATCCCGTTGTGGTGTTGCCAGAACGGGTTGAACACGTAGCGGTTGTCCATCAACAGGCGGAACGGGCCGGAGAAGCGTTGCCAGACAGCCTTGTAGATCCGACCTTCGCGGTCTAGCGCGACGAGTTTGCGGAAGAATTCGAGGAAGGCCGCGCGTTCGCCCTGAGGCACGGACTGGAACTCGCGTTCGTCCGCATAGGCGGCGTTGAAGGCAATCCAGAGGAAGATGAAGCGCGCGTCGGCATCGACATCACATGCCTCGGCGCGGCCGATCCAGCTTATGGCGCGGTGGACGCGGAGGCCCATGTTTTCGGGAAAGCCTGAGCGAATGGTCCGCTGTTTTTCTTTGAGGGCGGCGAAGGTCAGGGTCTGGGTCATGGAAATGCTCAGTTGAAAGGGTCAGGGCATGGAGGCGAAATCCGGGCGTCGGTGGCCTTCGACCATACGGCGTAATGGGTCGGGGGCGAGGACCTCGACCTTGTCGCCCCATTGGTAGAGGTGCCAGACCATCTCGAGCCAACCTGCCGCGTGGAAGCGGACGATCAGGCTGCCGTCGTCCTGGGGCTCAAGAACCTGGTGGGGGTGGAACTGAAAGCCTGCGGCGCGGTCGGCGGCTTCTGGGACGAATCGCCATATGACCTCGCCGAACTGGTCGGGGTCCTGCCAGACGCCGAAGGAGCGGGCGGCGTAGTCGGGGAGACTAAAACCGTCCTCGATGGCGAACCACTCCTCGAGCGTTTCGGCTTCGAAGATCAGGTCCATGCGGAAGTTGCGGATTTCGGCGGCTTTGGCAGGGTCGCGGGCGGCGAGGTAGATGCGGTGGCCGAGGAGCACGCCGTGGGGCTCCAGAATACGGTGGGGTGCGTCGGGGCTGCCATAGCGTACGCGCAGGCGGAAGGGGCCGCGGAGGGACTCGATGATCGCGTCGAGGAGGTCCGGGTTCAGGCGGACCTTCGGCCCAGGGCGTGTGACTTGACCCAGCGACGACAGGACGAAGTCGGCATCGTATTCCAGTCGCCTTGCCTTGTCGCGGGGAAGCCGGTGGAGCAGGCCGTCGCGCAGATCGGTCAGGGCTCTTGCGTGGCGCAGGCGGCCTTCGGTTTCGGCGTGGCGGGCGGCGATGTCGAGCGCCTCCAGTCCTGTTTCATTGCGTAGCTGAAGCTTGTCGAGGTCAGGGTCGGCGAGGGTCCAGCGTCGTTTACGGTCTTCGCCGTCGTTGTGGTCGGCAAGCGGGAATGTGGCCTCAAGCGCCTCGGTCATCCGCTGGGCGGTGCGGTGGGAGACGCCGAATTCTTCGCAGATTTCATCGAGGCTGATGCCCCGTCTCCGAGTCGCTGCGAGGCGGGCTAGGCGGATGAGATCCTGCGCTTTGGAAAAGGACATTCAGCGAGCCTGCCAGTTTCTGACACCCTGCGAGGGTAGAAGTTTTCTTGCAGGCCTGTCGAGCGATTCCCGCCACGGGCGAGTTAAAGGAAAGAGAGACAGAAATGGAAAAGAAGGTTGTCAGAATCGAACGTATCGCCCCGCGGGATGGTGTGGCGGAGGAGCCGGCGCTTACGGCGAAGGGTTATGTGATGGGCGATCCGCGCTTCAGCAAGGAGAAGCATCACGCGAAGAATGCAGTCTTCGTGCGGACGCTGGACGAGGTGGCGGTTCTGGTCGGACAGGGCTTTTCGCTGCGGATGAAGGCACCCGGCAAGCGGGAGTCGCTGGTGTCGCCCGGGATGCTGCGGATCGTCCGCGACGGCGTCGAGGCGTGAGTGCAAGGCCCGCGTCGCTGCGCTGTTGACAGTGGGGCGGCGGCGCGGGCTAATCGTTCCAAGCTTTTGATACTCAAGGCATTCGATGCGCGATATTGGCGGAACCATCCTGTTTTCTGCGACAGACCTGATCCGGTTCATTGGGTGCGCCCATGCGACCCGGCTGGACCTGATGCGCCTGCGCGGCGAGGGGCCGGAGCCCCGTGGGGACAGCGAGGACGCAGCGCTGTTGCAAAAGCAGGGGGATGCGCATGAGGCGGCGCATCTGGCGCGTTTGAAGGCTGCCGGGCGGTCGGTGCGGGAGGTGGCTCGGGGCGATCTGCGATCCAACGCGGAGGAGACGGTCGCGGCGTTGCGGTCGGGCGTGGATGTCGTGTTTCAGGGGGCGTTCCTGTCGGGGCGGTGGGGTGGTTGGTCGGATTTCCTCGAGCGGGTGGATCGGCCATCGGAACTTGGCGCGTTCAGTTACGAGGTGGCGGATACCAAGCTGAAGCGGAAGCCGCATCCGAAGCACGTGCTGCAACTGGTGCTCTATTCCGACCTGCTGACGCAGCTTCAGGGCGTCGCGCCGGAGTTTGCCCATGTCGAGTTGGGCAATGGTGAACGGGCGACGCTGCGGCTGTCGGATTACCGCGACTATGCCCGCGCGGCGCGGCGGCGGTTGGAGGCTTTCGTCAATGATCCCGTGCCGACGCGGCCGATGCCCTGCCCGGATTGCGGGCTTTGCCGGTGGAAGGACCATTGCGACAGCGTCTGGGCGGCGGAAGACAGTCTTTTCAACGTGGCAAACATCGCGCGCGGGCAGGTGAAAAAGCTGGAGGCGCAGGGGGTTTCGACGCTTGCGGCGCTGGCGGGGCGGACCGATCTGGTGCGCGGCATGGCGGTCGAGACATTCGAGCGGTTGCAGGCTCAGGCGCGTTTGCAGCAGGCGCGGAAGACGGGCGCGCCGCATTTCGAGTTGCGTCCCGCCCAACCGGGCCGGGGCTTCGATCTGCTGCCGGAGCCGAAGGCAGGCGATTTGTTCTACGACATCGAGGGCGATCCGCATTACGAGGGCGGGCTGGAATATCTGCACGGTGTCTGGTTCGACGGGACGTTCCGCGCCTTCTGGGCGTATGACCACGTGGCAGAGGCGCGGTCTCTGGCCGAGTTGCTCGATTTCTTCCGGGCGCGGTTGGCAGCCTATCCCGACGCCCACATCTATCATTATGCGCCTTACGAGATCACGGCGCTGCGCCGGTTGACCGCGAAATACGGGATCGGTGAGGCGTTCCTTGACCGACTGCTGCGCGAGCGGCGGTTCGTCGATCTGTATGCCGTTGTGCGGGGCGGGATCGTCGCGTCCGAGCCGAACTATTCGATCAAGTCGCTTGAGGCGTTCTATGGTCTCGAGCGGAGTGGCGAGGTGAAGACGGCGGGCGGGTCGGTCGTCGCCTATGAGCGGTGGCGCGAGACGCAGGATCAGGCGATCCTTGACGAGATCGAGGATTACAACCGCGTCGATTGCATCTCGACCGAGAAGCTGCGGGACTGGCTGGCGGGTATCCGTCCTGCGGTGCCTTGGCCTGTGCTTGGCGAGAGCGGGGGCGAGAAGGAAGCGGGCGAGGATGCGGAGGCTGCAGCGCTGCGGGCGAGCCTTGCGTCTTCGGGGTTGCCGCAGGATCGGCAGGCGATGCTGTTCGATCTGGGCATGTTCCACAAGCGCGAGGCGAAGCCTGCGTGGTGGGCAATCTTTGACAGCCTAGGCCGCGAGGATGACGAGCTGATCGAAGATCTGGATGCGATGGGCGGGCTGGTCGCGATGGGCGGGCTTGAGCCGGTCAAGCAGTCGGCGCAGCGCCGCTATCATTACCCGGCGCAGGAGACGAAGCTGCGGGTCGGGAAGAAGCCCACGGTTCCCGCGCCTGAGGGGCTGGCGGTGGTCACGATCGCCGATCTGGACCGGGCGCGGCGCGAGGTGGTTCTGAAGGTCGGCAAGGCGCGGGCGGAGTTGCTGGCTGACCGGCTGACGCTGCATCCTGAGAAACCTATCGGGACGGATGTTCTGGCCGAGGCGATGCGCGATGTGATCGCCGACCAGTGTGGAGCGGTCCGGTATCGAGCGGTGGATGATCTATTGTCGCGCGCGGCACCGCGTCTGGCTGGCGAGGGGCCGATCATGCAGGAGGACGATCCCGTTACTGGCATGGTCGCTGCCGTTCGCAGGATGGAGGGAACAGTGCTGCCAGTGCAGGGGCCGCCGGGCACGGGCAAGACCCATGTTACGGCGCGGACGATCCTTGCGCTGGTGCGCCACGGGTTCCGGGTGGGCGTCACCTCGAACAGTCACGAGGCGATCCGAAACGTGCTGATGGGCTGCCTGAGAGCGATGGAGGATGCGGACCTGCTGCTGCCGCTGACGCTGGACATGGTCCACAAGGTTTCCGGCGAGGAGGACGGCTATTCGGAGGGGATCGCCATCCGGCGCACGACGGACAATGCCGAGGCGGCCGCGGGGCGGCAGGTGGTAGGCGGGACGGCCTATTTCTTTGCGCGCGAGGAAAACGTGCAGGCGTTCGACTGGCTGTTCGTGGACGAAGCCGGTCAGGTCGGGCTTGCCAACATGGCAGCGATGGGGCGGGCGGCGCGGAACATTGTGCTGGTGGGCGACCCACGCCAGTTGCCGCAGGTGATCCAGGGGGCGCATCCCGAACCGGCGAATCTGTCGTGCCTCGACTGGATGCTCGGGGATCATGCGACCGTGCCGCCGGATCGTGGCATCTTCCTTGGCGTCACGCGGCGGATGCATCCCGGCGTAAACGGGTTCATTTCGGAGCAGGTCTATGAGGGGCGGTTGGAGAGCCATCCCGACACTGCCGTCCAGTCGGTGACGGGAACCCGCTTCCCGCATGCGGGGGCGTTCTGGGTGCCTGTTCCGCATGAGGGCAACGCCCAGATTGCGCCGGAGGAAGTCGAGGCGATCCGCGCTGCCTGCGCGGAATTGGTGGGCGGACGTTGGACGGGCAAGGACGGGGCCACGCGGCCCTTGCGGGAGCACGACATCATCGTGGTCGCGCCCTACAACGCGCAGGTCAACGCGCTGCGCGAGGCGCTGCCTGCGGGCATCCGCGTCGGCACGGTGGACAAGTTCCAGGGGCAGGAAGCGCCGGTCTGCATCTTGTCGATGACCGCGTCATCTGCCGAGGAGACGCCGCGGGGTATGGATTTCCTGTTCTCGCTCAACCGGATCAACGTGGCGGTGTCGCGTGCGAAGGCGCTTGCGCTGGTCTTCGGCGCGCCGCGTCTGCGCGAGGCGAAATGCGAGACGGTGGAGCAGATGCGGTTGGTGAATATGTTGTGTGCGATCCCAGAAATGCCTGAGGAAACGTGATGGATGACAAGGAACTGGACTGGCAAGTTCTACGAAAGGAACAAGCTGTCGCGTATGGAAGAGAAACCTCAGGCGGCTTCATGGTCAGGGAGGGTTCCACTGCAATGCGTGAGGGCTCCCCTAACGTTAAGCGGTACCGAGCTGATCGCGATGTACTGGTCGAAAGTGGCGTTCTCGTTGAGGATGAGAACCCAGCGCTTTACCGGTTCAGTTGCGACCATCTTTTCGGTAGCCGTAGTCAGGCGGCTGGGGTCGTGATCGATGGGAATAGCAATGGCTCCCATTGGCGCGAAACAAGCAGCGTGAGCGACGATGCTCTACGCCTTTCTAGGGATACTGTGGAGGCGGCAATGGATGCCTTTGACGCCTGGAAAGCTACACGCGCCTTTGCCAGCATCTTTGAGAACTTTGGTGAACCGCGTGATTTTTGGGTGCGCTCCAGTAAAGCGCGACCCAATCGCGTCTATCCGAGCAAGCCTATCGTCGGCTTCGCGAAGAAAGTGACCGATCTACATGGAGGATGGCGGAGCCGAGACCACGCCGCCGCATTACTCCACAATTCCGGGTTCATTGTCGTTGATGCAGACGACCAACCCGTCGAACCGCCCGAACGCGATCATTTGATCTCTGACGCGGACCGCATCCGTCTTTGCGCACTGAATTATCACGTCGCGTCCGCCAGGGACCGCGGGGAGCATGAGATCACGATCCGCGCTGGGGACTTTGCCGCCGAAACAGGAATGCGAGATGCCTTGCCCAATATCTGCCAAGCTCTGGGTGGCGAAAAATTCCAACGTCTTGCGTCTGTCACCGCCCCAGAAATCGTTGGGCCCAACCCCGGCAGCACCACCACCTTCAGTTACAAACTGATGAGCGCCAACGAGCAAGCTCAGTCTAATGAAGCCGCGACCGAAGAGAGGAAGGCCATGGCGATCAATCTCATTCTCT
>Ga0164290_1002335_pt1 | contig 14085 bp, 10 predicted proteins | sample Micstemetagenome_FD_108782 | JGI IMG/M metagenome (GOLD analysis project Ga0164290, IMG submission 108782) | Contaminated culture microbial community from soil near Moab, Utah, USA - Microcoleus steenstrupii SON62 (Illumina Assembly) | ecosystem: Environmental > Terrestrial > Soil > Soil crust... | reverse complement strand
TAGTGGGCGCACTGCCTTGCCGGTTCCCCACAAGCTAGGGGCGCTTGACTTGAAGCGCGCTTGAGCTTTTAGGCTTGCCGCCATGAATCTTGCAGATCCGGTCCGGGCGCCCGACGGCGCGCCCGAGAGACTTTTCGCGCCCGGCCGCAGCGCCGCCTGCATCGGCGCCGTGGCGCTGATCTCCATGCTGGCCTTCGAGTCCATCGCCGTCGCCACCGCCATGCCGGCCGTCGCCGAGGCGCTCGACGGCCTGCCCTATTACGCCCTGGCCTTCGGCGCCACCCTGGCCACCTCGGTGCTGGGCATGACGGCGGCCGGCCAGCTGTGCGACAAGCGTGGGCCTTTGCGCGCCGCCCTCGCCGGCCTGGCGGCCTTCCTGGCCGGCCTGCTGCTGGCGGGCCTGGCGCCGTCCATGCCGGTGCTGGTGCTGGGCCGCGCCCTGCAGGGCCTGGGCAGCGGCGTGCTGGGCGTGACGCTCTATGTCGGCGTCGGCCGGGTCGTGCCGCCGGCGCTGCATCCCAAGATGTTCGCGATGTTCGCGGGGGCCTGGGTCGTGCCGGGCCTGGTGGGTCCGGCGCTGGCGTCCTTCCTCGCGCAGTTCTTCGGTTGGCGTTCGGTCTTCCTGGCCGTGGCGGCCGCGGTGCCGCTGGCGGCGGCCCTGGTGCTGCCGGCCCTCCGGCGCGTCGGCACCGGCACGGGCGAGGAACTGCGCTGGGGCGCGATGCGCTGGGCCCTGCTGGCCAGCGGCGGTGCGCTGATGCTGCACAGCGCCAGCCAGCAGAGCGGCGCCGCCGCGGCGCTGCTGTTCGCCGCCGGCCTCGTGCTGGCCGGCATGGCCGCCCGCCTGCTGCTGCCGGCCGGCACGCTGAGGGCGGCGCGTGGCCTGCCGACCGTCATCCTGCTGCGCGGCCTCATCGCCGCCACCTTCGCCAGCGCCGAGGCTTTCCTGCCGCTGCTGCTGACCCAGCAGTTCGGCTGGAGCCTGACCCAGGCCGGCATGGCGCTCAGTGCCGGCGCCGTCACCTGGAGCATCGGCAGTGCCGTGCAGGCCCGGGTGCGGCGGCCCGAGCAGCGCCGCCGCCTGCTGCCCGGCGGCTTCACGCTGACGGCCCTGGCCCTGCTCGTCGTCATCGCGCCCCTGCTGCTGCCGCTGCATGCCGCCGTCGTCTTCATCGGCTGGAGCCTGGTCGGCCTGGGCATCGGCCTGTCCTTCCCGATGCTGTCGGTGCTGCTGCTGCAGCTTTCGCCGCCCGACAGCCAGGGCAGCAATACCTCGTCGCTGCAGCTCAGCGACGCGCTCACCAGCAGCGCCGCCCTGGCCGGGGCCGGCCTGCTCTTCGACCCCGCCACACGCCAGGTGCTGCCGGTGCTGCTGATGGCCCTGGCCCTGGTCAGCGTGGCCGCCCTGCTCAGCGCGCGCGCCGAGCCGCGCTGAGCGCGCGGGGCGCGCCATGCCACACGGCGCCGTCTGCCGGCGGGCCGCTAGCCGGCGCTGTCGGGGAAGGGCGCCGGCTGGGTGGGCATCCATTCCACCTGGGTGGGCGCGAAATCGGCCTGCGGCTGGAACTCCACCTTGCGTGCCACCAGCCGCGCGCACTGGCGCAGGCAGGCCAGGGCGCTCTGCTGCAGGTCGGGTCGGGCCGACTCGCTGAAACAGCACACCGTGCCGAAGACCCGGCCGTCCGGAAGGACCACGGGCGTGCTCAGGTGGGTGCCGACCTTGAACGTCAGCAAAGGCAATTCGCCGCTGTCAATCAGCGGCTGGGTATCGCAGACCAGCTCCGGCAACCGTCCCTCGACGACACGCTGGCAGTAGCTCTGCTCCAGCGGCGCCACGTCGCCGGTCTGCGGCCCGTTCGCCACCGAGCCCTCGACGAAGCGGAAGACCCGCTCGCGGCCGATGAACTCGGACACGAACACCACGTCCATGCGCAGCTGCTTGCGCAGCATCATCAACACATCGGTGATGTCACGGTCCAGTTCGGCATCGAAGCCGTCGGCCGTGGCCACCATCAACTCGGAAATCTTGACGTCCAGCGCCCGCTGGTCCATCGGATCCAGGTAAGACATGCAAGCGACTCCTGCAGTGCAGGCCGCCATCATCCCTGCCGGAGCGCCCGGCGGTCGAGGGCCAGACGTATCCGCAGGTGAACTGATTCACGTCCCGGGCCCACCCGGCGTCTGAAATGACTCAGGCGCTGGGCGGTGCGCGCAGGTCGCTGGCGCGGCGGCCGCGCTTGCTGGCGGCGCGGCGCAGGTGCACCAGGGACTCCACGCGCTTGAGCAGTTCGCGGTCGTTCCAGGGCTTCTTGAAGATGCCGTAGACGCCTTCGATCTGGCCCACGCGGCCATGCAGCTCGTCGTGGCCGGTGATGGCGATGACGGGCAGGTCCTCGGTGGCCAGGCTGCCGTGCACGTCGGCGATCAGCTCGAAGCCGTCCTTGTTGGGCATCTCCAGGTCGGTGATCAGCACGGCGATCTCGGGCTTGGCGTCCAGCTCGGCCAGGGCTTCGTTGCCGTCGTTGACCTGCACGACGATGAAGCCGGCGCCTTCCAGCAGGCGCCTGAGCTTGGTGCGCACGACGGCCGAGTCGTCGGCCACCAGCACGGTGGGCGGGCCCTCGGGGATGACCGGCGCCGGGGCGGCCGGCGGCTGCATGGGCGTGGGTGCGGTAACGAAGGCGCTGGCCATGGACGGGCCGGCGTTCGCCGAGCCCGGCAGCGGCGGCAGCACGACGGGAGCGGTGGCGCGCGGCAGGCCCTGGGGCGGACGCGGCGGCGGCGTGTACTCGCGCGGCGGCCGGTAGTCGTCACGCTTGAAGGCGGCGATGAGCACGATGATGGCCAGCGGTATCGCGATCAATACCGGCATCAGATAGGCGCCCAACAACTCCTGCAACTCGTGAAACATCTCCATCCCCGGGGTGTGACAGCGCGGCAGCCTAACACCCGTGACCCCGGCCGGCCATCGAGGAAAAGCCGGCCTTTCGCGGAGTTTGTGGGTCCGAGCGCCGGGTCGCTCCCCAGCCGGCCCGTCCGGCACTGTGCTTGCGGCTCAACGCCGCATGCATCGCCGCCGCCGCGGGGAACCGGCCGGGCGGGCCGCGTTCAGCGGCGCTCGTGGGGACCAGGGGCTAAAAAGTCAGCACGAAGCAGGCGCCGCCGCCCGGGCGCTTGGCATGGCGCACCGTGCCGCCCAGGCCATGCACGAGCTGGCGCACGACGGCCAGGCCGACGCCGCTGCCGCCCGCGCGGGTCGTGAAGAAGGGCGTGAAGATGCGCGCCTCCAGCCCCGGCGCCACGCCCGGGCCGTTGTCGGCCACCGTCAGCCGCAGCCGCGCGCCGCGGCTCAGCCGGGCCTCGATGGCCAGGCGCGGCGCGGGCCGGCCGTCGCAGGCGTGCAGCGCGTTCTGGGCCAGGTTGATCAGCACCTGCTCGAGCTGGGCGGCGTCGGTGCGCAGGGCCAGCGTGGCCGGCTCGACGCTGACCGCCACCGTGCCGCCCGCCGCCTCCCAGGCCGGCGCGACCAGGCGCTGCACGGCCTGCAGCAGCGGCAGCAGCGGCGTATCGGCCAGCGTCGCGCTCAGCGGCTGGCTGACGCTGCGGTAGCGCTCGACGAAGCCCTGCAGATGCGCCGCCCGCCGCGCCAGCGTGGCCAGGGCCGCCTGAAGTTCCTCCTTCTCCCCCGCCTCCAGCAGGGCCGGCGCGCTGGCGGCCAGCGACGCGATCGGCGTCAGCGAATTCATGATCTCGTGCGTCAGCACCTGCACCAGCTGGCGCCAGGCCGCCAGGGCCTCTGTCTCCAGCTCGGACTCGATGGGCGCCAGCGCCGCGAGCCGCCAGGCCTCGCCCTGCACGGTCAGGGCCGAGACGGCCAGCACGGCGCGCTCCTGCCCATGCTCGGTGGGCAGGGTGACGACGCGGCGGCCCGGCGCCGCGTCGAGCAGCGAAACCAGGCTGGCAGGGTCGAGCGCCCGGCCGGGCGCGACCAGGCGGCGGGCGGCGGCGTTCAGGGCCAGTGGCGGCTTGCCGCCAGCCAGGCGCCACAGGGCCAGCGGCGCATGTTCCAGCGCGGCGTCCAGGTCGGGCCGGGGTGGGGGCGGCGGGTCGGGTGGCAACGGCGACGGCTTGTGGGCCAGGTGGCTCAGCGCCGTCCAGCCCAGCAGCGCGGCGACAAGCCCGGCGAGGGCGCAAGCCACCGCCAGCCGGGGCGAGTCCAGCGTGGCGACCGTGCCGGCCGCGCTGGCCGCCAGCGCCACGGCGGCGACGGCCACGCGAAGCCGCTCAGAGCCCATGCTTGTCCAGCTTGCGGTAGAGGGCCGCGCGGCTGACGCCCAGCAGCTTGGCCGCCTGACTGATATTGCCCTCGGCCTGGGCCAGGGCCGCCTGCACGGCCTCCCGCTCGCGTTGCGCGAGGTCCAGCCCCGGCTCGGCCGGCACCGGTGCGGCGAGGTCCGCCAGGCCGAAGTCGGCGAAGCTCAGCACCGGCCCGCGCGCCAGCAGCGTCGCGCGCTCGCAGGCCTGGCGCAGCTCGCGCACATTGCCGGGCCAGCGGTAGGCGGCGAGCCGCGCCAGCGCTTCCTCGGTCAGCTCGACGGGGCGCCTGGCGAACTGCCCCAGGTAGTGGCGCAGCAGCAGGGCGATGTCGGCGGCCCCGCGCTCGCGCAGCGGCGGCACGCGCAGCACCACGGTGTTGAGGCGGTAGAGCAGGTCGGGGCGAAAGCGCTTCGCATCGAACAGCTCGGCCTCGGGCACATTGGTGGCGGCCAGCACGCGCACGTCGACCGGCACGGGCTTGTCGCTGCCCAGCGGCGTCACCTCGCGGCGCTCCAGCGCGGCCAGCAGCTTGGCCTGCTGAGCCAGCGGCAGGTTGCCGATCTCGTCCAGGAACAGCGTGCCGCCCGCCGCCGCGACGAAGCGCCCGGGCCGCGACTCGCGCGCATCCGTGAAGCTGCCGCGCTTGTGGCCGAAGAGTTCGCTCTCCACCAGCGCCTCGGGCAGCGACCCCATGTCGACGGCCAGCAGCGGCCCCGAAGCGCGTGGCGAGGCGCGGTGCAGGGCGCGGGCCACCAGCTCCTTGCCGACGCCGTTCTCGCCCAGGATGAGGACGCTGGCCTCGCTGGCGCCCACCTGGGCGATCTGGGCGCGCAGCGACTGCATGGCCGGCGAGTCGCCGAGCAGCTCGCCGACCGTGGGCGCGGGCGCGCGACGCGCCAGGGCCGCCTGCACGCAGGCCACCAGGCGGTCGTTCGGCCACGGCTTGGTGATGAAGTCGACCGCGCCGGCCTTGAGCGCCTGCACGGCCAGCTCGACCTCGGCATAGGCCGTCATGACGATGACGACGGGCGCGGCGCGTCGCGCGACGACGGCGCGCAGCAGGGCCAGGCCGGCCGCGCCGTCGCTGGCGCCGGGCGAGAAGTTCATGTCCAGCAGCAGCACGTCGGGCGCGATCTCGTCCAGGGCTTCGGCAAGCTCGCGCGGATCGTGACGCACGGCGACCGGCGCCAGCTTGCGCAGCGCCAGGCGCGCGGCCAGGGCCACGTCGGGGTCGTCGTCGAGGATGAGGATGCCGGGCATGGAGGCCGCGACTGTAGGCGGCGACCGTGCGAGCGGGAAGCCGGTGTCCGGAAGCGGACAGTGCGCCTGTCCGCAAGCGAACACCTCGGCCCCATCTCCCCGTGGGAAAGCGCTGGCCCGCCTCTTGCACCTGGAAGGCCATGAGCCTGCTTCCCTCCCCCACCTTCTGGCGCGGCGCCTGGCGCCAGCTGCGCGCCGAGCCCGGCCCGGCCGCCCTCGTCATCGCCGGCTTGGCCCTGGGCCTGGCGCTGACGCTGCTGACGGCCAGCTTCGTGCAGGACGTGCTCTGGCCCGACGCCGGCCTGCCCGAGCGCGAGCGCCTGGTCACCTTTGAATTCCAGGCCCGCGGTCCGGGGGGCATCCGCACGGAGTGGTTCGGCGCCGTGCCCACCGTGCCACTGCATGCGGGGCTGCGTGCCCACGGCGCCCCGGTGGCGGAGATGAGCCGCGTGCTGTCCACCCAGCTGGCGGCGCGCGCCAGCGACGACCGGGGCGTGCAGCGCAACACCCGGCTCGACATCCAGCTGGCCGACCCCGACATCCAGACCTTGCTGGGCCTGCGCCCCCTGGCCGGCGACCTGGCGGCGGCGCTGTCGTCGCCCGAGGGCATCGCGCTGAGCGCGGCTTCCGCGGAGAAGCTGTTCGGCACCACGCAGGCCGTGGGCCGCAGCTTCACCATCGCGCTGCCGCCCGACCCCGAAGGGCAGGCGCCGGCCATGCAGTTCACCCTGACGGTCAAGGCCGTGCTGCCCAGGCCCAATCTCAACGGCACGCTGAATTTCGGTGCGCTGGCCGGTTTCAACGCGCCGGCGGCCAAGGCCTATCTGGCGCGTTCGGACACCTGGTACCAGGTGTCCGGGCGCCTCTACGCGCGCCTGCAGCCGGGCGCCCGGCCCGAGCAGCTGGGCGCGTTGGCACAGCAGCTGCTGGACCGGCAGCCGCTGCCGCCCGGCTTTCCGATGGACTTCCTCAAGGGGGGCGGCAAGGCGGGGTATATCCGTGCCATGCCGGTGGCCGACGTCGGCCTGCACGGCGCCGGCAGCCCGTTGCGCCGCCTGCAGCTCGGCAGCCTGGCCGCGGCGGCGGCCGGCGTGCTGGCCCTGGCCGTCATCAACTTCATCAACCTGTGGAGCGTGCGAACGCTGAAGCGCCAGCGCGAGATCGGCCTGCGCAAGTCCCTGGGCGCCGGCACGCGCCAGCTGAGCCTGCAGTTCTTCGCCGAGGCGGCCGTCGTCGCCGGGCTGGCCGGTGGCTTAAGCCTGCTGCTGGCCTGGTGGGCCACGCCCGCGGCCGAGGTGCTGATGCAGCGCCAGTTCCACGCCCCGGTGCTGGCACCGGGCATGGTGGCGCTGACGACGCTGCTGTGCACCGTCATCGCCGCCCTCAGCGCGCTGCCGCTCACCACCATCGCGCTGCGCGTGCGCCCGGCCGAGTCCCTGGCGGGCCGCAGCCACAGCGAGGGCCGGGCCAGCCGCTGGCTGCGCCGCGTGATGACGACGCTGCAGTTCGGCGCCGCGGCCGTGTTCGCCTCGCTGGCCTTCACGGTGCTGTGGCAGGCCCAGCACAGCCTCGACATCCCGCGCGGGTTCGAGACGCAGGACCGCGTCGCCGTCGAACTGCCCTGGGAGGCCCAGCCGGCCCAGACCATGGCCGTGCTGGAGCGCATCCGCAGCTGGCCCGAAGTGATCGCCACCGCCGCCGCCGACGACGTGCCGGGGCGCGACTTCTCCAGCTGGTACGGCGAGTTCCGCGGCGCCGACGGCAAGCCCGTCAGCCTGCGCACCGGTGTCGGCTTCACGCCCGGCTATCTCGAGCTCTACGGCATGCGCGTCCTCGCCGGTCGGCTGTCGGCCGACCATGTGGCCGAGGTGGCGCAACAGGGCATCGTGCTGGACCGCAGCGCCGTGCGCGCCCTCGGCTTCGCCAGCCCCGAGGCGGCCGTCGGCCGGCAGCTCGGCACGGCGCCCAACATCGGCGACGGCAAACCCGCCACCGTGGTGGCCGTCATCGACGATATCCGCCTGGAGGGCCCGCGCAGCCCGCCGCAGCCGCACGCCATCCGGCCCGTGGTGGACCGCGGCTACGGCGTCATCGGCGTGCACAGCCGCGACCCCCAGGCGACGCGCGCCAAGCTGGCAGCCCTGGTGAAGGAGCGCTTCCCGGATGCCGACGCCGCCGCCCTGCCGATGCGCGACATGTTGATGCAGAAGGTCGCCGACGACACCCGCCTGGGCCGCGTCATCGGCATCGCCGGCCTGCTGGCCCTGGGCCTGGCGGCGGTGGGCATCTATGCGCTGGCCGCCTACACGCTGCGGCTGCGCGAGCGCGAGATCGTGCTGCGCAAGCTGCATGGCGCCGGCCCTGGTGCCGTGGCTGGCCTGCTGGCGCGCGAGTTCGCCGGCGTGCTGGCCGTGGCCTGTGCGGTGGCCCTGCCGGTGGCGGCCTGGCTGTCGCAGCGCTACCTGGCCGACTTCGTCGAGCGCGCGCCGGTGGGGCCGGCCTCGCTGTGGGTGCTGCTGGCTGCCGTGGCACTGCTGTCCTTGGTGACGGCACTGGCCGTGGCACGCCACCTGCGCGCGGCGCTGGCCTTGCGGCCGCTGCAGGCGCTCCGGGGATGAGTGCAGTGCTGGGCTCCGGTGTCGCGATGGACAGGCGCGTCAAGGCGCCGTCGCGGCGCTGGCTCCTCGCGGGCACCGCCGCGGCGGCCCTTGCCGCGGCCGCCCTGCTGGCGCGCTACTGGCCGAACGGCGTGCCGGTCGCGCGCGCCGATGTGGAGATCGCCACCGTCCAGCCCGGGGCCTTCCGCGATGTCGTCGTCGGCCGCGCGACCGTGCAGCCGCTGCAGTCCGTGCTGCTGGACGCGACCGAGGACGGCCGCGTCGAGCAGGTGCTGGTCAGGGACGGCGAGCGCGTCGAGGCCGGCCAGCTCCTGGTCGTGCTCAGCAGCACCCAGCGCGCCCAGGAGCTGATGGCGCGCTCCAGCGAGGCGGCCCAGCAGCTCGCCAACCTCGCCACCTTCCGCGCCGGCCTCGCCCAGGCCCAGGCGGCGCAGCGCCGCGAGCTGACCCAGGCCGAGTTCGAGCTCGAGCGCGTGCGCCGCCTGCACGAGCGCAACCGCGAGCTGGCGGCCCAGGGCTTCCTGTCGCCCTCGGCGCTGGAGGACTCGGCCGACAAGCTGGCCATGGCCCAGCGCCTGTTCACGCAACTGCAGGCCGATGGCCGCGAGGAGCTGCGCACGCGCGAGCAGTCGGTGCAGGCCATGCAGCGCGCCGTGGCCGACCTGGACCGACGCCTGTCGGCCATGCGCAGCGCCAGCGAAGGCCTGGCCGTGCGCGCGCCGGTCGGCGGCCGGCTGACCGGCCTGAGCCTGCAGGTGGGCGAGAGCCTGCGCAGCGGCACGCGCATCGCGCGCCTGGACAGCCTGGGCCGCTTCAAGCTGGAACTGCGCCTGGACGAGTTCCACCTCGGCCGCGTGCGCGAGGGCCTGGCCGCGACGCTGGCCCATGGCGGCCGCGAGCATGCGCTGCGCGTCGTGCGCATCGATCCCCAGGTCAAGGACGGCCGCTTCAGCGTCGAGCTGGGTTTCGACGCCGAGCCGCCGGCGTTGCAGGTCGGCCAGGGCCTGGACCTGCGCCTGGCCCTGGGCGAGGCCAGGCCGGCTTTGCTGCTGCGCGACGCCGGCTTCCATGCCGACACCGGCGGCGCCTGGGCCTTCGTGCTCGATGCCGATGGCCGCCATGCCCGGCGCCGCGAGCTCCAGCTGGGCCGCCGTGCCGATGGCGTCATCGAAGTGCTCGGCGGCCTGCGTGCCGGCGAGCAGGTCGTCGTCTCTCCGTATCGCGCCTTTGCGGGCGCCCAAACCCTCCAGATCCACTGACCATGTTCAAGCTCAAGCACCTCACCAAGACCTTTCGCGCCGGCGACATCGAGACCACGGCCCTGGACCGCATCGACCTCGACATCGAGGCCGGCGAATACCTGGCCATCACCGGGCCCTCGGGCTGCGGCAAATCCACGCTGCTCGGCATCCTCGGCCTGCTCGATGCGCCGAGCGGCGGCGAGTACTGGTTCGACGGCCACAACGTCGCCGGCTGGGGCGAGAAGCAGCTCAACGCGCTGCGCCGCGGTCGCATCGGCTTCGTCTTCCAGAGCTTCAACCTCATCGACGATCTCAGCGTGGCCGAGAACATCGCGCTGGCCCTGGAATACGGCGAGCTGCCGGCGCGCGCCCGCCGCGAGCGCGTCGACGAGGTCATGGAGAGGCTGGGCATCGCCCACCGCGCCGGCCACCGGCCCAGCCAGTTGAGCGGCGGCCAGCAGCAGCGCGTGGCCATCGCCCGCGCCATCGCCGCGCGGCCGGCCCTGCTGCTGGCCGACGAGCCCACCGGCAACCTCGACAGCGCCCATGGCGCCGAGGTCATGCGCATCCTGCGCGAGCTCAATGCCGAGGGCACGACCCTGGTCATGGTGACCCACTCGCTGGAGCATGCGGCCCAGGCGTCGAGGACGCTGAGGCTGCTGGACGGGCGGGTGGTGGTGGATGCGGTGGCGTCGCCGGCCTGAACGGGACGCCGCCGGCGTGACTTGTTCGCCGGCCCGGGCGCGCGCGGTACACCGGTGCTGACGTTTTCGTCAACCGGCACCTTTAGGATGCCGGCCCATGCACCCCCTGATCCATGGCCTTCTGGGCTTGCTGATGCTGCTCGGAGCCGGCCTGGCCCGGGCCGACGCCGGCGTGGGCCCGCTGGAGGTGCAGTTCCGCAGCGTGGCGGTGCCGCAGAACACCGTGCCGGCCATCGCCCAGGACCGCGCCGGCTTCATCTGGATCGCGACCAACAAGGGCCTGACGCGCTACGACGGCTACCGGCTGCGGCCCATCGAGCTCGCCGGCGATTCGACCGCGCGGCGCAGCCTGGGCTGGGTGCGGGCGCTCGCGCCTGCGGCCGACGGGCGCATGTGGGTGGGCACGGAATTCCAGGGCCTGGTGGCCTACGACCCGGCGCAGGACCAGGTCGAGCGCCATGGCAGCGCCCAGGGCGGCGAGGGGCCGCATGCGGCCATCCGCGCGTTGGCGGCGGCGCCGGACGGCAGCGTCTGGGTGGGTACGCTGGGCCGTGGCCTCTACCGCTACGACCCCCGGGACCGGCGCTACGAGGCGCATGAGCTGCGCTGGCAGGGCCAGGCCGAGGACCGCATCCTGGCGCTGCGCGTGGGCCGCGACGGCGTCGTCTGGGCCGGCCATTGGCGCGGCCTGGCGCGCTTCTCGGGCGCTGCCTGGGAGAACATCGCCCTGCCCGGGCTGGACGCCGGCAATCCCGTGCAGGCCCTGGTGGAGGACCGCGCCGGCCGCCTCTGGCTGGGTACGCAGAACGGGCATCTGGGCGTCGTCGAGCAGGGCCAGGTGCGCTGGGTGCAGGCCCTGGGCATGCCCATCAACGCCCTGGCCGAAGGCGCCGACGGCCGGCTCTGGGTCGGCGCCAAGGTGGGCCTGTTCTGGATCAACCCGGCCAGCGGCGCCATCGAGGCGCGGCTGCGCCAGGACCCGCGCCGCGCCATGGGCCTGGCCGGCAACGACGTCAGCGGCCTGTTGCGCGACCGGAGCGGCGCCATGTGGGTCAGCGGCTACGGCCTGGGCGTGCAGCGCCACCTGTCCCACCCGGCCCTGGCCGTGCGCGGACCGGATGCCGACCTCGACAGCCCGCTGGCCGAGGCCGATGTGCGCGCCCTGCTGGCGCTTCAGTCCGGCGAGGTGCTGGCGCCGACACAGGCCGGCCGCATCGCCCGGCTGGATGGCCGCCCCGGCCGCGACCTGGCCACGCTGGGCGAATGGCCGCGCGAGCGGCGCAGCGTCGTCGAGATCATGGCCGAGGCCGGCGACGGCAGCCTGTGGATGGCCGCGGCCGGCCGGCTCGAACACCGCGCCGCCGGCGGTCGCCTGCTGCGCGACTGGCCGCTGGACGGCGGCCGTGCCCAGCAGCTGCTGCTGCGCGGCGACGGCAGCATCTGGCTGGGCATGCAGGAGGGCCTGTACCGCCTGGCCGGCGCCACGGCGGCGGGCCTGGAGCGCGTGCATCCCGCGGCGGGCCCGCTGCATGGCGGCATCCATGTGCTGAGGCAGGCGCCCGACGGGCGGCTGTGGGTGGGCGGCCAGAAGGGGCTGTTCCGCGAGCAGCAGCCCGGCGCGGGCTTGCTGGAGGTCGTGCCCCAGGCGCCCGACGAGGCCCTGGCCAGCCCCATCGTCATGGGCCTGCTGTGGGGCCGCGACGGCCGGCTGTGGGTGGACACGCCGGTCAGCGGCCTGCACCGGCTCAAGGGCTGGGACGGCCAGGGTCGTGCCCGCTTCGAGCGCATCAGCGAGCGCCACGGCGTGGAGGGCGTGTTCGGCGGCAATCTGCACGAGGACGGCCAGGGCCGCATCTGGAGCCAGCTCTATGTCTACGACCCGGCGGCGGACCGGCTGGACAGCTTCGGCGGCGCCGAGGGCGCCAACTTCGGCAGCTTCTGGTTCTTCGCCAGCACCGAGCTGCCCGGCGGCGGCCTGCTGTTCGGCGGCAGCCGCGGCCTGCTGCGCGTGCTGCCCGAGTCCTACCGCGCCCAGCCGGCCAGCGTGCCCCTGGTCATCAGCGGCCTGCGCGTCAACGGCCAGGCCCAGCCGCTGTCGTCGGGCGACGGCCTGCAGCTGCCGCCCGGCAAGCGCAGCCTGTCCATCGAGTTCTCGGCCCTGGACTATGCGGACCCGGCGCGGCTGCGCTACGAGTACCGGCTCGAAGGCCTGGACGGTGACTGGACGCGCGTGGATGCCAGCGGCCGCAACCCCAGCTTCGGCCCGCTGCGACCCGGCCACTACGCACTGCAGGTGCGCGCCACCGCCCACCAGAGCCTGTGGGGCCCCGAGCAATTGCGCCTGCCCATCACGCTGGAGCCGGCCTGGTGGGAGACCACCTCGGCGCGCATGGCCGGCGGCCTGGCGACGCTCGCCGTCATCTGGGGCTGGATGCGCTGGCGCACGCGCTCGCTGCGCCTGCGCGAGGCCGAGCTGCAGGCCCTGGTGGATGAGCGCACCGCCGAGCTGCGCGAGCTCAGCCTGACCGACGCCTTGACCGGCCTGCGCAACCGCCGCTACCTGGAGCTGCGCCTGGACGATGACCTGCGTCTGTGCCTGCGCCGCTTCGAGACGCCCGACGCCGGCGGCCCGGGCCCGGATGCCGACCTGCTGTTGATGCTGTTGGACCTCGACCACTTCAAGCGCATCAACGACGTCCACGGCCATGCCGCCGGCGACGCCGTGCTGGTGCAGCTGGCCCAGCGCCTGCGCGGCGTCTTCCGCGAGACCGATTCCCTGGTGCGCTGGGGCGGCGAGGAGGTGCTGGTGCTGGCCCGCGAGACCGAGCGCCGCGACGCCGCCGAGCTGGCCGCCCGCGTCTGCGCCGCAGTGCGCGAGCAGCCCTTCGAGATCGCCCCCGGCGAGACGGTGCATGTGACCGTCTCCATCGGCTTCTGCGCCTTCCCGCTGGACCCGCGCCACCCGCGGCTGTGGGACTGGCGCGCCTGCCTGGCCCTCGCCGACTCGGCCCTCTACGCCGCCAAGGCCCAGGGCCGCGACGGCTTCGTGGGCGCCGTGCGCGCCAAGGGCCTGTCGCCGCGCGAGGCGCCGGAAGGCCTGGCCGCCTGGCGCGCCGAGAGGCGCCTGGAGATTGCGAGCAGTGCTATCGAGCTGACAAGCTGAACAGCGCCTTCAGCGCCGCCGGCAGCTCGGCCCGCCAGGCCGCCTCGTTGTGCTCGGCGGTCTCGGCGATGTGCAGGCTGAGCCGCTCGGGCGGCAGCTGGCGGGCCAGCAGCTGGTGCATGCGCCGCGTCTCGGCCGCCATGCCGCCCTCGCGGCCGCCGCAGTAGAGGTGGATGCGAGTGCCGGCCGGCAGCTTGGCCGCCGCCGTCGCGTCGAAGAGCCGCGGCGCGGCCCAGTAGGACGGGCTGAACAGGCCGTAGCGGCCGAACACCTCACCATGGCTGAGCAGGGCCGCATGGCTGATGAGGCCGCCGAGCGAACTGCCGATCAGGGCCGTGTGCTCGCGCTCCGGCCGGGTGCGCCAGCCGGCGTCGACGAAGGGCTTGACTGTCTTCGCGATGAAGTCGAGATAGGCCGGGCCCTCGGCCTTGCCGAGGCGCTCGTGGTCGAAGGGCGCCATCTCCGTGTTGCGCTTCTCGCCGCCGTTGTCGATGCCGACGACGAGGGCCTCGAAGCCGGTCTCGCGGGCCAGCGCCTCCATCGTCTCGTCCACGCCCCACTCGCCGGCATAGCTGGTGGCCGCGTCGAACAGGTTCTGGCCGTCGTGCATGTAGACGACGGGGTAGCGGCGCTGCGGCTCGCGGGCGTAGCTGGGCGGCAGGTGCAGGCGCAGCGTGCGGCTGCGGCCCAGGCCGGGGCATGGCCAGGGGCTCGGCCAGGACCTGGACGGCCGGCAGGGCCGTGGACGGCGCCGCGAGTGCCGGCAGGGAAGCGATCAGGGG
>Ga0164290_1002334_pt1 | contig 14088 bp, 9 predicted proteins | sample Micstemetagenome_FD_108782 | JGI IMG/M metagenome (GOLD analysis project Ga0164290, IMG submission 108782) | Contaminated culture microbial community from soil near Moab, Utah, USA - Microcoleus steenstrupii SON62 (Illumina Assembly) | ecosystem: Environmental > Terrestrial > Soil > Soil crust... | reverse complement strand
CGGCCACGGCGCCGGAGCGCAGGTAGGCGACGGTCCGGGCCCCGGCCTTGGGTTTTTCCAGCAGGGGAAGGTCGCCGGGCCTGGTGCGCATCACCGAGCTGCCGCCATCGACCATCTGGGCCTTGACCCAGGCCTCGTCGCCGTTGGGAGCACGGACCTTGCGCCAGTCGCGGCTCTCGGCGACGACCATCAGCGGCATGTTCTTGACCCGCCAGACCCAGAGGATGCGGTGATCCTCGCCCGGCCCCTTGCGCGCGTTCACCTCGCCGGACTTGAGCGAGACGAAGCGCGGCACCGGAAATCCCGACCGCGTCTTGCACTTGGTCGTCTCCGCCTCGCCGCAGCCGGTCACAAGGGCGGCGCTCAACAGAATGGCAGGCAGGGCGGCGCGCATGGGTCGGCTCGGAGCGGAATCAGGCTCTAAACGGCTACAACATGGTGAAGGCTTCGTTGACGCGGCGGCTTTGACGGCCTGATCAAAGTTCGCTCATTTCGCGTCTGAACACGCATTTGGGTTTCACTCCGGGCCCGCGCGCTTTATCTGTCGCGGTGACGCCCATCCGGGCGGAGCCCTTCCTGCCCCACGATCGCGTCATGCCCGCCAAACGCCTTAAAGTCGTCGTCACCCGCAAGCTGCCCGATCCGGTGGAAACCCGGATGCGCGAGCTGTTCGATACCGAGCTCAATCTCGACGACAAGCCGATGGGCGGCGAACAGCTGCTCGACGCGCTGGGCCGGGCCGATGTGCTGGTGCCGACGATCACCGATCGGCTCGACTCGCGCCTGCTGTCGCGGGCCGGCGAGCGGATGAAGCTGATCGCCAACTTCGGGGCCGGGGTCGACAACATCGACGTCGCCACCGCCAACCAGCGCGGCATCATCGTCACCAACACCCCGGGGGTGCTGACCGAGGACACCGCCGACCTGACCATGGGCCTGATCATGGCCGCCAGCCGGCGGGTCGTGGAGGGCGCCAATGTCGTGCAGTCGGGCGACTTCCAGGGCTGGTCGCCGACGTGGATGCTGGGCCGCCGCATCTGGGGCAAGCGCCTGGGCATCATCGGCATGGGCCGCATCGGCCAGGCGCTGGCCCGCCGCGCCAAGGCCTTCGGCCTGTCGATCCATTATCACAACCGCAAGCCGGTCAGCCCCCGCATCGCTGAGGAGCTGGAAGCCACCTACTGGGAGAGCCTCGACCAGATGCTGGCCCGGATGGACATCATCTCGGTCAACTGCCCGCACACGCCCGCGACCTATCACCTGCTGTCGGCCCGGCGTCTGAAGCTGCTGCAGACCCACGCCATCGTCGTCAACACGGCGCGGGGCGAGGTGATCGACGAGGGGGCGCTGGCCAACATGCTGTCGCGCGGCGACATCGCCGGGGCCGGCCTGGACGTCTATGAGCACGAGCCGGCGATCAATCCCAAGCTGCTGAAGCTGCCCAACGTCGTGCTGTTGCCGCACATGGGCTCGGCCACGGTCGAGGGGCGGATCGACATGGGCGAGAAGGTCATCGTCAACATCAAAACCTTCGCGGACGGCCACCGTCCGCCGGACCGCGTCATTCCGTCGATGCTTTAGGGCCCTCGAGGCTTCCGGGGCGCCCCCTTCAACGGCGCGCAACCCACTCTGACGCGCCTTGACGTGTGACACCCCCGGTCGCAACCTTGTGGCAGCACTGGGGAGCGCGCCCGTTGAGGCCCACACGTCGACAGCTCGCGGCCGCGATGGTCGGGGCAGGGTTCGCCCTGCCGACGCTGAAGCTCGACCTTGCCCAGGCGGCTGAAGCGCTGACCCCCGCGGCGTCGGAATCAGCAGCCCCGACCCTCGATGAGCTGTTCCGTCCGGCCGGCCTGATCGACGCCGCCCTGTCGCCCGACGGCAGCCGTCTGGCGGCGCTTCGCGTCGTCCGTGACAAGGTCGCCAACCCTCGCCGGAGCCGGGGCGAGGCGGTGATGATCGACCGCCGGACCGGCTACGTCTCCCTCTACAACACCGCGGACCTGACCGCGCCGCCGGCCCTGGTCAAGATCGGCGACTTTGACGTCGAGCAGGTGGAATGGGCCAATGATGACCGGCTGCTGATCTGGATCCGCGCCCTGAAGGACGCCTCCGGCCGCTACTTCGGTCTCTGGTCGGGCAAGGAGTTCGTCATCGTGCCGATGCGCCGGGTCATCTCGGTGGCGGCCGACGGGACCGGCATGGCGGTGCTGTTCGGAAACCAGCCCAGGGCGGTCAGGCGCGACTTCGACCTCGGCATGGTCATCGACCGGCTGCCGGCCGAGAAGAACTTCATCCTGATGCAGAAGTGGGAGACGGCCCACGGCCGCAACGCCCTCTACAAGGTCGATGTCCGGAACGGCGAGGCGGCCCTGGTCGAACTGGGCGAGCCGGCCACGGACGGCTGGTACACCCAGGCGGGCGTGCCCGTTCTGCGCGTCGACAGCAACACCCGCGGCACCACCGTCAGCATCTTCGGCCGGGCGCCGGGCGAAGATCGCTGGACCCTGATCCGCAAGAGCCGGCGGGACGAGGCCAGCCGGTCGGTCGAGCTGGACGTGATCGGCGTCACCGAACAGGCCGGGGTGGTGCTGATCGCGCACCGGGCCGAGGACGAGGAGTTCGCCGCCCTCAAGAGTTTCGACGTCCGCACCCAGGCGATGAAGACGTTGAAATCCGTCGACGGCGCCGACGCCACCGGGGCGCGGCTGGACGAGGCGGGGCGGCTGCTGGCCGTGGAGTTCAAGCGCGACCGCCGTGACTATCTGTTCGAGTCCCCGGAGCTTGCCGCCCACTACCGGGCGCTGAACCGGCACTACGGGGAGCAGGCCAACATCACCGTCTATGACGTCAGCCTCGATCACCAGCGGGTGGTCTTCCACGTCAGCGGCCCGCAGCTGCCGGGCCAGTTCGTTTACTACAGCCTGAAGTCCCGGCGGCTCGACGTGCTCGGCGACCAGTACGAGCATCTGACGCCTGAGCGGCTGGCCAGGATGGAGACCCTGTCCGTGACCACCCGCGACGGGGCGAAGATCACCGCCTATCTGTCGCATCCGCCAGGGGCGTCGAAGGGTCGGCCCATGGTGGTGATGCCCCATGGCGGGCCCGAGGTGCGCGACCATTACGAATGGGATCGCTGGACGCAGGCCCTCGCCGCCCGCGGCTGGCTGGTGCTGCAGCCGCAGTTCCGGGGCTCGGGCGGCTACGGCAAGCGCTTTGCCGAGGCCGGCCGCAAGCAGTGGGGCGAGCGGATGCAGCAGGACATCGAGGACGCCGTCGCCCATGTGGTGGGTTCCGGCGCCGCCGATCCGAAGAAGCTGGCCATCATGGGCGCCAGCTTTGGCGGCTACGCGGCGATGATGGGGGTGGTGCGCCAGCCGACGCTGTACCGATGCGCCGTGGCCGTCAGCGGCGACTTCGACCTGATCGACAGCCTGGCCTTCTCGCGCCGGGAAGACGGCGCCGACAGCGACACCTATGCCTACTGGCTGGCCAGCATGGGCGATCCGAAGAAGGACGCCGCCCTGCTGAAGGCCCATTCGCCGCGCCAGCGCGTGAACGAGATTGTCGTGCCGGTGATGATGGTCGCCGGGACCGAGGACACTGTCGTATCGCCGCAGCAGTCACGCGACATGGCCCGGGCCCTGAAGGCGGCGGGCAAGACCTATGAGCATTTCGAACTGACCGGCGAGGGGCATACCGGCTGGTCTGTCGACAACGAGAAGAAGGTGCTGACCGAGGCCATGCGCTTCATCGGCAAGGCCTTCGGGTGACTTGAGTGGCTTGGGGGGACGGGCGGCGAGGCCGGCGTCCTGGATTTGGGGGTTTGAAAGTGTTGTCGTTATCGCGTCGCCGCCTGATGGCGGCTGGTCTGCTTGCGGCCCCGGCCGCCGTATCGGCGAAAGCCGCCCTGGCTCAGACGGCGCCGGCCGCCCGGCCGCCGGGACTGGACGAGCTGCTGCAGCCGTCGGTCACCATCGGCGCCTCGATGTCTCCCGACGGCACGCGCCTGGCTGTACTTCGCGCCCGCTATGTGGGTGGAAAACGTTCCGCCCTGATCCACATCCTGGCAGCGGATAATCCCAAGGCGCCGCCATACGAGATCATTATCGGCGACAACGACGTCATCGGCATCGACTGGGCCAACGAAGGCCGGCTGATGGTCACCCTGCAGTTCGACAAGACGCCGGACGGCAAGCCGACCGGGGTCATGCGCTACAACAAGATCTTCCCGGTGCCGGTGACCCGGTTGATGTTCATCGGCGCAGACGGCTCCAAGCCGACGCTTGCCTTCATCGCGGACACGGCCGCCACTGACCGGGTCTTCCACCTGGCCTCGGTGGTCGACAAGCTGGAGCGCGACCCGGACGCCATCCTCATGCAGCGCTGGGACACGGTGCAGAACCGGCTTGGGCTGTTCAGGGTCAACGTCAACACCGGTCTTTCGACGCCGGTCGAGTTCGGGGAGCGGGCGACCGATTCCTGGGTCTCGCAGGATGGCATCGCGGTGCTCCGCCTGGACAGCAACCAGCGGCAGACGGTGTTCACCCTCTATGCCCGTGCGCCGGGCGAGGACAAATGGAAGCTGCTGCGCCGGATGCGGCGCGATGAACGGCGCAAGCTGGACTACATCGTGGGCGTCACCCAGCGCTCCGGGGTGGTGCTGGTCGCCGACCGGGCCCAGGGCGAGCAGCATGTCGTGGTGCGAGAGCTGGATCTTGCCACCCTCAAGACCGGGGCCGTGGCGGCCAGCATCGAAGGGCGCGATGTTGAATACCTGTTCCGAGATGCGACCAACCGTATCGTCGCCACCGGCTTTACCGACGACCGCGTCGGCTACAGTTTCCAGGTTCCTGGCCTGGCGCCGCACTACAAGGGTCTGAACAGCTATTTCGGGAACGACTGCAATCTGGTGCTGCTCGGCGCCGACCGGACGCTGAACCGGTTCCTGATCCATGTCTCCGGCCCGCGTCATGCCGGAGGGTTCGTCTTCTACGACATCAAGGCCAAGCACCTTGAAGAACTGGGTGACAGTCAGCCCTGGCTGACTGCCGACCGGCTGGCGCCGATGGAGACCCTGAAGATCAAGACCCGGGATGGGGCGGAGATCGGCGCCTATCTGACCCGGCCTCTCGGAGAGGTGAAGACCCGGCCGATGGTCGTCATGCCGCACGGTGGGCCAGAGGCGCGCGACAGCCGGGCCTACGACCAGGAAGTCCAGGCGCTGGCCGCGCGCGGCTGGCTGGTGCTGCAGCCCAACTTCCGGGGTTCCGGCGGTCTCGGCCGGGCCTTCGCCGATGCCGGTCGCAAGCGCTGGGGAGACCGGATGCAGGAGGACGGCGAGGACGCCGTGGCCCATGTCGTGGCGGCGGGCTGGGCCGATCCGAAGAAGATCGCCATCTTCGGCTTTTCCTACGGCGGCTATGCGGCCCTGATGGGGGCCGTGCGCAAGCCCCAGCTCTATCGCTGCGCCGTCGCCGGAGCCGCGCCGGCCGATCTGATGAAGCTGATGGAGTTCGAGGCCAAGGAGGGCAAGGACTCGCCGGACTACCTCTACTGGGCCACGACCATCGGCGACCCGGCCACCGACGCGGCGATGCTGCGGGCCGCCTCGCCCGCCCTGCAGGTCGACGCCATCGATATCCCTGTCCTGATCATCCAGGGCGACGAGGACTACATCGTGCCGGTCGAGCAGGGGCGGCTGATGGCCAGGGCCATGGCCAAGGCGGGCAGGCCGCACGAGTACTGGGAAATCGAGGGGGAGGGCCATGGCGGCTTCGAGCCGGACCTCGAGCGCAAGTACCTGACCCGCGTCATCGACTTCATTGGAAAGCATCTGGGATGATCGACCGTCGCGCCCTGCTCGCCGCAGGATTGGCGGCGCCTTTCCTGCCCGGACGGTCGCAGGCAGCCTCCGGGACGTGGAGGACATGGGCCACCGGGGCTGGACCCCGCAGCAGTCGATGACGGTGCTGAGCAAGGCGATCGGGTTTCTTGAGGGGGTGTTGAATTGAAGATGATTGCGGGCCTTCTGGCCTTTGGTATCGCCGCTCTGGCCACGCCGTTGGCCGCCCAGGCGCCCGCCGCGCCCGCGACTGGCCCGTTGGCGGCCGAGGAGCTGTTCGCGCCTCGCCGGTTGTCGGCCGAGATTTCGCCGTCCGGCCGCTATCTGGCGCTGGTCCAGCGGGTCGGTGACAAGGACCGGTTGGTGGTCATCGACCTGGAAGCGCGGGTCCGCACCGAGGTTCACAACCCGGCCAACCTCGACTTCACCACCATCCATGACCTTTACTGGAAGGGCGACGACCGCCTGATCATCCGGCAATCGGGATTTCAGCTGAAGCGCGACAGCGCAGGCAAGCCGCTGATCGGCCAGAAGGATGGCAAGCGCACCGGGGACGTCGCCTTCTACCAAAACAACTTCACTCTTGTCATCGACCGCGCCGGCGGGACGCCCAGACGTATACCGTTGAAGTCTCCGATCCGTCCGCTGGAGGGCTATGGCGTTTCCACCGCCGGATTCGGCACCCACCAGATGTTTGATCCGCTCATCGACGATGCGGACCATGTGCTGATGGTCGAGGGCCGCGCGATGGGTGGCGGGACCTACAGCCCCTTTCCGAGACCCCTGCACCTGCAGAAGGTCAATATCATCACCGGCGAGGCGACGATCGTCGAAACCGGCGACGATCGCACCCGCGGCTGGGTCGTCGATCGCAAGGGCAGAGCCATCCTGCGTTACGACATCTACGGCCGTCGTGGCGGCCTGCGCGTGATGGTGCGGACCGAGGGCGAGACCGCCTGGCGCGAGCTGTTTTCGATCCGCGAGCGCGACCTGCCGATCGTTCAGGAGCTGGAAATCCTCGGGGCCACCGACAAGCCCGGCACTCTGTTCGTTTCGGCCCCGGCCAAGGACCGCAGTCAGGGCGACACCCGCGAGCTGCGGCTCTATGACTTCGTCACCAAGACCATGGGCGAGCGATTGTTCGCCCATCCCGAGTACGACGTCGACAACATCATCCAGTACGAGGATGGCGGGCTGGCGGCGGTCTGCTACTGGGCCGAGACCTATCGCTGCGAATACCTCGACAAGGCCCGCAAGGCCGAGGCCGAGGCGGTCGACAGGTTCTTCGACGGTGAGCGCAACATCATGCCGGTGTCGCGCACCCGCGACGGCTCGGTGCAGGTCCTCGCGGTCAACGGACCGGACGAGCCCGGCTCGCTCTATCTGTTCGCTCGCAAGGCTGGAAAGGTCGAACTGCTGGGCACCCAACGGCCCAAGCTGGCGCCGGACCGGCTGGGGGTGATGAGTCTCTGGTCGTGGAAAACGCGGGATGGCGCCGACATCGGCGGCTACCTGACCGCTCCCCCGCCGGCGACACGACCTGCCGGTCCGCTGCCGCTGATCGTCATGCCGCACGGCGGACCGGAGGTGCGCGATTACTTCACCTTTGATCGCTGGGCCCAGGCCTTCGCGACCCGGGGCTATCTGGTCTTCCAACCCAACTTCCGGGGATCGGGCGGCTTCGGAGCCAGCTTCGCCGAACAGGGCTATGGCCAGTGGGGCGGGCGGATGCAGGAGGATGTGCTCGATGGGATCGCCGCCCTGATCAGCCAGGGCAAGGTCGACCCGACGCGGATCTGCATCGTCGGAGCCAGCTATGGCGGCTACGTCGCCCTACAGGGCGGGGCCCGCAATCCCGAACTGTTCAAATGCGTCGTTTCCCGCGCGGGCCTGTCGGACCTGGTCCGCAGCCAGAAATGGGAGAAGGAGACCTTCGACACGGACTCGCTGCGCTATAAATACTGGCTGAAGTCGGTCGGCGATCCGAAGACCGACGAAGCCCGGCTGAAGGCGGCCTCGCCGGTGACCTACGCCACCGGCTACGGTCCACCAGTCCTGCTGCTCCATGGCGATCAGGACTGGACCGTGCCGATCGAGCAGTCGGAGATCATGGACAAGGCCCTGAAGAAGGCCGGCCGGACGGTGACTTTCAGCCGCTATGAGGGCGCGGGTCACGGCGGCTGGTCGCGCGAGGACGAGATCAAGTCCCTCAAGGAAATGCTCGCGTTCGTCGACACATACATCGGCCCAAAGAAGTAGGCGTCAGGGCTTGGCGGCCCTGACCTTCGCCCTGTGCCAGGCATCCAGGTCCGCGGCCGACTTGTCGGGGACGTGCTCCATCGGCACGTGGCCGACCTTCTCGTAGATGATCAGCTGCGATCCCGGGATGGCGGCGGCGAACTTGCGGCCGGCTTCGGCGCTGATCAGCTTGTCGGTGTCGCCGTGCATGACCAGCGTCGCGGCCTTGATGGTCGCCAGCTGTTTGGGATCGGCGAAGCGCCGGCCGGCCGGGTCGCTCATCATGCCCAGGATGATGTCCTTGTGGCCTGGCGCGCGGGCGAGCTCGACGTAGCGGGCGACCATGGCGTCGGTGGCCAGTTCCGGCTGCGGCTCGAAGGCCGAGCGAAGGCCCTGGGCGGTGACCTGGCTGGTGTCGAGGTCCTTGAGCAGGAAGCGACCGACCGGATTGCGCAGGATCTTGAAGGCGATGGGCGAGCCCTTCTGGCTCGGTTCCGGGAAGCCGGCGGCGTCGACCAGCACCAGACCCTCGAGCCGGTCGGGGTGTTTCAGCGCATACTGCCAGGCGACACCGCCGCCCATGGAATTGCCGGCCAGGGTAAAGCGACCAAGCTTGAGGTGGTTGGCCACGCCCTCGACGGTGTCGTCGAAGGCGGTCTCGGTCAGGCGATAGCCGTCGGGGTCGCGGGTCAGGCCGAACCCCGGCAGGTCGAGGCTGACGATGCGATAATCCTTGCCCAGGCGCTGGACCCAGGGCTCCCAGGTATCGAGATTGGCCGCGAAACCGTGGACCAGCACCAGCACGGGGCCGTCCGGATTGCCCTGGTCGCGGTAGTGGGTGCGGATGCCGCCCGGCAGCTCGACCCACTCGCTCTCGGCGTTGGCGTACTTGGCCTCCAGCGTCGCCCAGGGGATTTCACCACGGCGCAAGGAAAACCAGCCGACGACGGCGACCACGAGAACGAGGGCGACAAGGCCCAGCAGAATCTTGCCCAGCAGCTTCATGACGCCCTCCCCGAGCGTGTTTTGAAGTCAGGGTATGTCGAGGATGGCCGTTGGGCTAGTGCGTCCTTCGACACGCGGCCTGAAGCCGCTACTCAGGATGACGAACCTGAATGGCTGGCACGGACATTCGTCATCCTGAGTCGCCTCACCCGGTGAGGCGTGTCGAAGGACGCAAGGACGATCAAGCGATCGTGCAGGCGTCCTCGAAGCTCAGCCGCGGGCCGCGCGGGAAGAGGTCCTGGTCGGTGCCGTGGCCGATGCAGCAGATGAAGTTGGACTTCACCGAGGTCCCGGCGAAGAACAGCTCGTCGACCGCAGGGTTGGCGAAACCGCTCATCGGGCCGCAGTCGAGGCCGAGCGACCGGGCGGCCAGCATGAGATAGGCGCCCTGCAGCGTCCCGTTCCGGAAGGCTGTGCGTTCGGCCAGCTCCGAGCCTTTGGGAAACCAGTCCTTGGCGCCGGGGTTGTGGGGGAACAGCTCGGGGATACGGTCCATGAACTCGAGGTCGTGGCCGATGATCACCGTGCAGGGCGCCTGCCGGATCTTGGCGCCGTTGGTGCCCGAGGCGACCGAGGCCAGTTTCTCGCGGCCGTCAACGCTGGTCACGAAGACGAACCGGGCCGGCGAGCAGTTGGCGCTGGTCGGGCCCATGCGGGCCAGGTCGTAAACGGCCCGGATCAGGGTGTCGGCCAGCGGCGTGGTTTCCCAGCCGTTGCGGCTGCGGGCCTCGCGGAAGATCTGGTCGAGGCAGGCGTCGGGCAGCGGCGAGGACATGCGGGGCTCCATCCGTAACGGTCGGTGTGGCTATAGCGCCAGCGAAACGCGTTACCTAGAGCGGGACCCGATTTGATGGAATCAAATCGGCCGCTCCAGCGTCTTTGTGGTCGCGCATTTGATCCGATAAACGGTTCCCACTTATCGGAACGCGCTCTAGAGGGTCTGCTCCACCCGCATCACTTCAGGCACATAGTGGCGCAGCATGTTCTCGACGCCGGCCTTCAGGGTGGCGGCCGAGGACGGGCAGCCCGAACAGGCGCCGCGCATGTGCAGATAGACGGTGCCGCGCTCCACATCGAAGCGCCCAAAAACGATATCGCCGCCATCCTGGGCCACGGCCGGGCGAACGCGTGTGTCGAGCAGATCCTTGATCTCGGCGACGATCTGCAGGGTGTCCTCGTCGTAGACGGTGTCGTCCGTCGCCTCGTCATCGGCCCCGCTGGTCAGCACCGGCTTGCCGGAGGTGTAGTGGTCCATGATGGCCGCCAGGATCGGCGCCTTCAGGTGGGCCCACTCGATATCGGGGTTACGGGTCACGGTCAGGAAGTCGGGACCCAGGAACACCCGGGTCACATCGCCCAGGGCGAACAGGGAGGTGGCCAGGGGCGAGATGATGGCCTCCTCCGGAGAGGCGATCTCGCGGCTGCCGGCGCCAAGGACCTCGCGGCCGGGCAGGAACTTGATGACGTCCGGATTGGGCGTCGCTTCGGTCTGGATGAACATGGCTGGAAGATGGGACCGGGGCGCGCCCGGAGCAAGCCTGCGCGCCGCAAATCGGAGGTCGTGATGGCCCGAACAGAGGTTTTCTCTGAAACGAGAATTTCCGGTTTCAGGTAAGGAGCACTTTAAGGACTCTGGGTTTCAATGCGCCTGTCACTCGACTTAGCAGCTCAGAAGGGGCGTCCTGAACATGAAAAAGATCATCATCACGACTATCGCCGCCGTTGGCATGATGGCCAGCGCCAGCGCCAGCGCCAGCTCGGCCGGCAGCAACCTGCAGGGGGAAATGACCCGCTGCCTGAACAAACACGCCAACGTCAAGCAGGCGGCCAAGGTCACCCTGGAATGCACCGCCGCCGGCGGCAAGCTGTCGGGCTGCAAGGTGGTCGAGAGCGAAGCGCCGTCGAAGGGCTTTGAAGCTGCCGCCATCTGTGTCGCCAGCGCGCTGCCCATGGGCGACAAGTCCGGCGTCATCCGCGTCCCGCTGCGCTTCACCGGCGGCTGATCTTCCAACGTCGGGCGGGCGCTTCGGGGTGAAGCGACCGCCCGATTGGCCCCATTCCGGGGTGTTTTAACCTGAGGCTTACCAAGTTCGTGGAATCTGGTGACGAACCTGGGTCTGGGAATTTCAAAATCATGCGCCTGCCGCGGCTTGCCGATGCTCCTCTCGCTTTCAAGATCGGGCTGGCGCCCTTGATCGCCACCCTGGCCCTGGCCCTGGTGGCCGGCGGCTCCTGGTGGATGAACGTCAATCAACGCAACGTTTTGACGCATGTCGTTAAGGTTGATGCTCCAGCCACCCTGGAGTTGGCGACCATCTCCAAGCGCATCCGCTCCGCACACGGCGAGCTCTACCTTCTGCTAACCCGGCAGTCGGCAGGTATCGAGACCGACAGCGTCTCAACCCGGGCCGAGGCGCTGGCCGCCGAGATCGTCGAGATCAAGAAGGCGGTGGACAACGCCTACGCCAAGACCGTGCCGGGCTCGACGGAGCGGGCCTCTCTGGAAGGGCTCAAGAAGGATCTCAAGGACTATGAGGACGCGGTCGGCGTCGTCATGTCGATGCTCCAGGTCGACGTCGCGACCGCCGCACAGTTCACCGTTCCGTTCGAGGAAGCCTACGTCAAGATGACCGGCACGCTCGACAAGGCCGCCGCGGACGTCAGCGCCGCGTCCGCCGCCCGCGCCGACGCCAGTGTGAAGCAGGCCGAACTGCTCGGGGCCGTATCCATAGCTCTGGTCGGCCTGGCCCTGGCGGTCGTTACCGGTCTCGCCTTCTTCCTGGTCATGGCCATCCGCAAGGACGTCACCCGTATCGCCCAGGCCACCGAGACCCTGGCCGGCGGTGACAACAGCATCGATCTGGATCGCCTGCGACGCGGTGACGAGCTGGGCGCCCTGGTCCGTTCGCTGGTGGTCTTCCGCGACAACCAGCTGCGCCTGGCGGAGATGGCCGCTCGCCACGATGCCCAGGTCGCCGAGCAGGAACAGACCCGCGCCGGCGAGGAAGCCCGCCGGGCCAGCTCCAGCCGCGAGCAGAACCAGGTCGTCGAGGGCCTCGCCGAAGGTCTCAGCCGCCTGTCGAAGGGCGACCTGACCTTCCAGCTGAACAGCCCGTTCGCTCCGGCCTACGAAAGCCTGCGCCGCGACTTCAACAACACCGTGGTCGAGCTGTCGGGCGTGATCCGCACCATCGCCGAACGCGCCGTGACCATCGAGCATGTTTCCGGCGACACGAGCGCCTCGGCCGACGACCTGTCGCGCCGCACCGAGCAACAGGCGGCCAGCCTGGAAGAGACGGCCGCCGCCCTTGAAGAGATCAGCGCCGCCGCCGCCCGCGCCGCAGAGGGGGCCGGCAAGGCCGACAAGGTGGTCACCGAGACCGGCGCCGATGCCCGCGATTCCGGGGAAGTGGTGCGCCGCGCCGTGACCGCCATGGCCGGCATCGAGGAAAGCTCGCGCCATGTCACCCAGATCATCGGGGTGATCGACGAGATCGCCTTCCAGACCAATCTTCTGGCTCTCAACGCCGGAGTCGAGGCGGCCCGGGCCGGTGACGCGGGTCGCGGCTTCGCCGTCGTCGCCTCCGAGGTCCGGGCCCTGGCCCAGCGCTCGGCCGACGCCGCCAAAGAAATCAAGACCCTGATCGCCGCCTCCAGCGAACAGATCGGGTCGGGTGTCGCGCTGGTCGGCCAGGCCGGCGCGGCTCTGGACCGTATCGTCGCCCGGGTCGGCGACGTCACCGCCCTGATGACCGAGATCACCGGGTCGGTGCGCGAACAGTCGATCGGCCTGCGGGAGGTCACCGCCACCGCCCACCGCATGGACCAGATGACCCAGCAGAACGCCGCCATGGTGGCCCAGTCCACCTCGGCGTCGCACCTGATGCGCCAGGAGGCTGAGCAGCTCGGCAGCATGATCCGCCGGTTCAAGGTCAGCGACTCCCCTGCCGCCGACGGCGGGTCGGCCCGGCAGTACGCACGCGCCAGCTGAGCAAACTCTGGCTTCGCAGCCTTTTGGCCCCGCCGTCCCCGGACGGCGGGGCCTTTTGCCTTGGGGCTGACCGCTTCACAAACCGGCGTTTCCGTGGCCCTATGTGAACAATGACAAGATAAGGGAGGCAGCGATGGCCGATGGCGGTTTCGAGCACCTGGATGCTGCGCGCGCGCAGGTCTGGGCCACGCCCCTCGATCAGCTCAATCCCGGCGATCCGGCCCGCTTCCGGGACAACAGCTTCTGGCCGGTGTTCGAGCGCCTGCGCCAGGAAGACCCCGTCCACTTCACGCCGGACAGCGAATGGGGCGCCTACTGGTCGATCACCAGGTTCGACGACATCGTCGCGGTCGACACCAACCACCAGGCCTTCTCGAGCGACGCCTTCCGGGGCGGCATCAGCATCCGCGATCCCAAGCCCGACTTCGTGCTGCCGAACTTCATCGCCATGGACCCGCCCAAGCATGACGTTCAGCGCAAGACGGTCAGCCCGGTGGTCAGTCCCGCCAACCTGATGCTGCTGGAGCCGGTGATCCGCGAACGGGCCGGAAAACTTCTCGACGGCCTGCCGATCGGCGAGGAATTCGACTGGGTCGACCGGATCAGCATCGAGCTGACCACCCAGATGCTGGCCACCCTGTTTGATTTCCCCTGGGAGGATCGGCGCAAGTTGACCCGCTGGTCGGATGTCGCCACCGCCCTGCCTGGCAACGGTATCGTCGAGAGCGAAGAGGCGCGGCGGGCCGAGCTGCGCGAATGCCTCGAGTACTTCACCCGTCTGTGGAACGAGCGGGTCAACGCAGCTCCGCGCAACGACCTGATCTCCATGCTCTGCCACGGCGAGAGCACGAAGAACATGGACCCGATGGAGTACCTCGGGAACCTGATCCTGCTGATCGTCGGCGGTAACGACACCACCCGCAACTCGATCACCGGCGGCTTGCTCGCCCTCAACCAGAACCCGGCCGAGTACGACAAGCTGCGGGCCAACCCGGCGCTGATCCCCTCG
>Ga0164290_1002333_pt1 | contig 14101 bp, 14 predicted proteins | sample Micstemetagenome_FD_108782 | JGI IMG/M metagenome (GOLD analysis project Ga0164290, IMG submission 108782) | Contaminated culture microbial community from soil near Moab, Utah, USA - Microcoleus steenstrupii SON62 (Illumina Assembly) | ecosystem: Environmental > Terrestrial > Soil > Soil crust... | reverse complement strand
TGTTCTGCAGGCTCAAGGACTTCCGCCGCATCGCAACCCGATACGATCGACTGGCTACGAACTTCCTCGCCGCCGTCTGCATCGCCGCAACCGTCAGCTACTGGTTATGAGTCCGGACCCTAAGATAAGCTAGTTCCTCCCACAAACGAGCTAAGTATTGATTTGACGTGGTGAATCGCTGCTGTTTGGCAAGCGAGGCCCGGCGGTTTCAGGTATCTTGGCTCGTACCGCCGCTTCCGAGTCCTGCTACGTTCGGAGCCGCATGCCGACAACATCCTCTCGCGTGTGAGCGCAAGGCCTTGACAAATGAGCGGACCCGCCATGTCAACCGCATCAAGGGCCTGCTGTTTGCCCAGGGCGTGTCCGGCTACGAGCCGCTGCGGCGCGACCGGCGCAGGCGCCTTGAGGCGCTGAAGTCCAGCGGCGGGCGTCCGCTGCCGGACCAACTGAAGCGACAGATTGACCGCGAACTCGATCGGCTGGAACTGCTGATGGAACAGATCAAGGCGGTCGAGGCCGAGCGCGACGCCATGCTTGCGACCGAGCAGTGTGCCTCGCCAGCACCGGCCATGCTGCTCGACCTAAAAGGCATCGGGCCGGAGTTTGCCGCCTTGCTGTGGACGGAAGACCTGTCGCGGCACTCCGACAACCGACGACAGCTGGCTGCTATGCCGGCCTGGCGGCGACCCCCTGGCAAAGCGAAGGCGGACCGAGTTCGCAAAGATCACGGACAATGGTAGCGAAATGCTCCGCGCGGTGAAGCCATTAGAAGCTTGACTTGGATCGGAATCATCGCCACATTGTCCACATTGGAAACACAATAATCCATATATGTGAACAGATAGATGAAGGCATCTGGTCGAGGATGGCTTCGGAGGAGATGAATGGGGCCATTGACCACTATCCGCATCATCGACATGACCACCGTGCTGATGGGCCCCTATGCGACCCAGATGCTGGGGGACTTCGGTGCGGACGTGATCAAGGTCGAGGCGCCGGAGGGCGATCTCGTGCGCAAGATCGGTCCGGCGCGCCATGACGGCATGGGGCCGATCTACCTCAACGCCAACCGCTCCAAGCGTTCGATCACGCTCGACCTGAAGCAGGCAGAAGGCCGGGCGGCATTGTTGCGTCTGTGCGCCGATGCCGATGTGCTGGTCTACAACGTGCGCGCCAAGGCGATGAAGCGGCTCGGGCTGTCCTACGAGGAGGTGTCGGCCGTCAATCCGAAGATCGTCTATGCGGGAATGTTCGGCTACGGCCAGGACGGGCCCTATGCGGCGCGCCCGGCCTATGACGATCTGATTCAGGGTGGCGCGACGATCCCGTATCTGTTCTCGCGCGTGAACCTGGGCCAGCCGCGTTATGTGCCGTCGGCGATTGCCGACCGCGTCGTCGGCCTTGCGGCGGTGGGCGCGATCCTCGCCTCGATCGTCGAGCGCGACCGCACCGGCCTCGGGCAGCGCGTTGACATCCCGATGTTCGAGACCATGGTCAGCTTCGTGCTCGGCGACCACATGGGCGGGCTCACCTTCGAGCCGCCGCTCGATGCAGGTGGCTACTCGCGCCAGCTCTCGCCAGACCGGCGACCGTATCAGACCATGGACGGCTATGTCTGCGCGCTGATCTACACCGACGGTCACTGGCAGCGCTTCTTTGCCGCGATCGGCCGGCCGGACATGCCGGCAGCCGACCCTCGCTTTGCCAGCTTCGTCGCGCGTATGGCGCATATCGACGAAGTCTATGGCGAACTGACGCAGATCTTCCTGACCCGCACCAGCGCCGAATGGCTCGACCTGCTGGAGGAGGCCGACGTGCCGGCCATGCCGATGTACGACTTCCAGGGCGTGCTGCAGGACCCTCATCTGGTGGCGACGGATTTCTTCCGCGTTGTCGAGCATCCCAGCGAAGGTGCGATCCGCACGATGGCGGTGCCGGCCAAATGGTCGCGTAGCCCCGCTGGCCCCGCGCGCCACGCGCCGCGCCAGGGCGAACACAGCGAAGAGGTGCTTCGCGAAGCAGGATTTTCGCCGGAAGAGATCGCCGATCTGCTGGAACGCGGGATCGCGCGGACAGCCGTGACATACGATCCGGCGCAGGCTTGAGGAGACAGGGAATGGATTTCGGCTTCACCGAGGAACAGGAGGCGATCCGCGATTCCGTCGCACGGATCTGCGCGGATTTCGACGATGCCTACTGGTTGCGGCGTGACCGCGAAGGCGGCTTCCCGCACGATTTCTACGACGCGCTGGCACGCGAGGGCTGGCTGGGCATCTGCACGGCCGAATCCTCGGGCGGCGCGGGGCTCGGCATCCAGGAGGCCGCGATCATGATGCGCACCATCGCCGAATCCGGCGCCGGCCTCTCGGGCGCCTCGGCCGTGCACATCAATATCTTCGGCCTCAACCCGGTCGCCGTCTACGGCACCGACGAGCAGAAGCAGCGGATGATCCGGCCCATGGCAGAGGGTCGCGAGAAGGCATGCTTCGCCGTCACCGAACCCAATACCGGCCTCAACACCACGCAGCTCAAGCTTAAGGCCGAGAAGCGCGGCGACCGCTACCACGTCAGCGGCCAGAAAATCTGGATTTCGACGGCGCAGGTCGCGGACAACATCCTGCTGCTCGCCCGAACCACGCCGCTGGAGGAGGTGAAGAAGGCGACGCACGGCCTCAGCCTTTTCTACACCAAGTTCGACCGCGATCGAATCAAGGTCCGCGAGATCGAAAAAATGGGCCGCAAGGCGGTCGATTCCAACGAGCTGTTTTTCGAGGACTTCCAGATTCCCGAGGCCGACCTGATCGGCGAGGAAGGGCGCGGCTTCGAATATATCCTCCACGGCATGAATCCGGAGCGCATCCTGATCGCCGCCGAAGCGGTGGGGCTGGGATTGGCGGCGATCAACCGCGCGGCGCGCTATGCGCAGGAACGCATCGTCTTCAACCGTCCGATCGGCCAGAATCAGGGCATCCAGCACCCGCTGGCCAAGTGCTGGGCCGAGCTCGAGGCGGCGTGGATGATGGTGATGTCGGCGGCATGGCAATACGACACCGGCAAGCCGGCAGGGGCCGCCGCCAACGCGGCCAAGTATCTGGCAGGCGAGGCCGGGTTCAACGCCTGCGAGACGGCGGTGATGGCCCATGGCGGCTTCGGCTATGCAAAGGAATATCACGTCGAGCGCTATCTGCGCGAGGTGATGATCCCGCGCATCGCGCCGATCAGCCCGCAGCTCTGCCTGTCCTACATCGCCGAGAGGGTGCTCGGCCTGCCGAAGTCGTACTGACGGCGCGGCGGGAGGAGGACCGATGCAGCCCACAGCCACCGACGATCCGGACCTTGCCGCGATACTGCGGCCGGGCGACCGCATCGTCGTCGGGCAGGCGACGGCCGAGCCGCTGACGCTGACGCGGCGGCTGGCCAACGCGCGCGACCTGCCGGAGGGCTGCACGGTGTTCCTGGGCTCGGTCTATTCCGACACATGGGCGGGCGAACCCAACGGCCTCGCCTTCGAGGGCTACGGCGCGATCGGGCAGGCCGCGAAGCTGGCGGCGGCAGGCCGGCTCGATATCCTGCCGTGGCACTATTCGCAGATTGCGCGTGCGTATGGCGACGGGTCGTTGCGCGCCGATTGCGTCATGGTGCAGCTTGCGCCTGCCGTCGACGGCGGGTTCAGCCTCGGCATTGCCAGCGATTATGTCGTCGAGGCGGCGCGCAGCGCGCGCGTGGTGATCGCCGAAATCAATCGCGACGCGCCGCTGTGCCGGGGCGGCGAGTGGCCCTCGGACATACGCATCGACATGGCGGTTGAGGCACAGCACCCGCCGCTGGAGCTCGCGGCCGGCGAGCCGGGCGAAACCGAACTTGCGATTGCCGAAAACGTCGCGTCGCTGGTGCCGGACCGCGCCGTACTGCAACTCGGCATCGGCGTGATACCCCAGGCGGTTGCGGCGAAACTGACTGGCCATCGCGACCTCGGAATTCACTCGGGCGCGCTGTTCGATGCGGCCGTCGATCTGGTCGAGAAGGGTGTGGTCACCAATGCCGCCAAGGAGCGGGACGCCGGCATCAGCGTTGCCGGCCTGCTGATCGGTACGCGCAGACTCTATGCCTACGCCAACGACAATGCGGCGTTCCGTCTGTGCCCGCCATCCCATACCCATGCTATCGACGTGATGGGGTCGCTGTCGCGCTTCTGCGCGATCAACTCGGCGGTCGAGGTGGACCTGACCGGGCAGGTGAATGCCGAGACGGTTGGCGGCCGCTACGTCGGGGCGGTTGGCGGACAGCTCGATTTCGTGCGCGGGGCCAATGCCTCGCCGGGCGGACGCGCCATCATCGCGCTGCCGGCAACCGCACGGGGCGGGACGGTTTCGCGTATCGTGCCGCAGGTGACGACGGTGACCTGTCCGCGCAGCGACGTCGATGCCATCGTGACGGAATGGGGCGTGGCCGAACTGCGCGGCTGCACGCTTCCACAGCGCGCCGAACGCCTGATCGCCATCGCCGCGCCGCAGTTTCGCGAGGACCTCGCGCGCCACTGGCACGACAGAGGGAGGGCGGCGCATGGTTGATGCGAGAAGCGGCCCGCTCGCCGGATTGCGCGTGGTCGAGATGGTCGGCATCGGCCCGGCTCCGCTGGCAGCCATGCTCCTGTCGGACATGGGCGCCGACGTGATCCGCATCGACCGGCCTGCACCGTCGGGGCTGGGCGTCCAGCGGCCCGACCGGTTCAATTTTTCCGCGCGCGGCCGGCGCTCGGTTGCGCTGGACCTGAAGCGGCCGGAGGGCGTGGAATGCGCTCTCGATCTGATCGGCCATGCCGATGCGCTGGTCGAGGGTTTCCGGCCTGGCGTGATGGAGCGGCTGGGCCTCGGCCCCGAGGCCTGCCTTGCGCGCAACCCGCGCCTCGTCTTCGGCCGGCTGACCGGCTGGGGGCAGGAGGGGCCGCTGGCGCAGGCGGCGGGGCACGATCTCAACTACATCGCGCTGACCGGCGCGCTCGACGCCATCGGCCGGCGCGGCCAGCCGCCGACGCCGCCGCTGAACCTGCTGGGCGATTTCGCCGGCGGCAGCTTCCCGATGGCGTTCGGTATCGTGAGCGCGCTGCTGCACGCACAACGTACCGGCGAGGGGCAGGTCGTGGACGCGGCGATCGTCGACGGTGTCTCGCTGCTCGCCACGCCGCTTATGGGCCTGCAGGCGGGAGGAGTCTGGCCGGGCGGGCGCGGCGAGAACATCCTCGACAGCGGCGCGCCGCAATATGACGTCTATCCCTGCGCCGACGGAGCCTATGTCTCGGTCGCGCCGATCGAAGGCAAGTTTCAGGCGCTGCTGCTGACCCGTATGGGCTTCGACCCGGCGACGTTTCCGGACATGAATGAGCGAAAGAACTGGGAGGAGGCGAAACGGCTTCTCGCGGAGCGTTTCGCGGAGAAAACGCGCGAGGAATGGTGCGCGCTGCTGGAGGGGACCGACGCCTGCTTCGCGCCCGTGCTGTCGTCCGCAGAGGCTCCGGAGCATCCCCATCACACCGCGCGCGGCACCTTCATCGCCGTCGATGGGCTGGTGCAGCCGGCGCCGGCTCCTCGTTTCAGCCGCACGCCTGCCGCCACGCCGACGCCGCCCGAGGCACCGGGCGAAAGCGGCGAAGCGGTGCTTCGCGACTGGGGCATCGCGGGCGAACGCATCGCTGAATTGACGAAAACCGGCGTCCTTGGACGCAGAGACGAGAACGTGGCCTGACCGCCGCGAGAGAGAGGAAGAAGATGGCAGGTCTCTATTACGAAGAGTTCGAGGTCGGGCAGGAATTCGCGCACGAGTTGACGCGTACCGTGACCGAGCACGACAACATCTCGTTCAGCCTGATGACGATGAACCCGCAGCCGCTGCATGTCGATGCGCATTTCTCTGCGCAGACCGAGTGGGGCAAGCCGCTGTTCAACAGCCTTTACACGCTCGGCATCATGATCGGAATGAGCGTGCAGGACACGACGCTGGGCACTACCGTCGGCAATCTCGGTATGTCCGACGTGCGCTTTCCGAAGCCGGTCTTCGCCGGCGACACGCTGCGCAGCCACACGAAGATCGTCTCAAAACGCGAGAGCAAGTCGCGCGGCGATGTCGGCATCGTCGAGTTCGAGCACACGTGCACGAACCAGAATGGAGAGGTCGTCGCAGTGTGCCGGCGCGCCGGCATGATGCGCAAGCGGGCGGTCGCGTGATGCGCTCGTTCCTGTTCGTGCCGGGCGACAGCGCCCGCAAGTTCGAAAAGGCGCGCGGCGGCGATGCCGACGCGCTGATCATCGACCTCGAGGATTCCGTTTCCGCCGAAGCCAAGGAAACCGCGCGCGAGGCGACGCGGACGATGCTGGAAACGCCGCGAAACGCCCAGAAATGGTTCGTCCGCGTCAACGCGCTCGACACCGGCCTGACGCTCGCCGACCTGGCGGCGGTGATGCCGTTGAGCCCGGACGGCATCGTGCTGCCGAAATGCGCCAGCGTGGCGGATGTCGAAAAGCTCGCGCTTTATCTCGATGCTTTCGAGACGGCATCGGGGCTCGAAGCCGGGTCGACGCGCATCATCGCGGTGGCCACGGAAACCGCCGAATCCATCTTCGGCTTGTCGAGCTACAAGAACGCCAGCCCGCGACTATGGGGCCTGATGTGGGGCGCGGAGGATCTTGCCGCCTCGCTGAGCGCGACCGAGAACGGCGTCGACGGCGTCTATTCCGAGCCGTTCCGGCTGGCGCGCAACATGTGCCTGATGGGGGCGGCAGCCGCCGGTCTTGCAGCCATCGACACGGTCTGCACCAACATCGGCGATCTCGCCTACGTCGAGGTCGAAGCCAATGCCGCCCGGCGCGACGGCTTCGCGGCCAAGGCGGTCATTCATCCAAGCCACGTCGACCCGGTGAACCGCGCCTTCACGCCGCGCCCGGAGGAGGTTGCGTGGGCGGAACAGGTGATCGCCGCTTTCGCGGCCGATCCGCTGGCGGGCGTGGTCAAGATCGAGGGGAAGATGATCGACAAGCCGCACGAGCGTGCGGCGCGGAAGATCATGGCGATGGTGAACCGGTCCGAAGCGGCCGGCGCCGTCTGAGGGGACCTGACTCCCGAGGGAGGAAGGAAGATGATGCAAAGCCAGCCGCCTGCAAACGGTGCCTCGGCGGTGCTCGGGCGCATCGAGAGTGTGCTTGCGCTGCTGTCCGGCCTTTCGCTGGGCGCGATCATGCTGATCGTCGTTGCCGACGTGGCCATGCGCTATGTGTTCGCAGCGCCGTTGTCGTGGTCCTACAACCTGATCGGCCTGTATCTGATGGTCGCGGTGTTCTTCTTCGCGTTGTCGGACACGCTGCACAATCACGGCCACATCGCCATCGACATCTTCCACCACCAGATACCCCATCGCCCGCGGCATCTGGCTCTGGCGGTTGGTTATCTTCTGTCCACGATCCTGATGGCGCTCATCGGTTGGCAGGCCTGGCTGCGGCTCAAATCCGCCTACCTGAACGACGACCGCATCGCAGCCGTCATTCCCTGGCCGACCTGGATCGCGTATTTCATCGTGGTGACGGGATGCGTGGTCATGACAGCGCGCTGCGTCTACCGCACCTTCGGTCATGCCGCCTCGGGCCTGTCGGGTCGCGACCTCGTCGAGGTGCCACCGCCGCCGATCACCGAACCGCAGGCCGGGGAGGGCGCGGAATGACGATCTCGCTCGTTCTTCTGGCGCTGGTGGTCATGCTCGTCATCGGCCTGCCGGTCGCGTTGGCCATGGCGGTGTCGGGCGCCCTGGGCCTCTACATCTTCGGCGGCCTGCCGGTTCTGTCGGGCATCCTGCGCACGTCGCCGCTCTCGACCGCCAATTCCTGTGAGATCATCACCATCCCGATGTTCATCCTGATGGCGGAGTTCGTCATCATCTCGGGCGTCGCCAACGATCTCTTCCGCTCGGCGACCATCTGGGTCGGGCGGCTCAAGGGCGGCGTTGCGATGGCGACCGCGCTTGCCGGCGCAGGTTTCGGGGCGATCTCCGGTTCGAGCACGGCGGCAGCCGCCACGCTCGCCTCTACCTCGATCCCGGCGATGATGAAGGAAGGCTACGAGCCCAAGCTGGCCGGCGGCGTCGTCGCCATTTCCGGCACGCTGGCGATGTTGATCCCTCCATCGATCGCGCTGATCCTCTACGGCATCCTGGCCGACATCTCGATCTCGGCGCTGCTGATCGCCGGGGTCATTCCAGGCCTCGTCGTCACCGTCACCATCATCGCCACGATCGCCGTGCTCGTCTGGCTCTGGCCGGAGTCCGCACCGGCGGGCCGCGCCTATACCATGCGCGAAAAATTCGCCTCGCTGAAGCGCGTCGGGCCGATGATCCTGCTCTTCTTAGCCGTCACCGGCACGATCTACACCGGCATCGCGACGCCGACCGAGGCTTCCGGCATCGGCGCATTTGTCGCCATGCTGCTGGCGATCAAGGAAGGCAAACTCAGTCTTCCAGTGTTCTCCGGCGCGCTGCGCCGCGCTGCTCAGACCAGCTGCATGATCCTGTTCATCATCCTTGGCGCGCACATCTTCGGCTACTACTTCACGCTGGCGCGGGTGACCAACGACCTGACGACGTGGGTCGGCGGCCTGCCGCTTTCGCCGATGACGATCATGGTCTTCATCCTGCTCGGCTACATCGTGCTGGGCTTCATCATGGACCAGATCGCGATCCTGATCCTGACCGTGCCCGTGGTGCTGCCGCTGGTCATCTCGCTGGGCTTCGACCCGATCTGGTTCGGAGTCATCATCGTGGTGACGGCGGAGGTGGGCATGGTGACACCGCCGCTCGGCATGAACGTCTTCGTCGTCGCCCGCTATACGCGCCGTCCGCTCGGCGAGCTGTTCCGGGGCGTGATGCCCCATGTCTGGGCGCACCTGATCGTCATCGCGCTGCTTACCGCCTTTCCGGCCATCATCCTGTGGCTTCCGTCCACGATGCAATGACCGCGAGGCAATCGTTCAAGAAGGAGGAGAACGTCATGAAATACCAATTGCATAAAGCACTGCTGGCCGCGTCCGTGGTGGGCGCGGCCCTGGCTGCCGGCACTGCCGCGCAGGCTCAGGAACTGACACTGCGCATCGGCGACAGCTTCCCGGTCGGCCACTACATCCCCGAGAACATGACCAAGTTCTGGATGGAGCGCGTCACCGAACTGACCGGCGGGGAGGTCGCGTTCGACTATTATCCGGCCGAACAGCTCGGCAAGGCCAAGGACCTGCTTTCGCTGACGCAGACCGGCGTAATGGACATCGGCTATGTCGGGGCGTCCTATGTCAGCGACAAGGCGCCGCTGTCGTCGGTGGCCGAACTGCCGGAAAACTTCACCACGTCCTGCAAGGGAACCAACGCTTTCTGGGAGATCACCAAGCCAGGCGGTGCGCTCGACCAGGCGGAGTTCGCGCCGAACGGCGTGCGTGTGCTCCTCGTCATGGTGCTGCCGCCCTATCAGGTCCTGACGTCGAATTCGCAGATCACCGATCTCGACAGCCTGCGCAACCTCAAGCTGCGCACGACTGGCGGCGCCAAGGAAATCGCGACCACCAAGATCGGCGCGGTGCCCGTGCAGATTTCCGCCCCGGAGACACGCGACGCGCTTTCGCGCGGAACCATCGACGGCGTGCTTTTCCCACATTCGAGCGTGCTGCCATACGACATCCATCCGCTGCTGAAATACGGCACTCAGGACGTCAATTTCGGGTCCTTCGTCGTCACCTACGTCATCTCGCAGGAACGCTGGGATGCGCTTGACGAGGACGTGCAGGCGGCCCTCGTGCAGGCCGGCGACGAAGCGATCGCCAAGGGCTGCGCGGCCGCCGACGATCTCGACCTCAAGGACAAACAGACGATTGCCGATTCCGGCGTCACCTTCGTCAGCCTGCCGGACGAGGACAAGGCGCGCCTCGGCGAGCTGATGGGCGAGGTCAGCCAGCAATGGGCGTCCGACCTGGATGCCCGTGGGCGTCCGGGAACGGATATCCTCAACGCGTTCCGCGCCGCGCTCGACAAGGCCGATTGAGCGCATGCGAACCCGCCCCGGTTTCGGCCGGGGCGGGCTTTCCGGCAGCAGATGCATGACCTCTCGCGACGAACCTGAAGACAAACCCGCGTATCAGCCCGGTTCGAGGAATCAGCTTGCGCTGGCGGGGCTGGTCGTGGCCATCGGCTTCCTGTTCAACTTCACCGCACGCGGCGTCGTCGACACCTTCATGGTGTTCATGTTGCCGCTGGAGGCCGAGTTCGGCTGGAGCCGCTCGACGCTGACCGGTGTCTATTCCGTCTACCTGATTACGGTTGGCCTGATGGCGCCGCTGTCCGGCATGATGCTCGACAAATGGGGCCCGCGCACCACCTACGGCTTCGGCCTGGGCGTGCTGATCGCCGCGACCTGGGCTGCCTCCACCACCACGGCGCTGTGGCATATCTATCTCTTCATCGGCGGACTTTGCGGTGTCGCGGCCTCCGCGCTCGGCATGGTGCCGGCGGCAGCCCTGATCGGGCGCTGGTTCGACCGCAACATGAGCCTGGCCATCGCCATCGCCTATGCCGGCTTCGGTTCCGGCATCCTCGTCATCGTGCCGCTGGCGCAGGCGGGTATCGATGCCTATGGCTGGCGCGAGACCTATCGCCTGATCGCCATGGCCCTCGTCTGCGTCCTGCCCCTGCTGCTCCTGCCGTGGGGGCGGATCCGCCAGGGGCGGGTGCGACCGCCCGCTGCCGAGCCGCTGGCCGACCAGCCGGCCATGGCCGTGTCGCTGCCCAGCGGCTGGACCATACATAGCGCGTCGAGAACGCGCGAGTTCTGGCTTCTGGTGCAGGTCTTCTTCTTCACCGCCTGCGGCGTGTACAGCGTCGTCGTGCAAACCGTTCCCTATCTGGTGGAACAGGGCTACCCGCCGATCGAAGCAGCAATTGCCTTCGGCGCGTCGGGCATGTTGTCGATCTTCGGCGTCGTGTTCGCCGGCTGGCTCTGCGCGCGCATCGGCAACCGCTTCACGGCGACCTTGTCCTTCACCGGCACCTTCCTGGGCGCCGGTGCGTTGCTTGCCTATTCGGCGGTCGCCAGCCCGTTCCTCATACTGGTCTATGTCCTCGCCTTCGGTGTGAGCCAGGGCGCGCGCGGCCCGATCGTGTCGACCCTGACGGCGCGCATCTTCGCCAGAGGCGCGGTGGCGTCGATCTTCGGCACCATCTTCATGATGATGTCGTTCGGCTCGGCCTTCGGCGCCTGGATTTCGGGGTTCCTGCACGACGTGACGGGCGACTATCGCGCCGCCTTCATCTTCTCCGGCGTCTCGATCCTGTTCGCCTGTTCGCCGTTCTGGATATCGCCGCGACTGTGCCACCCGCGCACTCTGCCGCCGCCGGCAGAGTGACAATATGAAAGGAACCGACATGAAACTGCTCGGAGAAGGATTTCGCTGGAACGACCTTTCGGTCGGCCAGCAGTTCCGCACATTCGGACGCACCATCACCGAAACCGACATCGTCAATTTCATATCCTGCGCCGGCATGCTGGAGTCGCTGTTCGTCGACAAGGAATACCGCGCGCAGCACTCGGCGATCCCGGGCCGCCCGGCGCCGGCCGCGCTGGTCTATGCCCTGGCCGAGGGGCTTGTGCTCAACGCGACCGGGCAGGGCACGGGGCTTGCATTCCTGCACATGGAGCTGAATGTGGAGGGACCGGTGCTGGAAGGCGATACGATTCACGTCGAGATCGAAGTGATCGAGGTGCGCGCGGCGAGCAAGGGAGGCCGAGGCCTCGTGCGCACGCGCAATCGCATCGTCAACCAGCGCGGCGAAGCCGTCATCGTCTATACGCCGCTGAGGCTGATGGAAGGGCGGACAACGGGCTGAGACAGCGGCGGCCGCTAGCAGGAGGACACGCATGAACCTTGCCGACTGGCTGGACGCCACGGCCCGGGCAAAACCCGAGACGCCGGCGATCTTCGAGGGGACGGAACTCTACGCGACCTATGCCGGCTTCGCGGCGCGAGTGCGCGCGCTGGCGGCGGGCTTGCAGGCCGCGCACGACCTCAAGGCGGGCGATCGCGTCGCCGTCTTCATGAAGAACTGTCCGGCCTATCTCGAACTGTTCTATGCGGTCTGGTGGTTCGGCGGCACGATCGTGCCGATCAACAGCAAGTTGCACCCGCGCGAGGCGGCCTGGATCGTCGGAGACTCCGGCGCGACGGTCCTCGTCTGCGACGGTGACGGGCTGGGCGCGGATGCCGGCTTGCCGGGCGACTGCGTGCAGATCGCCGTGGGCTCGCCGCAATGGTCCGCCCTCTTCGAGCAGGGCGAGGGAGATGCCGTGCCTGCCCGCGTCTCGGGCGATGATATCGCCTGGCTGTTCTACACGTCGGGCACGACCGGCCGCCCCAAGGGTGTCATGCTCACCCATTGGAACATGCGGGCGGCAACGCTCGCCTATGCGCTGGACGTCGACCAGCCCGCGCCGGATCAGGCGACGATCTATGCGGCGCCCATTTCGCACGGTGCCGGCATCTACAACTTCGTCTTCATGCGCGTCGGCGGCGTCCACGTGTTTCCGTTGTCGCGCGGGTTCGACCCGGCCGAGATCGAGGCGCTGTTGCGCCATTTCGGCGCGACGGTGATGTTTGCCGCCCCCACCATGGTCAAACGCATGATCGAGGCCGCCAAGGCTTCGGGCTACCGCGGGAAGGGCATTCGCACCGTCGTCTATGGCGGCGGTCCGATGTATGCGGCGGACATCGACGAGGCGCTGTCGCTGTTTGGGCCCCGCTTCGTCCAGATCTACGGCCAGGGCGAGACGCCGATGACGATCACGTCGCTGCGCCGCGAGCTTGTTGCCGACGAGACGCATCCGCACTGGCGCAAGCGCCGCGCTTCCGTCGGGCAGGCGATGTCATGCGTGGAGGTGCGCATCGCCAATGACGGCCAGGATGTCACGCTCGGCGAGGCAGGCGAAATCCTCGTCCGTGGCGCGACGGTGATGAGGGGCTATTGGCGCAACGAAAAGGCGACGGCGGAGACCCTGCGTGATGGGTGGCTCCATACCGGCGATATTGGCCGGCTCGACGAGGACGGCTTCCTGACGCTTACCGACCGCGCCAAGGACTTGATCATCTCCGGTGGTACAAACATCTATCCGCGCGAGGTCGAGGAGGTGGTCGCCAGACATCCCGGCGTGCTCGAGGTCTCGGTCGTCGGCCAGCCGAGCGCTGAGTGGGGCGAAGACGTCGTTGCCTTCGTGGTGCCGCGCGGCGAGGGTGCTTGCGATGCCAATGTGCTCGACGCGTGGTGCCGTGCTGAGATGGCCTCCTTCAAGAAGCCGAAGCACTACATCTTTTGCGTCGAACTGCCGAAGAACAGCTACGGCAAGGTGCTAAAGACGGAGTTGCGAAAGCGCCTGCAGGCGGGAGGCTCGCAAGTGGGGCTAGAATAAGAGCTGTGCAGAATCGTACGCAAAGATTCCGTGCCGAAACTGCTCATGAGTTGCACGCGATGCGTCTGACGAGGATTATGACGGCTGCGGCGTAGAGGAATGCCGTTGCGGATTCGATATCGCCTCGGCGTCCTTCTATAGCCGGCGGTTGCGGCTGATCCAGGTGAAGAAGCTCCTTCGCTCGACTGCGAAGCCGATCTGATCAGGCTTTTGCTTGACGATCTCCACGGCGATGGAGGTGGCTTCAGCCATGCATGGGCCTTGATAGCCTGGATCGGCGAAGGTCTTCTCAACGAAGGGAAACGGAAGCCTTGAGGTCTGCAGCTCCGCCCCGCGCCGTCTCGGTCCTGGATGCTAGCGGGATGGGGGAACAGGACCAATGCTCGGCCGTTCGTGTCGACCAGCGCATGCCGCATTGCGGCCCTTGATCTTCTTGCCGGCCTGTGCTCCTCGCTGAGGAATGCTGTTTCATAACACCCATCTGTCTATGCCGTTGAAGTAAAGAGAGATCCTATGGGGCGAGTCGCACCGCCTGCTACGGTTCGGCTTTTGGACCGTGACAGGAGAAAGGCCGATGCCCCAGGAGAGTAAAGCAGCAATACCGACGCAGGATCAGAAGACTGCCG